>Ga0207932_1000645_pt1 | contig 11816 bp, 11 predicted proteins | sample NGESurdeep092012_FD_184480 | JGI IMG/M metagenome (GOLD analysis project Ga0207932, IMG submission 184480) | Arctic peat soil microbial communities from Barrow, Alaska - NGEE Surface sample 415-2 deep-092012 (SPAdes) | ecosystem: Environmental > Terrestrial > Soil > Wetlands > Peat ...
GCAATGCTCGCTTCGGTCGTCTGGAAGTTGGAGACGTTGAGCGCGAAGCCACGGGCACCAGCCACCCCGGCCTTGCGCAACCTCTTTGCCATCACCGAAGGCGGCTGCCAGGCGGAATTACCGGCGTCGAGGTAAATAGCGGCGCGCGGGTTTCGGGCGATCCGCTTCACCGCAGCGCGGATCAGCGAGTACCTGAGCGACCTGGCCGCTTGGCCGAGGCAGTCGAGGCCCGCCAGCGCATCAGGCTCGATCACCACCGCCAGCTTGCGTTTTCCGACACTCGCCGCGAAATCTGAGATCCAGCGCTTGTAGGCGATACCGTTCTTCGCGCCGCCCGCCGAGTATTCGCCGCAGTCGCGCCTGGGAATGTTGTAGAGCACGAAAACCGGTAGCGCCCCCGCTCGGACGATCTTGCGGCTACGCTGCGCGACTTCGCGCCTGAACGTCGCCCCGGAGTCGCCTACGAACCAGTCGGCCTGCGAGGTCGAGGCGACCTTCTGCATCTGCGCCGCGTCCTCGGGCCGGGTCGCCTGCCACTCGGCGACCTGGCGCGCCGCATTCGAGCCTGGATCGACATAGAGCTTGGCTCCGACAAACGGATTGCCCGAGGTTCGCGTGGCAGCACCGGTTGCCGAAAGAGCGAGCCAGCCGGCTAGCGCGGCGGCTGTGATGAGAAGGCGCACATTCATCACGATTCAGGGTAAACGAGAGCCGCGAGGCGAACCGCTAAAAGAGGCTCACGTCATCACGCGCAGCTGAGGCGCCTAAGTGCGCCAGCCCCGACTTGGTGACGATACGGCCGCGGTTCGTGCGCTGGATGAAGCCGAGCTGCAGCAGGTAAGGCTCATAGACGTCCTCGATCGTGTCTGGCTCCTCGCCGAGCGCTACCGCCAGCGTCGAGAGCCCCACCGGCCCGCCGTCGAAGCGCTCGACGATGGCCCGCAGTAGCTCGCGGTCGGTGTGCTCTAGACCGACTTCATCGACCTCCAGAAGCTCCAGCGCTTCGCGCGCGATCGCCGTGGTGACAACTCCTTGATGGCGCACCTCGGCCACATCGCGGACGCGGCGCAGGATGCGGTTGGCGATACGCGGCGTACCGCGCGAGCGGGCTGCGATCTCGGAGGCGGCCTCCGGCGCGATCTCGACGTTGAGAATGCGGGCCGAGCGGCGCACGATCGTGGCCAGATCGTCGACGCCGTAGTAGTCGAGGCGGAAGGTCATGCCGAAGCGATCGCGCAGCGGCGTCGTCAGTAAGCCCGTGCGCGTGGTCGCGCCTACCAAGGTGAAGTGGGGCAGGTCGAGCGTCAGCGTGCGGGCCGCCGGCCCCTGACCAACAACGATGTCGAGGCGGAAGTCCTCGAGCGCCGGGTAGAGGATCTCCTCAACCGCGTGGTTCAAGCGGTGGATCTCGTCGATGAAAAGGACGTCACGCGCTTCCAGGCTGGTCAGGATCGCCGCCATGTCACCCTTGCGCTCGAGTGCCGGCCCGGCAATGCAGCGGATGCCGACGCCGAGCTCCTCATGAACGATGAAGGCCAGCGAGGTCTTACCAAGCCCCGGCGGTCCGACGAGCAGAACGTGGTCGAGCGCCTCCTCCCGCTTCTGCGCCGCCTGGAGCGAGATTGCCAGCGGCTCCTTGATCCGTTCCTGGCCGACGAACTCGCGCAGGTTGCGCGGACGCAGCGAGCGCTCGATGTCGTCGTCTTCGGGCTTGATCGTGGGTGTCAGGAAGGTTTCGCTCATCTCAAGCCGCTCTCAGCGCCAGGCGCACTCGCTCTTCCGGCGGTAGCTCGGGATCGATCCGGGAAAGTGCCTGCTCGGCCTCGACGAGCGTGTAGCCAAGCTCGACCAGCGCTTCGCGCGCAACCAGGTGCTTGTCGGAGCCGGCCTCACCGTAGGGCGCCAGCTCGCTTCCGGTCAGCTTCTCTTTCAACTCCAGCACAACACGCTGCGCCGTCTTCTTGCCGATGCCGGGAATGGCCTGAAAGCGAGCGGTATCTTCGCGGGCGATCGCGCGCCTGAGCTCAGCCGGCGTCGAGCCCGAGACGATCGCCAGCGCCACCTTGGGCCCAATCCCCGAGACCGACAGGAGTTGAATGAAGAGCTCGCGCTCCTCGCCGTCGGCGAAGCCGTAAAGCGAGAGCGCGTCCTCGCGCACGTGTAGATAGGTCTCGACCGTCAGCTCGGCGCCGCCGGCCTTGGCCAAGGCACGCGGAGTTGCGTGCACGAGGTAGCCGACTCCGTTCACGTCCAGAAGCAGCCCCTCCGCCCCACTGCCAATCGGCTTTCCGCGTAGCCGCGCGATCATCGCGCAAGCCTCTCGAGCGGCGAAGCGAGCGCGTGGCAGATCGCCACGGCGAGCGCGTCGGCGGCGTGGTCGGGGGTCGGGATTTCCTCCAGGTGCAGGATCGCCTTCACCATCCGCTGAATCTGGGCCTTGTCGGCGCGCCCGTGGCCGCAGGTCGCCTGCTTGACCCGCGCCGGCGCGTACTCGAAGCACTCAATGTCGGCTAATGCGGCGGCGACGAGAACGGCGCCGCGCGCCTGCCCGACAGAGAGCGCGATGCGGGCGTCGGCGCCTACGTAGGACTCTTCGAGCGCAACGGCATCGGGCTGCTCGCGGTCTATCAGCTCGGTCACTCCTTCGAAGAGAGTCCGCAAGCGAAGCTCCAGCCGCGTGCCGGGCGACGTCCGCCACCAACCGTGGTCGAGAGCCTGAAGGCGGTTTGCGTTTCCTTGGACGATGCCGTACCCGCATGCAGCCGTGCCGGGATCGATGCCGAGAACTTTCACGACGAGACTCTAGGCCGCGTGCCGGACGGCGCAGCCGCGGAGTCGGGTGGTGCTAAAGGAGTTCAGCCCGTGCCGGGCGAGCCCGCCAACTGCATCACGTCGACGGTCTGCTCGGCCGGCGGAATCGCGACGGCGACCGGTACGTCGTAGTCGTAGAAGTCCAGCGAAAAGCTCGCCTCCATGTTCCCGGTCGAAGCGTTCATCGAGTAGCTGAAGCTTTCGCGCCGCACGCGCTGCTGGCCGTCAACCCAGACCTCGAACGGTCCGTAGACCGGCTTGCCGAGCTTGCTGACCTTGTCCAGCGCCGCCTTCGCCGCGGCCTGCTTGTCGGCGGGAAGAGCTTTCAGATAGGTGTCGAAATCGACGTTGCCGCGGTAGTGCGTAGTCGCTACGCCGCGAATCACCTCGTGCCCTACGACGTTCATGTCTTTGGAGCCGCGTAGGTAGTCGATGTAGCGCGTCACTTCGCTCGGGTCGTAGTTCATTAGCGAAGAGAGATCCAGCCCCTGCTGCTTGGCGATGGCATTCATATCGACCTTAAGCCAGGGCTTATCCGATTTGAGGAGCGTCGTCATGAACGGCGCCTTCATATACATCACGAGCCCGTCCATGACCATCTCGATCTTCCAGTCGGACGGCGAGCCGAGCGACGAGCCGCCGAGCGCCGCCATTTGCGACATATCCATGCTCATCGACGCTTGCTGGGTCGCGAAGCTCATCGCTCCCTCGGCCGTTAGCGCGATCGGCGCGGGGAGAACCGGCGTTTGCTGTTTCATCGTCATCGAGAAGCGCACGGTCTTCGCCGCGGTCGTATTCTCGGCCGCCGCGGCGACCGGGTCGACCGCCGAATTAAGCGACGAGCCGCCGCAGGCGCTCAGCCCGACTGTCAGGGCCAGGGCGACCAGTACGAGCATCGAGGCGGTGCGTATTCTCATTCCGGAATTGAGCATATCGGCGCGCATCCCCAAGTAAAGCGCCGCTAGGGGAGGTTGGCCATCCCTAAAAGGGTAGAAACGCCTCCGAAAAAAAAGGGGGCGGGCCCGAAAAAAAAGGGGGAGGGCCCGACACCCCCCAGCGTCAAGGCCCACCCGTAACCGCAAGCGCTATCTTCACTTTAGTACAAGTCGGAAGCACGAATAGACTAGCGAACGTTAAATGGATGTAAAGCTTCGCCGAAACCGAAGCTAGAGCCGTCACCGGCCACGTCGTCAGGGGAAGCGGGCTCCCTGCGTCGCGCCATGATCCGTTCTGGCGTCGTAAGCGACTTCGGAGGCGTCGGTTCGTTTGGCCTCCGTCGTGCCGATGCGAGTGACCGCCGCCTCGAGCCTGCTGCAGGAAGAACGCGGAGTGAGCGCTCGCATCTTTGCGGTCATTTTCTCGCCGGCCGCGATCGCAATCGCGCCATGCCCTTTCTCGTGCTTGTCAAGCGCGATCAAGTAGCTGTTCCATTGAGCGGAGAGCGTGATCGAAGCATCGGCCGGACGCTGCCAGCGCGGCATGGTGTATTTCAGATTGAGCGACACGATCGCCTTTGTGAGCCGACATCTACCCGGGCTTTCGAAGTAGCGAAAGCGCCAATTGAACTTCCAATTGGCGTAGCCGTCGTAGTGTTTTCCCGAAGCGGGCTCGATGGGGCCCAACTGGTCCAGCTGTGTGCGCATATCGGCGGCTGTGCTCCCGCTAATGCCGTAGTAGACAGTGCGAGTGTTGACAGTGAATCCAGGCCGCTGATGAGTGATCGAGGCGCGCTGGAGCGCGAATGCCGGGCCCGGCAGAAGGAGTAGAAGCGATAGCGAGACAAGGCTGGAGCGCATTTCGCCGGATCCTAGCCAGTCGTCCCTCGAGCGCGCGCTCCGATGGTCTAATAGCGCCCGGATATCGCTAGGAGGCGACGGCCTCCAACAGCTGCTCGGAGATGTCGAAGTTGGCGTAGACCTCTTGCACGTCGTCGAGCTCCTCGAGCGCCTCGACCAGCTTGACCAGCGTGCGGGCCGACGACTCTTCGGTCACTTCAACGGTCGTCTTGGGCAGCATCGTCAACTCAGCCGACTCGATCGGAAAGCCTGCCAACTCGATCGCCTCGCGTAGGCCGTGCAGCACTTCAGGCGCAGCGGTCACCTCGAAGCTGGAGCCGTCGCCGGCCACATCATCGGCGCCGCCATCGGCGGCGGCCAGCATGAGAGCGTCCTCATCCACCCCGTCGGCCGGCACGAGCACCACTGCTCGCCGTTCGAACATCCAGGCCACCGAGCCGTCAGTGCCGAGGTTGCCGCCGAACTTGCCAAAGGCGTGGCGCACCTCTGCGGCGGTGCGGTTGCGGTTTTCGGTCAGCGCTTCGACGATGATCGCCACGCCGGCCGGCCCGTAGCCCTCGTAGACAACCGTCTCGAAAGCCTGCCCGCCCGCGCCCTCACCGGCGCCCTTGGCTATCGCGCGCTCGATGTTGTCCTTCGGCATCGAGTAAGAACGCGCCTTCTCGACCGCGTTCTGGAGCGCGAGATTGGCGTCGGGGTCGCCACCGCCTTCCCTGGTTGCAACGATGATCGCGCGCGAAAGCTTGGAGAAGAGCTTGCCGCGCTTGATGTCGGCGGCGCCCTTCTTGTGCTTGATCGACGACCACTTGCTATGTCCGGACACTCGCTGCCTCCCGTGCTACTTCGCAGAAGAGCTCGTGGACGCGCGTATCGTCCGTGAGCTCGGGGTGGAATGCTGCGACAAGGATACGGCCTTCGCGCGCCAGTACGGGCCGACCATCGTGCTCGGCGAGAATCTCAACCGCCGGGCCCACGCTCTCGATCCAGGGCGCGCGAATGAATACGGCGCGCAGCGGCTCACGCTGACCGGCTAGATCGAGATCGGTCTCGAAACTGTGCACCTGACGCCCGTAGGCGTTTCGTCGCACGACGATGTCGATCAGCCCGAGCAGCGGCTGGTCGGGCACGGCATCAACGGCGCCGCGTGCGAGCAGGATCATGCCGGCGCAGGTACCGAAGATGGCGCCCTCGAAGCCGAGGATCGCCTTCTCCAGCTTGTAGGTGCGCACCAGCTTGCCGATCGCGGTTGATTCGCCGCCGGGGATGATCAGCCCATCCAAACCGTCGAGCTGGTGTGGTTTTCGGACTTCGCTCGCCTCCACGCCGAGGCGCCGGAGCACACTCACGTGCTCGCGGAAGTTGCCCTGGACGGCAAGGACGCCGATCTTTAGCGGCATTTCCATGCCCCCAGTCTAGATTCCGGTCTTCGCTCGCCGCCTGATCGGGATTACTGTTCTTTGTAGATGCGTGTTGCGCTCGTAACCGGGGGAAACCGTGGCATTGGCTTCGAGGTCTGCCGCCAGCTCGGGCGGCTCGACTACGCGGTGCTGCTGGGTGCGCGGAATCTTGCCAAGGGCGAGGAGGCGGCCGCGGTGCTCAGCGGCGAGCGGCTCAACGTCAGCGCACTCAAGCTCGACGTCACCAGCGAGCAGGATGTCGATCGCCTCGGCGAGCTCGAGCGGGTCGATGCACTGGTCAACAATGCAGCCATCGCGCCCGACGGCGCTCATCCCGATACGAGCGCTCAGTACGTTCCCCCCGAGCTCGTTCGCCTCGGCTTCGAGACGAACACGCTCGGCCCCTACCGTGTCTGCCAGCAGATCATCCCGATCATGCGCCGCCAGGGCTACGGCCGTATCGTCAATATCGCCAGCGGCATGGCCCAACTGGCCGAGATGAACGGCGGCTCGCCTGGCTACCGCCTCTCTAAGACCGCGCTGAACGCACTCACCCGCGTTCTCGCCGACGAGCTAAAAGGAATGAACATCCTGGTTAACTCGGTCGACCCAGGCTGGGTCAAGACCGACATGGGCGGTCGCTCCGCGCCACTCACCCCGGCCCAGGGCGCCGAGACGATCGTCTGGGCCGCCACGCTGCCCGACATCGGCCCGACGGGCGGATTCTTCAAAGAAAAGCGCCAGATCGCCTGGTAATACCGACGGAAGTCCGCCCACCTGCGGAGGGCATGACGGCTTTCGTCGGTTTGGCTCGGAGGAAGACCGCAGTGAGCCGCGCCCGCCATGTCGGTCGCGCCGTTTCCGCCAGAAGTCCGCCTCCCTTTGGGAGGCATGACGACTTCTGGCGGTGAGAAGCACGAGCAAACGGGGGACGGCGTTGGTGAGCCGCGCCCGCCATGTCGGTCGCGGCGGTGAGCGACATTAAGGCAGTTTCGGACGTGTTATTAACGCGGGACGCAGTCCGTCTTGCAGGCCCACTTCTTCTGGGCCGGTGCCCAGCTCCAGAGTTCGTGGTGGTCGAGACCGTCGCGGGCGTGGTTGGCCTTGATCAGAACCTTCCAGCCAGCCGCTGCCCCGCTACCGGCGATGACGATCTGATCGCCGACGATCGTCTGCAGCTTGGAGAAGCGAAGCGAGTGAGCCGCGCGCTGGCGATAGAGCGTGAGCGTCTCTCCGACAGAGGCCGTCGCATAGTCTCGCACGGCGATCTCCGCGCGGCTGTCGCCGTTCAGGTCGCGCACCCAGGCCTGCACGAGCCCGCTTTCACTGCTTCCAGGACTCTGAAAAACCCGGAGAAGCTGGATATTGGCCCACGCGGCCTTGTGCCGATCACCGACTCGGAAGTAGGTCGTCGGCGTCATCAACGTGCCCTGGCGGATGTCGTAGACCTGCACTCGCTCTCGCGCCGCGTCACCATCGAGGTTCAGCTTGAAGGTGTGCAGGCGATACAGCGTGGGCGGGGGTACTCGCGAACCGCCCAAGCCAGAGCTCGGCAAGACTAGAAGGGTCGAAAAGAGGAACGCGACCAGGGCGAGTGCGGCTTTTCCAGGCACAGGGCGAGTATAGAACCGTTTGGGCGATATTCCCAGGCGCCCGGGTAGCTATCGTACGCGCCATGTCTAAAGTAACTATGAACACCTCAGAGGGCGCCATCGAGATCGAGTTTTTCGATGCCGACGCGCCTAAGACCGTCGCGAACTTTCACAAGCTCGCCAAAGACGGCTTCTACGACGGCCTCACCTTCCACCGCATCATCAAGGACTTCATGATTCAAGGCGGCTGTCCAAACGGCACCGGCACAGGCGGCCCGGGTTACACGTTCGCGGACGAGTTCAACCAGCACAAGGTCGTTCGCGGAGCGTTGGCGATGGCCAACGCCGGCCCGGACACCAACGGCTCGCAGTTCTTCATCGTCACGATTCCCGCCGCAGAGTGGCTCGACGGCAAGCACACCGTGTTTGGCCAGGTCACGTCCGGTATGGAAACGGTCGACAAGATCGAGGGCGCCGAGACCGATCGTCGCGACGCGCCGGTCGAGCCCGTCTTGATCGAGAGTATTTCGATCAGCGAGTAACAAGATCGTCCTGATCGGGGAGCGCGGACGGAATAAGGAGTCGCGCTAAGGACGGGCTACACTGCAGGCGAAGGGGCGTTAGCTCAGCTGGGAGAGCGCCGGCTTTGCAAGCCGGAGGTCACCGGTTCGATCCCGGTACGCTCCAAAGCGACGTTTACCAGAGTGAACGCGAACAGCCAAAGAGCGAAGTACGGCCCCCAGCCAATCCTGGGGGTCGGCATGACGCCAAGGCTTGGTCCTCCCATTAGTCGACCGCTAGCTCGGCCAACTGAGCCGGGTGTTTTAAAGTGCGGCTTCGAACGGCCGATGATGTTGGTGAAGACAGGAACTTCATGGACCGAGACTGCGGCGAGGTTGAATTGATCAGGAAACGTGCCCGCGCCAATAGAGCCGCGCCCAACCGCGCGGAGGTTGCGCTTGCTGCAGAGAACCGCAAGCTGCGCGAACAGAACGAGGCGCTGAAGAGCGCTGTGGCCGAGGCCGAGCAGGAGCGCTTCTTCCTCAATGCCCTCCTCGAGGATCTCCCTGACCAGATCTACTTCAAGGATCGAGCGAGCCGCTTCCTCAAGATCTCGAACACGCAGGCCGTGAAGTTTGGTGTGAGTAGCCCGGCAGAGGCGATCGGCAAGAGCGACTCCGACTTCTTCTCGGAGGAGCATGCCCGCCCCGCCCGCGAGAACGAGCAGAGCATCATCCGCACTGGCGAGCCGCTCGTCGATATCGAGGAAAAGGAGACGTGGGAGGACGGTCGCGAGGCCTGGGTCTCGACGACGAAGATGCCGCTCCGCGACGAAAAGGGCAAGATCATCGGCACCTACGGCATCTCGCGTGACATCACGCTTGAGAAGCGACAGCGGGCCGAGATCGCCCGCCAGAACAACCTGCTCAACACTTTGCTCGAGACGACGCCCGAGGACATCTACTTCAAGGACGCGGAGAGCCGCTTCGTCAGCGTCAGCCGCTCGCTGATGAAGCGCCTCGGCGCTTCCTCCGAAGAGGAGATCCTCGGCAAGACCGACTTCGACTTCTTCGACGCCGAGCATGCGCGCGCGACGCGCGTAGAAGAGCTGGACGTGATGAAAAGCGGGATTCCGCGCATCGCCGAGGAGGTGCGCGAGCTTCGGCCCGACGGAAGCGAGCACTGGGTCTTGACGACGAAGATGCCGCTTCGCGATGCGGACGGCAGGGCAATCGGCACCTTTGGCATCAACCGCGACATCAGCGAGCTAAAGCGGCTCGAGGCGGAGCTTCGCCAGTCGCAGAAGATGGAGGCCGTCGGACGTCTCGCGGGTGGCATCTCGCACGACTTCAACAACCTGCTGATGGCGATCAGCGGCTACGCCGAGCTGCTCAGCGACACACTCAACGAAGATCCGGAGGCTATCGCTCAGCTGGACGGGATCATCCAGGCCTCGGCTCAAGCCTCGCGATTGACCGCTCAGCTCCTGACCTACGGGCAGCCCCGTACGGCGAAGACCGAGCTGGTAGACACCGGAGCAGTAGTCGGCGAGATGAGGGAGACGCTGCTGCGACTCATCGGCGAAGACATCCGCATCGAGATCGATCTCACCGACGAGTGCACCTGCGTTCGCGTCGATCCGGCCCAGCTGGAGCAAGTCGTGCTCAACCTGTGCCTGAACGCCCGCGACGCGATGCCGGGCGGAGGCACCTTGACCATTACCACGCGCCTCGAGCAGGCCGACGGCGATCACCCCCTCGTCATCCTCTCAGTGGCCGATACGGGAGAGGGGTTCGACCCGGACGCCAAGGAGCTGCTCTTCGAGCCGTACTTCACGACCAAGGCGCGCGGTAAGGGAACGGGCCTCGGCCTCGCCACCGTCTACGCCGTGGTCAAGCACTGCGGCGGCACGATTGAGGTGGAGAGCGCTCCGGGCCAGGGCGCCTGCTTCCGCATTTCCCTGCCCCACGCCCGGGTGCCGTGCGTGCTCAACACATCCGCCGGCGCCACCCAATCGTCAGACTCGACTTCCGGGGAAAGCAGCGAGACCATCTTGCTGGCGGAAGACGAAGAAGCCGTTCGCGAGCTCGTGCGGGACTCTCTCGTCGCTGCCGGCTATTCAGTGGTCACAGCTGCCTCCGGCGAGGAGGCGCTGATGCTGGGCGAGGATCTCGACTTCGACTTGCTGCTCGCTGACATCGTGATGCCTGGAATGGACGGGGTGCAACTCGCCGACACGCTCATCTCGCGCAAGCCGCAAATCGCCGTGCTTCTCATGTCGGGCTATACCGACGAGCGCCTCGAGGCACATGGCGTCGGCGAGAAGCCCTGGCCCCTGATCGAGAAGCCGTTCCGCTTGAGCGAGCTACAGGCCGCAGTACGAGCGGCCCTCGACGAGGCTGCTCGTATCAGTCAGCCACGCCCGTAGGCGTAGTTCACGCTGCGCCAGCTGGGTCAGCCGCGGTTTCTGTCGTTCAATCTCTCTGTCCTTCAGTCGATTACACCCTAGAGTGACTGCGACTAAGCGAAGTTCCGATCGGGTCTTTGCTCGTCTCGCCTGGGCATCGTTAGGTCTCGGGGTGGCGGGGAGCGCCGCCTACCTCGTCCTTCCCTGGAGCGCCTTCGTGGACTCCCTCTACTACACGATCGGCACGATCGTGCTCGGGGTCGGCTTCGTCGGAATCCTGCATCGTCGTTTTCCCGGCCGGCGAACGATGCTGTTACTACTGGCCGGTGTCGCCACCTGGCTCGTCGCCGACTGGGTCTGGTGGCTGTTCGAGCTGTTCGGGCATCCGTTGCCGTTTCCCTCGCCGATCGATCTCCTTTACCTGAGCGGCTACGGGCTCGCGCTGATCCCCCTTATCTGGCTCTGGCGCCGGCACATGGCGGAGGCGTTCGGCGGCTTGCTGGAGAGCGTGATTCTTGCGATGGCTTTCGCCGTCTTCGCGTGGGCGGCGGTGATCGCCCCGACGGGCGACCAGCAGCACGGGTCGCAACTGCTCGCGGTTACGGCACTCGCCTATCCAGCGCTCGATGCGATGATGCTCGTCGGCCTCGGCCAGCTCTTGCTGGTGCCTTCGCTCCGGCGCACGCGGGCGCTGCAAGCCCTGACGCTCGGGGTCGCGCTCTTCCTGCTATCCGACGTTGTCTACGCCTTTGGCGCGCTCCGGGACACCTACGTGGAAGGCACCTGGCGCGATATCGGCTGGATACTCGCCTATGCCCTATGGGGCTTCGCCGGTGCTCATCCTTCTCTACGTTCTCTCGGCAACTCGCACCGAAGTCCGAGGCGACGCTGGGCTCTTCGTACATCCTTGCTCGCGCTGTCCTGCCTCAGCCTGCCGGCCGCGTTCCTGATAGCCGAGCACAGGGGAGTCGCGAATTCCGTTCTGTACATCTCCCTCGGCGCGTCGTTCATCATCGTCGCGCTCTCCCTGCGGATGGGATTGCTCCTTGGCGCCCAGCAGCGCCGTGAGGACGAGCTCGCAGAGACCCTCGAGAAGCTGCAGACGTTGATCGAGACGGCGCCACTCGCGATAGTCGTCGTTGATAGCAATCGCTTGGTTACGCTCTGGAACCCGGGCGCTGAGCGGCTTTTCGGCTGGCGGACAGATGAGGTGATCGGCAAGCCGTACCCCCTTTCCAAGGGCGAGGAGACAACCCGCAACTTCGACGAGCTCTTCTCCGGCGAAGCCTTCTACGGCGAGTCCGAAAGACCG
>Ga0207932_1000646_pt1 | contig 11811 bp, 16 predicted proteins | sample NGESurdeep092012_FD_184480 | JGI IMG/M metagenome (GOLD analysis project Ga0207932, IMG submission 184480) | Arctic peat soil microbial communities from Barrow, Alaska - NGEE Surface sample 415-2 deep-092012 (SPAdes) | ecosystem: Environmental > Terrestrial > Soil > Wetlands > Peat ...
TACATCGACGTCAACCCGCGACTGGTCGAGCCGGCCAACGCCATGCGGGCCGGCGTCGACCTCGTCGCAGCGCTCCTGGATGTGGCCCTCGGGAGGCCGGCGGTCGTGCAGGCGCCCGGGAGGTCGGGGGTCCGCACCCATCAGGGGTGCCGGCCCTGCTCGGTGCCGCCCAACAGGTCAGGCCGCGTCGGGCGGTGCTCGCCGAGGTGGCGGCGATCCTCGGCCACCGTGGCGACTACCGGGGCAGTGTGGAGGAGCTGACGCCGCTGCGCGGCGACTGGCGCAGTGCCATCCCCTCCGTGGCGGCTGCGGCCGCCACGCTCGTCCACCCGCCGCTGTGGAGGTCCTTCGCCTCCAACGCCACCACCAACTATGCACTGAGTCCGGCCGGTTGGCAGATGCTCCGGGAGGGGCGAGCGCGGTGACCTCCCCACGTTGACGGTCCGTCACGGGCGTGCCACGATGCGCCCGACCCACCCCCGATCGATCGGAGCCCCGCCATGTCCCGCCTCGAAGGCCGCCGTGCCGTCATCACCGGAGCCGCCAGCGGGATCGGCGAGCGGACCGCCCGCCTGTTCGTGGCCGAGGGCGCCACGGTCGTCCTGGCCGACGTCGACGACGAACGGGGCACGGCCATCGCCGCGGCACTGGGCGCCAAGGCCCGCTACATACACGTGGACGTGTCCGAGGAGGGCGCCATCGAGCACGCCATCGACGAGTCGGTGTCGGCCTTCGGGGGCCTGGACTGCCTGTTCAACAACGCCGGCAACCCGGGCTCGATCGGCCGGGTGGAGGAGATCGACATGGAGATGTTCGACCGGACGGTCGGCATCCACCTGCGGGGCGTCTTCCTGGGCATCCGGGCCGCCGCCCGGGTGATGCGCCCCCAGGGCCACGGCAGCATCATCAACACAGCCAGCGTGGCCGGGCTGCAGGCCAACTACGGCGGGCACGACTACAGCGCGTGCAAGGCGGCCATCGCCCATCTGACCCGGACCACGGCCAACGAGCTGGGCGAGGACGGGGTGCGGGTCAATGCCATCTGCCCCGGGGGGATCGCCACCTCGATCTTCGGACGGGGTGCCGGCCTCGACGGGCAGGCCGCCCAGAAGACGGTGGCCGTCATGGAGACCGTCCTGGCCGACGTGGCCCCGATGAAGCGCTCGGGGCAGCCCATCGACATCGCCGAGTGCGCCCTGTGGCTGGCCAGTGATTCGTCGAGCTTCGTGAACGGCCAGGCCATCGCCGTGGACGGCGGGCTCACGACCGGCCCCACCTACCGCAGCTCGCGGGCCCGCACCGAGTCGATGATCGGGATGCTGGCCGACATCGGCAACGCCGAGGCGTAGGGGCGGAGCCCGGTGGCCGGCCGGGCGGTCAGGCCGTGCCCGGGTGCCGTCGGGCATGATTGATCCGTGGTCGATCGGGAGGTGCTCCAGGGAGGCGTGGGGAATGCCGGCCTCGTGGTGCGCGCCGGTGACCGGGTCTCCCGGCCGGCCGGCCCCCATTCGGCGACCATCCAGTCGCTCCTCCGCCACGTACGGGCATCGGGATTCGACGGTGTTCCGGAACCGCTCGGCGTCGATGACCACGGGCGTGAGTGGCTGAGGTACGTCCCGGGTGACGTGCCCTGTCCTCCGTATCCGGACTGGTCGCTCACGGACGACGCCCTGGCCTCTGTCGCGGCACTACTCCGGCGCTACCACGATGCGACGCAGGGGTTCGAAGGCCGTGGGGACCAGACGTGGGACCTGGAGATGGCCGGGGCCGCCGGAGGAGAGGTCATCTGCCACCACGACGTGTGCCTGGAGAACGTGGTCTTCCGGGATGGCGAGGCTGTCGCCTTCCTGGACTTCGACTTCGCTGCACCTGGCACTCGATCGTGGGACGTTGCGTCGTTCGCCCGGATGTGCGTGCCGATCGACTCCCCGGAGGACGCGGCTCGTAGGGGAAGGGGTGCCGGCGACCCGTTCCGGCGCCTGCGCGTCGTGGCCGATGCCTACGGGCTTCCCCCGGACCGATCCGAGGTGGTCGACCTGCTCCGGATGCAGACGTCGGCGGGCGGATGGTTCGTGAAGCGCAGGGTGGATGCCGGAGACGAGGCGTTCACCAGGATGTGGAACGAGAGCGGTGGTGCGGAGCGGTACGACCGGCGTCGGGACTGGTTCGCGGCCCACCGGCAGCAGTTCCTCGAGGCATTGCACAACTAGGCACGGGGGAGAAGGGGGGAGCCGGACCTTGTCCGGAGGGGCCCTCCACCCCACCGATGATGACTGTGTTGGCACAGCGACTGCCACCTTTCCAGAAGTAGGGTCCACACGTGACCGAACTGCGACAGGAATTGAGGGCGGCGATCGAGGACCTCATCCAGGCGAACCTGTTCGTCAGGTCGCAACTGGAGGAGAACGAGCGGCTCCTGAAAGAGGCGTTGGCGCACATCGATTCCGGCCTCACCGTAGGGGAGACCCTGCGTTCCCTGCCGACCGTGGAGGAACGTGCGGCCAACCAGGGGGCGGTGCAGGTGTTCTATGCGCGTCGTAGCGGTGTGCGGACTGCGGCGATCAGAGCTGCACTTGCCGAGGGCATGACCGTGTCCGACCTGGCCGCCGCTTTCGGCATCCACCACGAGACGATCGCCAGTCACGTTGCCGAGTCGGCCGCCGGGATCGATCCCCGTCACTAGGGATCGGGGTCTTGAGCCCCAGTCTCGCGGCGCGACACCCTCGTCGCCCCGAGGGACGCCGCGGCCTTCTGCGTCGACTCCCGGTAGGGAGCCAAGCTGACCATGGGAATCTGACGTCGTAGGTGGGTTGAGCGATGGCATGTCGACGATGCGTCGAAGATCAGATCGAGGGGAGCTGAGGTGCATGGTCCGGGCAGGGCTTCAGCTGAGCGAGCAACTCCTCTCGGTCGGAGGTCCCGATCCCTCGGTCATCCAGGAGAAGACCCGGCACTGAGCGCCGGATTGCGGAATCTCGTAGCGTCGACAGTGCTGCCGCCACATCGCGGCGGACTACGGGAAGGCGGAGATATGAGTAATGCGGTGGTAATGCAGGTCAAGTTGGTGGGTACGCCGGAGGATGCGGACAAGATGCTGCAGGAAATCGTGGTGCCGACGGCGAAGGCACAGCCGGGCTTCCAATCGGGAACTTGGCTGCACGATGGGGCCGGAAATGGAATGGGAGTGATCGTGTTCGCCACCGCAGAAGATGCGGAGGCGGCCAAGGGCGTTCTCACGCCACCACCCGGTGGACCTCAGCTGGTCTCATCGGACATCTGGGTCGTCGGTGCCCATGCGTGAGGGATCGGAGCGCGCGACTATCTGACGGCGGCGCATTCTGCCCCCACGCGGACTCGTCTCGTCGATCTGTCTCACCTGGGACGCTGCGGAACTGTCGCCCGATCGCCCGGTAGGTTGATGGCGGAGGTACATGATGACCGACCAGACCAAGGACCAGCGCTTGCTGACGTCGGAACAGGCATACGAGGCAGCGTTCCGGTTCGTGGCGCAGTACTACGAGCGAGAGCGGATTGGGCCGCTCCTGTCGATGGTCACCTCGATGAGGCCGACTGACGAACCGCCTCGGACCGGCGATCCCGCGTCTTGGTACGACTGGGAGAGGTGCGTCGAGGACACGCTGTCGCACGTGCCGCTACCGGACCAGTCACCTCCCGAGGACTAGGCGCCCGATCCAGGCGGAGCCTGCCCACGGGATGATGGGGCGCTGGGGCGCTGGGGCGTGGACCGGGATCTCGCCATCGGAGTCCAACCGGGCAGCTCGCGTTGAGCGGCGCGACCGCACATTCAGAGCTGGAGGAGGACGAGGCGAAGCAGGCTCTGGTCCTGTGCCTGCGTCAGTCCCACCGACAGGACGGTGACGACGTACTCGCCCCTCCGGGCACTCAACTGCTCGGGATTCCCGAGTGCCGCACTACCGGGCGCAGGCGTGAAGACGAGCCGATATGCCGTCGTTCCACCGATACTGACGGGCGTATAGAGCGGCGGCGCGAGCGGTGCGCCCGAGAGGGAGGTGCCCGGCACCAGTGTCGTCTTCGGATTGTGCAGGGTGGTGAAGTTGGCCAAGGCCCGTCCGCCCCAGCCGAGGGTCACGGTCCAAGCCGTGGGGTTCTTCGCTCCTGATGCGGCCGGGTAGAAGCAGGTGCTCTGGTGGACTGCCACGGAAACCTGGTCCTGGGTGGCTGCGCCCAGAACGCGGACCGTCGTCTGGTGGGCGGGCAACAGACAGGCCGAGCGCGCTGCCGTCGAGGGGGTGGTCGTCGAAGCGCACGCCGAAGCAAGCGTGGACGACGCGGCCAATACGAACACGAGCAATCCGACGCGCCGAGACACAGCGACAGTGTCCCCCAGAACCCCGGCGCTTCGCTCGGGGGAGGCTCGTAGCGCCTGGACCCTGGCCAACCCCAACCCCAACGCCGACCCCGACCCGATCGGGCCGGGGAGTTGCTTCAGGTCAGACGCTGCCGCCGCGGCGGCTCTCCACCACGGCACCGATGATGGCGGACAGGCCGAGGGCGGCAGCGATCGGTGCCAGCCACAAGCCGAAGATGAAGGTCAGGGTGGCGAACATGGCCCCCATCCCCAGCAGGAACGGCCAGATACTCGAGCCGGGGAAAGCGTCGATGACGCCGGCACCGTCGCTCACGGTGGCATCGGGCATGTCGCCCTCGAGGGGTGTCATGCGACTCGACCACCACAGGTAGTAGCCGCCGGGCAGGAGCCCGAGCAGCGCCGACCCGATGAGCATCAGGAAGCCGGCTTCCTCGTAGGCGGTGAACCAGTAGAAGATGGCGATGATACCGAAGAAGATGCCGATGACGGTGAGGATCAACCCGTTGACTCTCATGAGTTGGCCCCCACGGTCTCCCCTTCGTGCTCCCGGTGGCGCTTGTCCCCGTGGGACTCGTCCTTGCGGTGCTCGGGATGGTTGTAGTCCCACACCGGCCGCTCCGAGCGGATCGGGGGCAGGTGGGTGAAGTTGTGGTGCGGGGGCGGCGACGAGGTGAACCACTCGAGCGCACCGCCGTCCCACGGGTTGTCACCCGCCGGCACCGGCTTCCGCCACGACTGGACCAGGTTGACGAAGAAGAACAGGAACGAGAATCCGATGATCATGGCTCCAACCGTCGAGATCTGGTTCAAGCCCGTCCATCCGTTGGCAGTGAGGTAGTCGGCGATGCGACGGGGCATGCCCTTGAGGCCGACCACGTACTGCGGCACGAAGGTGACCCAGAAGCCGATGAACAACAGCCAGAAGTGGATCTTGCCGAGTCGCTCGTTCAGCATCCGTCCGAACATCTTCGGGTACCAGAAGTAGAACCCGGCGAACCCGGCGAACACGGTGGTCCCGATCAGCACCTGGTGGAAGTGGGCGACCACGAAGTACGTGTCGTGGGTCATGAAGTCCACCGGGGGCGAGGCGAGGAGCACGCCGGTCACGCCACCCATGAGGAAGGCGAACAGGAAGCCCATGGAGAACAGCATCGGCGTCTGGAAGCTGAGCTGGCCGCCCCACATCGTCCCGATCCAGTTGAAGAACTTGATGCCCGTCGGGACGGCGATGAGGTAGGAGAGCAGGGAGAAGAACGGCAGGAGCACCACACCCGTCGTGAACATGTGGTGGGCCCACACGCCGGTCGACAAGGCGGCGATCGACAGCGTGGCGAACACCATGCCCCGGTAGCCGAAGAGGGGCTTGCGACTGAACACCGGGATGATGTCCGTCACGATGCCGAAGTAGGGCAAGGCGAGGATGTACACCTCCGGGTGCCCGAAGAACCAGAAGAGGTGCTGCCAGAGCACCGGCACACCACCACCCTGGACCGAGTAGATGTGCGTGCCGAAGTGGCGGTCGCAGAACAGCATCACCACGGCGCCGAACAACACCGGGAAGGCGATGAGGATCAGGATGCCGGTCACCAGCATGTTCCACGAGAAGATCGGCACCCGGAACATGGTCATGCCCGGCGCCCGCAGGTAGAAGATGGTGGCCACCAGGTTGACCCCGGTGAAGATCGCCGAGAACCCGGTCAGGCCCAGCGACATGAGCCACATGTCGGTGCCGGCGCCGGGGGAGTTGATCGAGTTCGACAGAGGCGCGTAGGCCACCCAGCCGAAGCTGGCCGCCCCGCCGGCCACCACGAAGCTGAGCGTCATCACCGACGTACCGCCCAGGTAGAGCCAGTAGGAGAGGGCGTTGAGGCGGGGGTAGGCCATGTCGGGCGCCCCCACCTGCAGGGGCACGATGTAATTGGCCAGGCCACCGAACGCGAAGGGCCCGGCGAACAGGTACAGCATCAGGCTGCCGTGCATGGTGAACAGCTCGTTGTAGGTCTGGAAGTTGACCAGCGACGAGGTCGGGTTGGACAGTTGGGCACGGATGACCAGCGCCATGGCTCCGGAGATGAAGAACGTCACCAACGACGTGATCATGTACGACTTGCCGATGACCTTGTGGTCGGTCGACGTCAGCCACTTCAGCAGGCCCGACGGCCCGTGCTCGGCGTGCCCGCCATCGTGGCCGTGCGTCTCGGGGCCGTGGCCGGCAGGACCGCCCGGCTCCTCGGGCTCGATCAGGTCGGGGGACTCGATGGTGGTGGTCACAGGGAACCCTTCTTCGAGGAGGGCGCCGCCAGGGCGTTGGACGGGGTCACGTGGGTGTACGGCGGGGGCACGTTGGTCGACGGGAGCGGGTTCCGCCCGAGCGTGTGGCCGGCAGCGACCTCACCCGCCGTCCAGCTCCGGAACTGGGACGGGGTCACGGCCTTCACGCTGAAGAGCATTTCCGAGTGGTAGAGGCCGCAGATCTGCGTGCACTGTCCGGGGTAGAGGCCGGGATTGATGATGTTCAGGTCGAACCGGTTGTCCACGCCGGGCAGGGCGTAGCGGCTGAAGTTGAACTCCCGCACGTAGAACCCGTGGATCACGTCGTTGGAGACCAGCAGGATCTGGACCGTCTCGCCGGCCGGCAGGACCATCTGGGGACCGAGGCCGCCGGGGCCGTTGGTCACGTCACCCGAGACGCTCACGTTGTTGTTCGGGTAGTCGAACCGCCAGCCCCACTGGAAGGCGGTGACCTTCACCTGGAGTACCGGCGCACCGGTGGTGGTGATCCGGGCGTTGTTCGGCACGATGGCGTCCACGTTGTTTTCGGTGAGGACGGTGAACAGGAAGAGGAGGGCCACCACGAGGACGGGGATCCCGGTGTAGAGGATCTCGACCGGGATGCTCTCGTGGAACTGCTTGGGCATGGCGTCCGACCGGCGGCGGTACCGCACCATGGTGAAGAGGATCAGGATGCCGACGAAGCCGCCGATGATGATTCCGGTGGTCATCATCCCCGAGTAGAGCTTGAAGGTGTCGTGCCCCTGGGTGGTGGCCCCCCGGCTGGCGCCGTAGGTCGGATAGAAGTTGCAGCCCCCGAGTACGAGCGGTGCGCCGACCGCCAGACCGGTGGCCAGGCGCTTCCACCGCTTCCCGTGGGCCGGGGCCGTCGGCCCCTCCGGGGTGTCGGCGGACGAGGGGCCGCGTGCGGACAGGGACGTCGGAGATCCGTTTGTGAAGGCGTTCACGGGGGTCACACTAGTGGGGTCCGGACCAAAATGAGAAGTTGAGAAGGCGGGTGCCTGGGGGCCGTGAAACCCCTGGTCACAGGGTTGGATTCGGCGCATTCCGGGACGGCTCCGCGTCCTGGCGGTCGCCGCCCGCTCAGGACTCCCGGGCCGCCCAGCCGAACACGCCTTTGGCCATGGTGGAGGTGGCCGCTTCGGCCCGCCGGGTGAAGACCGTGCGCCGGGCCCCGGCCACCGCCGGGTCGTGGGGTGCGGCCAGCCAGGCGAGCTCGGCCAGGTGCCCGGCCAGGCGCAGGTCGGCCTCGGCGTCGGTGCCACCACCCGGTGCGGCCTCGACCAGGGCCAGGGCCCGGTCGGCCAGGGTGCCGGCCCCGCCGGCCAGGTCGGCCAGCTCCCGGGCCACCGCGGCGTCGGCCGCGGGCTTCAAGGTGGCCGGGTTGCCGTCCCACCAGCCCCCGTAGAGGCGCCACACCCCCCGGACCACGAACTCCGGCTCGTCGTAGACGGGTTGGAGGTACGGCCGGGCCATCAGGTGGGCGGGCGGGGTGACCGAGTGGATGGCCTCGTCGAGGCGGGCCCCGGCGTTCATGAGCTCGAGGGTCTGGGCCACCAGCGACTCCAGCAGCTCGGCCGTCTCGGACAGGGCCAGGCGGATCCGGTCCTCGCCCAGGATCGGGTAGCCGTGGCCGGGCAGCAGCACCTCGGGCCCGCCGCCCGGGGTGTCGTACAGGGCGAGCATCCGACGGAGGGCCTCGGCCCACTCGAGGGGGTAGCGCTGCACCTTCTGCGGATTGCCGGCATTGGGCGACGCCCAGATGAACAGGTCGCCGGCGCACAGCACCTTGTGGTCGGGGAACCACGTCCAGGCGTGGTCGTCGGTCTCCCCCCGGGCGTGGTGCAGCTCGGCCCGCACGCCGCCGACGTCGAGATCGAGGCGGTCCCGGAAGGTCCGGTCCGGGTAGCGGTACTCGGTCGGCCACTCGAGGTCGTCGATGCCGAACTGCCGCCGGTTGACCACGGTGTTGTAGCCGGCGGTGCGGATGTAGCGGTCGAACCGGGCGGCCACCGCTTCGTGGGCCACGACCAACGGTGCGGGAGCGCCGCGCTCGGCGGCCTCGGCCTCCCACCGGGGCACGCCGAAGACGTGGTCGATGTGCCCGTGGGAGTAGACGGCGGTGTGGAGGGGCAGGTCGGTCCAGGTGCGCAGGGTGCGGTGGACCCTGCCGGACAGGAATTGACTGCCGACATCGACCAGGATCAGGCCGTCGTCGGTGGTGACGGCGGCCACGTTGGCGAACGAGGGCACGAAGGCCACGCCGTCGGCCACTTCGGCCATGCCGCCACCGGGGGCCATGGGGTGCACCCCGGACGGGCCGGCCCCGCTCCACAGGCGCTCCGCGGTGTCCAGGACATCGTTCGCCTCGGGCATGGGCCTCCGTTCCTCGGGGTGGGGGTGCTGACGGGGTGGGCCGGAGCGCAGGCTCAGGTCGGGTCGTCGGGCGGGCTCTTCGGCCCGGCCAGACGTCCGGCCAGACGGCCGGCACCGCGGAGGCCCTTCTTGACCTGATGCTCGACCACGGGGCGGCGTTCCTCGACGGCCCGTCTGCCCGCCGCGGTAACGGCGCCGGTGGAGCGGCCCGCTCGACGGATGGCCGAGTCGGCATCACCGTCTCCGGGCTCGGACTGGGCCGGCGGCGTGCGGGGCTGGGTCACGGTGGCGGTGGCGTCGATGGCCCCGTCTCGCCGCCATCCTCTCCGCCGACGCCCCCAACCTCCTGGTACGGCGGTGCGGGTCGAGAGCATGACGAGTGCCACCGCGGCGAACAGCACGATCACGATCCCTTCGAGGTCAGGTCGGGATGCCGGGACGACGAGGGCGGCCGCCATGGCGACGGAGAGCACCCGGACGAGGACGAGGTGGACCTTCGGGCTGTAGATGCGGACCACCCCGAGCGGAGCCTGGACCGACAGGGTGAGCAGGCCGAGGAGGATCCCGGATGCAGCGAGCAGGCTCCCTCCGGCTACGTGGACCGACTGTGAGACGAGGAGATAGGCGACAGCCAGTTCGAGGACCTGGAGGAGCCAGAGGGGGAGTCGCCACGTTCTCATCGTGCCGTCCGACGTCAGAGGACCGGGATCCGGTGCGACGTCCGCCGGCACGAACGTGCGGGGTCAGGACGCGCTGTCAGGGGTGCCGCTGGACTGCGGCGGAGCCGGCGTCGGTGCCGGTACGGCAGCCTGCGGGGCACTTTCGGGGAGCGACGCCTGGGCCGGCGGCTGAGGCGTCGCATCCTCTGCGGCTCCCTCGTCGAGGCCCTTCTTGAACTCCTTCTGGGCGGAGCCGAGGGAGCGGGCGATCTTGGGGATCTGCGTGGAACCGAAGAGGACGATGGCGATCACGAGGACGACGATCAGTCCGTCAGGACCTGCGATGTTGGCTGAGATGAACGACATGACGGTGGCTCCCTTGTCGAGTGCTGGCCCCAGGTTAGACGTGCCGGGGGCCCGATGCCGACCGGCCCGCCGGAAGACGGGCCGTGTCGGGTGCTGGTCAGCCGGCCAGGAAGACGCCCAGGCAGAGGGCGACGACCGAGGCCAGGACGCCGACGGCGCCCCACACGGCCAAGCCGACCTTCGAGGTGGACCGCTGATGGAGGAAGACGGCCACCCCGGCGATCAGGACGATCGTGATCTTGATGCCCAGCACGGCGTTCCAGGCGGAGGAGGCGTGCTTGGCGTCGACGGCGCTGATGTTCCAGAAGCCGGTGAGGATCAGGACGCCGTAGGCCGGCCACAGCAGGCGTCCGAGGGCCCCGGCCACCTTCTTCGGGGCGTCGTCACCCAGGGTGCGGATGGTGGGCAGGAGCCCGGCCACGGTGAACTGCCCGCCCACCCAGACGGTGGCGGCCAGGGCGTGGATGATCAGTCGGAAACCGTCCAGCCCCGATGCCAGGGTCGGGGCTGACGAGGCCAGCAGAACGGAGTGCATCGCCTCCGGGTCCTACTTGCCGGTCCAGTTGGGCTCGCGCTTTTCGGCGAAGGCGATCGCCCCCTCCATGGCGTCGGCCGAGCGGCCGATCTCCCCGAACACGGCATCGTTGACGCCCCAGGCCTCGGCCTCGGTCAGCTCGGCGGCCTGCTTCATCACCTGCTTGGAGAGGCGCACGGCCAGCGGGGCGTTCTTGGCGATCCGCTCGGCCAGCGCCATCGCCTCGGTCATGAGCTGGTCGCCCGGGACCACCCGGTTGACCAGTCCGATCTGCAGGGCGCGCTCGGCGCTGATGGGTTCACCGGTGAGGGCCAGCTCGAGGGCGATCGCCTGGGGGAGGCGCTTGGGGAGGCGGATCAGGCCGCCGGCCCCGGCCACCAGGCCGCGGGCCACTTCGGGGATCCCGAACTTGGCGTGGTCGGCCGCCACGACCAGGTCGCAGCTCAGCATGATCTCGCACCCGCCGGCCAGCGCCGAGCCGTTGCAGGCGGCGATGAGGACCTTGGGGAAGTCGCGCTTGGTGATACCGCCGAAGCCCTGTTCGGTAATGGGGAACTCGCCGGTGGCGAACGCCTTCAGGTCCATGCCGGCCGAGAACGCCTTGTCGCCTGCGGCCGTGAGCACCACGACCCACACGTCGTCGTCGGCCTCGATCTCGTCGAGGGCGTTCGAGAGCGCGGTGGCGGTGGCCAGGTTGATGGCGTTGCGGGCCTCGGGCCGGTTGATGGTGAGGATCTCGATGTGACCCTGGCGTTCGCGGAGTAGTTCGGACATTGGTGGTCTCCCTGGGGCGGATCTGTGGAGGCGGTTCAGCGCTCCGCCAGACGGTAGCGCGGCTCGCCGGCCTGGACGACCACGGAGCCACCGATGAGGCCGGGCACGTCGGTGTCGCCCATGGCCGCCACGACCTCCTCGTCGGCCGGTGACACCGCCATCTGGCGCCCGTCGGCCAAACGGGCCACGACCGGTGCCCCGGCGGCGGTGCCGTCGTTGTCGCGCCACACGGTGGCCGCCACCACGGTGGCCTCCTCCGGGGCCTCCAGCCCCTCGGCCACCTGGGCAGCCGAGGCGTCGATGGCGGCCTGGGCCGCGGTGGTGTCCCCCCGGCGGAACCCGGCCGGGGGCGGGGTCGAGCCGTAGACGCCGAGGGCGTGCTTGGTCACGAACCAGCCGAGCCCGGTGGCGAGGCCGAGGCGAGTGCGCGCCCCGTCGCCGTCGCGGAGGATGTCGGT
>Ga0207932_1000647_pt1 | contig 11798 bp, 9 predicted proteins | sample NGESurdeep092012_FD_184480 | JGI IMG/M metagenome (GOLD analysis project Ga0207932, IMG submission 184480) | Arctic peat soil microbial communities from Barrow, Alaska - NGEE Surface sample 415-2 deep-092012 (SPAdes) | ecosystem: Environmental > Terrestrial > Soil > Wetlands > Peat ...
CGACACCAACGGCTCGCTGCTCTTCCAGGACACCAACGCCGCCAGTTTCCCGACCCGCTTCTACCGCGCCTACTGGCCGCTGCCGTGAAGTGATTTTGGATTGCGCCGGCAGAGCGAAGCGGCGACGGCGCTTTCGGACAACCGGCGAGGTTCGGTGGTCACTGCTCGCTCGAAAAGCGGTGTCGCGCTACGCTTGCCACCGCAATCCAAAATGGCGGCGCTCTGCCGAGACGCCGCTACGCCGAAAAACTTTTTTCCCGTGCGATTTGCTTTCTAAACTGCCCGCGTGCCTTTCAAAACTGCGGCAAACTTTCCCTGACGATTCACGATATCGCGGAAGCGAAAAAGAAGGGCGCACCTTGACACTGTGATAAGCCAGGTTGCATGGTTTCGGCAGGAACGCCGGATTTATCCGGCAGGACGTTAAATTGCGCGGGTCCGCTGCCGCATGAATGCGGCGTTCCGCCGCAGTGCCCGGTTGCGCCAAAACGAATTAACCGGATTGAAACACTTGCCGTCCGTCGCACAAGGGTGTTTGATGGACTTGTGAGCGGTTTCAAAGTCAACGTCGTTGCCTGCAATCCCAAACGCGAAGAATAGACCACGCCGCCGTTGGAAGCGCTGGTGGACACTGGCTCTGAATTGACGTGGTTGCCCGCCGACGTGCTGTTGAAAATCGGCGTGACGCCCCGCCGAAAACGCGCTTTTCACACCGCGACCAAGCAGGCCATCGAGCGCGATGTTGGCTATGTCATCCTGCGCGCAAACGGTTACGAAACGGCGGACGAAGTTGTTTTTGCCGAGCCGGGCGACATGACGCTGCTTGGTGTCCGGACGCTTGAAGGCTTCGGCGTCACTGTGGACAACATCAGCCACCGTTTCGTCGCCACCACGACGCTCGCGGCGTAAACACTTTCACGTAAAAATCCCGTCTCGTCAGAATCGCCGGTCGCGCGTAAATTTGCCCCGTGCAATCGTGGATGAACAGCGGCATGGTCACGCGGGCGCGGGATTTTCTTCACCGCCACTGGCGGCGCGCGCTGCGCTGGCGCGAAAAGCTGGCCTTCAATGAAGAGGCGTTCCACCTCGTGCTGGCCGGGCTCGTCGGCGTCATTGGCGGCCTGGTGAACCTGTTCTTCTACTACGCGGTTCACCTCATTCAACCCGGCGATCCGGTGGAAGTCGTGGGACGATTGAACGATTGGGAACGTGTTCTGGTTCTGACCTTGGGCGGCTTGGCGGCGGGGCTGATTTTGCATTGGGGCTTGCGATTCGTCGGGCCGCAAGGTTCAACCAACCTGCTCGAAGTCGTCGTCGCGGGTGACGGACGGCTGCCGTTCCGCACGGAACTGGTGAAAACCGTTTCGGCGATAATCAGCATCGCCACTGGCGCATCCATCGGGCGGGAAGGCGGCATCACCCAACTGGCGGCGACGCTGTCGTCAAAGCTCGGCCAAATCGCGAAATGGCCGCCCTACCGGTTGCGGCTGCTGGTCGGCTGCGGCGCGGCCTCCGGCATCGCGGCGGCTTACAACGCGCCAATTGCGGGCGCGGTGTTCGCTTCGTTGATTGTGCTCGGAAATTTTTCGATGAACCTCTTCGCGCCGCTGGTTTTTTCGTCGGTCATCGCGGCGATGGTGTCGCGAAACTTTTTCGGCATTGAGCCGTGGTATCAAATTCCGCCGTTTCCCGCCGCCACGCTGCCACAATTGCCGTGGTTTGTGCTGCTGGGCGTGCTTTGCGGCGTGGTGGGCGCCGTGTTCCTGAAACTGCTGCGCCTGGGTGAAGAGCGGTTTCGCAAACTCCACTGGCCGGTTTATCTCCGGCTGACGCTGGCCGGTTTGATCGTGGGCATCATCGCCGTCGGATTTCCGGGCGTTTGCGGCAACGGCTATTCCGTGACCAATGACATTTTGCACGAAAAATTCCTGACCGAGGCGAACCCGCTCCTGTGGCTGGCTGGATTGCTGGTGGCAAAATGGGTGGCGACGGCGGCAACGGTCGGCGCGGGCACGGTGGGCGGCGTGTTCACGCCGACGTTGTTCATCGGTGCCAGCGCCGGCGCGCTGTTCGGCACGGCGTTGCATCAACTGGGCGGTTCGGCGGCGGGGGTGCCGGCGGGCGCGTTCGCGTTGGTGGGCATGGGCGCGGTGCTGGCGGCGACGACGCGGTCACCGTTGCTGGCGATGATCATGATTTTTGAATTGTCCCTGGATTATTCGCTCGTGCCGCCGCTGATGCTGGCCTGTGTGGTTTCCATTCTGGTGGCGCGGCAATTGCACGGAGAGTCGGTTTACATGGAACATCTGCGCGTCAAGGGCCTGGCGCTCGGCCAGGAAACCAGCCGCCCCGGCGCGGTCATGGAACAAACCATCGGCGACCTCATGCGCGCGCCGGTAACGCCGGTGCGCGAGAGCACGCCGCTCCGGGAAATCGCCGACCGTTTTTTGACCAACTCCAATAATTTTCTGCCGGTCGTGGACGCGCGACAGCGGTTGCTCGGCGTGGTGGCGTTGCAGGATTTGAAGGAATTTCTGAACGCCGCGCAGGATTTGGACGCGGTCATCGCCTACGACGTGATGCGTCCGCCGCCCCAATGCCTCACCCCCGGCCAGCGGTTGCTCGAGGCGCTGCCAGCGGTGCTGGAAAGTGAATTGCGCAACGTGCCCGTCGTCAACAATCCGGCGGAGAACAAGCTGGTCGGCGCGGTCGTCCGGGCGGAAGTGCTGGCAATTTTCTCCGAAGCCATCGCCGCAAAAAGCGATCCAGCGCGGTGAAAAGCCTTTTTTGAGAGCGTTCCGCTTTCTAAGCTGAACGTGTGCCTTTCAAAATTGGCGACCATCTCACCTTGACGATTCAAGACATCGCGTTCGGCGGTGAAGGCGTCGGGCGCATAAGCCCGTCGAGGGACGAGAGTCGAGAGTCGAAAGCAATACCATCTCCGGATGGCGCTGGCGCCCTCGACGCTCGACCCTCGACCCCCGACCGTAATTCCATGGTCGTCTTCGTGCCATTTGTGCTCGTCGGCGAAGTCGTCGAGGTTGAAATCACCGGGGTCAAAAAGAATTTTGCGCGCGCAAAACTTTTGCGTGTCGTGCAACCGTCGCCGGAGCGGGTCGAACCGGCGTGCCGCTACTTCGGCCAATGCGGCGGTTGCCAGTATCAGCACATTGATTACGCCGCGCAGCTTCAATTGAAACACAAACAAATTGCTGATTTGTTTCAGCGCATTGGCGGGTTTGAGCAGGCACGGGTTGCGCCGGTCATCCCCTGCCCTCGACCTTACGGCTACCGGAATCGCATCATGATTCGCAGCCAGTGGAACAAACCGGAGCAAAAACTGAACATCGGCTTTGTGCGCTGGGACTGCGGCCTGGTTGAGGACATCGAGGAATGCAAAATCGCCGAACCGGTGCTCAACGAAGAAATCCGGCGGGTCCGCGCGCATCCGCCGCCGAAAGGCGGGATCAAAGTCGTTTTGCGCGTGCCGCCGGAAGACTGGGACGTGCCGCCGGACTCGTTTTTCCAAAACAATTTTTCCCTGCTGCCGAAACTCGTCGAAACGGTGCGTGATTTTTTGCGAAGCGCTGGAGTTCAAGCTTCAGCTTGTTCCGACACCTCGCAGCAGCATTCCCAAAAACAAGCTGAAGCTTGGACTCCAACGCGGCATCTGGTTGACTTGTATTGCGGTGTCGGTTTTTTCGGCATCGAACTGGCGGACGCGGTCGAATCGTTCACCGGCGTGGAATATGACCAGCGCGCCATCCAATCGGCGCGGCGCAACGCGGCGGCGCGAAAAATCAGCAACGGCGAGTTCGTGGCATCGGCGGTGGAGGCGGTTTTGCCGGAATTGCTGAAGCGTTTTTCGCCGCCAGCCACGACGGTATTGCTCGACCCGCCGCGCAAAGGCTGTTTGCCGCAGACGTTGAAATTGTTGCGTGAAACAAAGCCGGCGCAGGTGATTTATGTGTCGTGCCATCCGGCGACGATGGCGCGCGACTTGAACATTTTGTGCGGCAATGGTGTCTTTGAACTGGCGCGGGTGCAGCCATTGGATATGTTTCCACAAACACAACACGTCGAATGCGTGGCGGATTTGCGTGCTGGCACAAAGCCTTGCCAGGACGCACGGCATGGATTCAACTGAACAAACTCAATGACAACCAAAGTGCGAACTGACCCGCGAAAAAATTTTGCGCCGCGATTTTTGCCCTGGCTTTTGACGGTGGCGGCCTTCGCGTTTTATTGGTTCACATTGAACCGCTGGGTGTCGCTGTTCAATCTCAACCCTGTGGCCAGGATTTCCGGGTGGACCTGGCAGCCGGAGATTGTGAGTCCGATTTTATTCCTCGTTACGCAGCCGTTCCGCTGGCTCCCGGCACCGCAGATCCCGCTGGCGCTGAACGTGTTTTCCGCCGTGTGCGCGGCCTTGACGCTCGGCTTGCTGGCGCGGTCGGTCGCGCTGCTGCCGCACAACCGGACCGACGCGCAACGCAAGCGTGAACACAGCGATTTTTCGTTTTTGACCACTGGCAGCGCGTGGCTGCCGCCGGTTCTGGCCGTGTTGGTTTGCGGTTTTCAAATGACGTTTTGGCAGAACGCAACGAATTACACGGGCGAGATGTTCGACCTGTTGCTGTTCGCGTTCGTGATTTGGTCGTTGCTGGAATACCGGCTGGATGAACGCGAATGGCGTTTGTTTCTGGCCTCGGTCGTATATGGCGCGGGCATGGCAAATAATTGGGCGATGGTGGGATTTTTTCCGGCTTTCATCGGAGCGATAGTGTGGATTCGCGGCTTGAGCTTCTTCAAGCTGCGATTTCTCCAAAGAATGATGTTGTGCGGGCTGCTGGGAATGACGTTTTATCTTTTGTTGCCACTGCTGGCCGTGATTTCGGGCAAGGTGCCGATGACTTTCTGGGAGACTTTTTGGGGCACGCTGAAGGCCAACCTTTCGCCCCAGTATGAACTGCTGAAATTCTTCTTCTTCTTCTGCCTGCACCCGCAGCAACGGCACAACATTGAGTTCGCGGCCTTGTTGCTGGCTTACCTGATGCCGTTGTCCATGATGGCAATCCGCTGGAAATCGGCGTTCGGCGATCACAGCCCCATGGGCATGGCGTTGACGGGTTTCCTGTTTCATCTGGTGTCCGCCGTCTTTTTGGTCTTCTGCATTTGGATGGCATTTGACCCGCCGTTCAGCCCGCGGTATCTCAGTCTTGGAACACCGCTCTTGACACTTTATTATCTCGGCGCATTGAGTATCGGTTACTTCAGCGGCTATTTTCTGCTCATTTTTGGCAAAGCACCCAGCAGCCGTTTGCAACCACCCCGGCCGGAACCGTTTCAATTTTTGGATCCCTTGGTGGTCATTGGCTTTTGGGTGCTCGCAGTGGCAACCGTAACCGGGCTGATTTACAGAAACACGCCGCAAATCCGCGCGGCAAACGATGATACATTCCAAAAATACGCATCGTTCGTGGAGGAGAATTTACCACGTTCGGGCGGCATTTTGTTGAGCGATGATCCGTACCGTTTGTTTTTCGTGGAGGCGGCGTTGGTGCGGGACGGCCGGGCAAAGGATTTTTTGCCGCTCGACACCCAGTCCTTGAACTGGCCCGCTTATCACCGGTTCCTGCACAATAAATTCCCGCAGAAATGGCCGGAACTGGTGTCGCCGAAAGAAGTGAAACCGCTCAATCCGATTGGACTCATCGGCGCCTTGACCATGCTGGCCAAATCCAACGAGCTTTATTACCTGCATCCGAGCTTCGGCTACTATTTCGAGCAATTCTATCAGGAGCCGCACGGCCTGGCCTACAAACTAAAAATACTGCCCAGTGACACGCTGTTGCCACCGTTACCGGACAAAAATCAAATCGCTGAGAACCAGGCATTCTGGGCGCGGGTGGAAACGCAGGCGTTCGCTCCCATTAAACGCGCAGTCACACCGCCCGACCCGAATGCGCCGCGCAGTTGGGGTCGGCGAATGCTGGATACACTTCACGTGCCCCGCGAACCAAATCAAAATGCCATCCTCGCCGGAACCTTTTATTCGCGCAGCCTGAATTTCTGGGGTGTTCAGTTGCAACGTGCCGGCGATCTTACAAACGCCGCCGCGTGTTTCACCCTGGCGACAAAAATCAATCCCGATAATGTCGTCGCGCAAATCAATCTCCAGTTCAACCGCGACCTCCGTGCCGGCAAGAGCGTGCCGCTGAACTTATCCAAAACCACCAGTGATCAATTTGGCAAATATCACAATTGGAACGAAGTGCTCAACGCCAACGGACCGTTCGACGAACCGAGTTTTTGCCTTACGGAAGGCATTATGTTGGCGGCGCAAAACGGATTCTTCCGCCAGGCCGCCACCGCGCTCGGGCGCGTCCGCGAACTCGCGCCGGATAATCTGGCGGCGCGACTCTGGCTGGGACAAATTTACGTCCTTTCCCGCCAGCCCGACCGCGCGCTCGAGGCGTTGCGCGACCCGCTCGAGCAACCGGAAAAATTCTCGCTCGCCAAAACCAATTTGACGGATCTGAACGTCATCGCCGCCGCCGCTTATTTTCAAAAAAACGACCTGGCGCGGGGCACCCAATTGCTCGAAACCGAAATTGCCCGCCATCCGGCTAACGACGGGCTGTGCAACGCCGCCGTGCAGGTTTATATGACCCATGGTCTGTTCACCAATGCCCTCGCGCACATTGACCAAAAACTCCGGCTCACGCCCGACGACCCGGCCTGGCTTTTCAGCCGGGGCTACGTTTCCATTCAGGCCCAAGCCTACGATGACGCCATTGACGCCTTCACCCGCGTGCTCGCCACTCAAACGAACAATCTTCCGGCACTTTTTAATCGCGCCCTGGCCTGCCTCGACAGCGGCAAGCTCGACGCCGCGCGTGCCGATTACAAAACGTTGCAGCAATCGCTCACCAACTCGTTCCAGGTCGCCTACGGCCTCGGCGAAATCGCCTGGCGCCAGCACGAAACGAACGAGGCGATTAGAAATTACAAACTTTATCTGGCCAACGCGAACACCAACACCGCCGAGGCCACCAACGTCATTCAACGGCTCCGCGAACTCAAAGGCCATTTACCCTGAAACGCGCCGATGCGCGTCACCCATATCATCACCCGGCTGGTCGTCGGCGGCGCGCAGGAAAACACCGTCGCCTCCGTGCTCGGTCTGCGCCAAAAACCCGGTGTCGAAGTCCATTTGATCTCCGGCCCGACGACCGGACCCGAAGGCTCGCTCGAATCTGAATTCGCGGGCACGCCGGAAATTTTCACGCGCGTTCCGGAACTCGTCCGCCCGATTCATCCGTTGAAAGACTGGCTCGCGCTGCGCCGGCTCGAAAAAATTCTGCGCGAACAAAAGCCTGACATCGTCCACACCCACAGCGGCAAGGCGGGAATTCTCGGCCGCCTCGCGGCCCGGCGCGCGGGCGTGCCGGTGATCCTCCACCACATTCATGGCCCATCCTTCGGCCCGTTTCAAGGTTTGCCGGCCAACTGGATTTTTACCGCTGCCGAACGTTACGCCGCCGGAGTTACCACGCATTTCGTCTGCTCCGCCCAGGCCATGACGCGACTCTACCTCGCCGCTGGAATCGGACGTCCGGAAATGTTCACGCGCATTTTCAGCGGCTTCCCCGTGGAACCGTTTGCGAATGCCGCCAATGATCCCGCCCTCCGCTCTCAATTGGGACTGGCTCCGGATGCTTTTGTAATTGGGAAAATCGCCCGCCTCGCCCCGCTCAAAGGCCATGAAGATTTGTTCGCCGCTTTCCAAAAGCTGTTGCCGCAATTCCCCCGTGCGCGCCTCCTCCTCGTTGGCGACGGCCGTTTGCGAACACAACTTGAAGCCCGCGCCCGCACGCTTGGTCTGGCCGATAAAGTAGTCTTCACCGGACTGGTACCGCCCGGCGAGGTGCCGCGTTATGTCGGGATCATGGATTGCCTCGCCCACTTGTCAGCCCGCGAAGCACTCTCGCGTGCCCTGCCCCAGGCGCTGGCGGCGGGCAAACCTATCGTTTCCTACGATTTCGACGGCGCGGACGAGGTTTGTCTTGATGGTGAAACCGGCTTTTTGGTTCACACCGGCGACACTGCCACCGTTACCCAACGCCTGCTCCAACTCGCCAACGACGCGCCGTTGCGCGAACGGCTCGGTCGCCGTGGACAGCAATTCGTCCGCGAAAATTTTGCCGTCGAACAAATGGTGGATAACCTCTACCATCTCTACCTGAAACTGGCTGCAAAAAAATGAGCAAAGACGAATATCATCGCTTCGCCGCGTTTTCTTCTCCCTCTCCCCGCCAAACGGGGAGAGGGTCGGGGTGAGAGGATTTTTTTGTTGCCGTTTCTGATAATAGTCGCCGATCAAATGCGCGAGCACCTCGGTGTCGGTGCCGGATTTGAATTTGTGGCCGGTCTTGAGCAGTTTGTCCCGGAGCCGGTCGTAATTTTCGATGACGCCGTTGTGGACGACGGCGATCCGGCCGGATTGATCCAAGTGGGGATGGGAATTTACGTCGGACGGCGGGCCGTGGGTGGCCCAGCGGGTGTGGCCGATGCCGATGTGGCCGGGGGCGGGTTCTTGTTTCAACAGGCGCGCGAGGCCCTCGTCAATTTTTCCCTTTTTCTTGCGGACGAGCAGTTCGTCGCCGTCCAGCACGGCCACGCCCGCGCTGTCATAGCCGCGATATTCCAGCCGCCGCAATCCTTCGAGCAGGATGGGCGTGGCCGCTTTTTTACCAACGTATCCGATGATGCCGCACATGGTTTTCGTTAAAAACGTTAAATGGTTGAATCGTTAAACCGTTGAACCGTTCGCTGGCGCCGATTCAACAATTTAACGGTTCAGCGGTTCAACGACCCCAAAATCCAATCCGCCGCGCCGGACAAATCGTCCACCATCACCGCAAGTTTGAGTGGTTCCGGCGATTTCCGTTCCAGTTTTGCGCCGTAGCCGGTGCGGACCAGAATACTCGTTTTGACTCCGCCGTTCCAGCCGCATTCCAAATCAATCAGCTTGTCGCCGATCATGAAACTTTGCGCCAGGTCCACGCCGAATTCATCGCGCGCGTCGAACAAAAATTGCGGCGACGGCTTGCGGCCGCGGCTGGGCTGGCCGGGCGCTTCGGGCGCGATGTAAATTTTTTCAAAGCGCACGCCGGCCCGGGCCAGTTCGCCGAGCAAATGCTCGTTCACGCGCTCCACGTCCGCAAGCGTGAAGTAGCCGCGCCCGACGCCGGACTGGTTTGAGACGATGAACAGTTTGAACCCGGCGTCCGAGAGACGCTTCAGCGCCGCCGCCACCCCGGTGAGGAACACCACCTCCTCGACGCGGTGCAGATAATTCCTTTCCTCAATCAACACCCCATCGCGGTCGAGAAAAACAGCCCGGTTCATTTTTGCGATTGTGAATTCAATGCGCTTTGGAGTTCAAGCTTTAGCTTGTTGGAATAATGCAAGCTGAAGCTTGAACTCCAACCGGGCGGAACAAGCTGTCCGCACTCCGGCAAATTGTGGTTTGATTATGGCAAGAATGGAATTGAATTCTTTCAGGCGCTTGCGCATCCTAAGCCAGTTTCGGTTTTTAAAATTAACAAACTCATTTAATGAGCAAAGGCAGATTGGGAATTTTGGTCGGTGGCGGCCCGGCGCCGGGCATCAACGGCGTCATCGCGGCGGCCACCATCGAAGGCATTAACCAGGGCTACGAAGTCATCGGCTTCCGGGACGGCTTCAAGTGGCTCGCGCAGGGCGAGGTGCAGTATTGCCGGCCGCTGGCGATCCGTGACGTGAGGGAAATCCATCTGCGCGGCGGCTCCATCCTGGGAACCGCCCGCACAAATCCCACGAAGTCGGAAACGCAGATGAAAAATGTCTTCAGCGTTTTTGAAAAGCTGGGCATCACCGCGCTGGTCACGATTGGCGGCGACGACACGGCATTTTCCGCCAGCGTCGTGGCCAAACAAAGCAAAGGCCGCATCAAGGTCGCGCACGTGCCCAAGACGATTGACAATGATCTGCCCCTGCCCGGTTCGACGCCGACGTTCGGTTTTGAAACCGCGCGGCACTACGGCGTTCACATTGTCCGCAATCTCGCCGAGGACGCGCGCACGACTTCGCGCTGGTATATCATTGTCAGTATGGGACGCGCGGCGGGGCATCTCGCGCTCGGCATCGCCAAGGCCGCGGCGGCCACGCTCGCCATCATTCCGGAGGAATTTCGCGGACGGCCGGTCACGATTGATGAAGTGTGCGACATCATCATCGGCTCCATCATCAAACGCCGCGCCGATGGTACGCAATACGGCACCGTCATACTCGCCGAAGGCCTCATTGAAGCGATGGGCGAGCAGGGCCTGGTGAAGGCACTGCCTGACGGACATCTGGAACGTTTCGGCCGGGTCCTGCGCGACGACCACGGCCATTTGCGGCTCGGTGAAATTGAATTTGGCCGCCTGATGAAAGAGCTGCTGACCGCGCGTCTCGAAAAGCTCGGCATTAAAATGGCCTTCATTGACAAGGATCTCGGCTACGAACTCCGCTGCGCCGACCCGATTCCGTTCGACGCCGAATACACGCGCGACCTCGGTTATGCCGCGGTGAAATTTCTGCTCTCGCCCGAAGCCGAAAAATGCGGCGCCATCATCAGCTTCGTGGACGGCAAAATGACTCCGCTGCCGTTCGACAAAATGCTCGACCCCAAGACCGGCCGCATGCAAACGCGCCAGGTCAACGTGGACGGCGAAGCCTACGAATGCGCCTGCGCCTACATGATCCGGCTGGAACGCGACGATTTTGAGGACGCGAAACAACTCACCAAGCTGGCCAGTGTCGTTTCGATGACGCCGGAACAATTCCGCGACCGTTTCGGTTATCTCGTCGGCGTGAAGTAAGGTTTTACGAACGCACCCGGCGGCGGGAAAATTTCCCCGCCGCCGTTTTTATTTCGTTAAATCAACTTGGAACAAGTCATTTTTTCGGCATCCTACCATGGAAAGTGAAACGCATCATCGAACCGGAATTACTCGATGAATTGCCGCCGGACGACCCGCAGGCCGTCCGCTCGCGCCGCGATTTGCGCCGGCTCAACACCTGGATGCGCAATCACGCCATCATGGTTCGCGCGTTGCAAACCGCCGTGAACGGCCAAACACCAAAACAAATCACCGAACTCGGCGCGGGCGACGGCGATTTTCTGCTGCGTGTGGCGCGGCGGCTCTCATCGTTTGGAGTTCCGTCCCGCACTTCGCCGGACGGCCCGAACCGGCCAAAGCCGGGACTCCGGGCAACGGGCGCATGGAATGAAGTGAATGTCACATTGCTCGACCGCCAGAAAATCGTGACGCCGCAAACGCTGGCAGCTTTCGCATCGCTCGGCTGGCGTGCGGAAGCGGTCGTCGCGGACGTTTTTGACTGGCCGCAAACTCCGGCCCCGGCGGAAATCGTTGTTGCAAATGAAATTCTGCACCATTTCGACGACGCGCGTCTGGCCGGGTTGTTTCGCGTGATTGCCGGTCATGCGCGCTTGTTCATCGCCATCGAGCCGCGCCGCGCATCCTGGCCGTTGTTTTGCAGCCGGCTGCTTTGGGCGATTGGCTGCAATTCTGTCACGCGGCACGACGCGACGGTGAGCGTGCGAGCGGGTTTTGTCCGTGAAGAACTTTCCGCGCTCTGGCCTGACAAAAGAAATTGGCAACTGACCGAGCAGCGCGCCAGTTGGTTCAGCCATTTGTTCATCGCGCGGCGGACGGGATAGAATATGGCGGTCATGAAATCCATTA
>Ga0207932_1000652_pt1 | contig 11764 bp, 11 predicted proteins | sample NGESurdeep092012_FD_184480 | JGI IMG/M metagenome (GOLD analysis project Ga0207932, IMG submission 184480) | Arctic peat soil microbial communities from Barrow, Alaska - NGEE Surface sample 415-2 deep-092012 (SPAdes) | ecosystem: Environmental > Terrestrial > Soil > Wetlands > Peat ...
AGCTCGCGTCCGCACCACAGCATTTCGGCTAGCCGGGCGGGCGTGGCAAAAACGACTTCGTTCTCGATGCCGCGGGTGAGCGGCACGGTGTTGAAATGTTGCACCGTGCCGATGCGGAATTTGGGTGTGTCATCTGACATGCGCGAAGATTTTAACGGAAAGCGCAGAGGCCCAAAGCCGCAAAGGTAGCGCAGGCTTTCCAGTCGCCAGGACGGGCGGATTGGAAACACGGGACAGAAATGTTCCGCGAGCTCGCAGACCTCTGTGACGCTGAATTTGGGCAAAGAGTTGTCTTGAAACAAACAGGCAGATTTCCGTGGAAGCGTCGAAGAATATGTTCTCCCAGAAATAGATGTGCTTCCCGACGCGGGTGACAGTTTTAATACCGCCGTCCTGCGACACAACAATCGCAACTGATGGTTGGTTGCGGAAGCAAAACTCGAAAGCTGATCTATGGCGAGTGCCATAGCTCTCAATGGCAACCAAGTTGCGCGTGGTGGGGTTGCCCCGGCGGCTCAACATCCGATGAAGCGTCTTTTCGCCCAGGCCGGTCTGCCGCGCCAGTTCCTTGAACGAGATTTGCGCATGAACCAGATCGCGCAGCATGGAAAGTCCTTCGGCTGTCTCGCCTTCCAGCCGCGCGTTCAACGCCTCGGCATAGAGCGCCCGCGCAAACTTTTCATCCCGCTGGATGCGGGCGACGACCGTCTTCTTGTATTCACGAGTCAGAGCCATGTTCTTTTGCTTTCTTCGCTTGTTGGTATCGCTGCCACCGCATCACGGTGGCAGACTCAAACCCGGTTTACCCGATCAATTGCCCCTTCAATGAGTCTTGCCCTCTGATGGCTTTGTGAATCCGGTCCGCTTGCCCTGCAAAGTCCGGGTCAACCGTGCAGACGACGATGCCTGCGTGCTGCGGACGTTCCCGATGCAAACGGATAAAGTGGCGGCGATTCAACGTGAGCAGCGCGCGGTTTTCCGTGGTGGCAAATTCCAGCACTTTGTCGTCAGGCACGGCCTGGTCGGCCTGGCCGGTTTCCTGAATGGTCAGAACGCCATGGCCGAGCGCGCGAAGTTTATCAACAACCGGCAGCGGAAAGTTTTCATTGGCATAAAGCCGCGCCATCAGTCGGCCTCATTGTCCTCAATCTGGCGGTTGATTTCGTCACGGTGCGAGCGCACGTAGGCCCAAGCGTTGGCCAAATCCTCCGCCCGCAGTGTTGGATAGGAGCGCAAAAGTTCTGCTTCGGAAACACCAAGCCGCTTTGCTTGTTCCAAGACCCAGACCGGAATCCGCGTGCGAACAATGCACGGCTCACCGCCGCACACGCCAGGGCGGCTTTCAATGCCGGGGAACGCATCGCTCAAGTCGCTGGCCGTCCAGCGGAGCAACTGCGCTTTTTCAGCCGGCGAGAGCTTCGCAAGGATTTCTTCCGCTGCTTCCAATGCGCTCATAAGACGCTCGCAATGTAAGAGCAAAAGGCTTTTTAAGCAAGGCCGCTTACGCCGTCGCCAGATTGTCTTCCAACACTTTCGATTTGCCGGCTGGCGGTTCGGCTTCGGTGGCTGCTGCCGGCAACGATTCCCAAACTTTGATCGGTTCGTAGAACGTATTTCGCTGCACCGGCGTGCGGCCGGCTTCGCGGATGGCCTTGATCATTTCCGCCTCGGTTTGCAACTGCGGCGAGGTCGCGCCGGCCATGTGGAAAATGTGTTCCTCGATGATTGTGCCGTGCAAATCGTCCGCGCCGTAGCTCAACGCGACCTGCGCCAGTTTCAAACCCAGGCCCACCCAATACGCCGTGATGTGGTCGAAGTTGTCGAGGTAGATGCGGCTCACGGCAATGGTGCGCAACGCGTCGAAACCGGTCGGCGGATTCTCCACGGGAATGTCGTTGTCTTCCGGTTGATACGGCAACGGCACGAAGCCGGTGAAACCGCGTGTCTCGTCCTGCAACGCGCGCAACTGCCGCAGATGGTCCACGCGGTCGGCCAGTGATTCGACGTGGCCGTAAAGCATCGTGCAGGTGCTGCGCCCGCCCATGCGATGCCACGTGCGGTGCACGTCCAGATATTCCTCCGCTGATTCCTTGCCTTTGGCGATGGCCGAGCGCACTTCCGGTCGAAAGATTTCTGCGCCGCCGCCGGTGAGCGAATCGAGTCCAGCGGTTTTCAATTCAATCAAAGTTTGCTCGACGGATTTTTTCGCCAGCCAGGCGAGGTGCAGAATTTCAATCGCCGTAAAGCATTTGAGATGCAGCTTCGGCGTAGCAGCCGACGTAAGGAGGCTCTGACTTTTTCCGCCTGATGCAGAATGAGCCTCCTCACGTCGGCTGCTACCTATATTCAACGCGCTCAATGCTTTCAGCATATCCGTGTAATAACTGAACGGCAGGGACGGATGCAGTCCGCCGACGACGTGCAGCTCCGTGATGCCAAGCTTCAAGGCTTCCCGCGCCTTTTCAACGATTTGGTCCGTGCTCAACTCAAAGCCGTCGGCGTCGCGTTTCTTGCGCGCGAACGAGCAAAACTGGCACGATAGGATGCAATAGTTCGAGTAGTTGACGTAACGATTGATGATGTAGCTGGCGCGATCGCCAACTTTTTTCTGGCGCGCGAGATCGGCGATGGCGCCGACGGCGTTCAAGTCCTTCGATTCAAACAGCCGGAGCGCGTCGGCCTCGGAAATGCGTTCACCGGCGGCGACCTTTTCATAAAGGTCGCGCAATTCGCTGCGTTGAATGAAGAAATTCATTCGTCCGCATATTAAAGCAGCTTTTGTGCAGCAACGCAAATGCGCCAACAACGTGCTGCCGCGCATCTTGCCGGCAGTCCCGACTTGTTTTTCAAGAATGTTCTTCCGGCGGCATGCCGGAAGCACGTTATGTCGCAAACGCGCCGAACAAAGCCCGCATTTCCTCGTCCACGTCGGCGGAATCAGCCAGAGTTTGCGCGATTTCGTCACGGAGCAGTTGCCGGTAACGTTTTCGCAGCCGGTGCACCGCTACGCGCACTGCGCCTTCATCCATGCCCAGCGCCTTCGCGGCGGCGGCATGGGACAATTCGCCCTTGCCGGCGGTGAGAAAGATTTTCAGTTCCGCGAACTGTTTCCCCCGACCGTCCACCTCGCACTCGGCGCGCAGCCGCTCAATGACCTTGGCGAGCAGCGCCACGGCCCATTCGCGGTCGAACGCCTTGTCGGGACTCGGTTCGGCGGTGGCGGCGATTTGAAATTGGGTGTCGGCGGTCTGCCAGTCAAGGGACAGCAGCGTCACGCCGCCGCCACGCTTCTGGCGGCGCGATTTGTCCCATTCGTTGGCGAGGAAATGCTTCAGCGACGCGAGCAGGAAGGCGTGGAAACGTCCGCGTTCGGCGCTCAGGCCGGCGAGATAATTTTTTTCGAGAAAGCGTGCGAAGAATGTCTGCGTCAAATCCTCGGCGTCCTCCTTCGTATGGCCGCGCCGCCGCACGTAGGCGTAGAGCGGGAACCAATAGGCGCGGCACAGTTCTTCCAGCGCCCGGTCGGATTGCGGCGTGGAGCGTTTGCCCGCCGCGAGCACGACCGTCCAGTGCGTCGTGGCGAAGATGTCGCCGGACGCGCCCGTGGATGGCGTGGAAGCTTCGGAGGTCAAGCGCTTCCCAGCAGGATGGATTGGCACACGGCCACGAATTTTTCCGGGTCGTCGGGCGAAAAGCCGATGCGTTTGAACAAGCCGGATTTTTTTATCAGCAAAACGTGGCGGCAGAGATTGCAATTATCAAGTTTGATTCCCTACACGGCCCCTCCCGGGCCGGTGAAAAGCGCCGGGCGGACTTCGACGGTCTGAATTTCGTTTGCCGGCACAACGACGGTGTGGAAAAGGAACCAGGATTGCAGTTCGATCCGGTCCCGGCAGATGCGATATTCCTGCCACAGGCTCCTGCCTGTCCGCTTGGAAGTGTAAATGGGTGTGTCGTTCATCTGCAAACTTGATTGTTGGTTTTGGTTGTTCAGATCATTTGATGAAATAACCGGCGGACTTCCACTGTCCATCTTTTTCCAGCATGAACGTGACGGTTTCCACCGCGGATTTCTTGTTGGCGAATGAAGTTTCAAATTGCATGACGACATATTGGCCGGCGGGTGCGCCCGGCAACTCTGCTGTTGCTTTCGCTGATGTTAATTTGCGCGACACCAAATCGCCCAGCGGCTTGCGGAACGTTTCCATGGACGTTTTCCATTGTTCTCCTGTGACTGCGTTTTGGAAAAAGGCGGCTGCATTCTGCCAGCTTTGGGCGTAATCACCTTGGTCTATCGCCGCCAGCCACGTTTGGGCCGCCGAAATTGCAGCCTTCTCCGCGCCAACATCGGCTTTCTTGCCACAGCCAGAAGCGAAGCCGACAACGAGAGCCGCCGCACATAGGAATCCGACGACATTGAATTTGAACAGGTTGATTTTCATATATTTTTTGACGGTTTTTGTTTGGTTAAATCACTTGATGAAATAACCGGCGGACTTCCACCGCCCATCTTTTTCCAGCATGAATGTGACAGTTTCAATCGCGGATTTCTTGTTGGCGAAGGAAGTCTCGAATTGCATGACGACATATTGACCGTCCGGCGCGCCGGGCAACTCCGTCATGTGCTGCGCCGACTTCAATTTGCGGGACAGCAGGTTCCCCAGCGGTTTGCGGAAGCTGGCCATGTAAGTTTCCCAGCTCGTCTCGGTGACCGCCCCTTGAAAAAACGGCGCGGCTTCCTTCCAACTCGCGGAATAGTCGCCCTGGTCAATAAGCACCAGCCACTTCTGGGCCGCGGCAACCGCAGCTTTTTCCCCGGCAGACTGCGGATTTACATCGCCAGCGGAGGCAGCACCGGGAAGATTTGCTGCCGGTGGCGATTCAATTGAAGTCCGGGCGCCGCCCGGTGCAGCGTGGTTCCGGGCATTTTGCGCCGCGAACCAGACGGCCAGTCCGGTAGCAAGGCAGAGAAGGCCGATGACGATTCCGTATGTCAGTGATTTGTTCATGGTGTTCTCCCGGGATTGGGCGGCGTGTTTTCGTGAATCGAGCCCGGCAATCCGGTGCAATAGCTGGATTGCATAAATCACGGTCGCCAAAAGAAAGCCTATCATCAGAAACAGGAACGGCGGAACCGCCAGATGGGGCGGGACGGTGTTGTTCGCTTGCACGGTCAGATATTGAATCCCAGTAAAGAACCCGGTGAAGAGACACGCGAACCAAAGTATCTGGCGAAAGATATACGTTTCGATTGCCGTGGTGACAGTCAGATGACGCCGCACAGCAAATACCCCCACAAATAACAGAGGAAGGACCAGGGGAACGATTCCGATTATAAACAGAAATTCCTGACTTGGCATCCAGTCGTCCGCTTTAAAATCCGGACCAAAATGAGAAGCCATCCGTTCCGGCAGCCATTGCGCCGAGTAAACAAGATATCCGACGAAACAGGAATAGGAGAGCGCAAAAACAATTGCCGGGACGCCAAAATTTGTCGGCAATTGATCGGCGGGCTTTTCGGTAATCCGCGGTGCGGGCGGCGGTGGCATTGAACCCACAACCGGATCAATTTTGCCCGCTTGATGTTCCTTGCGTTCATCGTCGAAGGCGGCGTTTGACTGCCTGATTGAAGCGGTCACGTCGCGGACAAAAGCCTCGGGGTCGGCGGGTGAAACGACCACGGTGCGGTGGGCATAACGCAGCACCACGGTTCGAGCTCCATCGGTGACGAACACACGGTAAAGGCCCAGGGACCGGTTATAACGGAATCCGGTACAGGAAAAAAAACCGCCGTTGCCGGCGCGAATGCTCCATCGCGTGGAAGCTATTTCAAAACGGGCAGACTTTAGTCCGGCGAGCGGCAGCCTGGTCGCCCAAAACAGGCGATGAATGAGGATGGCGTCGGCCGTGATTGTGTAACCACGTATGGCAAAGAGCGCGCATCCGAGGGTTAACGCCACCATCAGAGATCCCTCCAGGAGCGAGGAGCCGCCACCATGCTTGAACAACACAAATGCCAGACGCAGGAACAGACCCGTTAACAACAATGACCAGAGAACAAGCCCTTGGCTCCAGGGCGCTCGGTGATGCTTTTCTAAAATCGGCGGCCGGCTTCCCGCCGCGGGCGTTTGCGCAATCGTCTCCACGCAGGTCTTCACTTCGCTGACCTGCTGGTATCGGAGTTCGGGTTTCTTTTCCAACGCGCGCAGCACCACTTCGTCGAGGCGCACGTCAATTTGAATCCCGCTCGTGCGGGACGGTGGAACAATTGGTTTGCCGGGCAGTTCGCCGGTGAGCATCTGGTAAAACACCACGCCCAGCGCGTAAATGTCCGCGCGATGGTCCACTTCGCCGGGATGTTCCGCCTGCTCCGGCGCCATGTAATTCGGCGTGCCCATGACCTTGCCCGCGTCGGTGAGTTCTTGGAGCGCCGGCCTCCGGCACGGCACGTTGGGATCGTCTGCCGGAGTTGCGCCGTGCCGGAGGCCGGCGCTCCGCTCGGCGTCGCTTCCCACAATTTTCGCCAGGCCAAAATCCGCCACCTTCACGCGGTCGCGGCGGTCGAGCAAAATGTTCTCCGGCTTGATGTCGCGATGGACGATGCCCTGGTCGTGCGCGAACTGGAGCGCGTCGCAGATTTGCGGGACGATGGCCAGCGCCTCGCGCGGGGCGATGCGGCCGGCATGCAACAATTGACGCAGGTTCACGCCGTCCACGAATTCCATCAGGAAGTAGTAAAGTGGTTGAGGGTTGAGGGTTGAGCGTTGAGAGCCGGAGGCAGGCGGGATGCCGGCGCTACTTAGAACGTGGCCGAACTCGTAAAGTGTGACAATGCCGGGATGATTCAGCTTCGCGAGCGCCTTGGCTTCGCGCGCGAAGCGTTCGGCGAATGCAGGGTCGTCGCCGATGCCGGGCGGAAGAATTTTGAGCGCGACGATGCGGTCCAGTTCCTTTTGCCGCGCCTTGTAAACCGCGCCCATGCCGCCCTTGCCGATGAGTTCAAGGATTTCGAGCTGCGGGAACAACGGCGCGAGTTCGGCCACCGGCGGCGGCTGGAACGGAGGCGCCTGCCCGCCCGTGGCCGTTTCGGCGGCGGCGCCCTGTTTCAGGAGGCAGGCGGGGCAGAGTCCGGCGAGCGCGCCGGTCGGCAGCGGGGTGCCGCATTGCGGGCATTTCGGAGTCTCTGACGGGGTCACTTTGGTGCCACTCATACACCCATCCCAGAAGCAAATCACGACGGATGTTACGCGGGAAATTTGGAAAACATTCAACATCGAACAACCAACATCCAATAAACTCCCGGCCCGGGAAATCATTGGAGGTTCGGCGTTCGATGCCCGCTCGCGATTCGCGATTTATCGGAGTTGGTTGTTGGATGCATCCAATTCATCAACGCAGCTTGAATCCGCCCTGAAACACCACTTCCGCCACCGTCACAATCAAAAAAACGGCGCTCACGACGGCGTTGAGCCGAAAGAACGCGAGGTTGATCCAGTTCAAGCTGCGGCGGCGGGCAATCCAATGTTCCAGCACGAGGCAGCCGACGATGATGAACCAGCCGAGGAGATACGCGATGCGAAACCGGCAGAGCAATCCGAACGCGAGCAGCAGCCCGCACATCACCATGTGCGCCAGAAACGCGGCGGCCAGCGCATTCTTCGGTCCCCACGCCACAACGAGTGAGTGCAGGCCTTGCGCCTTGTCGAACTCATAATCCTGCAGCGAGTAAATGATGTCGAAACCGACCAGCCACAACACAACGCCGAGAGCAAGAACAATTGGCTGCATGCCAACTCGCGCTACATCGAACCAAGCCCAAAAAGATTCAAGTGAAGAGAACATGCCTGCGGGCGACGCAAAGCCAAATTCTCCTTTCACTGCCAGCCACGCGCCGAGGGGTGCCAGCGCAAGTGCGATCCCCAGAAACACGTGCGTGTAATCCGTGAAACGTTTGGTGAGCGAATAGAAACAAATCACCACCAGCGCAATCGGTGAGAGATAAAAGCACAGCGGATTGAGAAAATAGCCGGTGGCAACCAATCCTGCCCCTGACAAAACACAAAGTGCAATTGCACTCACCAGCGAAATCTGGCCGGCGGGCAAATGGCGGTTGGCCGTGCGCGGATTCAGCGCGTCGGACTTGCGGTCCACGCTTCGGTTGAATGCCATCGCGCACGTTCGCGCGCAGACCATCGCTGCGAGAACCAGTCCAAACGTCCGCCAACCCGGCCAGCCGCGATTATCGCGCGCGGCGACGGCCATTGCCGCCAGTGCGAAGGGCAGGGCAAAGACGGTGTGGCTGAACCGGACGAAGGAAGCCCATTTTTTTATCAAGGATAACATTGAACATTGAACGTTGAACTTTGAACCTCGAACCTTGAACAAATAAAACTACGGCGCACCTGGTTTTGATGGCGATGTCGGTGCGCTTCGCTTTCTGGCGAGTTTGTTTCGTTCGGCGGTTTGAACGCTGGCCTTAAAAATCCGAATCAGTTCCTCGCCCTCACCAAGTACGAACACAAGTTGGGGATCACCCCGCAGCCAGTGCTTTCGCTCGACCAAGTGTGCCCAGCGACGGGTTTCCCGCAGTTCCTTGAGGCAGATTTTCATTTTGTGGATGAAATCCTCGGCGGATTCCGGCGCTTGGGCTTCGCCATGATTCCCATAGGGCGAAGTGCCTGACCGCAGAAATTGCCCGGCGATATGGTTCCCTGCCCGCGAGTTTGGCAATTTCTCCGAAACATCAATCACTGTCGATGCGAATTCCAAGAGCCGCTCTTCCAGGTCATATTTCCGGCCTGTGTTCTCGATGGATGTACGCTGCCCGGTGTTTTTCTGTTCAGGGTTCAAAGTTCGAAGTTCAAGGTTCAAAGTTTCCACCGTTTGAATCAATGTTTCCCCATATCATTCCTTTTCCTCCGCCCAACGCGACGCGAGTTGGTTCGCCACGCCCAGATGATCGAGCACGCGTGCGACGACGGTGTCCACGACATCCTGGATCGTTTTCGGGCCGGCGTAAAAACCCGGGTTCGCCGGCAGAATCACCGCGCCCGCCAACAGCAGCAGTTCCATGTTTTTTACGTGAACGAGGCTCAGCGGCGTTTCGCGCGGAACGAGAATCAGCTTTTTCCTTTCCTTCAAAACCACATCCGCCGCGCGCAGCAAAACGTCCTCGCTGTAGCCGTGCGCGATGCGGCCCATCGTGCCCATGGTGCAGGGGATGACGACCATCGCATCGGGCGGGTTCGAGCCGCTGGCGAACGGCGCGTTCATGCTCTTGATGTTGTGCGTCTTGACGCCGTCAGGCAATTGCAGCCCGCCGGGCAATTCCTCGGCGATGACCTGCTGCGCGTAATTGCTCATCACGACGTGGATTTCGTTCGCGCGCGGGTCGAGGTTGTCGAGCAGCCGCTGGGCGTAAAGCGCGCCGCTGGCCCCGGTAATGGCAACGAGTATTTTCAAGCAAATGCGTTTGTCGCTGGCAAATTATGACCGAATCCCATGTTGCGGACAAGCCGCACCCAAGCGTGCTTTCGGCATCCTGCCGGAAGTTCCGATTCTCCAGGAAGTGTGAGTATGATCTGCCAGCGGGACCCCGTAAAAGGCGTCCGTCTCACGGGGCAGGCTGCTGGCCGCACGTTGAAACAGCTTGAGTCCGGTTTCGCCATCCGCACAATGGCCGCGTGTCCAAGCCATTGGCTGTCCTATTCGTCGCGTCAATTTTTTTGGCGGGGTGTGCCTCCACACCCACTGTGCCGGAAGAAATCATTTCATCGCCGCCGATCATGTCCGATGAAACCTCTTCATTGAACTGGTCGGATGCCGACCTCGTTAAAAAATTCTCCACTCCACGGCCAATTGGACTCGTGGCGCCAACCGCCAGGACCAATCCGCCACCCGCCGCGCCGGTGACGATGTGGACTTCGCTCAATCGCTGGGCTGCTGAAAACAAGATCGGCGCGCCGCATTTGATATCCCGCACGCCCGTGGCCACCTACGGCATTGGGACGGCGAACGGCACGATGGTTTTGGACATCGGCAGCCGCGAAGCAACCTGGAATGGCGTTGAAATCCAGCTCGGCTTCGGACCGCAATTCATTGACGATCAGGTTTTCGTCCACGGCCTCGATTTGCAGAAAAATCTCGAGCCGCTGCTGTCCGGGCCGCCACTGACGTTTGGCAATCGCGTCATTGTGATTGATCCCGGCCACGGCGGAGTGAATGTCGGCACGCACAGCGTTCTCGACGGGCGGTTGGAAAAAGAATTCACGCTCGACTGGGCGAAGCGGCTTGCGCCGCTGCTGGCGACGAATGGCTGGCAGGTTTTTCTGACCCGGACCAATGACGTGGACATGGCCTTGTCCAACCGCGTCATGTTTGCCGAGGCGCATCACGCGGACTTGTTCATCAGCCTGCATTTCAATTCGACTCCCGATCGCAATAAGAAAACCGCGGGCCTTGAAACCTATTGCTCCACCCCGGCGGGAATGCCTTCCAGCCTGACGCGCAACTACTCCGACATCTGGTCGCAAGATTTTCCGAACAACAGTTTTGACGCGCAGAATCTGCAACTGGCCGTGCTCCTGCACACCGCGTTGCTGCGCGCGAGTGACGAAGACGATCGCGGCGTGCGACGCGTGCGGTTCATCGGCGTGCTGCATGGACAACGCCACCCCGCCGCGCTCATTGAAGGAGGTTATTTGTCGAATCCGCACGAGGCGAAGCGGATCGAAAATCCGGCTTTTCGTCAAAAGCTCGCGCAGGCCGTCGCCGACGCGCTGAAATGAAAAATGTGGGACCCATTTTGGTGACCGGTGGAGCTGGATTTATTGGTTCCCATCTGGTCGAGCGTCTGCTGGCCGAGGGCAAAACGGTCGTCGTCATTGACGATCTTTCCACGGGCAGCCTGGAAAATCTGCGCGCGGTCAAATCGCATCCGCGTCTGCGCGTGGTCCAATCGAAAATTTCCGCGTGCGCCGGACTGCCGAAACTGGCCGCAAAAGCCGAATTCATTTTTCATCTGGCGGCGACGGTCGGCGTCGAACTGGTGGTAAAATCCGCGCTGAGTGTTTTGGAATCGAGTTTCCACGAGACGCAGGTTTTGTTGCGGGCCGCCGCGGCCAGACGCACGCCGCTGCTGCTCACTTCGACCTCGGAGGTCTATGGCAAGAGCCAGAAGCCCGCGTTTGGTGAGGACGACGATCTGCTCATCGGCCCGCCCGGGCAATCGCGCTGGAGCTACGCGTGTTCGAAGCTCACCGACGAATTCCTGGCGCTGGCTTACGCGCGGGAAAAATCGCTGCCGGTCATCATCGCGCGGCTGTTCAACACCGTCGGTCCGCGTCAGACCGGCCGATACGGCATGGTGCTGCCCCGTTTTATCGCGGCGGCGAAAACGGGTGGGCCGCTGAAGGTTTTCGGCGACGGCGCGCAAACGCGGTGTTTCTGCCACGTCGGCGACGCGGTGGAAGCGCTGGTGCGGCTGCAAAATTGTCCGAAGGCGCGCGGCGAAATTTTCAACGTGGGCGGCACGGAGGAAGTCAGCATCCTCAAACTGGCGCGACTGGTGGTGAAAACGCTGGATTCAAAATCGAAGATTCAACTCGTGCCGTATGCCAAAGCCTATGCGCCTTCGCCCAAGGGCTTCGGCAGCACAGGCGCGCCGGGCTTCAATGACATGCGCCGCCGCAAACCGCTCATGGAAAAACTGGAACGCTTCGTAAAATTTCATCCGCGCACCACGCTGCGCGAAATCATCCGGCTG
>Ga0207932_1000654_pt1 | contig 11759 bp, 11 predicted proteins | sample NGESurdeep092012_FD_184480 | JGI IMG/M metagenome (GOLD analysis project Ga0207932, IMG submission 184480) | Arctic peat soil microbial communities from Barrow, Alaska - NGEE Surface sample 415-2 deep-092012 (SPAdes) | ecosystem: Environmental > Terrestrial > Soil > Wetlands > Peat ...
GACTGCGGTTACCTGGCCCTGATGAGCGGATTGGCGACCGGCGCGGAGCGGATCTACCTTCCCGAGCAGGACATCACGCTCAACGATCTCGCCGTCGACGTCCGCAATCTGGCCGAGGGCTTCCGCTCAGGCAAGCGCCTGGGTCTGGTGATCCGCAGCGAGAACGCCGACCCGGTCTACACCACCGACTTCATCACCTCCGTGTTCGAGAAGGAGGGCGGCGACCTGTTCGATGCCCGGCCGGCCATTCTCGGACACATCCAGGAGGGCGGGGACCCCTCGCCGTTCGACCGTGTTCAGGCCAACGGGCTGACCGCGCACTGCATCGAGTACCTCGCCGAACAGCTGGAGTCCGGCGGCCGGGCCAGCGCCATGATCGGGTTCCAGTCCGGGCGTCTCCAGTTCACCGATCTCACCTCCTACCCCAAGCTCATCGAGGAGAAGGCTCAGCGCCCGCGAGAACAACGCTGGATGAACCTGCTCCCCATGGCCGAGATCATGACGATCTGAAATAGCCGCGCACCGACGCGGCTTCGACCGGGCCGACCTTGCCGCTCAGGGGGCGTTGAAGGCGTTGCGGTCCCTCAGACAGGTGTGCGGCCCCGAGAACCTGCGACCGGAAGCCGAGATCGAAGCTGCAGCGGAAGCGATCGTGGCGGTGATGGACGCACTTCAGATCCAGTGGCTGCTCGACCCGGAAGCGGTCGACCTTGCCGGGTCCACGGCCTTCGCGATCGAGGCCATACTCGCCGCGGTCGTGCGCCCACGCGACCTCCCAGCCGTCCTGTGACAAACGGTTGACAGGTTAGGGTCCCCTTCCTAGCGTTGAAAGAGGCAACCAGGGGTGGCCTCGATGCTGCCCGGGCTTGGTGCCGTGAGGGGACTTACCGACCGAGCAGAAGGGAGTGTTGTTATGTCGAACCCAGGACAACCCACCATCCGCCAGGGCGCTACCGGCGATGTGGTGCGGCGTCTGCAACGAGCACTGTTCCGGACAGCAGACCACGAAATTATCGTCGACGGAATATTCGGATGGCAGACCGAAGATGCAGTGGTGGGCTTCCAGAATGCTGACTCGCTCACGCCCGATGGGATCGTCGGGCCCATCACCTGGAATGCACTGCCCGATGGTGGCCCGATGCCTCTCCTGGCAGAGGGCTCGACCGGCGATGTCGTCCGTCACCTGCAGACAGTGCTTACCGAAGGTGCGCCTGGCGGGTGGGTCACCACCCCGCAAGGCATCGACGGCCAGTTCGGTCCACACACCCGCGCCTCCGTGGCAGCCTTCCAGGCGTGGGGCGGGGTCAGCGTGGACGGAGTTGTCGGCGACCAGACCTGGGAGGTGTCTCTGCATGCGGCGGGCGCCACGCTGGAGTCCGTCGTGGGACTCAACTTCGTGATCGGCTGACGACAGCTCACGGCGTCATCTTCGGTGCCGATCGAGCTGAGGAGGGCGGGAGGTTCGGATCCCACGAACGCACCGAGGGCCCCGCTCTTCCGGGAAGAACGGGGCCCTGGTTCGGTGCGGCGACGGTGGGACCGGTCAGCCCTTGGCCGGTTGGCCCGTCGCGGGATCGAGAAAGAGGTTCTGCTGCCCCTTGTAGCCGGCCTTCGACTGGTCGGAAAACGCGAAGAGGTTGTTCAGGCTCCCCGCCTTCTGGTCGAAGGAGGAGTTGCCGACGTGGCCGGTCTTCCAGTTGTCCTCGATGAACCGCAGGATGGACGACTGGTCGGTCGTGGTGTGATCGACGAAGTTGGCCTTGGCAAATGGGGAGACCACGATCAGGGGCAGGCGCGGACCGTAGCCGCACCGGTCCTGGTAGCCGCCGGCGATGCGGCCGGCGTTGGTACCGCACGTGCTGGTGTCAGTCAGCGCATCGTTGGACTGGTTGACGATCGGGCTCATTTGATGGTCATACCAGCCATCGCTGTCGTCGTAGGAGATCACCACTGCGGTGTTCTTCCAGTCCGGGGTCTTCTGGAGCCGGTTGATGGTCTCGACGAGGAAGTGCTGCTCATCCAGCGGGCTGGAGTAGCCCGCGTGCCCGTCCTGGTTGGCCGGGGCCTTGAGGAAGCTGACCGCAGGCATCGACTTGGCATCCACGGATGACCAGAAGTCGGTGAGGTCGTACTGGTGGTTCGCCGGCCCGGCGTGGCCGATCTCCGACACCGATGCGGGAGGCGTGTGCTGCAGGTTCGCCGTGCTCGCGTAGTACTGGAACGGCTCGTGGTGAGGGATGTAGTCCTTGCTGCTCACCCCGCCGACGTTGAGGTGGGAGGCGGCGCAGTCGGCGAAGCCGCCCTGGAACCAGCCCCAGGTGGTGCCCTTGGCGTTGAGCAGGTCACCGATATTCTTGTTCTTCGGGTCGGTGGATGTGGTGGTGTCGCGGGTGTCGCACTTGTCCCCGGTGGGCTGCGGGTCGCCGATAACGGTCTCGTTCGCGGTCACCGCGGCGCTGGTCGTGCCGGTCGTGCCGGTCGTGGAGAAGCCGTGGGTCTGCCCGGCAACGAGGTTGAGCGCTCCCGGCGTGGAGGGACCGAACGTCGTGTTGTAGGAGTTGTCGCTCATCGCGAAGTGCTGAGCGTAGTTCCACAGACCGGTAACGGTGTTGCCGTCGTAGTAGCCCATGACCAGACCCTTGCCCTTGCCGTAGTCGGCGCAGGTACCCGTACCCGCGCCCCGCCCGACGGTTTCGACGAACTTGTCCATCAGGCCTGAGTTGGCAGCTTTCTGCTCATCTGTATAGGTGTGGTCCTGGTCGCAGGTTTGTGCCTGGTCGCGCGCGAGCCGGAACGGCTGCACGGAGTTCGGGTTGTTCGGTGCCTGCAGTGCCCTGTTCAGCCCGTTTACCGTGGGCGTGCCAGCCGCCGCGGTGAAACGCGGCTCGCCCGGGGTGTTGGCCGCGCTCGGGTAGGTTGCGAAGTAGTGGTCGAACGAGACGTTCTCCTGGAAGATCACGACCAGGTGCTTGATCGGGGTGATCGTCGCGGAGCCGGCTGATTCGGGGTCGCCGCCCTGTGCGACGGCAGGCAGCGCCGCCGCCGTCAGCGCGAACACGCCGGCGGCAAGGGCCAAAGGGACGCGACCGCGGTTGAGTTTCACAGGCACAACAGCTCCTTCAGATGTGGACTCGCCGGACTTATGGACCGCCACCCGGCTCCATCAGGCTGGAGCCGTTGACCGACGAGGAGGTGGGTCGATCGAAGACAACAGATGAACGCCAGGGCAACACTGGCTCAAGGCAACCGGGGGAAGCGTTCCTTGAGCCGGTGGTCCAGGGCTGGCGATCGTGGAACCTCAGTTCTCACCTGACATTGAAGGCACGCGGCCGCCCTGAGCGTTGCTGCCTACCGACACCCGGGGCTTGGCCGGATTGTCGTCTGTTGTTACGCGCTAGTCTGCCGACCGGCCCGCCCGCAAGTTCGTCACCCTCGACAACTTCTACGCAGCCTCCGAGGTATCAGCCGACGGCTGGAGCTGGTCCACCGCAGGCACCGCGAACACCTACACGCAGAAGACCTGGGAGGCCAACTACTCCGACCGAGGCGGACGCAACCACCCGTACGAGTACGAAGGCGGCACCTATGCCACGGCCCCTGGTCGCGATCCGAAGAACTCCTACCTGTGGGACGACCTGGAAAAGGCCGGGGTCAGCTACCGCAACTTCGGCTACTGGCACTTCGGCTACACACCGGTCGCCGCCTCGGCACCCAACCTGGCCGCCAAGACCGACCTGACGTACCCGGGGTACGGCCTGACGATCACCGACCAGACCCGGATGGACGCCTACACCAAGGCCTTCAAGCAGTTCGAAGACACCGGTTCGATGCCGACCATGCAGTTCGTGCGGCTGCCGTCCGACCACACCCGGGGCACCACCCCCGGCGCCCCCACCCCCAAAGCCATGGTCGCCGACAACGACCTCGCCGTGGGCCGCCTGGTCGACCAGGTGTCGCACTCGAAGTTCTGGAAGGACACCGCGATCTTCGTGGTCGAGGATGACGCGCAAGCTGGCCCCGACCACGTCGATGGCCACCGCACCGAGGCACTCGTCATCAGCCCCTATACCCAGACTGCCAAAGTCGACTCGACCTTCTACAGCACCGTGTCCATGCTGCGGACGATGGAGCTCATCACGGGAGTGCCGCCGCTAACCCAGTTCGACGCCTCGGCGATCCCCATGCTCAACGCCTTCACCAACAACCCGAACCAGACACCCTTCAGTGCGCTGATCCCCGCCCAGTCCCTCACCGAGACCAACACGACGTCAGCTCCCTTGGCGGCACAGTCGGCCAAGATGGACTTCAGCGACGTCGACCTGAACAACGAGAACACGCTGAACAAGGCGATCTGGCAGAGTGTCAAGGGGGCCAACAGCCCGATGCCGCTACGCCCCGGACAGGCCCCGACCACCCCATAACCCGACGGTCATTGACACGTTATTCGGACACTCCCGAGTAATGCGTTCCTGCCAAGCACCAGGTGAGGCCGCGTCCGAGAAGTTCTCGGGCGCGGCCTCTCTGGGCGTCGCCGCCATTCCCCACGAAGCCGCAGCAACGACTGGAAGCAGCGTCCGGACGAAGCGGGCCGGCCAATGGTTCGCACGCGGTTATCGGACAAAGCAGGAGGTGGGCAGCTCGTTGAGGAACAAGCCCGCTAGGTGCAATGAGAGCGCTGTCGACCCGCCTCGACGGTGGTGTTAACAAGGCCGTGTTAGTCAGGCCGGGATCATGAACCCGAGAACCCCAGATCGAAGTCATGTGTGCCCAAAATACGCCCACGCCATTTCTTCGACGCCGCCCCCGGGTCGACCACAAACCCATCACCGCGGGCCCAAGCACCCGGCGAGATGCGCCGCGGCACCCCGAAGGCTGAAAGGCGGATGGTCGCCGTACGTGACCGTCGACACTCATAAGGTCGTATCGGTGCTCATCGCGCAAGAATGCTACCCATGGTCTTATCGACCGTTAGGCATCTGCAAGCATGCGTCACATGACTATTTTGAACTTGCTACCCTCCCGCGCCGTCGCGGTCATCGGCGCTGGCGCGATGGGGTCGGGAATCGCCCAGGTCGCAGCACAGGCCGGCCATGAGGTCTACCTCGTCGACGTCTTCGAGGGCGCTGCGGCCACGGCGAGGGATCGACTCGCCTCCATGCTGGCAAGACTGGCGGCCAAGGGCCGGATCACGCTGGCCGAGGCTGACGCCGCCACAGCCAACATCCACGTCACCGACTCCGCGGCCGACCTGCCCGAGTGCGCACTGGTCATAGAGGCGATCCGCGAGAACCTCGACGACAAACAGGCACTGTTCGCCGCGGTGGCACGGTCCCAACCTGCCGGGACGTTGTTCGCCAGCAACACCTCGAGCCTGGACATCACGGCGATCGCACAGGGCCTGCCCCACCCCGAACGTGTACTCGGACTGCATTTCTTCAACCCACCACCACTGATGCGTCTGGTTGAGGTGATCCACGGCCGGCTGACAAGTGATGAGACCCTCACTGCCGCAACCCAGCTCATGAAGGCCTGGCAGAAGGCCCCGGTGCGCTGCACGTCCACCCCCGGCTTCATCGTCAACCGCGTCGCCCGACCGTTCTACGGCGAGGCCCAGCGCATGGTCGAGGCAGGGGTCGCCGATGCCGCGACCATCGACCTGGCCATGCGCGAGGTGGGTGGCTTCAGGATGGGGCCGATGGAGCTCACCGATCTTATCGGGCAAGACGTGAGTCTCGCCGTGGGGACATCGGTGTGGGAGCAGACCGGCCGCGACGAGCGTTACACCCCAACGAAGCTCCAGCGACAGCTCGTGGCCGATGGCCGTCTGGGCCGCAAGAGCGGCCAGGGCGTCTTCCGGTATGACGCGTCAGGCCAGCCGCTGGATGCCTCGCCTGACAGGGCTTTGGCCGTCGCGCTCACCGCCGGGCCGATCGTCACCAACCCGGTCGGTCGAACCGTCGCGATGCTCGTCAACGAGGCCGTCGACCTGGTTGCCCGCGGCGAGGCGAGCGCCGAGGACGTCGACACGGCCATGGAGCTGGGCACCAACTACCCCAAGGGTCCCATTGCCTGGGGCGCCGAGATCGGGTTCGACGTGATCGCCGAGCAGCTGCGCCATCTGGATACCGCCTTCCCCGGCGGTCGCTATCGGCCGAGCCCGGCACTGGGCGCCCAGGTCGGGTCATAACTGACCCGCGCCACGGCGAGCTGACGTAGTCCTACGACCACGGGTCGGTCATCGCAGAGGACCGGCGCCACTCCCAGAGGTTCCACGAAAGTACAGACCGTTGCCCCGGGTGACCACAAACCCGGTGGCCGGCCGACCACGGACACGACATCGGTGGTTCGTCGCGCCTCTGGTGGATGAGAGTCCCGCAATGCAATGACTCAGGGACGGCGGAGATCTATGACACCACGATCGGGTGGCGCTGGCCGGCATCTGCCGTGTCAACCAAGGCAACTCAGTTGGGTCAGCCTGACCGGATCGAGGTCATGTATGCCCAAAATACGCCCACGCCAGAACCCGCTCGTCTCCTCAACGGGGCTGATCAAAGGCGGGTGCCGCCAAGCCGGCAATGGTCGATGAGCACATAACCGTTGAACGGGCTTTCCGGTCGATCAGGCGTGCGTCTTGTCGGTGAACCGCTGCCGGGCTGCTTGCCGGGAGACTCCCAGGGCGACCGCGATCTGGTTCCATGACCTGTCGTGTGCCCGGGCGACCTCGACGGCCTCACGAAGCCGTGCCTCGTCTGCGCGCACCGCCTCGGAGACGGCTGCGATCGCTCGCAGGTCATCGGTGTGGTCGACCTCGGCGGTTGCTGGGTCGAGCTCGTCGGCCAACTGATCGAACCGGCGCGCGGCCCGCTCGATCTCGTCGTCTGTGTGTCGCATCGTGATCACCTCCTCATCCGAGGAACCTGTAGAACTTCGGTCGTAGCGGCATGGCGTGTATGACGACCGGGTCGTCCCCGTCGATGTCGAGGATGCCGATCTCCGGTAGTGCTCCGTCGGAGGCTGGTCCGATGAGCATCGTCAGGTCTTCATCGATGACGACCCTGCGCATTGCGGTGCGGACGGCGTGCCAGATGTCCGCGTCGACAAGGCCATGCTTCCGCGCTGGCCCACCGATCCGCACTTAGACAAGATATCTTGTCTAGATTCAAGCGTCAAGGATGAGTTGTCTAAGTTGGCACAAGGTTCCAGGGGACCCGGTGCGCAAGGAAACCACGTCAACGCGGCCTCGACGTACCCAGCTTTATCTGGAGCGCGCGGTACACCCGGTGGGTCTGGCAGGTCACGCCGTGGCGATCTGCGTCAGCCAGCTCGGGCGCGAGGTCGCGCGCCGGCGCGAAGTTGGCAAGGTCGACGTGAACCCGAGGTCCGTGACGCCCTTGGGCAGCACGTGGATAACGCAACGTGAGGTCAGGTCGTCTGCCAGTCGCAGCTCGAAGTTGCTCTGCGCGAGGTCCGGGCTGCTTTGCGGGGCACCAGTTCGGCCCATTTGTCTTGTTGGCTCGCTCCGAGGAACGTGAGCAGCTCGGCCGTGTCCAGACGAAGTCGCCCGGCTTGCTGGAACAGCAGCTCTCCGGTGACGTCGGTGTCATCGCCGGGCCCGAACCTGACCACGACATCAAGATGCCGCGGTTTACCGCCCTGGTCGATCAAGCTGCCAAAAACGATCAGCAGAGCAGATCGGGACAGGGGCAGGCCAAACTGTTTTATCCCCTGAGCTGTTGGCTTCGTCCGTGGCCCTTCAACGCCGTCGCGACGACCCGAACTCAAGCGATGAAGGATCCCGGGTTAGGGTTCCACCAATCAATCCACACGGGAGCCCTGTTGCAGGGGCTGAGAGGGAGCTGAAGCAGCTCTGACCGTTGAACCTGTCGGGATAATGCCCGGCGCAGGGAGTGCATCCCGATGTCTCACATCGCCCGCAGCCAGTTCCACAAATCGCGTTCCGATACCGCAGGCGAACCGCCCAATGCGATCCGGCCCGGCGTGCGCCGGGCCGTTCGTGGCGGGATCTTCGGCAACTACGTCGACCAGTTCGACATCTTCCTGCCCGTCATCGCCCTCGCACCGGCGGCCGCGCATCTCTTCGGCCCGGAGAACCTGGTCAGCAACGCCGGGCTGATCTTTGTCGCGACCCTTCTTGGGCGGCCGCTCGGGGCTGCGGTCTTCGGGCCAATCTCGGACCGGATCGGAAGGACGGTGACAACGAAAGTTGCGCTTGCCGGCATCGCGTTGACGATGCTGCTCATCGCTCTGGTTCCGAGCCACGCCGTACTGGGCACAGGGACGCTCTCGATAATCCTTGTCCTGCGTCTCCTCGGCGGGATCTTCCTGGGTGGCGAATATACTTCTGCGATCCCGCTCGCCATGGAATGGTCCGATCCTCAGCGACGCGGCCTCGCCAGCGGCCTCATCATGTGGATGTCACCGTGGGCAAACGCAACCATCGCGGGCATCGTGTTTGTGCTGCTCAGCGTGCTCGATACTGAGACGTATAGCGCATGGGGCTGGCGCATCCCGTTCCTGCTCGGGTCGCTCATGGCGTTCGGCATGCTGATCTACTACCGCTCATACATTGCCGACTCGCCTGTATGGAAGCAACCTGCCCAACGAACGAGCCCGCTCAAGGAAATCTTCATCGGCGAGCAGCGTGGCGCATTGGTGCAAGTGTTCGTCCTCATGAGCGGCCTGTGGTTGTTCACGGATATGGCGATTCCAGTGCTGACCGGCCAGCTGAAGGTCGACACTCACCTCGGCGCCCAGACCATCTCATTCGTCATGATGTGCGCGACAGCCGTTTCAGCGTTCGCCATGGTCGGCTGCGGGCACCTCTCGACCTTGATCGGAAGGCGCACCTTCTTTGTCGGTTTCGGGTTGATCGCCGCGGTGCTCGCACCGATCACTTATCTTGCGATCTTCTCCGCCGAAGGAACCACGAATTTGATGCTGATCGTGGTGGCCCTGCAAGTTGTGACGGTCTCCGGATACGGCCCCGTCGGCGCGTATCTTGCCGAGCGCTTCCCCACCGCGGTTCGCTCCAGCGGATACGGGATGAGTTATAGCCTCTCGATCGTGCTCCCGGCGCTCTACCCGTACTACCTTCCCCCGCTGCAGAACCTGCTTGGGGAGCACGGCGCGATCGCCATACTCCTCATCCTTGCTGGCCTGCTGGTGCTGACCGGTGGATTGACCGGGCCTGAGACCAGCAAGATTCGACAGCTGCAATAGCGACCCTGGGGCATGACCCTGGCCCCACCACCCCTTCACGCCAGAACCCGGAGGACCTCATGACCGACGCCAACTCCGCCCGAACCAAGGTCTACACGCATGGCGAGCGCCCCGACGTGCGCGTGCCATTCACGCAGGTGCGCCTGGACGACTCCCCCGGCCCGACGGGCCCACAGCCCAACGCACCGTTTCGCCTGTACGACACCTCCGGCCCGGGCGCCGTCCCAGAGCAGGGCTTGCCGGCGCTACGTGCGGCCTGGGTACAGGGTCGGGATGACGTTGAGCCGTATTCGGGTCGCGGGCACAGGCTGGCCGATGACGGCCGCTCCGCCCAGCGCCGCGGCGCGGCCACGCGGGAGTGGCAGGGTCAGCGGGCAAACCCGTTGCGCGCCAAGGCCGGCCGTCGGGTCACGCAGATGCACTACGCCCGGCAGGGCCAGGTCACGCCCGAGATGGAGTTCGTCGCGATCCGCGAGGGCTGCGACGTCGAGCTCGTTCGCACCGAGGTGGCAGCGGGCCGGGCCATCATCGCGGCCAACATCAACCACCCCGAGAGCGAGCCGATGATCATCGGCCGGGCGTTTCTGGTGAAGGTCAACGCCAACATCGGTAACTCTTCGGTGACCAGCTCCATCGCCGAAGAGGTCGACAAGCTGACCTGGGCCACCAGGTGGGGGGCCGACACGGTGATGGACCTGTCCACCGGCGATGACATCCACGCCACCCGGGAGTGGATCCTGCGCAACTCCCCCGTCCCGATCGGCACCGTCCCGATATACCAGGCCTTGGAGAAGGTCGACGGTGATGCGAGCAAGCTCAGCTGGGAGATCTTTCGCGACACCGTGATCGAACAGTGCGAGCAGGGCGTGGACTACATGACGATCCACGCCGGCGTGCTGCTGCGTTACGTGCCGATGACCGCCTGGCGGATCACCGGCATCGTCAGTCGCGGCGGGTCGATCATGGCTGGCTGGTGCCTGGCCCACCACCAGGAGAGCTTCCTCTACACCCACTTCGACGAGCTCTGCGAGATCTTCGCGCAGTATGACGTGGCGTTCAGCCTGGGGGACGGCCTGCGTCCGGGGTGCGTGGCCGACGCGAACGACACGGCGCAGCTGTCCGAGCTACGCACCCTGGCCGAGCTGACCAAGCGTGCCTGGCAGTACGACGTACAGGTCATGGTCGAGGGGCCCGGGCACGTGCCACTGCACCTGGTTGAGGAGAACGTTCGACTGCAGCAGGAATTGTGCGACGAAGCGCCGTTTTACACGCTCGGCCCGCTGGTCACCGACATCGCCCCCGGCTACGACCACATCACCTCCGCCATCGGGGCGACCACGATCGCGATGCACGGAACCGCGATGCTGTGCTACGTCACCCCCAAGGAACACCTCGGCCTACCCAACCGCGACGACGTCAAGACCGGGGTGATCACCTACAAGCTGGCGGCACACGCCGCGGACGTCGCCAAGGGCCACCCCGGCGCCCGGCTCTGGGACGACACGCTGTCCAAGGCCCGGTTCGAGTTCCGCTGGAACGACCAGTTCAACCTCTCCCTCGACCCCGACACCGCGCGCTCCTTCCACGACGAGACACTGCCCGCCGAGCCGGCCAAGACCGCGCACTTCTGCTCCATGTGCGGGCCCAAGTTCTGCTCCATGCAGATCACCCACGACGTCCGCCGGTACGCCGCCGAACACGGGCTCGACGAGCAGAGCGTGCTCGCGGCCGGCATGCACGACAAGGCCGCGGAGTTCACCTCCGCCGGAGCCGAGGTCTACCTGCCCGCCAACCAACTCACCGTCGCGACCCAGCAGCGAGAACCTGTATGACTTCCGTCTCGGCACGAGGTGGCTCGGAGGACGACGTCCCTGCCAGGGCTGAGATCAACCTGCGGGAAGTCTCTGCTAGGGGCTTCGCTGGGTGGCCGAGTTGCGCGGGCCGTGTGGCGGCATGGGCGACAGCGCGGACGGATGATCAGCCGCGGCAACTGCGCCCGCCCAAGGACCTTCCCAGCCTGTGCCCAGTAACGGTTCACGCAACCCCTATCTCCACCCGCGCGAAACCGAGCAGTTCTCTCGTGCAGATCCAGGCCAAGCCGCCCAGGTCGGCTCGTGATCCAGGCCCTGTAGGAACACGAGCGGCGGTGTGCAACCTCGATCTCTACCAGAGGAGGCGCAGGATCGCTACAACGCCGAGCTGCGGGCGCGAAGCCGGTCGACCGTGTGGCTGACCCTGTGCCGACGCTGGTATCTCAACGCTTCGGGCAACAACGCCGTGATGTGGCCCAGATCGACCGTCGGCTACAGTCGGCCGTGACGCGGGGTGCTACTGCTCACGAACCTGGCAACGGCTGAGAACACACCCGTCGAACCTGATCTAGCTCGTACTAGCGAAGGGACGTCAGCACCGTGGGTGCGACTTCTACCGTGACCCCTCAGGACCTGGGCGATGCCCTGACCGCGCTGCGCGACAGGCCCCCCCTGGTCCAGTGCCTGACCAACATCGTCGTGGCGGGG
>Ga0207932_1000655_pt1 | contig 11756 bp, 6 predicted proteins | sample NGESurdeep092012_FD_184480 | JGI IMG/M metagenome (GOLD analysis project Ga0207932, IMG submission 184480) | Arctic peat soil microbial communities from Barrow, Alaska - NGEE Surface sample 415-2 deep-092012 (SPAdes) | ecosystem: Environmental > Terrestrial > Soil > Wetlands > Peat ...
TCGAGGAGAAGAAGAGACCCGAGAGAAAGAGAGGATTTCCATGAAAGGAGAAGTTCGCGGACGGCCGGCGCGATTTCGACTCGCTGACCCTCGGGCCATGACCGCGAGAGTGCGCTGAACCGGCCCTCTCCGAGGCTCTCGAGCTGCTCGCTCGACGCGGGCCGCCACTCCTCGACGGCGCGGGACCCATTCGAAGAAATCCAAAGCTCCTCCCACCCTCCGCCCCACCGTCTCAGGACGCGCACGGGCAGCGCGTCGAGCAGTTCCGACGCGTAGACGATCGCCCGCCCCGCGCACACCGCGAGCGCGTCCTCCATCGTGGCGTGCCACGTGGCCCGGCCTCCGAGGCGCGCGCGCTGCGCTTCGCGCAGAACGGGCGACGTCTCGACGAGGCGCAGCGTCACGGTCCGCCTCGCGAGAAGCGGCAGCGCTTCGAGCACCGTCCGCGCGAGCTCGCCCGTGCCGGGTCCGGCCTCGATCAGATTCCACGGCGCGAGACCGCCGCCGAACAGCTCCTTCCGGCGCGCCGAGGCCCAGGCCGCGACCGCTTCGCCGAGTGCCGGATGCAGCGTCGCGGCTGTCGAGAAGTCGCCGCGCGGTCCCACGCTCCGCACGTTCCGCGCGTAATACCCGAGCTCCGGGTCGCACAGCGCGACGCGCATCCAGTCTTCGAACCGCGCGGCCCGCCCGCCGCCGCCCGCCTTCTCGATGATCCGCACGGCGCGCGGGCCGCGCTCCCGGCTCTCCACGAAGCCATCATCCGCTTGACACCGCCACACCGTAAGGAGAACCATTCTCGGAGCATGACCGGCAAATTCCCAATCGGGATGCTGCAGGACTCTCCGGGATCCGTCCTGATCGTAGACGACGACGCCCAGGTACGCGGGCTGCTCGTCGCCCTCTTGAAGCCGCGGGGCTATGTGGTCGCGACGGCGGCCTCGGCGGAAGAGGCCCACCAGCAGCTGAAGAAGTTTCAGCCGGACATAATCCTTCTCGACCTGCACCTCCCCGGAAGGAGCGGGCAGGACGTTCTCACGCAGCTCCGCTCGGACCCGGTCACCCATCTTCTCCCCGTCATCATGATCACGGGCGGCGCCACGGGAGAGGAAAGGCTCCGGGCCATGGCCGGAGGCGTCACCGACTTCGTGGCGAAGCCGTTCGCCGCCGAGGAGCTCCTCGCGAGACTGAAGCCTCTCGTGCAGATGAAGCGCTTCACCGACGCGCTCGAGCACGCCGAACACGTCATCGTCGCGCTTGCACGCACGATCGACGCGCGTGACCCCTACACGGCACGGCACAGTGAGCGCGTTTCGGTGTACGCCGGGCGCCTCGGCGCGAAGATCGGACTCACGGGCCTCGAGCTCGAGGCCGTGAGGCGCGGCGGGTTATTCCACGACATCGGGAAGATCGCTATCCGAGACGCCGTGCTCCTCAAGCCCGCCCGCCTCACTCCTGAAGAGATGGCGGAGGTTCGAAAGCATCCGGTCGTGGGACGCGAGCTTCTCTCGGGGATGAAGACGCTCGCCTTCGCACTGGATGTCGTCTACGGGCACCACGAGCGGCTCGACGGGTCCGGCTACCCGGACGGCGTCGCGGGCGAATCCATCCCGCTCACGGCCCGGGTCACGACGATCGCCGACATCTACGATGCCCTGACGACGGCGCGCGTCTACCGCGCCGCGCTCACGCGCGAGGAGGCCCTCACCATCATGGCCGAGGAGGCGGGCCGCGGGTGGTGGGACCCGCGACTCCTCGACACGTTCCGAAGCGTCCTCGAAGGACTGCCGGAGGACGTTTCGCGCGTGACGAACGCCCTCGCGGCTCCGCCCTAGGCGGCGGGTTTCCCCAGGATCGCGACCACCTTCCTGACGAGAGCCTTCAGGTCGAGAGGCTTCGAGAGGAAATCGACCGCGCCCGTCTGGCCGGCGAACAACACGCGGTTCTTCTCCGGAAAGCCCGACATGAAGAGGACGGGGATCGCGGCCCGCTCGGGCCGCGACTTCAGGACCCGCACCGTATCGAACCCGTCGAGCCCGGGCATCAGCACGTCGATGAGGACGAGATCGAACGAGCGCGTCTCGAAGAGCGTGAGCGCGTCTTCTCCGGACGTCGCGGCGACGACCTCGAGTCCCGCGCGTCGCAGCCACTCGCAGACGACATTTCTCACCTGGTCATCGTCGTCCACGACGAGGACGACAGGTTGGCGCGTAGGCGCCGCATCTTTTGGGGCCGCCGCGGGAGCTGTCGCCAAGGCGGAGAGGATCGAGCTCCGCCGATGGACCGCCGTCGTGACCCGGGCCTCGCGCGGCGGAGCGGGCGCGGCTGCCGGCACCCGCGAGGCCTGCTGGCGCTCGAGCGCCTCGAGAGAGGTCGCGACAGCCGCGGCGGTCTGAAACCGTTCCTCCGGCTTCTTGGCGAGGCAACGGAGGACGACCGCCGCGAGCTCCCGCGAAACGCCCCGCTCTTCGAGCGTCTCGCGGGACACCGGGGTCTCGAGATGCTTTCGCGCGATCGAGAGGAACGTGCGGCCGGTGAAGAGCCGGCGGCCCGTCAACAGCTCGAACGCCATGACGCCGATCGCGTAAATATCGCTCCGCTCGTCCACGACGAGCCCCCTCACCTGCTCCGGCGACATGTACTGGGGTGTTCCCACTGTCGTACCAGCGCGCGTGATCCGGGGAGTCGTCCGATTCGTGTCGTGCGCCAGACCGAAGTCGAGAATCGAAATGTCGCCCGATGGCCGGACCATCACGTTCGCGGGCTTCAGGTCGCGGTGCACGATGCCGGCCGCGTGCGCGGCGGCGACACCCCGCGTGAGCTGCGTGAGGATCCGAAGCGCCTTGGCCGCGGGAACCGGTCCCTCGAAGTCGATGAGGGTCCCGAGGTCCCGGCCGTCGACGAACTCCATCGTCAGGTACGGCAATTCGTCGGCGACGCCGTAGTCATGAAGGCGGCAGACGTTCGGATGACTGATTCGCCGGTTCAGGCTGACCTCGCCCTTGAACCGGCGAAGGACCGCTTCCCGCTCGTTAGGGCCGGACCGGCTCAGCACCTTGATCGCGATCACCTCGTTCAGCTCGCGATCGAGCGCTTTGAAGACGTACCCCATGCCGCCGCGACCCAGCGACCCCCGGTCCTCGTAGCGCAGCAGCGACGCGAAAAACCTCGCGCGGAGGGCGTCGAGGCCGGGGAGAGAACGCTCAGGCACCGGGCGATTATCGGCGTTTCAGCCGGCAGAGGCGGGCGGCGTGAACGTGCCCTGGGGGGTCACGAAGACATCCTGCCCGAGCAGCCCGGCGCAGTAACCCGCCAGATCCTCGTTGCTGAGATCGTCCCATCCGCCGCAGGTCCCGCCCAAGCCCTCGACACGACGTGCGGCGAAGGAGACTCATCCATAGTGGGAATACTAGACCCTTTGAACGCAAGGAGCTCGAGTGCGCAGGGGCATCTTCAGCGCGCGGGAAGGAGCCGGAAATTCTGTTCGTCGAAGAGCGGTTCGTCCTGGCCGACCCGCACGAAGAGGAATTTCCGCGACTTGCTCGCCGGATGTACTTCGAAGTACTGGATGCCGTCCGGAGCGTTTCCCCAGTCTCCGCACGGCGGATCCCCGACTTCGTTCGGATCCGCCTTGGCGTCCAGTTCCTTCTGGTAGGCGGGGTCCGGAACGAACGTCAGGCGCTTCACGCCGTCGTCGGGCGTCTCGTCCGGGAGCAGATCGAACACGTCGACGAGAGGATCGGGGGCGCCGCCACCATCCGAGTAGCGGATGGCGAGGGAACGGCCCACGGCGAGAAAGACGATCTTCCGGAAGCCGAAGTCGCAGCGCTGCACCCAGGCCTCGAGCCCGACCCTCGCATCGGAGAACTTCTCCCAGGCGCAGCCCTTGACCGGGGGGCGCGACGGGACGCACTTCGGCGCCGCGGCCGCCGGCGCCCCACCCGCGAGGATGGCGATCAGAACGAGAGACACGCGTGTGCCCATGGGACCGAAGTGTAGCCGTGGTTTCCTCCTTGCGGGAGTGACCCGATCTTCCTATCGTCCAGTTCATGACGCCCAGCCTCCGCCCGTTCCGTGCCTCCGCCCTCGCCCTCTGCGCCGCCCTCGCCCTCGTTCCCGCGCTCGCGTGCTCCCCCGCCGCGCCGAACAAGGTGAGCACCGCTTCCCAGGCGGCCGCCCCCTCCCTCCGCACCGGCATCGACCTGGCCGGGATCGACCGGTCGGTCGCGCCGGGAGACGATTTCTTCGGGTACGCGAACGGCGCCTGGATCAAGAGCACCGAGATTCCCGCCGACCGCAGCTCCTGGGGCATCAGCGGCGTCGTGGAGGAGCTGACCTCCCGGCGCACGGCCGACCTCATCGCGAACGCGGCCGGGGCGCAGGCCCCCGCCGGCTCGGACGCCCGGAAGGTCGGCGACACCTACGCGAGCTTCATGGACGAGGCGGCGATCGAGGCGAAGGGGATCGAGCCCTTGAAGCCCTCTCTCTCGCGCATCGCGGCGATCGCAGGCGCCGCCGGGCTCGCGCGGGAGCTCGGCGGCATGCTGCGCGCTGACGTCGACGTTCTGAACAACACGCGTCTCCACACCGTCAACCTGTTCGGCCTCTGGGTCGCGCAGGACCTGACTGATCCGAGCCGCTATTCCCCGTTCCTCCTGCAAGGCGGCCTCGGGATGCCCGACCGCGACTATTACGTCGACCCGTCCCCGCGCATGGCCGAGATCCGGACCCGATACCGGGAGCACATCGGCGCCGTGTTGAAACTCGGCGGCCTCGCCCGATCCGACGGCGATGCCAAGGCCGCGCGGATCTTCGATCTGGAACGCCGGATCGCCGAAACGCACGCGAGCCACGTCGAAACGGAGGATGTGCGCAAAGGCAACAATCACTGGTCGCGGCAGGACTTCTCCGTCCGCGCGCCCGGTCTCGACTGGACGGCCTTTTTCCTCGCCGCCGGCCTCGAGAAGCAGGACGACTTCGTCGTTTGGCAGCCGGGTGCGGTGACGGGCATCAGTGCACTCGCGCAAAGCCAGCCGCTCGACACCTGGAAGGACTATCTCGCGTTCCACGCCGTCGAGCGCGCTTCTTCCCTTCTCCCCCGGGCGTTCGTCGACGAGCAGTTCGCCTTCTACGGGAAGGTCCTGTCGGGTACGCCGAAGCTCCGCGACCGCTGGAAACGGGGCGTGAACGCCACGGACGCCGCGCTCGGCGAGGCGGTCGGCAAGCTCTACGTGGAGAAATATTTTCCGCCGTCGGAGAAGGCGCGAGCCGAGGAGATGGTGCGCAACGAGGTGGCCGCTTTCGCGCTCCGGATCGACCGGCTCGACTGGATGGCCCCCGAGACCAAGGCGAAAGCGAAGGCGAAGCTCGCCGCGCTGAGGGTGGGCGTCGGCTATCCGGACAAATGGCGCGACTACTCCGCGCTCGAAGTCGCGCGGGGGGATGCCCTCGGCAACGCCGAGCGCGCCTCGCTGTTCGAATACCGGCGCAACCTGAAGAAGCTCGGCCAGGCGGTGGACCGCGGCGAATGGGTCATGAACCCGCAGCTCGTCAATGCCGTCAACCTGCCGGCGATGAACACGCTCAATTTCCCCGCGGCCATGCTGCAGCCTCCCTATTTCGATCCGTCCCGCCCGGCCGTCATGGACTATGGCGCGATCGGCTCCGTGATCGGCCACGAGATCAGCCACAGCTTCGACGACCAGGGCGCCCTGTTCGACGCCGCGGGCCGGCTCGAGAACTGGTGGACGAAGGACGACTTCGCCCACTTCGCGGCGTCGTCCGCCCAGCTCATCCGCCAGTACGACCTCTATCGCCCGTTCCCCGACCTCGCGGTGAACGGCAAGCAGACGGTGAGCGAGAACATCGCCGACGTCGCCGGGCTCGCCGCGGCCTACGACGCGTACCGCCTCTCGCTCGGCGGCAAGGAAGCGCCGGCCTTCCAGGGTCTCTCGGGCGACCAGCAGTTCTTCATCAGCTTCGCCCGGAGCTGGCGCGCGAAGTTCCGCGAGCCCGCGCTTCGCCAGCGCATCGTGACCGACGGCCACGCGCCGGCCGAGTACCGCGCCGACACCGTCCGCAACCTCGATGCCTGGTACGACGCGTTCTCCGTCCGGCCGGGGCAGGCGCTCTACCTCGCGCCGAAGGACCGCGTGCGGGTGTGGTGAGGGCGGGGCCCGGCCTTCGTGCGGCGGAGCGCTACTTCATCGCGCCCGAGGAGAGAGCTGACCCGCGACGTTCGAGAGCGCCGCGAGCGCGACGTCGATGCTCTGTGCCACCCGGGCTCCCTTGTCGTTGGCGCCCTGAACGACCGCGGTGTTCGCGACGAGCAACTGACCCGCGGGAGTGAGGTCGTTGCCGAGGACCTTCTGGACGTCGCCGAGGTTGTTCAGGAACGGGTCGAACGTCTCGTTCGCGACCGTCAGCGACTCGACCACTCTATCCAGGTTCGCCTTCACGTCCGAGCGACGGTCCTCGCCGACCTGCCGGAGCTCCGGGTCGCGCACCTGGCCCGCCTGCTTCTCCCACGCCACGAGGTAGTCGTTTCTCTTCGTCTTCATGCTCTTAAATCGCTTCTTCGTCTGCACGGCGTCGGCTCGCAGCCTGTCGACGTCCTTGCTGTACTTGCTGAAGGACGGCCGGAGCCGCTCCGGGCTGGCGTTCATCAGGTCGCCCAGGGATGTCAACGTCTGGTCGATCTGCGTGCGCACCTTGGTGAGGCCCGCGTGGGTCTCCTCCATCGTCTCCACCGCCTTCGCGGAGCGGGAAGGGCCGCTCGAGGCGCAGGCGATGAGCCCCAGAGCAAGGGTGCCCGACCCGAGGCCCAGCAATGCGGTCGAGATGGAATTGCGTTTCATGATGGCCTTGCCTTTCCTGTCGGCGGGCGAAGAAAAGGAACTCACGGGTGCCCGTCCGCGCACCGGCCGTAACGGCCGACCAGGTGCGCGAGTTTGACTTCAGCTTTAAGCTTCTCTCCTTCTTTCTCCTCAGATTCTCCTCAGACGATAAATCGACGCAACCCCTATAAGCGCCATGAGGGTCATCAGGCCCCACCCGGAAAGCGTGGGGATGGACGCGTCGGCCCCGGCAATGACGAACAGGATGTCGCCGGGACACCCATTCCCGTCGGTCGCTAGTATGGTGACCGGGGGGGAGCCTACCGTGGTCGGCGTCCCCGCGAGCAGGCCATCCGACGAGAGCGTGAGGCCCGCCGGCAGGGTGCCGCTCACTACTGAGAAGGTATAGGAGCCAGTGCCGCCGCTCGCCGTGATCTGCCGGCTATAGGGCACTCCCACCTTTCCGATAGGCAGCGTCGGCGGGGAGAACGTAATCACCAGGCAGTTCGCCGCGGAAATGACGAACGGGATGACGCCGGGACACCCGTTCCCGTCGGTCGCTGCTATGGTGACCGGGGGAGAGCCTACCGTGGTCGGCGTCCCCGCGAGCAGGCCACCCGACGAGAGCGTGAGGCCCGCCGGCAGGGTGCCGCTCACCACTGAGAAGGTATAGGAGCCGGTGCCGCCGCTCGCCGTGAGCTGCTGACTGTAGGCCACCAACACCTTTCCGATAGGCAGCGTCGGCGGAGCGATCGTTATGGTGGGACAAGGGGAGGTGGGGAGGACGGTACAGCCGCTGATCGTGTTGCCGCCACTGCCCGCCATCGTCACCGCACCGGTTGTCGCCAGTGCTTGGCCTGCCAAATTGGCACCAGAACCCAGCGTGATGCTTGCGTACGCGATCACGATTCCCCTGAAGGTAGCGCCATTGAGCGTCGCGGATGAGCCGACCCGCCAGTAGATGTTGCATGGGTTCGCGGTACCAACCACATGCGAATTGACGACCCCGGTCAGCGTGGTCGCAACGTTGAATACAAAGATCCCCGTCCCAGTGGGATCGTTGAGCGTCAGGGTTGTCCCATCCGGCAAAATGGGATGGCCCAAGGTAAAAGAATAGACGCCTGGGGTGATCGTTGCGCCTGTCAGATCGTCGTCCAACACAGTACCCGCCCCCTGGCCCGCGAGCGCAGTGTAGGCAGCGATGGCATCCAGGTGAGCCTGCGCCACGACTCCATCATTCGCGTAATGGACGATATAGGGGGGCACCGTTCTCGATGGAGGAAAGTTAATGATGGTGGGGGTGGGGGACGAACCCACATCTCCGCTGACGACAACAACGCCAGTGCCGGTCGCGCCCGTAACGCCCGAGTGGCCGAGGGCCCCGAACTGTTTCGCTGTGCCCAGCGGTGGGGCCACTGCGTCTACGGCCAATGCTGGGGCGGAAATCAAAAGAAGCGCGACGAACCCTGCGCAGGCCAAGATCCCCGGTGACTTGATTTTCAATTGTCCATCTCCTGATTTCGGTGGAGGAAGCGCCTTCGTGCTTGTTCAAGGACCGACCTTCATTTTCTGCCCCGGTCCTGGATTTTGCAAGGCGCTGAGGCGGTTGCATCATGTCCGGGGACGCGTCGCAGGAATCACATTCATAAAGCTGGAGGTCTAAATGGACCGCGGAGCGGGAGTGCGCGAGGTCGGGCCCACGTCCGCCAACGCCGCGCTCGTCGAGGCCGTCCGGGGCGCGCCCGCCGCCCTCTTCCAGTTCCGCCTCTCCCCCTCCGGCGCGTCTGCCCTCCCGTTCGCCTCGCCCGACTTCGTCGCGCGCTACGGGATCGAGCAGGGGGAACCGGAGGAGACGGCCGCCCGTTTCTTCTCCCGAGTCCATCCAGACGATCTGGATCCGATGCGCGATACGATCGCGCGTTCCGCTAAGTCCCTCGAGACGTTCGAGATGGACTTCCGGTTCCGCGACGCCGCGGGCGCCGAGGTCTGGGTCGAGGCCCGGTCGAAACCTGAGCGGACCGCCGACGGCGGCGTCATCTGGAACGGGATCGCGACCGACATCACGGCGCGGAAGGCGGCCGAATTGGCTCTCCGGCAGAGCGAGAGGCAGTTCCGGGCCGTCCTCGACACGCTCCAGGACTCGTACTTCCGGACGGACCTCGAAGGCCGGTTCGTGATCCTGAGCCCATCGACCGCGAAGATGTACGGGTACTCCTTGGCCGACGAGCTCATTGGCGAGCCGACCCGCGCCCTTTACGGAGATCCCGAGGAACAGGACCGCGTGATGGCCGAGATCCGCGAGAAGGGCTTCGTCCGGGACCGCAGCGGACTGGGCCGGCGCAAGGACGGCAGCACGCTCTGGGTCTCGCTCAACGCGCAGCCGTGGTTCGACGAGCAGGGCCGCATCGCGGGCATGGAAGGCGTCGCGCGCGACATCACGGCTCGAATGGACGCAGAGGCGGCGCTCCGCGAGAGCGAGGAGCGGTTCCGCGCTATGTTCGACCTCGCACCGGTGGGCATCGCGCAGGCGGATCCCGCGACGGGGCGCTTGCTGGTCGTGAATCCGAAGCTGTGCCTCATCACGGGCTACCCGGCGGACGAACTGCTCACGATGTCCGCCTCCGAGATCACGCACCCCGAGGACCGGGAGCGGGACTGGGAGCTGTTCCAGAGCGTCGTGAAGGGCGAGGCGCCGGAGTACTGGATGGAGAAACGCTTTGTCCGCAAGGACGGCTCGAGCGCGTGGGTGAACGTGAACATGGTCGTCCTCCGAGACGCCGCCGGGCGGCCGGCGCGGACCGTCGCAACGATCGAGGACATCACGGAGCGCAAGAGGGCCGAGACGAACGCAGTCAGACTCAATGCCGAGCTGGAAGAAGCGCTCGCGTGGCAGCGGCAGATCTTCGAGGGCTCGCGGGACGCCGTGTTCCTGAGCGACGAGCAGGGGCGCTTCGTCGCGGTCAACCACGCGGCGACGGAGCTCACCGGCTTCTCCCGCGAAGAGCTGCTGGCGATGAGGATTCCCGACCTCCACGACGAGCCTGATCTCGCGGCGTACCGCGCCTTTCATCGGCGCATCCTGGATGGCGACCGGATCCTTTCGGAAGCGTCGATCCGGAAGAAGGACGGCGGCAAAGTGTTCGTCGAGTTCAACAACAGCCTCGTCGTCATCGGCGGCAGGCGCTTGATGCACACGGCGGGCCGGGACATCACCGAGCGCAAGAGGGCCGAGGAAGCGCTGCGAGCGAGCGAGGAGGAGCTCCGCGCGACGTTCGAGCTCGCGCCCGTCGGCGTGGCGCAGACGGAGCCAGGGACAGGGCGCTTTCTGCGCGTGAACCCGAAGATGTGCGCGATCACGGGCTATTCCGCCATGGAGCTGCTCACGATGAGCGTGTCGGAGCTGACGCACCCGGAGGACCGTGACCGCGACGGAAAGCTATTCGAGCGCGTGGTCCGGGGCGAAGCGCCCGAGTACCAGATCGAGAAACGGTACGTCCGCAAGGACAACTCGGTCGCGTGGGTGAACGTGAACATGATCGTCCTCCGGGACGACGCGGGCGCGCCCGTGCGCACGGTCGGCATCATCGAAGACATCACCGAGCGCAAGCGGTTCGCGCAGCGCATCGCGATGCAGGCCGCGATCGGGCGCGTTCTCGCGGAGGCCGCCACCCTCGCCGAGGCGATGCCGAGGATCCTGCGGGCGCTCGGCGAGGGCGAGGGCTTCGCCTTCGGCGCCTGGTGGGAGAAGGACGCTGACTCCACCAGCTTCCGCTGCGTGAACACATGGAGCGCGGACCCCGCGCGCACCGCCGAACTGGAAAACCAAAGCCGCGTCCTCGTCGCGGCCCGCGGCGTCGGCGTTCCCGGCAAGGTCTGGGAGACCGGGCGCGTCGTCCATGAGAACCGACTCGGGCCGGGCTTCCCGCGCGCCGGGGCCGCCGCGAGGGCCGGCGTTCCCGCCGCTCTCGCCTTCCCCCTCCTCCTCCGCGGCGAGATGGCCGGCGTCCTCGAGTTCTTCGCGGCCGAGATCCCGGAAGTCGACCCGACCCTGATCGAGACTCTCGGGGGGCAGATCGGCCTGTATCTCGAGCGCAAGCGAGCAGAGGAGGCTTCGGCGCGCTTCCTCGCAGGCAGTCCGGCGGTCATCTACGCGCTCAACCTCGCTCCCGGCGGGTTCCGCATCTCCTGGTTCTCCGAGAACATCCATTCCCTGACCGGATACACGCACGCGGAGATCCGGGCGGGCGACCCCCAGCGCTGGTGGGAACAGGGCATCCATCCCGACGACCTGCCGCGCGTCGTTGCGGCGAACCAGGCCGTCCTCGACGAGGGTCATGCAATGGTCGAATTCCGCTTCCGCCGGAAGGACGGGATCTGGATCTGGTTGCATGACGAGAAGCGCGTTCTCTTCGACCCCGAGAACCGCCCCAGCGAGGTCGTGGGCTCGTGGATGGACGTAACGGCCCGCGTGCGCCTCGAAGAGCAGCTCCGCCAGTCGCAGAAGATGGAGGCGATCGGCCAGCTCGCGGGCGGCGTCGCCCACGATTTCAACAACCTCCTCACGGTCATCTCCGGGAACACCGACCTCCTCCTGTCCGACATGCCGACCGACGATCCCCGGCGCGCGGCACTGGCCGACGTCCGCGCGGCCGGGGAGCGCGCGGCCAACCTCACCCGCCAGCTCCTCGCCTTTAGCCGCAAGCAGATCCTCGAGCCGAAGCTCGTGGACGTGCACGAGGTCGTCTCCGGGATCGAGAAGATGCTCCGCCGGCTCATCGGCGAGGACGTGGAGCTCCTGACCGACCTTGCGGCCGACCCCAGCTGGGTGAAGGTTGACCCGGGCCAGCTCGAGCAGGTCGTCATGAACCTCGCCATGAACGCGCGCGACGCGATGCCGCGCGGAGGCCGGCTCACGATCCGCAC
>Ga0207932_1000657_pt1 | contig 11746 bp, 12 predicted proteins | sample NGESurdeep092012_FD_184480 | JGI IMG/M metagenome (GOLD analysis project Ga0207932, IMG submission 184480) | Arctic peat soil microbial communities from Barrow, Alaska - NGEE Surface sample 415-2 deep-092012 (SPAdes) | ecosystem: Environmental > Terrestrial > Soil > Wetlands > Peat ...
CATTTTAAAAATCATCGCGCCGCAAGCCGCCCCCATACAAGGGGTCGGGGCGTTGACGGATGCCGAGTATCAGGAACTGCTCGAAATGGCCTACCGTCAGGGCACGCTCGACGAATCGGAAAAGGAAATCATCCTGCAAATCATCAGCCTCGACCAGCGCACGGCGCGCGACGTGATGCGCCCGCGCGCGGGCATGGCGTGCATTTCGGACGACGCGCCGGTTGGGGAAATGATTGTCGCGGCGAAAAGACTCAAACACCGCCGCCTGCCGATTTACGACGAAACGCCGGACACCATCGTGGGCATTCTCAACACGCGCGCGCTGCTGCTGGATCCGAAAATTGACCTGGCCGACGCGATTGAATTTCCATCGTTCGTGCCGGAGACGATGAACCTGCTGCAACTGTTCAAGAGCCTGCAAAAACAACAGCGCGGTCTGGCGATTGTGCTCGACGAATTCGGCGGCACGGCGGGCTTGGTGACGATGGAGGACATTCTCGGCCAGCTCGTCGGTAAAATCCACACGGAGACGCAGACGGAAGGTTTGGTGATGGAAAAACTCGCGCCGGACCGCTGGCGCGTGAGCGGCACGATGCGGCTGGATGATTTTCGCCGCGAATTTCCCGCGCTCGGCGACGTGGACGAGGTGGAAACGATGGGCGGGTTGCTCGCGCATTTGCTCGGCGTCGTGCCGGCGACGGGTGAATCGGCGTCGTTTCGCGGCTTGAAACTCACCGCGGAGGCCGCCGACGAACGGCGCGTGCGCAAGTTGATTGTTCAGCGGATGAAATAAATGAACACGAACCTTCTCAACTGGCTCGTTTTTGCCGCGTGTCTGGGGCCGTCGTTTTTGCTGTCCGGCATGGAGGCGGGCGTGTTCGCACTGAACCGGCTGCGCGTGCGGCGACTGGCGCGCGCGGGCAAGCCCTCGGCAAAACTGCTGCACGGCTTTCTCGAAAATCCGGAAAAATTTCTATGGACGATTCTCGTCGGCAACACGCTCGCCAATTTTCTCATCCTCGGCTGGACGGTGGTCAAGCTGCACGAATGGTTTTTGGGGCATCGCGCCTGGAACATCGCCGTTTTCGCGGTCGTCGTTTTTTTGTTTTACGCGCTGTTCGATTTGCTGCCGAAAATGCTGTTCCGCGCGTATCCCAATCAATTGTGCCTGTCGGCGGCGAATCTTTTCCGGCCCATTCATTTCGTGCTCAGCCCGCTCGTATTGATCGTGGAAGACGTGTCCAAGGCGGTGCTGCGCTGGCCGGGCGGGCGGGCGTTGACCGGGCGGCTTTTCGGCAATCGCGAGGAAATGCTCGCGGTCATGCAGGAATCCGCGCAGGCGTTGACGACCGACGAGCGTGCGATGATCAACCGCGTGCTCGATTTGCAAACTTTCACCGTCCGCCAGATTGCCACGCCACTCGCGCAAACGGTGACCATTCAAAAGCAAACGCCCATCGCTGACGCGCTGGCGCTGGCGCGCGAACGGAAATTATCGCGTCTGCCGGTCCGGGAAACGCGCGATGGACGCCCGTGCATTGCCGGATTGCTCCTGCTCGGTCCGCTGCTGTTCCGCGATGATCTCGATCTGCAAAAGCCCGCGGCGGCGCACATGACGCCGGCGTTGTTTCTCGGCGAGGACACCCGGTTGGAAGTCGCGTTGCGCCGGATGCAGCGCGCCGGCGAGCGGCTGGCCATCGTGCTCGCGCACGACGGGAGCGAAATGGGCGTCGTGAGTCTGGAAGACATTTTAAAGCTGATGTTCGGCGAGGTGAAATTATGATGAAATGACTAATGACCAGGCACTAATGACGAAAGAATGTCTCAATCCCCGAATGACCAATTCGAGCTTTGATCGTTCGTCATTCTTTAGTCGTTAGAGTTTAGAAATTAGTCATTAAATATATGAACTGGGATGCGGCCATTTTGATTGTGCTGAAAATTCTGGCGGTGCTCGCGCTGGTACTGTTGAACGGATTTTTCGTCGCCGCCGAGTTTGCGCTGGTCAAAATACGCGACACGCAATTGACGCTGCTGATCCGGCAGGGGCAGCGGCGGGCGAAGGTTGCGGGACTGATCTTGCGCCGGCTGGACACTTTTTTGAGCGCGGCGCAACTCGGCATCACAATGGCGAGCCTCGGTTTGGGCTGGATTGGCGAGCCGGTGTTCACAGCGTTATTGCAGCCGGTTTTTGGCTGGCTGAACGTCGAGTCAATGAAGGTTCAACACATCCTGGCGTTCGCCATCGGGTTTTCCGCGATCACATTTCTCCATATCAGTGCAGGAGAACAAGCGCCCAAATGGCTGGCGATCCAAAAGCCGTTGCCGACAACGCTCTGGGTCGCTTACCCGATGCTCTGGTTTTACCGGTTATCGTATCCCCTGGTGTTGGTGCTCAACGGCGCTTCGCAATGGTTGTTGCGCCAGGTGGGATTGGAGACGGCTATCGGGACGGAGCGCGTGTATTCGGAGAATGAATTGCGTTTGCTGCTTGATGCCGCGCAGAAAAACCGGAGCGACGCGTTGCTCGGGCGAAATATCATGCTTAACGCGCTTGATTTGCGCCATCGCGTCGCGCGCGAGGTCATGCGGCCGCGCCACGAAATCATCGCGTTCGACACCGACGCCAGCCTGGATGATTGTCTCGCGCTTGCGGAAAAGACGCGCTACTCACGCTTTCCGCTTTGCGAGGGCGGCGATTTGGACAAAACGCGCGGGGTCGTGCACATCAAAGACCTTTATCCCGCTTTGCGTGATCCCGCTCTTGCGGGACGGACGGCGGCGGATTTGCTGCCGGTCGTGCGCCCGTTGATTTACGTGCCGGAAACCGCGCGCCTCGAAAAACTGCTCCAATTGTTTCTCGAACGAAAATTGCACTTCGCCATCGTCGTGGACGAATACGGCGGCACCATCGGCATCGCCACGCTCGAAAACGTGCTCGAAGAGCTCGTTGGCCAGATTCAGGACGAGTTCGATCAGGAAAAATCGGAATTGACGCTCGTGAGCGAGAACGTTTGGGAAGCCGCCGGAACGCTGCCGTTGCATGAATTGGAAAAAATCATCGGTGAAATGCAACACGAGGAAACGGTCGCCACCGCGAGCGGCTGGGTGACGCAAAAGCTCGGAGGTTTTCCGAAGGCCGGCGACGCGCTGACGATTGGCGCTTGCGAATTGCGCGTCGAGGAGATGGACGGGCCGCGCGTGGCCCGCTTGAAGATCACCAAACACACCGTGCCGGAAAGTCCGGAAATCTAACGGGAGAACTCCAGCGCGACCCTACCACCGCCCGCCGCGAATGGCAAACGTTGCTGCCAGAACGGCAATGGTCCCATCCAGCGCGACGGCCACCCACATTCCGTGCAAAGCGGACGCGATCCCAAAAAGCAAAATCGCGCCGAGCCACACGGCGAGCGGATGAAAATCCGGTCCGCGCCTGGCCGGATTTTTGTTGATGAGCGCCGGGGTGACAAACATCAGCATCAGTAGTGACACCGCCGCCCAGCCAAAAAAATTCACCAGCGGCGCGCCCTGCCACGTCACCGGGAACTTTGTCGGCATCCAAAGCCAGTAATGTTTCACACGCGAAGCGAACGGGTCGAGCGCAAGGTCGAACAGCATCGTCAGCACCGCCGTCAGGCCGATGAGCCAGAAGCCATAGCTTCGGGTTTTTCGCCACGGACGCAAAATCAACCGCACCACACCCCGCGAATTCAAAACCGCGATGACCCAGATCAACGGCATCGCCCAGGGCAGCGTTTTGAAAAATTGCGGTCCGGCCTCCGCGCCGAATATAAACGGACCGAACGGAATTCCCATCGTCACGCCGAGCGCGTGGACCGTGCCGCCCATGAGCGCAATGACGAAGGCGGCGAGCAGGACATTTTGCAGCGGCAACTGTCGTGCGAGCGCGGTGATCGTACTCACCGTGGCCAGCAAAATCAGCAGCGCCTCCGGCCAGCCGGGCTGGCCGGACAGGTTCAATGTCAGGCCATTCGCCGCGAGCACCAGCGCAAAGGCGGTGGCGAGCAGGGCGACAAACAGCCAGTGAAACCACGCCTTCATTTTTTCAACGACGGCGGTCACGGGCCGGGTTCCGGGCGGCGTTGGCGGTTGCATGATTTTCGAACAGAGTACGAATTTGCCGCTGCCAGCGCAGTTAAATTTTTTGAAAGGTCAAAACTCTTTAGAAATGTCCCCTAGCTAACAACTCGGCGTGCCAGTCTCTCTTTTCCTGCAAGGCCGCGATCTTCTGCTCCAGTTCACTTTTGCTGGGAGCCGCGCCGCCCGGTTCCGCCGCGTCGGCGGCGTCCATTGCCTGGAGATACTCGGCGAGCCGGGCATCGGCCCGCGCGATGAGTTCCTGGAGTTTGCTGGCATTGAAGTTTTGGTCGCGCGCGTTGACCGCCTTGAATTTGCTGCCGTCAATGGCCAGCAGTTCGCCGCCGAAGAGTTCGAGCTTGCAACAGAGGAGCGTGAACTGGCGGCCCACCGCCCGCAGCGGTTTCAGATTGTCTTTGCGGAAGTCAGCAATGGTTTTGAAGTCGGGCGTCAGCTTGCCCAGCAGCCAGATCACTTCCACATTCCGCTGACACTCCGCTTCCAGCAGCCGCGAGGAACGAATCCGGTGCAGATAACCGTAGAGATACAGTTTGAGCAGGGCGGCCGGATCATACGGCGGATGGCCCGTGTCCGCACAGCGGGCTTTGGTGAAACCCAGCGCGTGCAGATCAAGCGAGGCGACGAAGGCGCAAGAAAACGCACGGGGTTTTCGGCGGCGACATAATCCTCCAGTCGTTCGGGAAAGAGCAGCGTTTGGCGATCCAGTCCAGTGCGATGGTTCATGCTTGTGTTAGACATCCTTCGGGTGTAAAGGTTTCAAATCATGACCGTGTTTTCACACAGTCTCACGCTGAAGCACGCGCAGACCAACGGACGCATGTCCATTTGGACGCGCGTCTGCCGGCGTTTTGGCATCGTGGGGGTGAAGTTCTGATTTAAAAGGACAAATTTTTAAAAACCCGCGATTGCCAGTCAATCGCGGGTTTTTCGCTTTTTAACCCAAACCAAATGAAAGGAAAAAACATGAACAAAAATAGAACACGGGTGCCGGCCAGATTCGGCCCCGAAACGCGGTTCGAGCTGCGGCCGGCTCCGCCGGCGCCGTTTCGCGCCACGCAGGAAACCGAGTTCGAGCGGCTCAAAAGCCGTTTGCTCGCGCGGCAATTGGCCGAGGCGCCGACGCCGGAGTTGAACCCTCCGTTGCGGCGCGCGGCCAGCGACGCGGCGGCGCTGGCATGGGCGACACTTTACCCCTTGCTGGTGTTCCCGGTGCTGTTCGAGGAAAAAATCCAGGCTGCTCTTCGCCAGGCTGAACGCCAGGCGCGCATTTTCGAGAGCAGCCGCGAACTGCTCGCCGTATGAAATCGCGTCGGCTTGAAGTGGGGACACAGGTGTGTGCGGGCGGTCGTCAGCATCAGCGAATGATTTCGCGCTGATGCCGACGGCTGCTCGCCACGCCTTTTTATCTCCGGGAAACCATAGGCTGTAAATGCTCGGGACTTACGCCTTTAGGGGTTGGCAGACGGGAGATTGGAAGGCGGAGGGCAATCCTGGGAGCGCCGCCGTCCCGGCGGCGAGTTGGAGTTCAAGCTTTAGCTTGTTCCCAGGGGCACGCTAAAGCGTGAACTCCAACAAAACACGCCGGCGGGACGCCAGCGCTCCCAGGCCTGCCGGCGCGGGCTTTTTCATCTGACGGCTGGGTGCGGACGTATTACTTTTTTTGTATGACAAAGACTGAAACCATCAGCTTTCGTTCGGTTCATTCCAAGCGGGAATTGCGGCGGCGGTTTGGCAACGTCTCGCAGGGGTTGAACAACTTGATCCAGCGTGAAATCAGCGGGCGTCCGCCGCGCGACTGGCGGGAGATTTTGGAGCGTCCCGCGCCGCCGGTTTCAGACGCGGTTTATGATTTATGCTTGAGACCCGAATAGCCTTTGCGGACACCAACTGGCTGCCGCTGGTTTTTGAGCTTCGACAGCAACAGTGGCTGCCGCGCCGTGGCCCACGCCGAAAGCCTGAAGGTTTTCCCCGAATTAAACGTCACGGATCGGCGCTGGCTCACAAAATTCAAGTGACGGCCAACCGGGCGACTTCGGCTTCCCGCCGCGCCTTTTTGTTTTCGGGAAACCATCGGCTGTAAATACTCGGGAATGACTCTTTTTAGTGCTCCGCAATCCTACTGCCAGGGGTATTGAACATTCGGCGGCTCTGTGGTTCAATCCGGCCATGTTCAACCTCTTCAAGCGCGATCCAGTTCGGGAAAAACTGAAAATACCAGCCGAACTTTTCTCAGTGACTCTAGCGGGTGCTTCCAACGCGTGCAACATACTTAACGGCGCGAGTCTCAATGGAAAATTCTTCAACAGGGAGGATATATTTGCTGAAGTATGCGGCGCACATGTGAAGATAGTGATCGCAACGATGAGCCGAATGGAGGGCTTTGTTGGCTTTATCGAGGAAAGGTTCGATAAGGGAGCGCAGTTTTTATTGGAGAACCTGCCCGGAGTATTAAACAGGATGAAGGAACCAAAGGTATTGAACGGCTTGAAGTCCCAAGGTTTCACCCTCACTGACTTGGCGTTGATGGAACAACTTCTAATCGCCGACAAAACGTTCAACTTGGCCGCTTCTTATTATATGGGGATGGAGCTTGATGTTAGCGATGAGGACGTGCTGGACTACGTCAGGAAATACAACCCAAAATTGTTAACCCTCAGTAGCGAGGAGCGATCTAACTCACTATCCGCCTACATCGTCCGATGCGTGAGGCTATCCCATCTTGAGGACATCCCACATAAGGAGTTCATGATTCCATTCCTCATACGGTTCAACGATACGCTCGTGCAGGCCGCCTTGGAGATGGAGCAGAACGTAGAAAAGCTGATGCCGAAGAGTTAGTCCACAATCATTCAATGAGATATTTTTTCATAACCATTCCCTCATATCTGTTGATTGGTATAATCATCATTACGTTCACACGTGCGCGCGCACAATTCCTCAAAGACATCGAAGAAACAAAAACCGCAAAAGATAAATCAGGAAAACAAACACCCTTTTACAAGCTCTTGTTGTATATTGTGATCATCTTCAGCGTGGCCGTTCTTTTATGGCCTTTGTTTCTATCGAGTTGGTTTGGCAAGAAACGCACTATGTTGGACAGGGTTCAAGAGTCCGGTAGCAAGGTTATCGTCAGTGGCTACCGTAGAATTGGCGCGCAACTTGGTTGCGCTCCAACGGCAAAAACAACGGATCAGAAAATTATTGAGATTTACACCAAAGTCGGCACGGCATTCCAAGAAGCAGCGGAACGGCGCGGCGAGCATATTCCAGCTTTGTATCTCAACAACATCGTTTTGGGTTTTCTAAAATTGTATGAGATGGTGGGCGACCAGTTTGTGCAACAGCACCTTCAGTATGAGGTGAAAAAGTATTTAGCAGAGGGACTGCGACCAGATTACAAACAGGAATTAAGTTTGTTTGATCTCAATGTTTGACCTCAAATGGGCTAAAAGCACAATGATGTAGGAGCCCAATAGTTTTCGACCTCAAAAACGTCAACGTTTGCAGGGTCAAACTTAAATTCCAGCGTAATGTTGACAATCTCCATCTGGTCAACATTCCTGAAATCTTGTTGGGCGTCTGTTGGAGCAATGATTTCCAACGATGCTTTGACATCAATATGGCAAACGAACTCCACTGACGCGGTTGGTCCATCGCACGAGACAACCAAAGTATCCAAAATATCGACGAGCTGCACCGAGTTCAATTGAACAAATCCAGAATGGTCTCGCAATTCGCCTGGGAGAGATTCCACAATGTCCTGCAACTTTTTTCTATCTGCTTAAAGTTCTTTTTAACTGTTGCGTGAACCTGTTTGATAGAATCGGCATGAGCGTTATAGTCGTCGAGAAAGCGAGGCAGGGTTGCAATATGCTCTAGAAATGTAGATGGTGTGCATGCGTTGGAAATGTCCGGATCCCCACTCACAACATACACGCATTCGCTGTTTATTCCTGCTTTCGATTTGAGTGCTTCCAAAACAAACGCATCTGGAAACTCTGCCTTCTTTTTGCCGGCACCGAACGGGGGCTGTTGCTTAAAATATAGATCAAGGACTGTCGCCAACGCAGTGCGAGGCAATTCCACTTGCTCCGCTTGGCACTTCTCAAAAAAATCATTGACCTGCTTGGCCAGAGCTTTGACTAGATCATCCTCCGTGAGTTTGTTTGCCGGAATCCCAAAAACGAAAATTTCAGGCTGGCGCAATGATGTAATAATGCCAGCAGCTTTTCTTAGCGTTTTTTGAATTTCAGACGCCACTACAAAGATATTCGCGTCTATTTCGCGCCGCGTAATTTCCGTCGTGAGCAAAGTCAGTTTTCTGGCCTCACAAAGCTCACGCAGCTTTGCAAACGACGGGTTCGATACCTCAAAACGGGCCTGTCGAAATACTTGTGTGTCAACAAACACACGTTTTCCTTTGAGCAGTTTAGACATATGCTTCGTTTGTCACACTATGGAATTCATTTTTCCTCAACACGCTGAATGCGCGCACCCAGCTTTCGCAGCTTCGCGTCCATGCTTTCGTAGCCGCGATCCAAATGGTAAATGCGATTGACCTGCGTTGCGCCTTTGGCCGCTAGACCGGCAATTACCAGCGCCGCCGACGCGCGCAAGTCGCTCGCCATCACCGGCGCGCCGCTCAACGGTCTGCCGCCTTTGACAATTGCGCTCGGTCCCTCAATCTCGATGTCCGCGCCGAGCCGTGCCAGTTCGCTCACGTGCATGAAACGCGACTCAAAAATCCGCTCCGTGATGATGCTGATGCCCGGTGCGAGCGCGAACAGCGACATCATCTGCGCCTGCACGTCCGTTGGAAAACCGGAATAGGGCAGTGTCGTCACGTCTGCCGGCTTGAGCCGGCCGCTGCGATGCACCAGCAGGTTTGCGCCACGCCTCTCGACCGCCACGCCCGCTTCGTTCAATTTGTCAATCACCGCGCGCAGGTGGTCGGCGCGCGCGCCCCGGAGTGTGACTTCGCCGTCCGTCGCGGCGGCGGCAATCGCGTAAGTTGCCGCTTCAATCCGGTCAGGAATGACTTTGTGCTTCGCGCCGTGCAACTTTTTGACGCCGGTAATCGTGATGGCCGGGCTGCCCGCGCCGGTAATTTTCGCGCCCATGGCGTTCAGGAAATTCGCCAGGTCCACGACCTCCGGTTCGCATGCCGCGCTTTCGATGACCGTCACGCCTTCGGCCAGCGTCGCCGCCATCATCACATTCGCCGTGCCCAGCACGGTCGAGCCTGCGCGTCCGCCGAGAAACATCGGCACGCCGGTGAGTTGTTTCGCCGCGGCGCTGACATAGCCGCCTTCAATCGTGATTTTCGCGCCGAGCGCCTCGAAACCCTTCAAATGCAGGTTGATGGGTCGCGCACCGATGACACAGCCGCCGGGCAGCGACACGCGCGCCTTTTTCAGACGGCCTAGCAGCGGTCCCATGATGCAAATCGAGCCGCGCATTTTGCGGACGAGTTCGTAATCGGCATAGCCGCGAATTTTTTGCGCACGGACCGTCAGCGTGCCGCGCTCGAATTTTACCGTTGCGCCGAGCGATTTGAGGATCTGCACCATGAACTGCGTGTCGCTGAGGTCGGGCACGCCCCGGATGCTGCACGGCTCGCCGGTCAGCAACGCCGCCGCCATGATGGGCAGCGCGGCGTTTTTGCTGCCGCTGATGGTCACTTCGCCATGCAATGGCACCCCGCCTTTGATTAAAAAACTTTCCATGAAATAATTATTTTTGGCAGGGACGCGCTGCCGCGCGTCCCTGATTTTGGGCGGCGCAGCAACGCCGCCCTACCTGAATTTAATTACGCCGTGCGATTAAAATTCTTGCGCGTTGAGAGTAATCTTCCTTCACTGCTTCGACAATCCACTTTTCCGCTTCAAAAATTTTCCCGATTGCCTCAGACTGGCCGTCGCCGAATTCCAGCATGATTTTCCCGCCCGGTTTCAGAAACGGTTTCGATTCCATTGCCAGCTTCCGGTAAAAATCCAGGCCGTCCGCGCCGCCGTCCAGCGCCGCGCGCGGATCAAAATCGCGTACTTCCGGCTGGAGCATGGCGATTTCGGCGGACGGAATGTAAGGCGGGTTGCTGATGATGAGATCGAAATGTAGGACAGGCGTCCCGCCTGTCTCTAACTTTTTCTTTTCAGATGGAAACAGGCAAGATGCCTGTCCTACGTTTTGCAGAAATTCAATCCGTTCCGCAACGTTGTGACGCGCAGCGTTTTCCCTGGCCAGCGCGAGCGCATCCGGGGAAATGTCCGTCGCGACGATTTTCGCAAAGGTGCATTTTACGGCCAGTGCAATGGCGATGCAGCCGGTGCCTGTGCCGAAATCGAGGGCGATTGGAGCGCCGGCCTCCGGCCCGGCAGGTTCCTGCGGTTCACCACCTTCACGCCGGGCCGGAGGCCGGCGCTCCGATTCGGCCGACAACCTCGCCAAAAACTCCCACCCCAACTCCGCGAGAATTTCGGTTTCCGGACGCGGAATCAGGACGTGGCGGTTCACGGCGATTTCCAGTCCACAAAACGAAGTTGAGCCGGTGATGTGCTGGAGCGGTTCGCGCTGGCCACGGCGCTTGATGAATTCGCGCAGGCCGTCCACTTCCGCCGGGATGAGTGCGCGCTCGAAGTTCAGATACAATTTCATGCGCGGCAGCTTGAGCAGATGCGCCAGCAGAAGTTCGGTTTGCAGGCGCGGCGACTCGACGCCTTTTTTGGCGAGAAATTCCGCGCTCTTCTGGATCGCTTCGAGAACCGTCATGCGATGCTTCACTTATCGGCTGGCACACACACTGTCCATAACGAACCGGAAATTATTTTTCTTCCACGCCTTTGAGGTAGGTAAAGATGAGTTCGGGCAGGTCGCGGCTGTAACCGCCTTCGAGCAGGCTGAACAGCGGCACGCCGAGCGCGCGCAGTCACCGTCTTTTGGCCCTGGGCTTGTCATCATCATATTTAACGTGAAACCCGATTTCGCGGCGTTTGGTTTCTGGCGGCGACATGAGCTGGCGGATGGCATCAAAGACAACCTTGAACTGCGCGTCGTATTTTTTCTCCAGCGTGGCCAGCTTGCGGGCAAGCCCGGCATGGGACGCCAACATCCGCCGCAGCCGCACAAACGCGCGCATGATCTCGATGTTAACCTGCACGGCGCGCGGGCTGTGCAACACGCTGGAGAGCATGGCTACGCCCTGTTCGGTGAAAACATACGGTGGATACTTTCGATGTTTACCGCGCTTTAAGGTCACAATTTGTGACCTTAAACGGTTCAGATTGTTTGATTCGGCCACGGTCAATTGAAAACAAAAGTCTCCGGGAAAGCGGTCGAGGTTGCGTTTGACGGCTTGGTTCAAAACCTTGATTTCAACTTCATAAAGCTTCGCCAGATCAGTGTCGAGCATGACTCTCTCGCCGCGAATGGAAAGAATGCAGCTTTCAATGCGTTCCATGGGAATAAGCGCCACTGTCTGATTCATATGCCGAGCGTGCCGGAGATTTTTGCAATTTGCGACCAACTTCTTTTCATTGCAGGAATAAAATTATTTTCCCTCCATGCCTTTGAGGTAGGTAAAGATGAGTTCGGGCAGGTCGCGGCTGTAACCGCCTTCGAGCAGGCTGAA
>Ga0207932_1000659_pt1 | contig 11741 bp, 12 predicted proteins | sample NGESurdeep092012_FD_184480 | JGI IMG/M metagenome (GOLD analysis project Ga0207932, IMG submission 184480) | Arctic peat soil microbial communities from Barrow, Alaska - NGEE Surface sample 415-2 deep-092012 (SPAdes) | ecosystem: Environmental > Terrestrial > Soil > Wetlands > Peat ...
GTTTGCTCTTGAGCTGGTCGCAGCGGTAGCCGGACTCGGCAGCGATCAGCACAGTCTGCATGATCTTCCAGGTTTCATCGCGACCCTTGACGGGCAGGTCAGTGAGATACAGCGCGGTATCCTTGCAGGCGGTTTTTTGCAATGCGCCTAGCGCGGCACGCAATGCTTCGAGGAACTGTTTGCTTGAAAATTCATTGGCTTTGCCAAGGCCAACCATCAACACGCGATCCGCAACGATGTTGGCAACGTGATGCAGCATCAGGGTGCTGCCGACTTTGCCATTCATGTCGCCGCGGGCGATGAGGTCGCTTAAATGATGTTCCGCTGCCTTGTCCAGCAACTGTCCTGGCGTAGAGAGTTTGCCGCTTTCATACACGCCAACCACCACGCAACCACTGCGCTGTTTTTCCGGACCGCTTTGTTTTATGCTAAATTCCACGTGTTGCTCCTTATAAAAACCTCATGCCTAGATGCCCGATTATCCGCAAACATATCATATAAAGTCAAAGCCATTGCGCTCGGGGATTTTTCACCGTACGTTGGTGAGTGAATTCGCCAGCGATGGGTTGCTGGTATTCGCAGTGCTGCTGGGCATTATAGTGGTCAGCCAGTTGATACGCCTGTTAACCGAGGCGGTCAGCGGCGTGATAGCAGTGGACGGGGTGATTGCACTGTTGGGCTTCAGTGCCATGAACTATTTGCCGGTGTTGCTTTCCATCAGTTTGTTCATATCCATTCTGCTTACCTTGTCGCGCTGTTATCGTGACAGCGAGATGGTGGTGTGGTTTTGTTCCGGCATAGGACTGACGCGCTGGATACGCCCGGTCTTATGGTATGCCTTGCCGGTAGTGGGTTTGATCGCGCTGCTCAGTCTGGTGCTGTCTCCTTGGGCATTGCGCAAAGCCGATGAGTTCAAGACTAAATTGGAAAGTCGTGATGATGTGACGTCTGCGACCCCGGGTTTGTTCCGTGAGTCGAAACAGGCCGACCGGGTATATTTCATCGATAACGTCGATGTGGGGTCCAACCGCGTCGGCAACATCTTTGTGCAATCCGAGCAAAACGGGAAACTCGGCACGATGGCGGCGAAGCAGGGTTTGCAGGAAACTCTGCCGAACGGGGATCGTTTTTTGGTGCTGCTGAATGGCACGCGTTATGAAGGCACGCCGGGCCTGCGCGATTATCGCATCGTGGAATTTGAACGCTATGCAATGCGCATTGATGCGGCACCTGTCAAACAGGCCGAGCCCCAGGTGCGTAGCATGACGACACCGGAGTTATGGCGCAATCCCACAACATGGAATCTCTCGGAGTTGGAATGGCGGGTCGGATTGCCAATCAGCGCAACGATACTTGCCCTGCTGGCGATTCCCTTGGGTTATGTCAATCCGCGCGCAGGCCGTTCCCTCAATCTGATTTTGGCGATTGTGCTGTACATGCTTTATAACAATATGATCAGTGTCACCAATACTTGGGTAGGACAAGGCAAGCTGTCGCCCGGTATCGGCCTGTGGGGTATACATGCAGTAATGTTGACGATAATGTTGCTTATGTTTTATCGCCGCATGACACTGTTCTCGTTACGCAGGGCGCTGGCGAAAGATCAGCCCCATCCTGAAGCTTCTTCGCTAAACTTTCCGGCGTCTGTGGGTGAAGGAACGATTACCCCATCTCCCTCCGGGGTAAGTGAGAGAAGCGAGGAGCCGAGGTGAGGTTATGAACCTGCTGACGCGTTATTTGGCCCGCGAAATTTACTACAGTATCGGGTTGGTGTTTCTCGCCCTTCTCATGTTGTTTTCCTTTCTGGATTTGATTCATGAGCTGAATGCGATGGGGCAGGGGCAGTATAACTTGGGCTATGTGCTGCTGTTCGTGATGCTGACCATTCCCGGCCATATCTACGAACTTTTTCCGGTGGCGGTTCTGATCGGCACTATTGTTGCACTGGTGCAAATGGCAGCCAGTTCGGAGTTGACTGTTTTTCGGTCTTCCGGCGCATCGCTTTGGCAGATGGTTGGCGCGCTGTTCAAAATTGCCTTGCCGCTGGTGGTTTTGAGTTTTGTTTGTGGCGAATTTCTGGCGCCGCCAAGTGAAAGGATGGCGCAGCAATTGCGTCTGAAGGCGCAACATGCGCAAGTTTCGCTGAAAGAATTTCGTTCCGGCGTTTGGGTCAAGGACGAACGCAGCTTCGTGAATGTGAAAAACGTGATGCCGGACACCAGTCTGTTGAATATTGATATCTATAAATTTGATGATACCTACCATTTGCAGTCGATTACCAATGCCAAGCGGGCAAAGTTTATAGATGAAGGGCGTTGGCAGCTTGAAAATGTATTGGAGACCCGGTTCGGCAAAGATGGTACGAGCATCAATGCTCAGCCGCTGCAGGAATGGCATTCGGCTTTGAGTCCAGGCATTTTCAGCGTGCTGCTGGTTGTTCCGGAACAGATGTCAGCGTGGAATCTTTACCAATATACCGAACATCTGCGCGACAACCACCAAAGAAGCGCGCGTTATGAGATTGCGATGTGGAACAAGCTGGTTTATCCCGTTTCATTGCTGGTGATGATGCTGTTGGCGCTGCCCTTTGCGTCTTACCATCGGCGCGCGGGAGGGGTGGGTGCGATGATATTCGTGGGTATTGTGCTTGGATTAGTGTTTCACTTTTCCGGGCAATTATTTGCGAGCTTGGGTGCGCTCAACGAGTGGCAGCCATTTATGAGTGCCACGGTTATGACCGGATTGTTTTTGCTGCTTGGTGTGGTGATGCTGTGGTGGACGGAAAGACGCTGACTAATGCTGATTTGTTGCCGGTGCAGCAGAAACCCCGCTGGCTGCTGATTGCTGGGCTTTTTTTGCTTGCTCGGCTTTTAGCTCCTGCTTTATCCTTTCCCGTTCTTTTGCCGGCAGCTTCTTGAAAGCGCGATATCTTTTACGGGCGGCTTCGCGTTGTTCGGGGGTAAGTTTGCTCCATTTTTCCAGGCGGTCATGGTAGCGTTGTTTTTGTTCGGGTGTCATCTTTGGATAGTATTTGGCTGTTTTGAGCAGGCGGTTTCGCTGTATCTCAGGCAGGATGTCCCATTGCCCCACCAGAGGGGCAAGAGCTTCGTGTTGGGTTGGAGTGAGGGAACGCCAGGACGGCGCTGCTGCACTGCAAGGAGAGCTGGTCAAACACAGCAACAAAAACACGGCAACTATAGGCCTCGGAATTTTAAAATGCACAAAACCCTTCATTCGATACCACATGTTTAAAAATTAATTTACGAAAACTTCAATCGGCAGATCGCCAGTCAAAATCGCCACATCCGTCTCGTCAATTTGCTGTTCTTGCACATGTTGCCAATAACTTGTTCCGGCGAAAAGAATGGCAGCAAGCAAACCGGCGGCTATCCAGGGTTGAGCCGAGTGCGGGATCAGTCTGTCAGTCCAGCGAACCGAGGAGTGTGCGGAGGCTGAAGTAAGTGTAAAAACGGGAGCCCGTACAGATCGTCTATTTAGTGCATTCTGGCGTGCATTTGCCAATGCGGATAAGGTCGCTTCATCCATTTGTTGGGTGCTTTTTGTCAGCAATTGGGCGATTTTTCCAGGATTTAATTTGTTTGTCATGGTAGTTCTACTCCTTTTGCTTTAAGGGATACAGCAAGCGCATGCACAGCACGCGAACAGTGGGTTTTTACGCTGCCTTCGGTGCAACCCATCGCCGCCGCCGTCTCGGTTGTGTCCAGTCCCTCCCAGTAACGCAGCAGGAAGGCTTCGCGTTGACGTGGAGGCAGTTTGCCAAGCGCTTGTTCGACTAGCGCAATAATTTGCCTTTGTTGCAAAGACTCTTCAGGGACAAGAGGCGAGGTTTGGTTTTCGCTGTCTTCAAGCACGTCCAGCAGATCAAATTCTTCTTCATCGTGTTTGGGTTGCAAGGCGGAAAACAGCGTTATCCAGGAGGACCGGACTTTCTGCCTGCGATAATGATCGCGAATGGTATTTTGCAGGATGCGCTGGAACAGCATAGGCAGTTCCTCAACAGGTTTGCCGCCATATTTTTCCGCCAGTTTAAGCATCGCGTCTTGAACGATATCCAACGCAGTGTGATCGTCGTGCACGGCAAAGACCGCATGCTTAAACGCGCGACGCTCAACGTTACTGAGAAATTGACTTAATTCAGCGGCAGTGCTCAAATTTTATAACCCTTTGGCATGCTGTAATGGTATCAAATCGCTAGCCAATCCGCTTGAAACCCTGTTATCGGCACGGCAATGGTTGACCAAACTGCCGCCAACCATTATCTTACGCGGTTCTATTTCGTTTATATCTAAGGTGTTTGTGATGGAGTTGACTGGTGCGGAAATCGCTATCCGCTGTTTGCAGAAAGAGGAGGTTGAATACATATTCGGCTACCCTGGTGGGGCGGTCCTGCATATTTATGACGCGTTGTTTCAGCAAGACAAGGTCAAGCATATTTTGGTGCGCCACGAGCAGGCTGCCATACACGCTGCCGATGGCTATGCGCGCTCATCTGAGAAAGTGGGTGTGGCATTGGTCACTTCTGGTCCGGGAATAACCAATGCAGTTACGGGGATCGCCACAGCCTATATGGACTCGATCCCGATGGTGGTGATCAGCGGCCAGGTGCCCAGTTTTGCAATTGGCGAAGATGCTTTCCAGGAAGTCGATGCTGTCGGCATAACCCGCCCCTGCGTGAAGCACAATTTTTTGATCAAGGACGTGAGGGATATCGCGCCGACCATCAAGAAGGCGTTTTATCTGGCTAAATCAGGGCGTCCGGGACCGGTGCTGGTGGATATACCGAAAGATATTTCGAATCAAAAAACCGAGTTTGTCTACCCGGACAGCGTCAATATCCGTTCCTACAATCCTGTAGGCAAGGGCGATATCGCACAGATCAAGCGCGCTGTGCAATTGCTGCTGGAAGCCAAGCGCCCGATGATATACAGCGGCGGCGGCGTGGTGCTGTCGGGTGCCGCTGCACAATTGACTGAACTGGTGCGCCTGCTTGGTTTCCCCTGCACCACTACGCTGATGGGTTTGGGTGCCTATCCCGCCACTGATAAGCAGTTCGTTGGCATGCCCGGGATGCACGGCACTTATGAAGCATGCATGGCGATGCAGTATTGCGATGTACTGTTGGCCGTCGGTGCGCGCTTTGACGACCGTGTGGTCGGCAACGTCGAGCATTTCGCGCAGGTGCCGCGCAAAATCATCCATATCGATATCGATCCATCTTCCATCGCCAAACGCGTCAAGGTCGATGTGCCGGTGGTGGGCGATCTGAAATTGGTGCTGGAGCAATTGTTGAGCGAATTGCGTGGCAGTAAACAAAAGCCTGATGCATCTGATATGACCGCATGGTGGAAGCAGGTGGATGAGTGGCGCGCCAAGGGTGGTGGTTTGCGCTACAAGAATTCCACCGACATCATCAAGCCGCAATTCGTGATCGAAAAACTATACGAGATCACCGGCGGTGACGCCTTCGTCACCTCGGATGTCGGCCAGCATCAGATGTGGGCCGCGCAGTATTACAAATTCAACAAGCCGCGACGCTGGATCAATTCCGGCGGCTTGGGCACGATGGGTTTTGGTTTACCCGCCGCGATGGGGGTGCAGTTGATCAATCCGGGCGCAACGGTGGCCTGCGTGACGGGTGAAGGCAGCATTCAGATGAATATCCAGGAGCTATCCACCTGCAAGCAGTTTCATCTGCCGATCAAGGTGTTGTCGTTGAACAACCGATATCTCGGGATGGTGCGGCAGTGGCAGGAATTCTTCCATGGCAACCGCTACTCGGAATCCTACATGGATGCGTTGCCTGATTTTGTGAAATTGGCCGAGGCCTATGGGCATATCGGGATACGGATCGACAAACCTTCCGATGTGGAACCGGCGTTGAAAGAAGCTTTTGCGCGCAAGAAAGAACTGGTGTTCATGGACTTCCAGACCGATCCGACGGAAAACGTGTTCCCGATGGTGCCGGGCGGCAAGGGCTTGTCTGAAGTGATTTTGTCGGAGGACCTGTAATGCGGCATATCATTTCTCTGCTGATGGAAAACGAGGCCGGAGCCTTGTCGCGTGTGGCCGGACTGTTCTCGGCACGCGGCTATAATATCGAGTCACTTGCTGTCGCCCCGACAGAAGATCCGACCTTGTCGCGAATGACCATAGTCACCAGCGGTTCGGATGCGGTCATCGAGCAGATCAACAAACAGTTGAACAAGCTGATCGACGTGGCTGCAGTAATGGATCTGAGCGAAGGAGAGCATCTTGAACGCGAGTTGATGCTGGTCAAGGTGCGTGCTGACGCGGCGGTACGCGAGGAGTTGACGCGCATCACGGATTCTTTTCAAGGTCGTGTCATAGACGTTTCGGACCGCACTTGTACCATCGAACTGACCGATACCTGCGCCAGGCTGGATGATTTCCTGCTGGCAATCGGGCGTGACCTGATTCTGGAAACTGTGCGCACCGGTGCTTCCGGTATCGGGCGCGGCGATAGAATTTTGAAACTTTAAATTTATTAAAAAGAGGGCAACATGAAAGTTTATTACGACAAAGACGCAGACCTATCCCTGATCAAGGGCAAGCAAGTGACCATCATCGGCTACGGATCGCAAGGCCATGCTCACGCGCAGAACCTGAAGGAGTCCGGCGTGAACGTGACAGTCGGCCTGCGCAAGAACGGCGCTTCCTGGAAGAAAGCCGAAGGTGCCGGCCTTAAGGTCGCCGAAGTGGCTACCGCAGTGAAGGGTGCTGATGTGGTGATGATGCTGTTGCCCGACGAGAACATTCCGGATGTCTACAATTCAGAGGTCGCACCGAATATGAAAGCGGGCGCAGCGCTGGCTTTTGCACACGGCTTCAATGTGCACTACAACCAGGTCGTGCCGCGTGCCGATGTGGACGTCATCATGATCGCACCGAAAGGCCCGGGACACACCGTGCGTTCCGAATACCTGAAGGGCGGTGGCGTGCCGACCCTGATCGCGGTGTTTCAGGACACTTCCGGCAAGGCCAAGGATATTGCGCTGTCATACGCGGCAGCCAATGGCGGCACCAAGGGTGGCGTGATCGAGACCAACTTCCGCGAAGAGACAGAGACCGACTTGTTCGGCGAACAGGCTGTGCTGTGCGGTGGTGCCGTGGAGCTGGTCAAGGCCGGCTTTGAAACCTTGACCGAGGCGGGCTACGCGCCGAAAATGGCCTACTTCGAGTGCCTGCACGAATTAAAACTAATCGTGGACCTGATGTACGAAGGCGGCATCGCCAACATGAATTATTCGATATCCAATAATGCGGAATACGGCGAATATGTGACTGGTCAGCGTGTGATCGGTGACCAGGCACGTGCTGCAATGAAGGAATGCCTGAAGAACATTCAGAACGGTTCCTATGCGAAACAGTTCATTCTTGAAGGCCGCACCAACTATCCTGAAATGACCGCGCGCCGTCGCTTGAATGCAGAACATCCGATCGAGGTGGTGGGAGGCCAGTTGCGTGCGATGATGCCCTGGATCAGCAAGAACAAGCTGGTCGATCAATCGAAGAACTAAAGGGTAGTCGTGACGTTAGTCGCTAGAAGTTAGCCAAAGGCACAGCCTTTGCTTCCAGCTAGCGACCAGCGACCATATGAACAATTATCCTCACCCCGTTATTTCCCTCGAAGCTTGGCCGTTCCTGGCAATCTGTATAGATGGCAGCGTGAAAGTCAGCATCGGAGACAGTGTGTCGGCGACCATAACTATCTTGGCAATGTTGCCGCAAAAGGGTTAGTCTAGGCAAATGGACGAATTTGATACTCGAAAATCGATGAATCTGCGCAAGCGCGGGATTTATCTGCTTCCCAATCTGTTCACCACCGGCGCACTGTTCGCCGGTTTTTACGCTATCGTGCAGGCGATGAATGGCCATTATGAGCATTCCGCTGTGGCGATTTTTATTGCCATGGTACTGGATGGGCTGGATGGGCGCGTGGCACGTTTGACGCATACACAAAGTGAATTCGGTGCGGAGTACGATAGTCTGTCCGATATGGTTTCGTTCGGGGTGGCGCCTTCATTGGTGGTTTACGAGTGGGCATTGAAAGGGTTGGGGAAATGGGGCTGGTTTGCCGCTTTCATTTACTGTGCAGCGACCGCGTTGCGGTTGGCGCGCTTCAACACCAATATCGATGTGGTGGACAAACGTTATTTTCAGGGGCTGCCCAGTCCGGCAGCGGCGGCACTCATCGCCGGATTTGTCTGGGTGATGCATGACTACGATGTCAGCGGTGATTCCATCCATTGGTACGCAGCCGTGCTGGCCGTGTTTGCCGGGCTGAGCATGGTCAGCAATCTGCCGTTCTACAGCTTCAAAGACTTCAACATGCGCAAAAGCGTGCCGTTTGTGGCGATCTTTCTGGCCGCATTATTTTTCATTGTTATTTCCAGCTACCCCCCCGGCGTGTTGTTCGGGTTGTTCATGTGCTATGCCTTGTCCGGTTATGTGATGTGGATTTGGCGGAGACGCCACAAACAACCGCCTATTGCATGAGCCGATAAAACTGGTTATATTCCAGCCATGCACTTTTCTACCCACATCGCAATATCCCACTCCACGTTCAGCCTGCTGGCTGCGCTGCTGCTGCGCGGCGCGCGCTAATCATATCCCTACAAGTTTGAAACACGCGCGGTAACCTTGGCGGTTCCGCAGGCTAAATCTATTTTGCAATGGAGATCAACATGACAGAAAAATTGATAATTTTTGATACCACCTTACGCGATGGCGAGCAGAGTCCCGGCGCGGCGATGACCAGGGAAATGAAAATCCGCATCGCCCGTCAACTGGAAAAATTGGGCGTGGATATCATCGAGGCAGGTTTTGCAGCAGCCAGCCCGGGAGATTTCGAGGCAGTACGGGCAGTTGCAGAGATGATTAAGGATTCAACGGTATGTTCGTTGGCGCGTGCGATCGAGAATGACGTCCGCCGTGCCGGAGAAGCCATCCAGTCAGCCAAGTCGGGCCGTATCCACACCTTCATTGCCACCAGCCCGATCCACATGCAACACAAATTGCGCATGAATGAGGACCAGGTTGTGGAACGTGCGGTGAGCGCGGTGAAGTGGGCGCTGGAATATACCGACGATGTGGAATTTTCCGCAGAGGATGCGGTACGCTCCGACATGGATTTTTTGGTGAGGGTGTTCGATGCGGTGATTCAGGCCGGGGCCAAGACACTGAATGTACCGGATACGGTGGGCTATTCTATTCCTGCGGCATGGGGGGAACGCATCAAGCAGTTGATTGAGCGTGTGCCGAATTCGGGCAAAGTGATCTGGTCTACCCATTGCCATAATGATCTGGGGCTTGCGGTGGCCAACTCGTTGGCTGCCGTGATGAATGGTGTGCGACAGGTAGAGTGCACCATCAACGGGCTTGGAGAACGCGCCGGCAATGCTTCATTGGAAGAAGTTGTGATGGCGGTGAAAACCCGTCGCGATATATTCAATCTGGATACCCGCATCAATACAGAGCAGATCGTGCCGACTTCCAAACTGGTTTCCAGCATTACCGGATATCCGGTGCAGCCGAACAAGGCTATTGTCGGTGCCAACGCGTTTGCTCATGAGTCCGGCATACATCAGGATGGGGTGATCAAGCATCGCGAGACCTACGAAATCATGCGTGCTGAAGATGTGGGCTGGAATGCCAACAAGTTATCCCTGGGCAAGCTTTCGGGGCGCAATGCATTGCGCCAGCGTTTCACCGCGCTGAACATCGAGTTCCCTTCGGAAGAAGCTTTCAACGCGGTGTTCCAGCGTTTCAAGGAATTGGCCGACCGCAAGCACGAAATTTTCGATGAGGATTTGCAGGCTTTGGTCAGCGATGAAGCGGTGTCGCAGATCAGCGAGCATTATCGCCTGGTGGCCATGGGCGCACATTCTGAAACCGGTGTGTTGCCGGTGGCGCGTGTAGTGATGAGCATAGACGGCAAAGAGTGCCAGGCTGATGCTCAAGGCGGCGGACCGGTGGATGCCACTTTCAAGGCGATAGAGCAAATTGCCAACAGCGGCACCGAACTGCAATTGTATTCGGTGAACAACATTACCAGCGGCACGGATGCGCAGGGCGAAGTGACGGTGCGGCTGTCCAAAGGCGGGCGCATCGTCAACGGACAGGGCGCGGATACCGACATCGTGGTGGCATCCGCCAAGGCATACCTCAACGCGCTGAACAAATTGCACAGCAGACTGGAGCGTGCGCACCCTCAAGTTTGAATTTGCACCCGGGGGCTGGCATCATAAGCGGAAAATAACTGTGCGCCGATTCTTGGAATGGATGGCCGGCTGCGTACCAGAATATTTCTATATTTTCGGACCGGCAATAAAAACTTACCATTAATTTAAACACGGTTTATAATGTTCCACAGGTGACCAGAGTTATGTCGTCATCGTGATTTCTTGAAGCGTGAATCAATAACGGTCGGCTTGCATCGTTAAATGATTTTCTTTAAGACATGGGGTCGGCGTAAGATCGATTCCAAGTTCCTGCTAAACTATCAAGGAGAGTAAAAATGGCCGTAGCGATTTTCTTTATTTGCATGCTTGCCCTTACCGGACTCATCATTGTTATGGATGATGCACAGTGGGACAGAAAAAATAAAAAATAATCAGAATCAAGCCCGGTGACTTAAACGGGGTTTCTGGAGCTTATGCAGGTACACCATTATCCTGAATCATGGGTTAACAACCCAATGTCTGTTTGGCATATAGCTTGTTTTTTTGACTAATCCAGGCTTTGGTCGGTTGTGGGATGGCATTTCAAAGGGTTGGCACTGGTTGTCAGCCCTTTTTATTTTTAATCAGTTTACCGGGCACTGACATGCGCATTGAGTTTGGTGGACATGGAAATGACTCGTGCGCTATGCTGCCAACTGAGCAGTGAAAATTACCAATACATACAAGAAAGGTTTACATCATGAAGAAAAGCATATCGTTGTTATGTGTCCTGGGATGTTTTGCGCAGCCTGTCTGGGCGGCCAACAACATCAATCTGGCAAACTTTTCTGGTGCGAGTGCGCAATCCGACTTTAAAGTTTTTTCGGAAGATCTGGGCTCGGCGCTGAGTTATAAACCCATCACGCCACCGGCACCGCTGGGCATCACCGGTTTTGATATCGGCTTGGAAGTAACTTCTACCAAAATGAGGAATCTGGAATTAGCCACTGGCGGTTCAACAAATAACCTGATCGTGCCCAAGCTGCACATCTACAAAGGGTTGCCCCTTAATATTGATGTTGGCGCATTTTACTCGGCCGTGCCAACGACCAATATCAAGTTTTATGGCGGGGAATTACGCTATGCCATACTTGAAGGCAGCGTGGCATTGCCCGCAGTCGGCATCCGGGGCGCACTGACAAAATTGACCGGGGTGAGCCAGCTTGCATTAACGACCAAAAGTGTGGATGTCTCTGTTTCCAAGGGTTTCGCCATATTTACCCCGTATGCGGGGATTGGACGTGTTTGGGTTGACAGTACACCCGATACAGCGGCTACTGGACTAACTGAAGAAACTTTTCAACAGGGTAAGGTTTTTGTGGGGGGCAACCTCAACTTCGGGCTTGTGAACTTTGCCATGGAATATGACAAGACGGGTTCGGCGCCATCCTACAGTGCCAAACTGGGTTTCCGCTTCTGACAGATTCAAACCTGCCAGTTCTTAGATGGGCGATTAAGGCCGGGTGGTGGCCTTAATCG
>Ga0207932_1000660_pt1 | contig 11740 bp, 10 predicted proteins | sample NGESurdeep092012_FD_184480 | JGI IMG/M metagenome (GOLD analysis project Ga0207932, IMG submission 184480) | Arctic peat soil microbial communities from Barrow, Alaska - NGEE Surface sample 415-2 deep-092012 (SPAdes) | ecosystem: Environmental > Terrestrial > Soil > Wetlands > Peat ...
CGTACTGACGCCGCTCGAAGAGGAGGAGTTCGACCGCGACGACCCGTGGTCGGCCGGCGTGGTCCTGGCATGGGTGCCGTTCGACGCGAAGGACCCGGACCATCCGGACCTCGACGGCAAGATCCGTCCGTGCGTGGTGGTGGCCGGGTCGCCGACCCACCTGCTGGTCCGGCCGGGCTATTCGGCCGGCGGGGTGAAGAGCCGTGACTGGAAATCGCTTCCCGTGCGCCACTGGCGCCAGGCGGGCTTCGACGAGCCGACGTGGATCGACGTGGACGCCGTCCGGGTCTCGCGCCCCGAGATCGGCCCCGCCGGCCTCCTCGAACCCGATGACTGGAACTCGCTCTGGTAGTCCACGACCAGGGAGTGCGCGCCCCGCATGGGGATGGTGCACGGTGTCCTGGCTGACACCGGGAGTTCGCCGTGAATTCACCTGGTTCGTCCCAGCAATTCCGGGTCGGGTCGGTTACGCTGACGATCGATCGGGTTGACGGGGCCTCCTGGACTGAGGGGCACCAGTATGCGGGGGTGGGATCGCCGCCGCGCTAGGAGGTAGCAATGCTACGTAAGTTCCTGCTCGGCACCGGGGCCCTCGCCCTCGCCCTGGGCCTGGCGACGGGGTCCGGCGGTGGCCTCGCCGGCGCCACCAAGACCCCCGCCCAGATGACCGGGCCCATCACCTGCTCGGCCGCCGGACTCGTCAAGTTCTCGCCCAAGCTCACCAACGGCGGCTCGACCTCCGGCGTCGTCACGCTGCGGGTCGAGCTGAAGAGCTGCACCGGCACCGGCACCGTCCTCGGTGGCGTGACGCTGACCGGAGGTAGCCTGCTGGCCACCACGTCGGCGCCGGTCGCCAGCGACTGCGGCCCGATCCTCTCCGGCTCGACGTTCCCGACGTTCTCGGGCACGATCAAGTGGAAGGGCACCGGCGGCCAGGTGGCCTCGTCCACCGTGACGGTCAACAGTGCGGACCTGTTCTACAACTCCGGGCTCGACACCCTGACCACCTATCTCACCACGGTGGCCATCGGGTCGGGCTCCTACAACGGGGAGAACATGCACTACGCCAAGCTCGTGGCCACCAAGGACGCCCTCAAGACCACCTCGACGTGCGCCGCCGGTGGGATCGGGTCCGTGAAGTTCGGTGCCGTCGGCGGCACCGTGAGCGTGGGAGCGTGAACCTGATGCGAACCAACCGACTCCATCGTCCTCTGTCCCGTCTGGTGGCCGGTGCCACCGTCGTGGGTTCGACCGCCGTCCTGCTGGCCGGTGCCCTGGCGGTGCCCGCCGGAGCTGTGACGGGCGCCCCGTACACCACCAAGGTCACGGTGACCTCGAACGGTGCCGTCCTGCAGACCGGCCAGCCGGCGAGCTTCACCGCCAAGGTGGTGGCCACGGGCCACGGCACCCCCGGCGGTCAGGTCCTGTTCACCGTCACCGGGGCGGACAGCTCCGTCGCCAGCTGCGACGCCGGCAACACCGCCACCCTGGTGAGCGGAGCGGCCTCCTGCACCGTCAGCGCCGGGTTGCTGGCGGCCAGCGGTCCCTACACCGTGCAGGCCGCCTACACCGACACCGTCGACTCGACCTACAAGCCGGGCACCGGCAGCCGGGTCCAGACGGTGAACGTCGGTGGTACCACCACGACGCTCAGCTCGTCGATCAACCCGTCGGTCACCGGCCAGGGCATCTCCCTCAACGCCGTCGTCGCAGCAGCGACGCCGGCCGCAGGCTCACCTACCGGGTCGGTCACCTTCTCCGGCGTGACCTGCGACGGGGGCTCGAACACGTTCGCGCTGTCGAGCGGCCAGGCCCAGTGCCAGATCGCCGGCGGCCTCGTCGGCCAGACGGCGGCCTACCTGGTCAGCGGCAGCTACTCGGGCGACACCCAGTTCGCGGGCAGCAGCGGCAAGTTCAAGCAGTTGGTCAAGCCGGCGGCCACCACGGTGACGCTGGTCCCCACCGCGGGCACGTGCACGGGTGACGTCTGCACCGTCGGCCAGGGCACCTCGCTCTCCTTCGTGGCCACGGCTGCCGCCTCGGGCACCGACGGCGGCTCGGGCACCCCGACCGGCACCATCACCTTCTCCATCACCAGGCCGGGATCGAACATCTCGTTCGCGTGCGACGGCGGTACGAACACGATGTCGCTGGACAACACCGGCAAGGCGACCTGCAACGTCGCCGCCGGCCTGCCGGCCATCGTGTACTACAAGGTGTCGGCCACCCTGTCGTCCCCCGGCTACTCGCCGAGCGTCGGCACGCTGTTCGAGAACTCGGCCCTGTCGTCGACGAACACCACCACCTCGGTCCCGAAGAACGTCGGTACCGGGCAGACGTTCGACGTCACCGCGGTGGTCACACCGACCACCGGCTACGCCGGTTCGAACGCCCCGACCGGGTACGTGAACATCCTGGTCTGCGGGGCCAACTCGAACGGCAACAACGGCTGCCAGGGCGGAGCCGCCCCGGTCGGCCCGGGTGGCGTGGCCTCGCTGACCATCGGCGGAGGTGAGTTCATCGGCGTCTACTCCTACCAGGCCGTCTACACCGGTGACTCGAACTTCTACTCGAGCACGGCCAAGTCCAAGTTCATCTTCATCGGCAAGTCGCCCACCGCCGTCTCCCTCAGCGAGCCGGGCGGGTTCTTCTCGGCCGACGGTGCGGCCGTGGCCATCACGGCCACGGTGGTGGCCACCAACGGTGCCGCCGGCTCCACGCTGATCGGCCCGCCGAGCGGCAACGTCACCTTCACCATCACCGGACCCAGCGGCCCGGTGACCTGTGACGGGGGCAACACCATCGCCCTGCCGATCAACCCCGGCCAGATCGAGGGCTCGGTGACCTGCTTCCTGCCCCCGGGCACGCTGACCGACTCGACGCCTCCGGCGACCAGCTACGTCGTCCATGTGAACTACGCCGGTGACTCGGACTACGTCTCGTCGAACGACCGTGCCGTCCAGGTGGTGGCTCCGGCCGCCATCTGACCGGGCCCGGCACTGCAGCGCCCCGGAGGGCGCACCCACGGGCACCGCGGCCCGGGGGTGCGCCCTCCGGCAATTCGGCCCCGGGAGCCGACCAACGGATTGACGGGCCTGGCGTTCCGGGCGACGGGTGCAGCCCCGGGAGGCCGGCCGGACGACCGCCGGGGGCACGGAGGACGGCGACCGCTCGAGTGCCGCCCGCTGCCAGGTGCCCGTCCCGGGCCGGTCAGGAAGTCGCGGCGGAGCGCCGCCGCCGGCCGGTGACGACACCCCCGGCGGCGAAGGCACCGACCACGACGGCCAGCGCCGCCGCTCCGAGGAAGGGCAGGGCGACGTGCCGGACGACGGAGAACCGGTCCCGGTGGCAGCGCCAGGCGTAGGCCGGCAGGGCCACCATGGCCAGCAGGTAGACGAACAGGATGATGGTGGTCCCGACCGTCGAGCACTCGGCGTACAGCCCCACCGGGTCCATCGACCCGGTTCCGACCCCGGCGGCGTGCACGGCGGCCCAGACGGCGATGACACCCAGTCCGACACCGACGAAGGCGATCAGGGCCCGGACGGGGGTGTGGGTCACCGGGTCGAGGTGGCCGAGCCACCGGGGCAGCTTCCCGGTCCGCCCGCCGTCGAAGACCATGCGGGACTGCGAGTTGGTGCCGGACACCAGGGTGGCCAGGACCGAGACGATGCCGGCCACCCAGGCCACCACGGCGAACGGCCCGAGGGCCTCGTCGGCCACCGTCAGGAAGGGGATCGACGAGCGGCCGATCGACGTGACGTCGTAGGCGAACCCGGTGACGGTGGCGTTGGCGAACAGCAGGAACAGGAAGGTGGCGATGGCGATCGACACCATGAGGGCCCGGGGGACGGTCCGGCGGGGGTCACGGCAGTCCTCGGCCAGCGCCGGCCCGTTCTCCCACCCGATGAACATCTACAGGGCCAGAGGGAATCCGGCCGACAGCCCGGACAGGCCACCGGTGACGTGGGACCAGGCGAACGGGGCCGCCGACAGATGCGCCCGGTGGTCCACCAGGACGACGACACAGGCCACCACCATGATCACCACTTGGAGGACCACCGCACCGCCCACCGCCGAGGTCGACAGGCGGATCCCCCGGGTCATCAGGGCGAGGGCGGCGAGGGTGATCACTACCGTGAGGGGGCCCCAGGGGACCGACACGTGGCCGTAGCGTTCGACGGTGAGGGCGACGAACCCGCCGGACATGGTGAAGACGCCCGCCATGGCCACCGTGTAGCCCACGGCCACCAGGACGGCGGTGGCGATGCCGGCCAACGGCCCGAGGCCACTCTCGACGAACTCGATGAAACTCCCCGCCGAGGGCTCGGCCCGGGTGAACTCGGCCACCCCCAGGGCCAGCAGCAGGACGGCGGTGGCGGCAGCCAGGATGGTGAGGGGCGCTCCGACACCCGCCGTCACCGCGATGACACCGAAGCCGAAGTAGATGTCGATCCCCGGTCCGATGTTGGCCACCGTGGAGGCGGTGACGTCGGCGGTGCCCAACTGGCCGCCCTGGAGCCCACCGGCTTCGGCGGCGCCGGTGCTCGATGGCACGCCGGAGCCGGTGCTCACCGGGTCACGGCCCGACGGAGGACCCCGCTGACCGAGCCGGGCCACCCGTCTCCGTCCACCGCTGCATTGTCGTCCGCCGTCGGGGCCGGGTCAACGAACCTGTGCCGACGGCGGTGAGCGATTGCCTCTCGGTCGGTGCGCCGTTCAGTCGGTGGGTCTGTCAGTCGGTGCGTTCGGCAGCCTCGGCGTGGGGCACGGCTCCCGAGGCCAGGCGGGGCTGGTCCCGCAGGTTGGTCGGGAGGGGGTCCTGGTCGCCCTGCGAGCGCCGGATGACCTCGAGGATCTCCTCGCCGATGAGCTCACTACGGACCAGGAGGGCGTCCCGTAGGGCCTCGACCACGTGGCGGTGGTCATCCAGCATCCGGGTGACCGAGGCCTTGGACGTAGCCAGCAACTCCTCGACCTCGTTCCGGCTGGGCTCGTCGGCCAGCACCTTGCCGACCACACCGCCGCCGGCGTGTTCGATGGCCCCGACCGAGATGAGCGAGCTGCCCATGCCGAGCAGGCCGACCATCTGGCAGGCGTTGAGGGTGGCCGCGTGGAGGTCGCTCGCCACACCGGTCGAGGACTCGCCGAAGAACAGCTCCTCGGCCACCATGCCGCCGAAGGCGATGTCGATCATGGCCCGGACCTCGGACTTGGACTTGGTGAACCGCTCCTCGGACTCGGAGTGGCTGAGCAGGCCGAGGGCGTCCTTGCGCTTGATGATGGTCAGCACCTCGAGCTTGCGTCCCTTGCCCACCAGCCAGGCCACCGTGGCGTGCCCGGCCTCGTGGGTGGCGATGGAGCGGCGCTCCGCCTCGGTGTACTCGACGGGCTGGGCCAGGCCGATCTCCTCGGTCATCTTGGCCTGCTGGAGGTCGTGCCACGAGAGGCGGTTGGCCCCCCGGCGCAGCGCCCACACCAGAGCCTCGTCGAGCAGGTGCTCGATCATGACTGGCGAGTACCCGGCGGTCATGGCGGCCAGCGTCTCGCGCCGTGTCGGCTCGTCCAGCTCGGATTCGTGGGCCTTCTTGCCCAGGTAGTAGTCGAAGATGTCCCGACGGCCGGCCCGACCGGGCAGGCCGAAGTAGATGTTGCGGTCGAAGCGACCCGGGCGCACGAGGGCGGGATCGAGGTCGTCGGCCCGATTCGTCGCTCCGATGACGAGGATGTTGGCCGGGGTGAAGGTCGGCTTGCGCAGCTTGTGGCCGGCCGGGAGCCAGGCGTTGACGGCCTCGACGATCTTGCCGCGGAACCGGATCGACCACGGCGTCTGCTCGAACGACTGCAGCTGGATCAGCAGCTCGTTGACCACGCCGGGCACGCCTTCACCCTGGGTGGAGCCGGACCCCCGCTTGCCGCCGATGGCGTCGAGCTCCTCGATGAAGCCGATGGCGCCGCCCTCACGCCGGGCCTGACGCCGCAGCTCCTTGAAGTAGGCGCGGATCTTGCGGTTGGTCTGCCCGTAGAACATGGACTGGAAGGCCGACGAGGACACGAACAGGAACGGCACGCCGGCCTCGGAGGCCATGGCCTTGGCCATATAGGTCTTGCCGGTGCCCGGGGGGCCCTCGAACAGGATGGCCTTACGGGGCGTGCCGCCCATCTGCTCGTTGAAGGTGCGGTAGGCCAGGAAGAGGTTGAGGGTCTTGGTGACCTCCTCGACCAGGCCCTCCGACCCCCGGACGTCGTCGAAGGTCATGGTCAGCTCGTCGGGGCGGTAGAGGATGTGGGGCGACCGGCCGGCGGCCACCATCGGGACCACCATCACCATCGAGAGGACGACGATCAGCGCCAGAGGCGTCAGGAAGGGGGTGAGCGTCGGGGGGATCGACGGCATCGGGATGGCCATGCCCGGGGCCAGCAGGTCGCGGAGTACCAGGAGGACGGCGATGATCCCGAGGAGGACGGCCAGCCGCTGCAGGCGACCGGAGCGTGCCCGGGCCTTGTGGGCCCCCACGTCGGTGGTGGCCATGGTGGCCACGCCTGACGCGGAGAGCGCCCCCAGGCTGTCGGTGTCCGTCGCTTGCGGTGCAGCCATGGCCCTCGCTCCGTCCTGTGTCCCCGGAGCCTCGCGGCCCCGGTCCCCTGCCTCCGGTGCCATGGCGTACGCCCCGCACCGCTGTCGAGCACGGCTGAGCGCTCGAGTTGCGGGCGCCGACCTGAAGCGAACCTACGGGTCGGCTGCGCGGCGGGTCAACCGACTCCACGCACGGTGACCGAACGGGTGCGAACGGGCAGGACTGCAACCGAACGGTCACGCTGGGTGGGCGGGCAGGCGTCCAGAATGTCCGTGGGAGTAGCGGCGCGGTTGACCTTGTCGGGGCACACCACGCGTTGTCGACGGCCTGACGGCAACTTCAACGTGCCTGGCCGCCTACTTGGGCGTGGGGAACTCGCGGACCTCGAAGTCCGACAGCACGGTCGGGCACAGCGAGGGGTTCGACAGCACGCACGACTCGGCGGCCACGGCGATCGGGGAGCCGTAGGAGATGGCCGAGGGGATCTGGGGGAACAGCACGACGCCGGACGCCACCGCCTGCCCACCCGACGCGGCCAGGCTGCCGACCACGCCGGCCGGGTCGGCCACCGCGGTGACATCGGGGGTGAGGGCGTTGGTGAGCTCGCCGGAGGGCTTGGTCGTCGAGCAACCGGCCGACTGCGACTGCCAGGACGGGATGGCGAAGAACGGGCACACCAGGTCGACGCCGGCATTCGACCCGGTGGTGGCCCAGGTGGCGAACACGCCTTCGGTCCCGGGGGCGGGCGGTCCGGTGGTGGGCGGGTTCGGGTCGTTCGACGGGTAGACGGCCAGCGTGGTCGCGCCCTGAGCGCCGATGGCGGCGCCCTGGCCGGAGGTCGGGACGCCGAGCTGGATCGTGGTGGTCGTACTGTCGCCGTTGGCACTGGTCGTCGTGGTGGTGGAGGTCCCCTGGCCCGACGAGTCCTGCTGCACCAGCGCGCAGGTCCACCCGGAGGGGGCGAGGAGGGTGTGGACGCCGTCGGTGTAGAAGGTGACCTTCCCGACGAGGGAGGTGGGCACCGGGGCCAGGATGATGGTGGGGTTCCAGCCCGACGAGGCCTTGATGGCGGAGCCGCCGTAGGCGGGATCGGTGCAGGCGATGACCGGGAAGGCCACGGCGACCTCGCCGTTGACGGGGACGGTGGTGGACGAGGTGCCACCCGGGGTGGTCGAGGACGAGGTGACGCCCGTCGACGAGGTCGATCCGAGCAGCGATGAGCCGCAACCGGTCAGCAGTCCGAGCCCGGCCACGGACAGGGCGGACAGGCGCCGGCCGGTCCGAGGTGGCGTCCGGCGGCTCGCCGGCGCGGCCGGTCGGCGGTCGGTGGTCGGTTCCCGGGTCATGACCCCCGACGATAGGCCCGCCCGCCCTCTGGTCGGTGGGCAATCGGCGCCGATGGGCGGGACGGTGACGTTTACGTGTGCGTTAACCTCAGGCCCGAGGCCCGGCACGACCGTGCGGGGCCGGCCGGTCGGGACCGGCGGGAGCAGCGATGGCCGTCGTCGAGCAGTCAGCACCCACGGGGGACGGCCGGCCGGACCGGACCGGCCGCCAGGCCCGCCTCGGCGGCGACCCCGACTCGCTGCCGGCCAACTACAGGTGGATGGCGCTGTTCGTCTCGACCCTCGGGATGCTGATGGCCACCATCGACAGCTCGATCGTCCTAATCTCGCTGCCCAACATCTTCCGGGGCATCGGCATCGACCCCCTCGAGCCGGGCAACACCTTCTACCTCCTGTGGATGATCCTCGGGTTCCTGGTGGTCACCAGCGTCCTGGTGGTGACGCTCGGACGGATGGGCGACATCTACGGACGGGTGCGGGTCTACAACCTCGGGTTCGCGGTGTTCACCTTCTTCTCGTTGATGTTGTCGGTCACCTGGATGACGGGCCACGCCGCCGGGGTGTGGCTCATCGTGATGCGGATCTTCCAGGGGGTCGGGGCGGCCATGCTGATGGCGAACTCGGCCGCCATCCTGACCGACGTCTTCCCGGACGACCGGCGGGGAATGGCCCTCGGGGTGAACCAGGCCGCCGCCTTCAGCGGTGCATTCATCGGACTGGTGCTGGGCGGGGTGCTCGCCCCGCTGGACTGGCGGTGGATCTTCCTCGTCTCGGTGCCGGTCGGGCTCTTCGGGACCGTCCTCGGTTACCGGGTGCTCCGCGAAACGAGCCCCCGCCGGCCGGCCCGGATCGACTGGCCCGGCAACGTCACCTTCGCCGTCGGCCTGGTCCTCGTCATGGTCGGGATCACCTACGGCATCGAGCCCTACGGCGGCCACGTCATGGGGTGGACCAACCCGGTGGTGCTGGGGTCGATGGCGCTCGGCGTGGCCCTCCTGCTCGTCTTCTGCGTGGTCGAGACCCGGGTGGCCCAGCCCATGTTCCGGTTGCAGCTGTTCAAGATCCGGCCGTTCACCTCGGGCGTGCTGGCCAGCTTCCTCGCCGCCCTCAGCCGGGGCGGGCTGATGCTGATGCTGATCATCTGGCTGCAGGGGATCTGGCTGCCGTTGCACGGCTACGCCTTCACCGACACCCCGTTATGGGCCGGCATCGCCATGCTCCCGCTCACCCTGGGCTTCCTCATCGCCGGCCCGCTGTCGGGCATCCTCTCCGACCGGTTCGGCACCCGACCCTTCGCTACCGGCGGGATGCTGGGCACCGCCACCTGCTTCGCCCTGCTCGAGCTGCTGCCCGTCGACTTCCCCTACTGGCTGTTCGCGGTCCTGCTGCTGGGCACCGGACTGTGCATGGCCTCGTTCGGCGCACCCAACCGGGCCGGGGTGATGAACAGCCTGCCCGCCCAGCACCGGGGGGCGGGGTCCGGCATGAACACCACCTTCCAGAACTCGGCCCAGGTGTTGTCGATCGGGATCTTCTTCACCCTCATGATCGTCGGGATCACCGTATCGCTGCCCCAGCACCTCTTCCACGGCCTGACGGCCCACGGGGTCCCCAACGACGTGGCCGACCGGGTGGCCCACCTGTCACCGGTGTCGACCTTGTTCGCGGCGTTCCTCGGCTACAACCCGATCGAGCACCTGGTCGGCCACCACGTGCTGGCCCAACTCTCGCCGGCCCAGCAGGCGGCGCTCACCGGCCGGAGCTTCTTCCCCGAGCTGATCAGCGGCCCGTTCCTGGCCGGCCTGCACGCCGCGCTCGACTTCGCCATCGTGGCCAGCCTGTCGGCGGCCTGGGCCTCGTGGATGCGGGGCGGGCGGTATGTGTATGCCGAGGGCGACGAATCCGACGCCGAGGGCGACCAACTGATCGACGGCGGAGACCGGGGGACCGGTGACGGGGAGCGCAGCGCCGCCGATCTGGCTGCCGCCGAGGCCATCGGGGCCGACACCGAGGCGCTGCCGTGACGGCGGCCGACACCGCCGTCGGGACGGGCGGCGTCCTGCGCATCGGCGAGCTTGCCCAGCGCACCGGCGTGACCACCCGGACCCTGCGCTACTGGGAGGAGCTCGGCCTGCTTCGCCCGAGCGGCCACGGCAGCGGGGGCGAGCGCCTCTACCGGATTGCCGACATGGCCCGCGTCACCCGGATCCGCGACCTCCAGGAGCTGCTCGGGTTCTCGCTGGCCGAGGTGCGGGTGGTGCTCGAGACCGAGGACGTCGATGCCCTCGACCGGGCCCGCTCCGAGTTCCGGTGGGGGGATGCCGACTCCGCCCGCCGCCGCGTGCTGCTGGAGGAGGCCGTCGAGGCCAACGGGCGCCTGCTGGTCCGCCTCGACGACACGCTGGCCCGCATCCGCGCCTTCCGGGACGAGCGGTCGGCCCAGGGCGAGCGGCTGACCGAACTGCTCGCCGAGTTGGACGCCGCCACAGACACCGAGGAGGGAGCCCCATGACACCCGGACGCACGACACCCGGAGACCTGACCGCCGAGACGGTGACGATCCCCGGCCACGGCGGCGACGCCATCGAGGCCTACCTGGCCCGGCCGCACGGTGGGGTGGTGACCGGAGGCGTGGTGGTCATCCATCACATGCCCGGCTACGACGCGGCGACGAAGGAGATCACCCGGAAGTGCGCCGCCAACGGCTACCTGGCACTGATGCCGAACCTGTACAGCCGCGAGTCCGCCGGCGGTGCCGACCCCGACGACGCCGCAGCTGCCGCCCGGGCGGCCGGCGGGGTGCCCGACGAGCGCCTGGTCGACGACGTGGCCGGGGCGGTGGCCCACCTGAGGTCGTTGCCCGGGTCGAACGGAAAGGTGGCCACCATCGGCTTCTGCTCGGGGGGACGCCAGTCGTTCCTGGCTGCCTGCAGCCTCGACCTCGACGCCGCCGTCGACTGCTACGGCGCCTTCGTCCTCACCGCGCCCCCGGACGAGTTCCCGCTCCGGGTGGCACCGCTCGGTGACCGGGTGGGGGACCTGTCCTGCCCCCTGCTCGGTCTGTTCGGGAGCGACGACCGGTACCCGGGGCCCGACGAGGTGGCCGAGTTCGAGCGGGTGCTGCGGGCGGCCGGCAAGGACATCGAGTTCTACTCCTACGAGGGGGCGGGACACGCCTTCTTCAATACCGACCGGCCCAGCTTCCGGGCCGAGGCGGCCCTCGACGGGTGGGAACGGATCTGGGCGTTCTTCGGCCGGCACCTGTCGGCCTGACTTCCGCACGGCACGACGGGACACGGCAGGACGCGACGAGGATCGAGGGAAGGACACCACATGTGCACGTACCGGACGACGACGTTGGCGGTCGAGGGGAGCGGGAAGGGGGCGGCGGGTTGGTTCCCGGTGACCGACGCCTCGGTCTATTTCGACCATCCCGTGCACGCGCCGGCCGACCACACGCTCAACGTCGACCTGCGCAACCCGACCCGTGGGGCCTCGGCCCGGGTGGCCGTCGAGCTCGACCCGGTATCCGCCCGGGCGCTGGCCCTGGCCATCCTGGACATGCTCGACACCGCGCCGCCCGGGCTGATCCCCTCGTAGGCCCTGCCGGCGTAGGTCCTGCCCGGCCGACCCGATGAGGCCGGAAGGTCCCGAGGGACCTCGCCCTCAGTGGGCCGGGGGCTGGGGTGGTGCCTCGGGCGGCATGCCGGTGGCCGGCGGAGTCGGCGGCGGCGGGTAGGCCGTCCCGGGCTGGGGCGGCGGCGGGTAGCCGGCGCCGGGTGCCGGCGGGGGAGGCGGAGGCGGAGGGGGCGGGTA
>Ga0207932_1000662_pt1 | contig 11722 bp, 10 predicted proteins | sample NGESurdeep092012_FD_184480 | JGI IMG/M metagenome (GOLD analysis project Ga0207932, IMG submission 184480) | Arctic peat soil microbial communities from Barrow, Alaska - NGEE Surface sample 415-2 deep-092012 (SPAdes) | ecosystem: Environmental > Terrestrial > Soil > Wetlands > Peat ...
CCCGAGGGCTGCGCGGCGTCCTCGCCCGGGCGCTCGGCCCAGCCGGAGGCCACGCCGTGGATGCCGATGATGAGGAACACCGCCATCCAGCAGGCCAGCATGATCTCGACGTCGCTGAGGTGGTCGGGGAGCCCCGCGCCGGCGGCCGCCCGGGCGGGCGGTCCCGCGAAGAGGTCGAGGAGCGCCACCGCCTTGTGTCCCGAGATGTGGTACGCCATCGGGTCGTCGGCGTCCGCCGAGGCGATCATCACCTTCGTCTGGCCCGCCACGATCGCCTGGTCGGTGCTGTCGTGCGCCGCGAGGGGCCGCTCGAATTCGATGGTCGTCCCCTCCGCCGTCTGCGCGCCCGCGGAGGCGAGGATGTCGGAGTGGCCGCCGATCGTCGTGTCGGCCACGTGGCTGGTCGGGGTGTTGGCGTAGTGGTCCTCGACGTGCGCGCCGTGCGCGTCCACCCAGCCGATGGCGATGTCGGCCCCATACATCAGCGGCCCCGCGCCGCCGAACGCCACCGCGACCCACCCGGTGTCGGGGGTCGAGACGGCTGCGAGGAGGCGGTCGCCGACGATGCTCCAGCGGAGGGTGAGTTTGCTGGCCTCGTCGGTCCACGCGAAGCGGTATTCGCCCGGCGCGGCCACCCCGTCGAGCTGGTGCACGGCGGTGCGCGGGGAGATGAGCCCCCACAGCGCCTGCGGCAGGTGGAGCAGGAAGGCGAGCGCGAGGCCGAGCACGGCGCCGCCGAGCAGCGCCACGAGGGGGAAGCGGTCGGTCTCGCGGCTCACCGGGGCCCCCGGGCGGGGGTGCGCACGCCGGTCTCCCGCGGCGCCGGGTGCCCGAGGGCCACCCACGCGTCCACGAGGTCGCCGCGGGCCGCATTGAGGCGCGCGGCGGCGGAGTCGAGCCGGAAGGAGTGCCACACCTCGGCGGCGGCGGCGAGGTGCCGTTCCGCGTCGGCGATGAGGGTCCGGGCCCGCGCGGGGGTCCCCGCCGCGCGCGCCCCGGCCGAACTGGAGACCACGTCGTAGAGGACGCTGGTCGCCCGCACCAGGGCGAGGACCTGCGCCGCCTCGCGGGACTTCCCGACCGACGCGACGCCCGCGGCGGAGTGGCACGCCGAACAGGTGCCGAGCACCCGCTCGGGGGTGAGGACCGTCGTGGCCATCGAACCGTGGCAGGTCACGCAGTTCGGCCCGTGGCCATCACTCCGCAGGCGGGCGTAATGCACGCTGGAGCGGAAGTACGCCGCCTCGGCGGCATGGCACCGGCCGCAGGTCGCGGGGATGCGGGCGAAGAACACGGTGCTCGCCGTGTCCCCCGAGCGCACCACGCCACGGTGCGCCTCGGCGGCGCTCGCCGCGGCGGGATTGCCCCCGTGGCACGCCTCGCAGCCGACGCCCGCCTTCGCGTGGGGCGAGCCGCGCCACGCCGCGAAGCCGTGCCCCGCGCCGGAGGTCTCCGGGAGCCGGGCGTGGCAGGTGACGCACTGGCCGGGGGCAGGGGCGCGCCGCGCCTGGGCGCTCGCGCTCCCCGCGCCGAGGAGCAGCGCGAGGCCGGGCGCCAGGACGCGCACAAGCCACCCGCCGGACGTCAGCGGGCGCGGGTTCGTTGGAGGCATCGGGCCACCGTGGTCGCTAGGACGGCTGCACCGCCGGCACCGGGTCGGCGCCGGTCGGTTCCGACTCCACCAGGGCCTCGGCATCGGGCCATGGCGGCACCACCTTCACCAGAATGTACAGGATTACCAGCGGAAGGAGCATGATCGCCCCCGCCACCAGGATCCCCTCGATGCCCAGCAGCCCGACCTTGAAGGTGGTCAGGCCGCGCAGGCTCTTGGAGAAGAGCTGGCCGCCGATCACCACGTTCCACCGGGTGCTGAAGATGCCGATCTGGATGAACACCGCCACCACGAAGTACAGCAGGCGGCGGAACTCGTCGGGGACCTTGAGGAAGCCCCGCTTGCGGACCGTGGGCGCCACCAGGAAGAGGGTGACGAGCGGGACGATGGTGCCGATCAGCACCTGGAGGATGATGAGGCTGAGCACCAGGCGGCTCGAGAGCATCTGCCCCAAGATGCTGATGGACTCCTCGGCCTCGTACAGCCGCTGGGTGAAGTCGAGCATCTCCAGGGAGAAGTCCACGATCAGGGCGTACAGCAGGAACGCGCCCAGCTTGTCCATGCAGGCCATGTCCACCGGCCGGCTCCGCAGCATCGTCGAGAAGAAGTAGATCACCAGCATCAGCGCGATGCCGGAGACGATGGCGGAGAAGAGGAACACCACCGGCATCAGCACGCTGCTCCACCACGGGTTGGCCTTGATCGAGCCGAAGATGAAGCCCACGTACCCGTGCAGGAGGAACGCGGAAGGGATGCCGATGATGGTGATCAGCTTGCCGGCCCTCCGGTCGAACCGGAGCGCTTCCTCGGAGAGGTCGGTGACGCCCAGCGTCAACAGCCGGCGGAACGAGGCGAGGAAGCCCGTCTTCCCTCGCGCCCAGACGACGAGGTCCTTGCGGTAGTCGAACCAGATCTCGAGCAGCAGGACCATCATCAGGTACCACAGGTACACGAACCCGAACATCGCCATCGCGGAGCGCGTGTTCGGCGTCATCAGGATCTCATACGCGCGCTCCGGGTGGCCGAGGTGGCCGAGGAGCGGGAGCGGGGCGGCGATGAGGAAGGCCAGCGCGGTGAGGAGCGAGAGCCGGTAGGTGGGCTGCACTTCCTTCACGTTGAACACCCGCGCCAGGGAGGCGAGGATGAACGCCCCCGCCACGAGCCCCGTGAGGTACGGGTAGACGACGATCAGCAGGCTCCACTGGAGCTCGAACTCGTTCGGATAGATGTAGCCTTGCATGGCCTAGCGCACCTGTCCGTCGAGGTTCGCGTAGAAGACCTTCGGCTCCGTGTTCAGGTGCGGCTTCAGCACTTGGATCGCATTGAAGCGGCGGAACCGGGTGAGGGGACTGGAGGGCCGGTGCACCTCGCCGAAGACCCGCGCCCCCGTGGGGCACACCTCGACGCACGCCGGGACCATCCCCTGCACCACCCGGTGGTAGCAGAAGGTGCACTTCTGCGCCGTGTGGCTGACCGGATGCAGGAAGCGCGCGCCATACGGGCACGCCTGGATGCAATAGCGGCAGCCGATGCAGTACGACTCGTCCACCAGGACCACGCCGTCCTCGGTGCTGAAGGTCGCCCCGACGGGGCAGACCTGCACGCAGGGCGGGTTCGCGCAGTGGTTGCAGAGCTTCGGGACGAAGAAGCTCCGCACCACGCCCCCCTCCGCCACGGGCGCGGGGAAGCCGTCGATGCCGCCGTTCGGGCTGTCCACCGTGGCCTCGGCGTTCTCGTGGATCACGTACCGCTCGACCCAGGTGCGGAAGTGGTGCGGGTCGAGAGGGACGTTGTTCTCCGCCTTGCACGCCGCCGCGCACTGGCCGCAGCCGATGCACTTGGAGACGTCCACGCCCATCCCGTAGTAGTGGGTGCGCGGGTCGTAGCGCGGCGTGCCGGTCGCGCCCTGGGCGCTGTCGGGCGCCGCGTGCGCGGTGTCCGGCGCCGCGGGGGCCGCGGGGGCCGCCTGCTGCGCGGCACTCAGGACGAGCGGCGCGGCGGCCGCCACGCACGCGCCGACGAAGGCGCGCCGGTCGATCCCGCCGGGGGTGGGGCGCTCGTCGGCCATCAGCGCGCCTCGGGGTAGTGGGGGTAGTGGCACTGCCAGCAGACGTACCGCGCGCCGTGCGTGGCCAGGTCCACCTTCGGCGGCCGCGCATCCGGCAGGTGCGCCGGCGGCGGGGCGTCGGTGGCGTGGCAGCGCCCGCAGAACTCGCGGCTCGCCGGCTTCGAGGGCAGGAACTGCCGCGGCGCCTGCACGTGGCGCGGGTCGGCGGTGTGGCACTCCGTGCACGCCAGCTGCGCGTGGGGGGAGACCGCCTTGGTCCGCGCGATCTCGCCGTGGCACGCCGCGCACGTCTCGGGCGGGTGCGGGGGCGTCGGGTCGTGCGGGTTGTGGCAGCTGAAGCAGGGCCGCACCGGGTTGTGCAGCACCGGGTCGATCTGCGGGAATCCGGTCGGCCGCGCGGGATCGTACGCGTGGCACCGCACGCAGAAGGCGCGGTCCCTCGGGGCCGTGGGCTTGTGGCCGATCGGGTCGGTGGTGTGCGCCGCCTCCGGCCCGTGGCACGCCTCGCACGACACGCCCCGGTGGAAGGAGCCGGCCTTCTTGGCCACCTCCGCCGGGTGGCACATCGCGCACGCCTCGCGCCCCGCGTAGTGGATCGGGAGCACGGCGATGCTGTCCACCGCCGCCGCGCGGTAGTGCCCCTTGTCGCCGAAGGTCCGCGGTACCAGGAAATGGCGCGCGGTGAAGTACGCGGCGACGAGCAGCACGATCACGACCGCGAGGCGGCGGACCTGCTGCGGCATGGCGGCGAAGCCCCGCCACGGAGCGAACGGACGTGCCACGATACTCTCCCTGCGCTGGGCCTTGCTACTTCTTCAGTGTGCGGAGGTACGCCACCAGGGCGCGGACCTGCGCGGGCTGCAGACGGCCGCCCATCGCCGGCATCTTCCCCTTCCCCGCCGTGATCGCGCGCACCCAGACGCTGTCCGCCGGCGCCACGACCGTCGCGAAGTCGGGCATCGCGCCCATCGAGCGCACCATCCCGGCCGCCGGGGTCCCCGTCGCGCCGTGGCACACCGCGCAGTTCGTCGCGTACAGCTGCGCCGGGGTCTGCGCCTGCGCGGCGCTCGCCGCGAACACCACGAGCACCGCCGCGCCGACCATCACACGCTTCACGTTCATCGCCGAACCCTCCGTTGGAGTGTCACCGCGCTCGCGCGCGACCGGTTCCCGGCCTCTGCGCACCCACCTAGGTGCATGGACCGCCGATCAAAGGCAACCTCAAATTCCGTGCCAATTAGTCGCAATTCCCGCCCGGCGAGCCGTCCGCCGCACGGATGGGAGGAAATTCGACGGTCGGGGCACGAAGCTCAATGATGCGTTTGCACTAACGCGGCGAGGTGACGCGGGGGCCTCGAACAGCGGCTCGCGGGACGGAACGCCCCGCGCGCGGGGGAGCGCGGTGTGTTGCCGCGGGCCGCCGAGGGACCGTAGCTTCTCCTCCGGAGGGCTAGACCTAACTGGTAAGGCGGCGGTCTTGAAAACCGCTGGGCGCAAGCCCGTGGGGGTTCGAGTCCCCCGCCCTCCGCTACGGCCGGGTCCAACAGGATGCAGCATAGACCCAGACGGAGCGCGGACTTTCTCGGCGCGTGGCGCATCGAGAGGTCGGACTCACATGGGTCGAATGGCGAGCAGAACGTCGAGCAGGGACCGCAGGAGCGTCAGCGCGGCCTGGCCGGCCCGCGCGGTCCACCGCCACACTCAGCGACGGCCGATGCAGCATTCCCCGCGCTCACCAGCTGTCGATCTGCGACTTTACGCGCTCCAGGCCAGCGGCGCTGGTCACTAGGATGATCCGGTCGCCGGCCACGAGTACCGTGTCCGGCCGAACCGCCATCATGTGCTCGCCGCGGATGATCGTGATGATGCTCGTGTCGGCGTCGAGCTGCCCACCCTCGGTGCCCACGGCGCGCCCGACCAGCGGGCTGTCGGCGCGCACCACGCCCACGGCGAGCCGGCGCTCGGCGCCGAGACTCACCGGGATCCCCGAGCGCAACAGATTGAGGAGGCTGATCCGCCGGCCGGACGGGAGCGGATCGGTGAGCTTCCGCTCCTCGAGGATCCGCAGGGCGATCTCGAGATGCTCACTATGGTGCGAGGGCGAGTCGGCGCGCCGCGGCACCTGGGCCTCGTAGAGGCTCCGGTAACGCAGGTTCCGCGAAAGACGGACCTGCACGAGATAGCTGATCATCACGGCGAGCGCCGCCGGCACCAGCAGCGCGTACCCGCCCGTCATCTCCGTCACCATCATCATGTTCGCGATGGGCACCCGTCCGGCCCCCGCGAACACGGCGGCCATCCCCACCACCACGAACGGCGCAGGCGGGAGGTGCACGACCGCCGCGAGGAACCCGCCCAGCATCCCGCCGATGAACAGCGCCGGCGCGAACACGCCGCCGGAGCCGCCCGAGGAGACGGTACAGCTCATGGCGATCATCTTGGCGAAGACCAGCAGGAGCAGGGTGCCCGCCGCCAGCTTGCCGTCGATGGCCGCCTGCATCCAGCCATACCCGCCGGCGAGCACCTGCGGCAGCGCCAGGCCCATCACACCGACCAGCAGGCCGCCGATCGCCGGCTTGAGGTACGAGGGGACCCGCAGCCGGCGGAAGGCGTCCCGCGTGCCGTAGAAGACGGCCGGGAGGGCGGTCGCGATGAGGCCGGCGCCGACGCCGAGCACCACGAACCAGCCGTTGTCCAGCACCCGCGGGAGCGCGAGGTCGGCGGGGACGCGGAACAGCGGCTCCCAGCCTGCGAAGAATCCGTTCACGGCATACGCGACGATCGAGGCGAGCATCGTGTACAGCAGGGCGTCGGACTCGAACTCCATCTCCGAGTAAAGCACCTCGATCGCGAGCAGCGCCGTGCCGACCGGCGAGCGGAAGATGGCGGCGAGCCCCGCCGCGGCGCCGATGAGCAGCAGCAGGCGGCGGTCCTTGTCCGACCGGCCGGTGACGGTGGCGTACCACGAGCCGATGCCGCCCGCGATGAGGGCGACAGGCCCCTCGCGCCCCGCCGAGCCGCCTGAGCCGATCGTCAGTGCGGAGGCGAGCGCCTTCACGGGAGCCACGCGCGCCCGCAGGAAGCCCTCCGCCCGATGGAAGGCCCGCACCACCGTGTCGGTCCCGTGCCCCTCCGCTTCAGGCGCCAGCCCCTGGACCAGCACCCCCACGATCAGGCCGCCGAGGGTCGTGGCCACCGGGATCAGCCAGAGGCCGTGCGGGCCGATCACCTCCTGTACCGAGCCGCCCTCGTGCCCCAGGCCCGGCGCTGTGTAGCCCGCGATCACGGTCAGGAAGAGCCAGTTCGCACCACGCAGGAGGAGGGTGAAGACCTGGGCGCCGAGCGCGCCCACCACGCCGAGGAGGAGCGTATCGAGGATGAGGCGGCGCTGGCGCGCGGCAGGCGAGGCGGGTTCCACGGCTGGACAAGATAGCGGCGGCCCTCCGCCCCGCCAATGGTTGGGACCTCAACGAGGGATCGCCCCACCCCCGGCCGGGATGGCCCTCGCCCGGGGCGTCACTATTGGTTAACATCCAAACGAAACATTCAGGGGAGGCGGCGGGTATGGCATCCCAGGCACGCGGCGGGACAGGCCGGCACCCGGGTAGGGGAAGTAAGGTGGACGCTCACGTGACGGCGGTGATGAACGCGCTACGACGGTTGTTCCGGGCCGCCCGCGCCGCCGCCCAGACGGCGGAGCGATCGGTGGGGATCAGCGGGGCGCAGCACTTCGTGCTCGAGGAGTTGGCCCGCGCTCCGGCGCAGTCGCTGAATGACCTGGCGGCACGGACGCATACCCACAAGAGCTCCGTCTCGGTAGTGGTAAGCCGGCTGGTCGCGCGCCGGCTGGTGCGGCGGCGCACATCGGCTTCCGACCGGCGGAGCATCGCCCTCGCGATCACCCCGACAGGGCGCGCGGCGCTGCGGCGCGCCCCGGCGTCGGCCCAGGCGCGCTTCGTGGCGTCGCTCCGCCGGCTGCCGGCCGCCGATCTGGCGGCCCTGGCGGCGGGCCTCGAACGGTTCACTCAGCTCCTGGGGATCCGGACCCTTACACCCACCATGCTCTTCGAAGAGGAGGACGGAGGATGAGTAGCCACCGCTGGCGGATCGCGCCCCTCGCGGCACCGATCCTGTTGATGGCCGCCTGCAGTCATCCGCAGCACCCCGCGGCGCTCACGCCGCAGAACGCGCCCGACCTGGCGGCCGCCGCGCGCCGCGATTCGATCGCGCTGGCGCAGCGGAACGACTCCCTCAGGCGCTTGACGGCGGAGCGGACGCACGCCGACTCGGTGCGTGCCGAGGTCGAGAACGGCGGTGGGGTGGACGCCGCGAACGCCGCAGTGATGCTGCCGGCGGCGGAGGACAGCGTACTGGTGGCGCGGCTCCACTTCGCGTTCAACGACGCGAGCCTGACACCGGAGGACCAGAGTACGCTGGACCGCAAGGTGAGCCTGCTCAACCGCTACCAGCGCCTGCGCGTGGAGATAGCAGGCAACGCCGACGAGCGCGGCTCGGACGAGTACAACCTGGCCCTGGGCCTGCGCCGCGCCGCCGCGGCCAAGGCGTACTTGGTGAACTACGGCGTGACGGGCGAGCGTATCGCCGTGATCTCGTACGGCAAGGAGCGCCCGCTCGACCCCGCGCACACGGAGGGGGCGTGGGCCGCGAACCGGCGCGACGAGTTCCTGGCGAAGTCCAACAACCCGTAGGCGTCCTTACGTGGCATGTGCCCCACGCGGCCGCGGAAGGAACACGAAGTCCCCGCTTGAGCCCGGGGACTATCGCCGTCATTGGCTCCCGGAACACCTAGGAGGCGAACCATGTTCGCATCGATCCGCGACGCCCGAACGGCGCTCGAACGTTCGTCCGGCGTCGCCCGGGCGCCCCACCGCGCGCTCTCCGTCTGGGGCCTGGCCTGTGCAGGCGGGCTGCTCTGGGGCGGCTGTCTACTGCTGATTGGCATCCTCAACCGCGTTTGGCCGTCCTACGGGACCGCGTTCCTGGATGTGTTGCGGTCAGTCTATCCCGGGTACGGCGCCGCCACTGGCTGGGTTGGCGTGCCGATCGGGGCCGTTTACGGCGCGCTGGACGGAGCCGTGGCGGGGGCGCTGGTCGCATGGCTGTACAATGCCGTCGCGGCACCTGCCGGGACCATCGAGCGAGACGGAGGAGAAGCGACCACGTGAGTTTGCCAACGAGAGGATGACGGCGAGCGCGAGGACGATCGCCCCGGCGGTGCGTCCGCACCGCCTGTGGACGCGGTGGCGGCGACCGGGAAGGCGGGTGTCAGGGTCAAGGGCATTCTCGCGCGCCTGGCACCGTTCAACCGCGGCTCTCGTGGTCCAAGGTGCTCGGGTTGCTCGAAGGCGCCGAAGCTGGTAGGGTAGTCCACAGGAACTGCAAGGGTCCGACGGGTTAGAGAGCCCCTCGGAGGCTCCACAGGTTGGTCGGGCCGCCAGCCACCGCATTCGCTTCCCCAAGGAGGCGAAGGAGTGGCGACCAATGGCGAACGATCAGAGGGAACGAAGCTCCGCGCAGCCCGAGTACCAGAATCCCCTGGGGTGCTTCCCGAAGATCTTCTGGACGATGATGGGGCCCCTCGGGCTGGTCCTGGCGGCGCTCTCGGTCTTCATGAGCGCCGGCTGGACGAGTGCGGATGCGGTCGTCTGGCTCCTCATCGGCCTGCTCATCGGCGCTCGCTACATCGACATCGTGCGCTTCCAGGGCCAGACGATCAACGACCAGCCGGCGACGATGGCGCATTTCAGGAGATACGTCCTGCTGGTGCTCGTAGCTGGGGCCGCCGTGTGGGTTCTGGCGCGGGCACTCGGACCCGGTTTCCACTAGACGACTCCCACGCCTGAGTCGAGATGCGGCTCTCCCTCCGCTTCGTAATTCCGCTGCTCCTCGCGCTCGCCGCCTTTGCGTACGCGGTGGTGCCGCTCGTCGACAGTCTGACCCTGCGGTGGTTCGTCCGGGACCTCGACATTCGCGCCACCCTCATCGCGAACACCGTGCAGGAACCGATGCAGGACTTGCTGCGCACCGGCAACCGGACCCGAATGGTGCAGTTCTTCACCCGCATCACGCAGGACGAACGCCTGTTCGCCATCGCGTTCTGCCCGGTGGCCCCGGGCGTCCCGCTTGCGACGCCGACGCTGCCGCCCGAGGTCACGTGCAGCGCCCTGGGCCAGTACGGAGGCTCGTCGGGCCACCTGCTGACCAGCTCCCACGGGCCGGTGCTCGTGTCGGTCCGGCCCCTCGAAGCCGAGGGAGCGGCGATCGGCAGTCTGGTGCTCGTGCACGACATGAGCTTCGTGGCGCGCCGGAGCCAGGAAACCCGGAAGTACCTGTTTCTCTTCTTCATCGGCCTCGGAGTGACCGTCGCGCTGATCACGGTCGTCATCGCGCAGTTGAGCTGGCGCGGCTGGGTGCAGGGCCTCCGGGCGCTCCTGCGAGGCGAGGGCTTGTTCCGGCCGTCGGACCGGCCTGACGTGCCGGAGCTTCGCCCCATCGCCGGCGATCTGCGCACCCTGATCCGCGACATCGAGGCCGATCACCGGTCGCGCGACGAGGAGCAGCTGGCGTGGACGCCCGAGACGCTGCGCGCGATCGTGCGCGACGATCTCCGCGGCCACGAGGTCATCGTGGTGTCGAACCGGGAGCCGTATATCCACGTCCGCCGCGGCGACGCGATCGTTGTGAGGCAACCGGCCAGCGGCTTGGTCACGGCCCTAGAGCCGATCATGCGCGCCTGTTCCGGCACGTGGATCGCGCACGGCGGTGGCTCCGCCGACCGGGACGTCGTGGATGCACGCGACCGGGTGGGGGTGCCGCCGGAACAGCCGGCGTACCAGCTCCGCCGCGTCTGGCTGAGTGAGGAGGAGGAAGCCGGCTACTACTATGGCTTCGCGAATGAGGGACTGTGGCCGCTGTGTCACATCGCCCACGTGCGCCCCGTCTTCCGGACGTCGGACTGGGAGCAGTACGTCAGGGTGAACCGGGCGTTCGCGCGCGCCGTGGTCGACGAGTCGAAATCCGCCGACCCCGTCGTGCTGGTCCAGGACTACCACTTCGCCCTGCTACCCAGGATGATCAAGGAGGCGCTGCCGGCGGCCACGATCGTCTCCTTCTGGCACATTCCCTGGCCGAATCCGGAGGCGTTCGCGATCTGCCCGTGGCGCGAGGAACTGCTGGACGGCATGCTCGGCAGCAGCATTCTCGGATTTCACACCCAGTCTCACTGCAACAACTTCGTCGACACCGTCGATCGCCTCCTGGAGGCGCGGGTCGACCGGGAGATGTTCACCGTCTCGTACCGGGGCCAGCCGACCGCGGTCAAGCGTTATCCGATTTCGATCGAGTGGCCGCCGTCCCCGGCCCTGGTGGCCAAGCCGGTCGAGGCCTGCTGCCGGGACGTGCGGCAGCGCCACGACCTGCCGGCCGGCCACGCGATCGGCGTCGGCGTGGACCGGCTCGACTACACGAAGGGGATCGAGGAGCGGTTCCGCGCGGTGGAACGCCTGCTCGAGCTGCAACCGCAGTGGGTGGGCAAGTTCACCTTCATCCAGATCGCCGCGCCGACGCGCGCGCGCATCGGCCAGTACCAGGACTATGACGCGCGGGTCCGGGCGATGGCGGCGCGGATCAACGAGCGCTTTGCCGGAGCGCCGCACCCGCCCATCGTGCTCAAAGTGGAGCACCATCAACCCCTGGACGTGTACGAATATTACCGCGCGGCGCAGCTGTGCATGGTCACCAGCCTGCATGACGGGATGAATCTGGTGGCGAAGGAGTTCGTCTCGGCGAGGGACGACGAGCGAGGGGTCCTGATTCTGAGCCACTTCACGGGCGCGGCGCGCGAGCTGCCGGAGGCGCTGATCGTCAATCCGTACGACACCGAGCAATGCGCGGCGGCCTTGCAGCTGGCGCTCACGATGCCCGCGGGGGAGCAGCGCGCCCGCATGAGGGTGATGCGCGGGCTGGTCCAGGAATTCAATGTGTACCGCTGGGCGGGCCGGATGCTGCTCGACGCGGCCGGG
>Ga0207932_1000663_pt1 | contig 11722 bp, 8 predicted proteins | sample NGESurdeep092012_FD_184480 | JGI IMG/M metagenome (GOLD analysis project Ga0207932, IMG submission 184480) | Arctic peat soil microbial communities from Barrow, Alaska - NGEE Surface sample 415-2 deep-092012 (SPAdes) | ecosystem: Environmental > Terrestrial > Soil > Wetlands > Peat ...
ATGAGAAAGTATAGTTTGTTGGAGCAGTTGAAGTCCATGATGTTGATTCAGCACTTGGAGCAGTTGAAGTTTCGGTTAAGAGATAACCTGTGACACCAACATTATCTAAAGCGGTGAAACTTGTGATTGGATCAACAAGAGTATTTACTGTTGTTGGGATAACAAAAGAGGTGACCTTCGGAGGAGAAGTGTCCGGTAAGGTAATCTTCACTGTACTGCTTGCTGGTGTTGAAACATTCCCCGCGGCATCTTTTGCCCAGGCATAGAGAATTTTGGAACCCGAAGATGAGAAAGTATAGTTTGTTGGAGCAGTTGAAGTCCATGATGTAGATTCAGCACTTGGAGCAGTTGAAGTTTCGGTTAAGAGATATCCGGTAACAGCAACATTATCTGTGGCAGTAAAATTGGTAATATTAACGGATAATAAAGTTGAAATAGCCGGGATAGCAAAGGCGGTAACTTTTGGAGGCGTGTTATCCGGAGGTGCAATGGCTGGATATACTCTTGCTCCGACTTGCCATTTACCATTTTGATTTGTTGTGGCAGGATCAGTTTTTCCCCATACTGCATCAACTGAAAGTCCAGCCTGCCATGTAGTTCCTAAACTGGTTCCATAATCAAGACGTGCTGTTGGAACAAAATTGATGAAATCTTTAAAATTTGGATTAATAACAACTGAATGAGTATCATAACCCATTGCCTGCCATTGAGCAAATGTTTTTGTTACACCATCAATCATAAATATTGGTTCACCTGCTTCACACCAGAAAATATTATAATCGCTTTCAAAATTAGTTAAACATCCAGATTCCATTTTGATCATGGGAATTTGTATCGTAGAATAAAATATATTATTAAATATTTTTGAACTAGTTGATGGAGACGGAACAGGTCTGTCCATGTTTGCAGTTATAAATACGAGATACCATCCATTCCCATCGCCACTATAAAATGTATTATTATAAACTTTCACCCCATTTATTCCCTTCAATCTTACTGCAAACTTTCCATTCTTACAAATATTATAAGCACATCCTCCAGAAGTAAATGTCATATTTGCCCCATCAATAGTCCCAGATTTAAATATTATTCCATAAGGTGCCTTATCAAGATAATTATATTTTACTATTGAATTTATATTGTAACCAACAAATAATCCATGTGTAATACTTGTCTTGTCGGTACCATTCCATGTAAGCTTATTTCCTGTTATAATTTCTCCATCAAGATTGTTATTATTACTGCCAGGTTCTTCATCGCCGGCCTGTAACATATATCCTCCATAATTTATAGCGGAAATAAAATTATTTTTATATGTAAACGCAGTAGGCACACTTCTTGGAATATTAACACCAAACCAAGTTCCTGTTGTAGTATCATTTGTAACTGTTCCTTCAATTGTAAGTGTTCTTTGGGCATATAAAATACAAGAATTTATTGCTAGAGATAATATTATTAATTTTTTCACCATTTAGAAATAAATAATTTTTTTAAGGTATAGAATCTAATTTTATTTTGCCTGTATGCTAAAAATTATAACTTCTTTTTTCTGAGTACTGATTAGTAAATTCAAATTGTAATTCAAGCATTAGTAAACAACAAATCCGCCAATGAATAATGGAAGATTTTGACAGTGCCTTGCACCACTGTAGGGGAATCTTAAGATAAGCTTAATTTTTATTCTAATGATTTCAATTAATAATCTGTCCGGCTAAACTATAAAAAAAATATATGAAATAAAAATAATCAATTTTTATGCCGGATTTTTTTTCAAATAATTCAAAATTTTATCTTTAAAAAATACATTTCTTCCCTTACTTTTTCCTCAAAAAATATGCTTATTGATTCTAAAAGCTTAAATCATATTTGAAGATTAGCAGAATATTCCTTAATGATGATTAAGTCTTTTACTCGTTAAATATTTTTCTCTTATTATTTCGTAAACAGGTTTGTTGTAAACTTTACTTTCGAGCCACGAAATAATATCGAGATAGGCGAAGGCTCTTGTTTCAAATTTGCTTTTTTCCAGTTGTTTAATATTGTCAAGAAGTTTCTCAAATTCAGGTTGCATTTTCCTTGCAGAGAGATAAAATGATTTGCGTAAAAACTTAAACACTTCTTCTTCTACAAGACTTAGGTTCTGCATCTTGGCCATAAAGCGATATACTGATTTAATAAGGTATTCCAGTAATTGAAAATTGCCCAGTTCATAATGAGAAATAAGATGCAGCAACCTCGCATAACATTGCAGGTCGGTTCTGAGGTCCACTTTCCAGTTAATGATTTTGTTTAAATAATCTATTGCTGTACCATAATCTCCGGCACCAAAATACAAAGAAGCTATCTTGTAATAAAAAACCAGAACCCGGTGATGATCGAGGTAGATATTGAACTCTTTAAGTTGCTGTGTAATTTCTGGAACAATTGCCAATCCTTCTTTGAATGTTCCTTCCAGGAAATGTTGGCTAATTTTTGCAATATAGAGGTACAAAAAAACCTGAACCCGGTTATTATTGCTTTGTTTTACGATCTCTGAATCCCGGAAATTTTCCAGCAAAATAAGCGCTTTATTAAAACCGTTATAATTTCTTAAAGTGAAATGAGCGTTCAATAAATTGTGAAGCCCTTTAATATAATTGGCAGTTTCTATTTCCTTCATCCCGGACTCATCAGTAAACAAGTCTACCCATTTTTGCGTATAACGGTAATACATTAAAAAATCCTGTCTTATAAAAGCATACCAACAATAACTTTGGTTGTAATATAATTTTTCATAAAATCCTTCAGGTTTTTTAATGTCCTCTGCAAGATGTTCCTGAAAATAACTTTCAATAACTTTCTCATCCTCATTATTTCTGGCATGCCCGTTCTTGATGTACCAACTATATAATTGTAGAGCGAGATTAGAAAGTTTTGTAACCCTTACGAGCTGCACATTTGTATCATTGGATTCGCTGGTCAATGCATCGGCCCGATCCTGCATGCTGCGGGTAATATGTAGAGTTTCAATTTTCTTTTCCAAAAATAATACCTCAATCAGAAAACTTACCTGGTTATGTGCCTTTGCATTTTCTTTTACTCGGTCAAGTAATTTCAAGCTTTGTAAATAAAGGCCTTTGTTATAAAGTATTCTTGCATAATCCAACTGCTCATGCAATTGTATATCTATGTTTTCATTGCTTTCAAGAAGGCGAAGGCTGGCCAGAATTTGGCGATAGAGATGTGCTTTCATATTTGAAAGCTGTTCTCTTTTTAAAGAGACGGTTTTATTGATGAGTTCTTTTTCATCATACTCTTTCATCTTATCCAATGCATCAAAAAACTGCACAATTTTAAGATCGGGTGAAGACGAATTTCTTTGCACATAAAGCTTGAAATTCCTCTTTTCTGACTTCTGAAGTGAATGAATGAGTTGGAATACGGAATCTGTTGATTTGTTGGGCATCGTAATAATTTTACCTGGAATAGTAGTGATAACAAGGCTTTTGAGTATTTACCATTCCTTTCGGCAATGTAAATTTCTGTTATTTTGTTTAAAATCTCTCTGTTAGATATTATACTTTCATATTTATAGAAACAGGTTATCCAAAAAGTTGGCCTAATTTTTTCTTCAGATCGTTTTGCTATGGATAAAATAATCATTTTTGATACTACGCTCCGCGATGGCGAACAAGTGCCCGGCTGCAGGCTTAATACCAAAGAAAAAGTTGAGTTGGCATTAGATCTGGAACATCTCGGTGTTGATGTTATTGAAGCTGGCTTTCCTATATCAAGCCCGGGGGATTTTTTATCTGTAAACGAGATTTCAAAAAACATCACAAATGCTACTGTTTGTGCATTGACGCGAGCAGTAGAAAAAGATATACAGGTTGCTGCTGAAGCATTGAAGTTTGCAAAGCGGCCACGTATTCATACAGGTATTGGTACATCTGACCTCCACATCAAAAGCAAATTCAACTCTAACCGCAAAGATATTTTAGCAAGAGCAATTCAATGTGTAAAATGGGCCAGAAATTTTACAGATGATATAGAATTTTATGCAGAGGATGCAGGAAGAACAGACAATGAATATTTGGCAACAGTAATTGAAGGCGTGATAAAAGCCGGTGCAACAACGGTGAATATTCCTGATACAACAGGTTATTGCCTGCCACACCAATATGGTGAAAAAATTGCTTATTTAATTAACAACGTTCCCAATATTGATAAAGCGGTTATTTCATGTCATTGCCATAATGATCTTGGGGTAGCTACTGCAAATTCAATTTCAGGAATTATAAATGGAGCAAGGCAAATCGAATGTACCATTAATGGTTTAGGTGAAAGAGCTGGCAATACTTCGCTCGAAGAAGTAGTGATGATAATTAAGCAACACAAGGATTTAAAATTTTATACCGGAATTGATTCGACTCAATTAAATCCACTTAGCAGAAAAGTCTCGGATATTATGAGGGTGCCGGTACAACCAAATAAAGCTATCGTTGGAAGCAATGCATTTTCGCATTCTTCAGGTATTCACCAGGATGGGTTTTTAAAAGATGCACTTACTTATGAAATTATTACTCCGGAAGAAGTGGGTGCGGATAGTTCTAAAATTGTACTAACGGCTAGGAGTGGCCGCAGTGCATTAGCGTGGAGATTTCGGCTGCTCGGTTTCGATTTTGACCGCAACGATGTGGATGTATTATATGATTGGTTTTTACAGGTAGCTGATAATAAAAAAGAAGTGGAAGACATAGATCTTAAAGCACTAGCAAAGGCTTACCAGGAAAAAGATATGGTTACAACTTAGTTTCATGCAGTTTTAGTTTTATGTAGTGGGGGATTGTCCCCCACTTTTTTAAAATGAGGAGATGGGTTGATGATGCATAAACGTTGATTATTGTTGTTGACATTCTCGCCATAATAATAAAAGCTACAGGAGAATAGTAACTTTTTACATAGATAATTCTAAAAAAAAAGCATGTTTGTTAAATTGAGTAGTTGACATTGAATACCACATCAGTATCAAAGGTGAATTAACTACTTTTGAAAAATAATTTGCTTTATAAAAAATGAATAAAAATATTGCAGTGATACCGGGTGATGGTATTGGGCCTGAAGTTACGCATCAATCCATAAAAGTGCTCAATGCTATTGCGGCTAGGTATTATCATAACTTTAATTTCACCTTTGGTTTAATGGGCGCAATCGCTATTGATAAAACCGGTGATCCTTTGCCACAAGCTACTATTGATATATGCCTGCAAAGTGATGCTGTTTTATTCGGAGCAATAGGCCATGCAAAATATGATAATGATCCTTCTGCAAAAATTCGCCCAGAGCAGGGTTTGCTAAGGTTAAGAAAGGAATTGCAATTATTTGCAAGCATCCGTCCGATTACAACATATCCTTCATTGTACCATCTTTCTCCATTAAAGGAAAAGCAATTAAAAGGAGTGAATTTTATTATTTATCGTGAATTAACAGGTGGTATTTATTTCGGTAAAAAAGAAACCAGTGAAGATGGTTCTGAAGCTTCGGACCTTTGCTTTTACAGTAAAAATGAAATCGAACGCATTGCCCGACTGGCTTTTGTTGCAGCGCAAAACAGAAGAAAAAAATTAACCCTTGTTGATAAAGCCAATGTGTTGGAAACCTCGAGGCTGTGGAGAAAAACAATACAGGAACTTTCGCCAAATTATCCTGATGTAAAAGTGGATTATATGTTTGTGGATAATGCAGCTATGCAAATAATTGTTAATCCAAAACAGTTTGATGTAATACTTACTGAAAACATGTTTGGCGATATATTAAGTGATGAAGCAAGTGTTATCAGCGGGTCATTAGGTTTATTACCATCTGCGTCTGTTGGTGTTTCATCTGTTTTGTTTGAACCCATTCATGGTTCGTTTTCTAATGCTGCAGGCAGAGATACCGCCAATCCTATTGGCTCTATTTTATCTGTCGCTTTGATGCTGGATCATTTTGAGTTGCATGAAGAAGCAACCGTAGTAAGAGAAGCTGTGGAATGGACATTGGCCAATGGTTTTTTGTCGCAGGATCTTGATCCGGTAAACGCTAATTATACATCAACTATTGGTGAATTTTTAAGTGACTATATCAGTAACGATATTCCAATGAACGTAAATGCAAAAAATATTGCATTTGGAAAAACAACCATCATTTAAAATAAAACAGGAAATCAGAATTGTTATGTACTACAATGAGAATACATTTATTTATCTGAACGGGGAGATCGTAAAAGCCGCGGAAGCAAAAGTTGATTTATATGGTCAAACCCTTCACTATGGATATGGAGTTTTTGAAGGAATCCGTTCTTATAAATCAGCCGGAGGCGCAACAAAAATCTTTAAAGAAGTTGAACATTTTGAAAGATTGAAAAATTCTGCAGTTGCGCTTAATCTTCCTTATACCTGGACCAATGATGAATTGATAAAAGCAAGTTACGAAGTGCTAAAGCTGAATAATTTGCAGGATGCTTATATCAGGCCTTTGGTTTATGCACCGGCTAATATGAGTTTTAATCTCAATAAAGAATCTTTTATTGTTATTGAAACCTGGCAGATGCAACCATTCCTGGGAGAAAAATTATTAAGGGTGATGACTTCTTCTTTTGAACGGCCTAATCCAAAGGGTTTCAAAATCCAGGCAAAGGCGACAGGTCATTATGTAAATTCTATTTTGGCAAGCCAGGAAGCAAAGGCAAAAGGATTTGATGAAGCCTTACTGAATGATATGAATGGCTTTATTGCCGAAGGCCCGGGTGCTAATGTTTTTATTGAAAGAGATGGCGTTTTATATACCCCACAATTAGGAAATATTTTACCGGGAATTACAAGAGCGACCATTTTTGAAATCTGTAAAGACCTTGATATTCCTGTATTAGAAAAACAAATTACACAGGAAGAAATTCATGGAGCCGATAGCGCATTTTTTTGTGGCACTGCTGCTGAAGTAATCGGAATGGAATCTCTTGATAATATTCCATTCAAAAAACAATGGAGTGAAACAATAGGAATACAAATTCAAAACGCTTATAAAAATCTTGTTGTAGAAAAGGATTATAAATCTTCTGCAGTTTTATTATGAATGAATTAAATAAATACAGTAAAACAATAACACAGGATCCTACACAACCCGCTGCCCAGGCTATGTTTTATGGCATCGGCTTAACGGATGAAGATCTTAAAAAACCACAGGTTGGCATCGTGAGTATGGGATATGATGGCAACACCTGTAACATGCATTTAAATGATTTGGCAAAAATCGTGAAGATGGGCGTTTGGGATAGTGATTTGGTGGGCCTAATTTTTAATACAATCGGCGTAAGTGATGGCATGAGTAATGGAACAGATGGAATGCGATATTCACTGGTGAGCCGCGATATTATTGCTGATTCAATTGAAGCTGTTTGTGGCGCACAATATTATGATGCATTGATAGCTGTACCAGGCTGCGATAAAAATATGCCCGGATCTATCATCGCAATGGGAAGATTGAACCGCCCTTCAATTATGGTGTATGGTGGCACAATAGCTCCGGGTCATTATAAAGGAAAAGATTTAAATATCGTTTCAGCATTTGAGGCGCTTGGCCAAAAAATGGCGGGACAATTAAGTGATGAAGATTTTAAAGGTATTGTGCAACATTCATGTCCGGGAGCAGGAGCGTGTGGCGGCATGTATACAGCCAATACCATGTCAAGTGCCATTGAAGCATTGGGAATGAGTTTACCTTATTCATCTTCAAATCCTGCCTTAAGCGATGCTAAGAAAAATGAATGCCATGCAGCAGGAGACGCGATTCGCCTCTTGATTGAAAAAGATATCAAGCCATCGGATATAATGACAAGAAAAGCATTTGAAAATGCTATAACAATTATTATGGCTTTAGGTGGAAGTACCAATGCAGTACTGCATTTGATCGCTATGGCCAAAAGCGTTGATGTAGTTGTAACACAGGAAGATTTTCAGGTGATAAGTGACCGTGTTCCGGTTTTAGCTGATTTAAAACCAAGTGGAAAATATTTGATGGAAGACCTTCATAATATTGGTGGTGTTCCTGCATTGATGAAATATTTATTACAGAAGAATATGCTTCACGGCGATTGCTTAACTGTTACCGGAAAAACGATTGAAGAAAATCTTCAAAACGTACCAGATTTAAATTTTGATACACAAAAAGTTATTCTACCAGTCGAACATCCCATAAAGTCAACAGGCCACTTGCAGATTTTATTTGGCAATTTAGCCGAAGGCGGAAGTGTAGCAAAAATAAGCGGACAGGAAGGTGAACAATTTGAAGGACCTGCAAGAGTTTTTGATGGCGAGCATGATTTAATAAATGGAATTAATTCAGGAAAAATTAAAAAGGGAGATGTGGTTGTAATAAAACATGTTGGTCCGCGCGGTGCACCGGGAATGCCTGAAATGTTGAAGCCAACCTCTGCAATAATTGGTGCAGGCCTCGGCAAAAGTGTTGCATTAATTACTGATGGAAGATTTAGTGGCGGCACACATGGCTTTGTAGTGGGGCATATTACACCCGAAGCGTTTGATGGAGGATTGATGGCTTTTGTACATGATGATGATATTATTGAAATAAGTGTTGCAGCTAAAACAATTACATTAAAAGTTGATGAAAAAATAATTGCTGAAAGAAAAGAGAAATGGCAGCAACCTGCATTAAAAGCAACAAAAGGAGTTTTATATAAATATGCAAAATCGGTTACCACAGCCGCAGAAGGATGTGTAACAGATGAATGATCTAATAGAAAATTGGTTTATTGAAAATATAAAAATTTTGTTATGGAAATTCTTGAAATAATTAAAGAAGAAGCAAAACCAGAACCTAAGGTAACTACATCAATTTCCGGTTCTGTTGCTGTTCTTGAAATTTTCATTGCTGAAAAAGTGGATACCATATTTGGTTATCCCGGAGGTGCCATCATGCCAATCTATGATGCATTATACGATTATCAGCAAAAACTAAATCATATTTTAGTGCGTCATGAACAGGGTGCTATTCATGCAGCACAGGGGTATGCAAGATCATCAGGGCGAGTGGGTGTAGCTATTGCAACAAGCGGTCCTGGGGCTACCAATTTGGTAACAGGTTTAGCAGACGCTATGATTGACAGTACACCTGTAGTTTGTATCACGGGGCAGGTATTTGCTCATCTCTTAGGAACAGATGCATTCCAGGAAACGGATGTGATTAACATCACTACGCCGGTTACTAAATGGAATTACCAGGTAACTGATGCAAATGAAATTCCTTCAGTTTTAGCCAAAGCATTTTATATCGCTAAAAGTGGAAGGCCCGGCCCTGTATTGATTGACATTACTAAAAATGCTCAGTTACAAATGTTCGATTTCGAAGGATATACTAAGTGTAATCATATTCGCAGTTATCGCCCCAAACCGATCGTAAGACCAGAATATATTGTAGAAGCGGCCAAGCTCATCAACGCTGCTGAAAAGCCTTTTGTAATTTTTGGCCAGGGTGTAATATTGGGCAAAGCAGAAAATGAATTCAAAAATTTTATTGAGAAAGGTGGCCTTCCTGCAGCATGGACCATTCTTGGATTAAGTGCCTTGCCAACTGATCATCCTTTAAATGTTGGTATGCTCGGTATGCATGGAAATTATGGCCCAAATGTATTGACAAACGATTGTGATGTTTTAATTGCAGTAGGGATGAGGTTTGATGATCGTGTTACAGGACGGCTTGATAAATATGCAAAGCAGGCGAAAATAATTCATCTTGATATTGATCCTTCGGAAATTGATAAGAACGTAAAAGCCACGGTGCCTGTTTGGGGAGATTGTAAAGAAACTTTGCCTTTACTTACAAAACTTATTGATAAAAAAGTTCATACTAAATGGTTGGATAAGTTTAATGAATACAAACAAAAAGAAATAGATACCTGCATTCAAAAAGAGTTGAATCCAACAACTGATCAACTCACTATGGGTGAAGTTGTAAACGTAATAAATGAATTGACAGGTGGTGATGCAATTATTGTAACAGATGTTGGTCAGCATCAAATGGTGGCCTGTCGTTATGCAAAATTCAATCAGTCAAAAAGTAATATTACTTCTGGTGGTTTGGGCACGATGGGTTTTGCTTTACCTGCGTCTATTGGTGCAAAACTGGGTGCACCCAAACGAACTGTTTTAGCAATAATCGGGGATGGTGGTTTTCAAATGACCTTACAGGAATTGGGTACAATAATGCAAAATAATATTGATGTAAAAATCATTATTCTCAATAACCAATTCCTTGGAATGGTACGCCAATGGCAGGAGCTTTTTAATGATAGGCGTTATTCCTTTACCGATATCCAAAGTCCTGATTTTGTTGCTTTGGCAAAGGCTTACAGTATCGATGGGCAAAGGGTTTCGGAAAGAGAAAAATTAAAAGGTGCATTGCAGGAAATGCTTCAACATTCAGGAGCTTATTTACTGGAAGTAATGGTAGGAAAAGAAAATAATGTATTTCCAATGGTGCCCCAGGGTTGCAGCGTTAGTGAGATTAGATTATTTTAATTTTACCTGAAAGGATACAAAAACCGGGAATGATAACAGAGATAGCTCTTTTATATATCAGGGAAAATGAAAGTGATTTATTTGAAATAGCATTTGAGGAAGCTCAAACAATAATTTCAAAAATGAATGGATATATTGAACATGAATTGCAGAAGTGTTTGGAAGAAGAAAATAAATATCTATTGATTGTCCGGTGGAATAAGATTGAAGATCATACAGACGGATTTAGAAAAAGCAATGAATATAAAAAATGGAAAAATTTACTTCATCATTTTTATGATCCTTTTCCAGTAGTAGAACATTATCAGAAAATTTATTGATATAAAAAGATAAATATGTCAAAGAAAGAATTTACACTTACCGTTTACACAGAAAACCAAATTGGTTTGCTGAATCGAATTGCTATTATTTTTTCACGAAGAAAAATTAATATCAATAGCCTCAATACTTCCCCGTCAGAAGTGCCGGGCATACATCGGTTTAATATTGTAATTGACGAAACCGAAGATGTTGTAAAAAAATTGGCTCGCCAAATTGAAAAGCAGGTCGATGTGCTGAAGGCATATTACAATACCAATGATGAAATCATCTGGCAGGAGATGGGTTTGTATAAAGTGCCTACCGATGCAATTGCAGAAAAAATAAAAGTGGAAAGATTGCTTCATGAGTTTGGCGCAAGAGCAATTGCTATTCGCAAAGATTATACAGTATTTGAAACCACCGGCCATCGCGAAGAAACAGATAAGCTTATTGCTTTCCTGGAACCATATGGATTAATTGAATTTGTAAGAAGTGCAAGGGTAGCCATCATCAAAGACAGTAGTGGTTTTCATGAAAAAGTGAAAGAGTTTGAGAGGAAAGAACCCGGCGAAGAAGTAATAGAAAATGAATTTTTGGATAAACAGGAAGAAGTGTTCAGTATGTAATTTTGAAGCAGTTTTAAATAAGTAAATAATTCGGAATAATAATATATCAATCAAAACAAAATAAAAATCATGGCAACATTAAATTTTGCAGGCACTGAAGAAAACGTGGTAACACGTGAAGAGTTTCCTTTATCAAAAGCACAGGAAGTACTCAAAGACGAAGTGGTAGCAGTTATCGGGTATGGAGTACAGGGGCCTGGACAGGCACTTAATCAAAAAGAAAACGGTATCAACGTAATTGTT
>Ga0207932_1000666_pt1 | contig 11687 bp, 11 predicted proteins | sample NGESurdeep092012_FD_184480 | JGI IMG/M metagenome (GOLD analysis project Ga0207932, IMG submission 184480) | Arctic peat soil microbial communities from Barrow, Alaska - NGEE Surface sample 415-2 deep-092012 (SPAdes) | ecosystem: Environmental > Terrestrial > Soil > Wetlands > Peat ...
AGCGCACTCAGGTCCTCGGACGCGGCCGCCGCGTCACGCCGTTGAAATTGAATTGTCTGGCCCATGCGCGGCAGCGCACCGACGGCCAGCACGCCGGAATTCGGGTCGCCGCCGATCAGGTTGCGGATCAGAAAATCGCCGCGCTGAAAATCTTCGAGATACTCGTTCACCACGAGGCCGATGTGCAGGTTGCCCTGCGCCTTGCGCTGGTCTTCCGGCGATAATTTTTGCACCGTCTCGGAAAGCACGGCGTAGGCGGGGCGGTTGCCGATGCGGCGGATCAAGTTTTGTTCGACGCGCGTCAACGTCCACGCCTCGCCGATGGGCGTGCAGCCCTGCGAAACCACGCCGGTCAGCGTCACTTCGCCGCCCACCGCAATGGCCACGCCGCCGTCTTCAAAAACTTCGCCGTCCAGATAAACCTGCGCGAGCGGTTCGGGAAAACTGCCGCTGGCGAGGCCGCCATAGACCGGCACTGCGGCATAACTTTCGTTCCACGAAGTCAACCAGCTTTCCGAGTCGAGATGGAACGGATCAACGAAGGCCAGCCAGCCGTTCACGTCCTTTTTTGCGACGCCGGTTTCGACCGGCCAGTAATGTTCAGCGCCCGCCGACTCGATGTTTTCGTGCGTGAAACGGACACCCTTCAATTTTGCGCCCGGCAGGGAATACAGCGCGAGCACGAGTCCGCCGGCGTTTTCAATTTCTTCCGCGTTGGCGACCAGCCCGGTGCTGGAACAGCCCGCCAGCAAAGGAATCCGTGCGTGAACCCGGAGAATCTCCAAAACCGCCTGCGCGTGCGGAAAAAATTTCGGCGACAGGAACACGAGTCCCAGCGAAACCTCCGGCGCGGGCAGCCGCGCGCGCAACCGCCGCGCCCAGTCCGCCAGGCCGTCTTCATCCATGCCGTCCGACCAGTAGGCCGCGATGGAAAATTCTTTGCTCACAAATTTACTTCAACCATGCCACAACTTTTTCGCCCGCCCAAATTTCTTTTACCGGCTGACGTTCGCGGCACACGGCAAATTTTTTGCCGTTCACCAAAACTTCCGCCGCCAGCGGACGCGCGTTGTAGGTGGACGCCATCACAAAACCGTAGGCGCCCGCGCTCAACAGCGCGAGATGATCGCCCTCGCCGACCTTCGGCAGCGGCCGGTCTTTGCAAAAAAAGTCGCTGGATTCGCAAATCGGCCCAACCACGTCGGACTTGAGCGTTGCGCCGCCCTTTTTCGTGAGCGGCACAATTTCGTGATAGGCGTCGTAGAACGCCGGGCGGATCAGGTCATTCATCGCCGCGTCCACGATGACGAAATTCTTTTTCCCCGTGCGCTTCACATATTCGACGCGCGCAACCAGAATGCCCGCATTGCCGGAAATGAAACGCCCCGGTTCGAGCAGAATTTTCAGGCCGGGCGGCTTGAGGAGCGGCACGAGCCGGCCGGCATATTTTTGCGGCGTCAAAATGTTTTTGGCCGCCGCCGTCTGCCACCAGGCCGGATCGCCGCTCGCCAGCGCCGGGTCGTAGACGATGCCCAGTCCGCCGCCGATGCTGAAAAATTCCAGCGCGTATTTCGCCTTCAGCCTCGTCACGAGCGGCAAAACTTTTTTCACCGCCAGCTCGAACGGCGTCGTCTCCGTGATCTGCGAGCCGATGTGCATCTGCACGCCGCGCAGCCGGAGATTTTTCAATTTTGCGGCGCGGGCATAGACGCCTTCGATTTCCTCGAACGCGATGCCGAATTTATTTTCGTAGGTGCCGGTGGTGATTTTCGCGTGCGTTTTCGCGGCGACATTCGGGTTGATGCGCACGGCGACGGGCGCAATTTTTTCCAAACGTGCGGCGATGCGGTTGATGCGGTGCAATTCCGGTTCGCTCTCGGCGTTGAACGAATAAATGTTTTGCCGCAGCGCGAATTCGATTTCGTCTTCCGTCTTTCCAACGCCCGCAAAAATGCATTTGCGCGGGTCGCCGCCCGCCGCGATGATGCGCTGCAATTCGCCGCCGCTCACAATGTCGAAGCCCGCGCCGAGATTCGCCAGCGTCCGCAGAACGGAAAGATTTGAGTTCACCTTCATCGAGAAACAAATCAGGTGGTCAAGCGGCGCGAGCGCGTGATCGAGCCTTTGGAAATGCTCCGTGAGCGTGCGCTGCGAATAAATGTAAAGCGGCGTGCCAAATTTTTTGGCGAGCGACTCGACGCTCACGCCTTCGCAAAACAATTTGTTTCCGACAAAACGAAAATCATGCATGGCAGTCCAGTTTAGGGTTCAGCGTCCAAAGTTCAAGGTTTGGAAATAAAAAACCCGCCGGAGAAAACTCCGGCGGGTGGTGAAAGAAAAATCTTACGGCTCGGCCAGAATCGCCGCGCGCTGAATCTGGTATTCGTTGGGTGAAACCAGGTCGGCCTTGTATTTCGCGAGCAATTCCTGCAACCGCTGTTCCTTGCTGGCGGAGATGGGCAAAGCGGGGGCCACAATCGGCTTCATTTCCGGTGCCGCCGACGCGGCTAGAGCAGCCTTGACGGCAGCTTTTTTTGCCGCTTCTTTTTGAGCCTTCGCCTCGCCATTGACCGGCGTCATCACGGCTGTTTTTTCCGCCGGGGCGACGACCGCCGGTTTCGCGGCGGTGTTCGTCGCGGGCGGCGTTTCCGCATCCAGTTCAAATAACTTTGCCGCCACGGCGGCGCGGGCGGACGCCTGCGCAGGAGTGTCAACGGCACGAATCGTAACGGCGGCGCTGAACGCAAGGGCGCAAACGAGAATGGAAATTTTGGTGGTCTGCATGCCGCTTTCTTACGCCAATTCGCCGCCGGAAGCAACAGCTTTTCCGGCGGGCGCATACAATTTCCGCCAGGCGAACGGCAGCGGACACGCCAGCAGCGAACGAAATAAAATCCCGCGCACCTCGCCGCGCGAAACTTTTACGCGCTGCTGCAATTCGATCACGTTCGCCGCGCGCAGTTTTTCAATCGTCCGCCTGCCGAGCAAAACCGGCCACGCGCACGCGAGCCGCACGCGAAATTGCGAGAACGGCAAAGTGTTGGTGTAACGCCAGCCGGCGGCGAGATGTGATTCCGCCTGGTCGAGGTAATCGTGGTAAAGCGGCAGAAATTTTCCTTCGTTCGCGGGCGAGAGCAAAGTCTCCGGTAACAATTTTGCTTCGTCCAATCGTTGCGTCGGCAGATAGCAACGGCCATTTTTCAAATCCGCCGGCAGGTCGCGCAAAATGTTCACAAGCTGCAAACCTTTGCCAAAACGGATGCCGTCCACGAGCAATTGTGTGTCGTCCAGTTTTGCGCCTGGAAACAGATGGGCACGGCAGATTTTCGTCCAGAATCCGCCCACGCAACCGGCGACGCGATAGGTGTAATCATCCAGTTCTACGGCGGTTTCGAGCGGGACAATGTTCCCGGCAGACATCTTGGCGAACCGGCGCAAATCCAGTTCCTGTCCGCTCGTGATGGTCACGAGAACATCACGGACAAGTTTCAAATCGGCTGGCGAAAGGGTTTCTAGCAGCGCCAGGCTTTCGCCGACTTTTCCCAGCAGCACACGCTCCGCCGTCGAACCTTGTTGCCGCGCGAGTTCACCGAAATTCAGCGGCGCGCTGGACGAACCCAGAATCCGTCCGCGCAGTTTGTGAAGCGCGTCGAGGCGTTGTTCGAGCGGAACGAGTCCGGTGTCGGCGATGGTGTCGGTCGTGCGCGCGAGCAGATACGCGAGGCCGATCTGCGGGCGCACGGCGGCGGGCAGCACGCGCAACGTTAGGTAAAATGAGCGCGATGTCGCCTTGAGCAAATCACCCAGCAATTCTTTTCGCGCGTCAGACATTTTTCAGAGGGTAATTTTTTCAGGTCGCCGTGACAAACAAAGTCCTGCGGTCGCCAGCGGTCATCGCCAAAAGTCTGGAGCGGTGGTTGAAGTGGCGTGAACGCTGCACTCCTCCCACCATTTTTTTGAACGTGCCTATTGCTTTCTGCGCGCAGCTTTTCATAATGCGCTAGTTTGAACCATTGAGATGAGCAACTCGACTGACACCGCCGCGCCGTGGAATATTGATTCGGCGCGCAACCTCTACAACATCCAGCGCTGGGGCGCGAAGTATTTTGACATCAACGACGCCGGTCACGTCGTCGCCAAACCATTGCAGGACGCGGGCGCAACCGTGGACATCACGGATGTGATCGAGGAGGCGAAATCGCGCGGGCTGAAATTTCCGTTGCTCATCCGGTTCCAGGATATTCTTCGCCACCGCGTCGAGGCCATCAACAAGGCGTTTCAAAATTCCATCACGGAATTCGGTTATCAGGGAAAATATCGCGGCGTATTTCCGATCAAGGTGAACCAGCTCCGCGAAGTCGTGGAGGAAATTCTCGACGCGGGCAAGCCGTATGATTTTGGTCTCGAAGTCGGCAGCAAACCAGAATTGTTCGCCGGCCTCGCCATGCAAAACCAGTTGGGCAGCCTCATCATCTGCAACGGTTACAAGGATGCGGAGTTCATCAAGATGGCGTTGCTCGGCATCAAGCTGGGCAAGACGGTCATCATGGTCGTCGAAAAACTGGAGGAGTTGAAACAGATCATTTCGATTTCCAAATCGCTCGGCGTGGAACCGCACATCGGCATCCGCGCGCGGCTGTTGAGCAAGGGCGCGGGCAAGTGGGCGGAGAGCGGCGGCGAAAATGCGAAGTTCGGTTTGAACACGGCGGAACTGCTGGCGGCGACGGAAATGTTGACGGCGGAAAATCTCGGTCATTGTTTGAAGCTGCTGCATTTCCACATCGGCTCGCAGGTGCCGGACATTTTGACGGTGAAAAAAGCGGTGCAGGAAGCCACGCGGTTTTACGCGAAGCTGCACAAGATGGGTTTCGCCATCGAATACATGGACGTGGGCGGCGGCCTGGGCGTGGATTACGACGGTTCGCGCAGCGCGTTTGACAGCTCGACGAATTACTCGTTGCAGGAATACACGAACGACATCGTTTATTACATCGCCGACGTGTGCAACGCGGAGAAAGTGCCGCATCCCACGATTGTCAGCGAGGGCGGCCGCGCGATTGTCGCGCACCACAGCGTGTTGATCGTGGAGGTGTTTGGCGCGATTGAAAAAATCCGGCCCGGCGATTTTTTGAAATATGGCGAGAACGAACATCCGCTCGTCCGCGAACTGCTCGACATCAAAAAAAATCTCACGAAGCTCAACAAGCTCGAAGCCTGCCACGACGCGCAGGAACGCAAGGAAGATGCGCAGCAAATGTTTGCGCTCGGCCTGCTGGATCTGCCGGACAAGGCCAAGATTGAAAATCTTTATTGGGAGATCAGCCAGGCCGTCGTGACGAGTTTCAAAGGCCACGCGTATATTCCGGAGGAAATCCGCAAGCTCGATGAGACGCTCGCCGACCAGTATCTCTGCAATTTCTCCGTCTTCCAGTCGCTGCTCGACCACTGGGCGCTCGGACAATTATTTCCCATCATGCCGGTCGGCCGACTCACCGAACAGCCCACGCGCGAGGCCACGCTCGTGGACATCACCTGCGATTCGGACGGCCAAGTGAACAAGTTCATTGACCTGCGCGACGTGCGCGACACGCTGCCGCTGCACCAGCTCAACACCAACGGCGACGGCAAGCTGGAGCCTTATTACCTCGGCTTTTTCCTGATGGGCGCGTATCAGGACATCATGGGCGACCTGCACAATCTGTTTGGCCGCGTGAACGAGGTCCACGTCTTTCTCGAACCCGACGAACCCGCCGGTTACTACATTGAGGAAATCATCGAAGGCGACACCGTCATCCATTCGCTCACCGCTGTGCAATACGACGAAAACGAACTCAAACGCCAGATGAAGGCGCAGATGGACGAAGCCATCAAGTCCGACCGCATGAAACCGTCCGAAGCCATGCGCCTGCTGGATGATTACGAACGCGGGTTGAAGGCTTACACCTATTTGAGCTTTTGAAATGCGGAATTTCGCATGGCGAATGACGAATAATTTTACCGCGTCGCAATTTTTATTTTCATTCGACAATCGTAATTTGTAATTCAAAATTCTCCGAATGCCCGACGCGCTGACCAATCCACAACTGCTCCGTTCGCTCGGCAAGCTCGCGCGCGGACTTTCAGCCTTGTTCTGGGGCCTGCCCGCCGCGCTGCTTGTTTCCGCCGAAACCGCCCGCGCCGAGTGGCTCAAGCCGCTTGGTTTTTTGCCCGCGCTCGCCGTCAACGCCCTGCTCGTCTATGGCCTCTGGCAGATGGGCGATTTCCAAAAACAGGAACGGCCCTGGCGCAACGCCCTCGACCGCGCCCAACTGCTCGCGCTTGTCATCTTTGGCCTTTGCCCGTTCATCTACTGGCACAACAAAATGCCCGAACAAATTTTCTTCAGCGCCGCCGTCGCCGTGCTCGAACTTTCCGCCGTGCTGTTTTTATTCAACTTAAATCTGGTTCTCAAACGTCTCGGCGCGATGCTGCCCGACGAAACCTTGCGCAGCGAAACCCGCCAGTTCACCGCACTCAACCGCTGGCTGCTCGTCGCGCTGCTGTTCTTCGCCATCGCGTTTGTCGCGCTCATCCAACTGCCGCATCCGTCGTTGCCCGTCGGACGGCTGCTCATCTGGCTGAACCGCGCGAGCAATCTGCTGCTCATCTTTTTCATCCTGCTCCCGCTCGCGATGACGATGGCGCTCATCTGGAAAACCAAGGAAGTCATCCTCGACGCCGTCTTCGGCTCGCGGCAGTGATTTTAATTCTTAATCATAATCGTAATCTTAATCTATTTTGCCGAACGATTAAGATTAAGAGCAAGATTACGATTACGACCGAAGACCAAACCACAGCTTGCCCGCAGCTCACAACTTTTGCTACCGTCCCCGTCCTTTTCACATGAAACAAAACGCCTTGTCCGCCCTGGGTCGCCGCACTGCGCCGCCCGCCATCTCGTGGCTGATGAAAACCGCGCTCGCGCGGCCCAAGCTCATTTCGCTCGCCGCCGGCTTCACGGACAACTCAACTTTGCCCGTCGAGATTTCGCGCAAGCTCCTCAATGACATTTTGCGTTCACCCAAGACCGGCCAGCCCGCGCTGCAATACGGCTTCACCGCCGGCGAAAATAATCTGCGCCAGCTTACCGCGAAGCATCTGCAAAAACTCGACGGCGGCCACGACCGCGCCCATTCGCCCGAACGCGTCATCATCACCGGCGGCTCTCAGCAGTTGCTTTACATGACGCTCGAGGCGCTCTGCGACGAAGGCGACATCATCCTCGTCGAAAACCCGACCTATTTTGTTTTCTTGAGCATCCTTCAAAGTCGCGGCCTCAAGGCGCGCGGCGTGAAGCTCGAACGTGACGGCCTTGATCTGGTTCACCTCGAAAAAGTTTTAACGCAACTGAAAAAAACCGGCGAACTCCGCCGCGTGAAGGCGCTTTACCTCATCACCTATTTTCAAAACCCGACCGGCGCGACCACCAGCCTCGCGAAAAAATCCGCCGCGCTCGCGCTCCTGAAAAAATTCGAGCGCGCCGCCGGACATCCGATTTATCTGCTCGAAGACGCCGCGTATCGCGAACTGTCTTTTCCTGGTAGGGCTGACCTGCCGGTCAGCCAGGCGGAGCAGCAGCTCCGCCCTACCATTCCACCGACCGCGCTCACGCTGCCTGGCGCGGCGGAACGCGTGATTTACACCGGCACTTACAGCAAGCCGTTCGCGCCCGGCGCGCGCCTCGGCTTCGGCATTTTGCCCGAACCGCTGTTCACGACCGTCCAGCGCATCAAGGGCAATCACGATTTCGGCACGGCGAATTTGCTGCAACAACTTTTGGCCGGCGCGCTGGCGACCGGGCTTTACGACAAGCACGTCGCGAAGGTGCAAAAAAATTACGCCCGCAAGGCGCGCGTGATGAAGCTCGCGCTCGCGGAACATTTTCCGGCGAACGTGGAGATCTGGGAATCCGGCGGCGGACTTTATTTCTGGGCGCGCCTGCCGAAGGGAATTTCCGCCGGCGTGAAATCAAAAGTCTTCTCGACCGCGCTGAAGAACGACGTGCTCTACGTTCCCGGCGAACTGTGCTACGCCGACGATCCGGCGCGTGCAAAGCCGGACAACGAAATGCGCATCAGCTTCGGCAGCGCGAGCGAGGAAAACATCCGCGAAGGCATCGCGCGGCTCGGCGCGGTGCTACGGAATTGCGTTTCCTGATTCATCTCGCCGGAACCGTCGCCATCCGCCGGTAAACCGGCAAAAATGCCTGCTTCACCCGTATTTCACGGTTTAGACGTGTGTTCGGCGATTCCAGACGGTGTTCCGCTGTGGTTAGACGGTGTTCCGATGACCCTAGACGGTGTTCCGCTGAAGTTAGACGGCGTTTCGTTGACCCTAGACAGTGTTCCGCCGGCCTTGGACGCAGTTTCGGTGTTATCAGACCGTGTTTCTCCGGTGTCAGACGCGGTTTCGGGAACAGCAGACGGATTTCCCGCCGGGCAGCGAAGGATTTTGCGTTGGCCGTCGTGTTTCTGTATAAAGAACACAAATCAAACCTGCCAAATTATGAAAAAATCCCTCTGCCTCGCCGCCAGCCTGCTCGCGCTCAACCTCACCCCGGTTTTCGGCCAGCCGAACGGGATGCCGCCTTCCGGGCCGAATTTTGCGCAACTCCGGAATACAATTGTTCTGCAGGCCAACGGCTCTCCGCAAAACGAACCGCCAGCCCTGACCAAGTTCAATCTCGATTTTCCCGGCGGCACGCCGAAGGAACTGGTTGCCGCGATTGAAAAGGCGATGGGCAAACCGCTGAACGCCATCATACCGACGGAAGATGCCGACGTGCAAATGCCGCCGCTCAAGCTGAATGAAGTTACGTTTCCTCAATTGTCCGATACTTTGAAAATAGGCAGCTTTAAGCCAGAATATGTCCTTCTTCGTGAAAAAAGGCCTGGCTTTCCCAGTCCATACGATTCGGTCGAAACAGGATATTATTTCAGGACAACGGATGACAGACCCACGGATAATTCAGTCTGGTTTTTCTATGTTAAAAAAGTGCCGGTTACGCCGCCGACGGAAAAAATCTGCCGCTTTTTCCCACTTGCCTATTATCTGAATCGCGGCTTCACGGTGGACGACATCACCACCGCCGTTCAGACCGGCTGGAAAATGTCCGGAGAAACGGCGACGCCAGAGTTGAGTTATCACAAGGAAACCAAGATGCTGATAGCCTTTGGCGAGCCGGCTAAATTGAACACCATTCAAAACGTGCTGGAATCGCTGCCCTTTTCGCCAATCACGCAAAAACAATTTGATTCAATGCAGAATGATATTGGCCAATTGCAAAAGCAAATTGACCAATTGACGAAGAAAATTTCAACGCCGCTGCCGACAGCTACGGTGGAAGAAAAGTCTGGCAAATAACTTTCAGCCAGTGGTAAATGCGACAGCTTGGAAGACAACCTTCAAACCTCCAGCCCGCGTTCCGGGGCGGCGGAAGCGTCGCCGGACTTTCCGGTGGGCAGAGCGTCCCCGCGAGCCGCAAACGTGAAAGGCGGCTCACCAGTAGTCTCGCCTCACCAGATCGCCGCGCTGACCCGCGCGATGGCCGCCGGCGACGAAACGGCTTGTCGCCTTTTTTATGACGCGTATTTTGACCGGCTGCTGCGCTACCTGCTCGTCGTCACCGGCGGCAACGAGGAGGCGGCGCGCGAGGCGTTGCAACTGGCGCTCGTCCGCGTGGTGCGGCATGTGAAGGTGTTTGAGACGGAAGCGATTTTTTGGAGCTGGCTCACGGTGCTGGCCCGCAGCGCGCTCGCGGATGAATCGCGCAAACGACGACGGTATTTCGCCTTTCTGGAAAGGTTCACGCGGCATCAGGAAACCGGGCCGTCCGTGATGGACAACGGCGAGGCGGATGAACAGTTGCGCGCGTTGCTGGCAAGAAAATTGATTGCGCTGCCGGATGACGAGCGGCAACTGGTCGAACAGAAATATATTTTGCGCCAGTCCGTCCGCGAGATTGCGGACGGACAGCAGACGACGGAAAAGGCCGTGGAATCAAAGTTGTCCCGCGTCCGCCGCAAGTTGAAAGACGCCGTTCTGGCCGAACTGAAAAATGAACAACCGCACTGACCAAAAAAGCCTGCTGGCCGAGGTTCTCGCCGAGGCATCGCCGACAGATTTCCGCGAAGCGATGCTGGCGGAAACGCTGCGCCTTGCGCGGCGGCGGCGGCAATTCCGTCAGGTGCGGCAAGCCGCCGGCGTTCTGGCCGTGATAGGTCTGCTGGCGGTTTTGGTCGCTCAACAATTTTCAAGGCAGCCGGACGTTTCAATGCCGCTGGCAAAAAAAATCGTGAAGCAAAGTTACGAACTGGTCCGCACGCAACCCCTACCGGCCAGCGCGCTGATCAGCACGCGAAAATTTTCCGAAGCTCAATTCGCCGCGTCGGTTTCCACCGCCGTTGCAGTGGCCACGGCCAGCGGCGGTTTCCGTCAAATCAACGACAACGAACTTTTGGCGCTGTTGGCGGACAAACCGGCGGTCTTGATCCGCACCGGCCCGAACTCGGAGGAACTGGTCTTTGCCAACCCGGAAGATCAAAAGAAATTCCTGTTTTATTAACCCGGCGGCCAGGCCAGATGGCGTCCGCCGAGAATGTGGACGTGCAGGTGCGGCACGGTTTCGCCGCCGTCTGCGCCGTTGTTGATGACGAGCCGGTAGCCGCCTTTTTTCAAGCCCACCTTGTCCGCGACTTCGGCGGCCTTGAGCAAAATGTGTCCGAGCAGTGGCTGGTCGGCGGTCGTGGCTTCGGCGATGCGCGGAATAAGTTTCTTCGGAAAAATCAAAACGTGCGTCGGCGCCTGCGGATTGATGTCGCGGATGGCGAGCACGGAATCGTCTTCATAAACAATCGCCGCCGGAATTTCGCGGGTGATGATTTTTTCAAAAAGAGTTTTGCTCATGGATTTCTAAAATTGTAGCAGCGGACGTGAGTCCGCTCTAATTCAAAATAATGAGCCGACTCACGTCGGCTGCCACTGAAATTTATTCCACGACGAGGGCGCAGCGGGGCTGCTCCGGCTCGGCGGTGAGGCAGCCGCGCAGGTATTCGACGATCTGGTCCTGGATGAGTTCGCAGCGGGCGCTCCAGCGGCGGGCGCCGGCGAGTTGCTTGGCGCAGCCGCGCAGGCCGCGAAAACGCAGGACGCGGGGCGATTGCCGGAGCCGGAGCCGGAGTTCGTCGCGCAGGCGGGGGAAGAAAAAAAGTTCGAGGCTGTCGCTCGATTCGCGGGCGAGCAGGCCGAGGTCGGCCTCGCTGATTTCGCGGGCGCGGGTGGCGTCGCCGGCGTGGATGGTGTAGCCGAGGTGGCCCAGAACCTTTTCGAGCGCGCCGGAAAATTCGCCGATGGTGACGGCTTCGCGTTCGAGTTCGAATTTGAAATAGTGGAAGACGCTCGCGGCGGCGTGCCGGAGCATTTCGGGGTCAAGCAGGCCGTTGACTTCGCCGACGATTTCGACAGAGATCGTGCCCGCCGAGCAGGGAATGCTTTCACCATTTTTGAACTGGAACAGCAGGCAATCGGAGCGGAGCAGGATCATTGCATGGCCTCCAGTTTTTTTACTTCGGACACGAAATCGGTGGCTTCCTGAAACCGGCGATACACGCTGGCGAAGCGGACGTAGGCGACTTTATCAATGTCGCGCA
>Ga0207932_1000668_pt1 | contig 11674 bp, 8 predicted proteins | sample NGESurdeep092012_FD_184480 | JGI IMG/M metagenome (GOLD analysis project Ga0207932, IMG submission 184480) | Arctic peat soil microbial communities from Barrow, Alaska - NGEE Surface sample 415-2 deep-092012 (SPAdes) | ecosystem: Environmental > Terrestrial > Soil > Wetlands > Peat ...
GAACGGCGTCACTCGAGGTTCTCGACCTGCTCGCGGAGCTTCTCCAGTTCCGTCTTCACCGCGATCACCGCCTGGGCCACCGCCGCGTCGTCCGCTTTCGAGCCCATCGTGTTCGCCTCGCGCAGCAGCTCCTGCAGGACGAACCCCGTCTCGCGCCCCACGCTCCCGCCCCCGTCGAGCAGGCGGCCGAGCGCCTCGAGGTGGGTGCCGAACCGGACCAGCTCTTCCGTGATGTCCAGCCGGTCCGCGAGGATGGCGATCTCCTGCGCCAGCCGCGCCGGGTCCACCGCCACGCTCCCCGCCAGCTCCTGCACCGCCAGAGCCAGCCGGTCCCGCTCCGCCACCACGCGTTCCGGCGCCCGCTCGGCGATCCGCGAGCGCAGCGCGCCCAGCGTGGCGATCCGAGCGCGCAGCTCCGCCGCCAGCGCCGCGCCCTCGCGCTCCCGCGCCGCGGCGCAGGCCGCCGCCGCCCGGTCGAGCACGTCCAGCACCGCCGCGGGGTCGGGCGCCACGTCCGCGTGCGCCACCCGCAGCACGTCGGGGAGCCGCGCCAGGAGCGCGAGGTCCACGTCGCCGCTGAGGCCGAGTTCCTTCCCCGCTTCCCGGAGGGCCGCGACCACCGCCGCCGCCCGCGCCCGGTCCACCGTCACCGCGGCCGCCTGGGGCGGCTCCTCGAGCCAGCGACCCGCGACCGTGACGTGTCCCCGCGCGAGGTGCACCCGCAGGCGCTCCCGCAGCTCCCCTTCCAACTCGGCAAGCTCCGACGGCACCTTGAGTTGCACGTTCAGGTGCCGGTGGTTCACCGTCCGCACCTCGAGGCGCAGCCGGCCCCCCGCCACCGTCCCCTCGGCCGCACCGAACCCGGTCATCGACCGCGGCATCGCGCTCCCGTTCGTGGATAGCCTTGAATGCTAGCCCCCTGGGCCTAGTTCGTAAACTCCCAACGCACGCCGTAGCGCTGCGAGGAGCGCGCCATGAGCGCCCCCGGAACGGTCTCGTAGCGCTCGACCTGGGCGTTGCCGAGGGACCAGTAGATCACCGCGCCGAGGAGCCGGAACTCCACGAGCCAGTCCACCGCGCCGTGTCCGTCGAGGTGGATGGCGGCGCCCGTCGAGTCGGTCCCCATCACGCCGTCGCTCCACGCTTCGGCCCCGATCCGGATCTCGAGGTCGAGCGCGCCGCGCCGGAAGTGCGGCAGGAACCGCGACCGGAACGTGACCTCCATGCGCGTGTGGTGCGGCGGCTCGTATGACGCCGTGCCGGCGCCGCCGGCCGCGCGCGCCACCAGCGGCTCGCGATCCCACCCGGCGAGGGTGAAGTACGGCGTCGGGCGGTAGGCGAGCGTCACGGTGAGCGTCCGCAGCCCCTGGCTCGTCCCGAAGGGCACCAGCCCGGCGAAGGTCCCGTACGCCGGCGCCGCGTACGGACCGTGACGATCGAGCGCCGCCTCGAGCTCCAGCCGGCGCATCGCCAGGCCCGCGCTCACCGACCAGTCGGTGACCCGCTGCGCCGAGTCCGTCAGGACGGCGGGCTGGGCCACGGCGTCCCTGAGGCGCAGCGAGGCTCGCAGCCGCAGCGGCCCCAGCGGCCGGGCCGAGACCGCGGCGCTCGCCTCGCGGGATGTCCGGCCCCCCAGCAGGCTCCGCCTGAGGGCCGACGCCTCGACGGTGATCCACCCCAGCGGCGTCGCCGCGACGCGCGCGCCCACCTCGAACGGCACCCGGTCGTCCCGCACCCGCGCGTGCGCCTCGGCCGACCACCGCTCGGCCCGGTACGCCAGGAAGGTCGCGCCCTGCGCGATGCTCCGCGCCACGGTGGTCGCGCTGTCCCCGTACGACGACGTCCCGAAGAGCGCGTCGAACCGGAGGCCCATCCCGTCCGGACGGCTCGCCGCGTGGGCCCGCAGGAAGCCGTCCGAGCGCCACACGCGCCGCCCGGGGAGGACGAGGGCGCCCGTCTGCGGTTCGAGCAGCACGTCGCGATCGAGGGAGTAGCGGATGTACTCGTACTCGAAGCCCGTCTGCGCGGTCGGTGCCCACGTCCCCTTCGCCCACAGCGTGAGGTCGGACGACTTGGCCGGCGTGGAGGCCACGCCGGAAGTCCCGAACCAGTTCACGCCGATGCCCGCGCCGAGCCCGTCGCCCCAGCGGTTGAGGTAGCGGATGCGGTAGCTGTTCGTGGCGCCGTCGCCGGTGCCGAAGGAGGTCTCGGTCCGCGGATGCCGCGCCGGCTGCGTGTCGGAGATCAGGTACACGCGGATGACCGTCGGGAGCACCTCCACCTCGACGCGCCGGAAGAGCCCCAGGGGGATGCGCGACAGGTCGTATCCCGCGCTGTCCTCTCCCATCGGATCGAGGGCGTATCCGTCCCAGTAGAGCTCGACCGACGACGCCCCCTGCCCGGCGTAATGGACCACCTCCGGGAACCCATACCAGCCCGTGCGCACCAGGAAGGTGCCCGGCACCTCCCGGATGAGCTCACCGAGGGTGAACGCCCCCGACATCACCAGCGCGTCGTGGTCGAAGACGAGCCGAGAGCCCTGCGGCATCGGTCCCACGGGCGGACCGAGGGGGGGAAGGACCGCGCTGAAGGAGTCGGCCGAGACGGTGTCGGGGCGCGTGGAGTCGGCGCGTGCCGGCCCGGTCGCGCCACCGCGGGCGGTGTCGCTCAGGACGGGCGCGCCCATGGGAGGCGGTGCGGTCGGCGGATGCTGCGCGGCCAGCCCCGTCGGACCACCGAGGGCGGCCGCGAAGAGGAGGACCCGGCCGCGTCGCGTCACGTCAGCCCGCGCGCGCCAGCAGGAACTCGGCGAAGAGTCGCGCCGGCACCCCCGCGGGTCCCTTCGCGAGCGGTGGCGAGTCGTTGCCCGTGTAGGCGGTCCCCGCCACGTCGAGGTGCGCCCAGGCGTAGCCGTCCACGAATTCCCGCAGGAACCATCCCGCGGTGATGGACTGCGCCGGCCGCCCGCCGCTGTTCTTCACGTCGGCGATATCGGACTTATTGAGCTCCCGGTACTCGTCGTACATCGGCAGCGGCCACACCCGCTCCCCCGCCCGCTCCCCCGCGCGCCGCACCTCCTCGATGAGCGTCTCGTCGTTCCCCATCACCGCGCTCACCGTGTGGCCGAGGGCCATGATCACGCCCCCCGTCAGGGTGGCGGCGTCGAGGACGACCGCGGGCTTGAAACGCTTCACGTACGACAGCGCGTCGGCGAGGACGAGCCGCCCCTCCGCGTCGGTGTTCACGACCTCGACGGTCTTGCCCGAGTGCGCCTTCACCACGTCGGAGGGCCGTACCGCACGGCCGCCCGGCATGTTGTCGGTCGAGGGGATGACGCCCACGACGTTGAGCGTCGGCCGCAGCCGGCCCACGACCTCCATCGCCCCGAGCACCGCCGCCGCGCCCGACATGTCGTACTTCATCTCCTCCATCGCCTGCGCGGGCTTGATCGAGATGCCGCCGGTGTCGAAGGTGATCCCCTTCCCCACCAGCACGACCGGCGCCGCCTTCCCCGCCCCCGTGTACTCCAGCACGATGAACCGGGGTTCCGTCGCGGAGCCCTGATTCACCGCCAGGAGCGCGCCCATCCCTTCGGCCTCGATCGCGGCCTTGTCCAGCACCGTGACGGCGAAGCCGTACGTCTTCCCCAGCGCCACGGCGGTGTCGGCCAGGTACGCCGGCGTGCACTGGTTCGGCGGAAGGAACTGGAGCCGGCGCGCCAGGACGTGACCGGCGGCGATCGCGGTCCCGATGTCCACGCCGCGCCGCACCTCGGGTTCCTCGTCGCTGGAGGCCACGATGGCGAACGCGCCGACCGGCGGCTTCCGCTCCTCGGGGTCCGACGATTTCAGCTCGTCGAAGGTCCAGGCGCCCTGCTCCGCCCCCTCGACCGCGACCTGCCCCAGGTCCGCGGGGCCGACATCGCGGCGGAACTCCACCGGGACGGCGAACGCAAGCTGCCCCGTCCCAAGGGAACGCGCCTTCCGCGCGGCGACGGCGGCGGCCCGGCGGACCGACGTGCGCCCCACGTCCTCCGCCTTCCCCATGCCGACCAGGGCGACCTTCCGCGCCGGCCCGCCCGCGACGTGCACGAGGACGAACTCGTCCCGCGCCCCGGTGAATTCCCCTGCCGTGAAGAGCGGCGCCAGCAGGCCGCCCGTGCGCGCGTCGAGCCCCGCGAGCGGCGCGGGGAGGGCCTTCCCCAGCTTCGGCACCGCCACCACGAGGAGCGGCGTCTCCGCCGCCTCGGGCGCGCCGGCGATCACCGTGATGTTCATCCCAGGTGTCCCACGATCTGGTCGGCGAACGCGGAGGTGCCGACCTCGGTGGCGCCCTCCATCTGCCGGGCGATGTCGTACGTCACCCGCTTCGCCCCCAACGCCCCCTCGATGCCCGCCACGATCGAGCGCGCCACGTCGTCCCACCCGAGGTGCTCGAACATCATCACCCCCGAGAGGATGAGGCTGCAGGGATTGATCTTGTCGAGGTCGGCGTACTTCGGGGCGGTGCCGTGCGTGGCCTCGAAGACGGCGTAGCCGTCGCCGATGTTCGCCCCCGGCGCCATCCCGAGCCCGCCCACCTGCGCGGCGCAGGCGTCGGAGAGGTAGTCGCCGTTGAGGTTGGGGGTCGCGAGGACCGAGTACTCCTTGGGCCGCAGCAGCATCTGCTGGAAGGTCGAGTCGGCGATGCGGTCCTTCACCACCACCTTGCCGCCCGCGCCCGCCGCCGGCACGTCCTCCTCCGCGACGACCCGCCCCGCGAATTCCGCCTTGGCGAGCTGATAGCCCCAGTCGCGGAACGCACCCTCCGTGAACTTCTGGATGTTGCCCTTGTGCACCAGCGTGACCGACGGCCGCTGCTTGTCGAGCGCGAACTGGAGGGCGCGCCGCACCAGCCGCTGGCTCCCGAACTGGCTCATGGGCTTGATGCCGATGGCCGAGTCCTCGCGGATGGCCTTCGACTTCAGCTCGACCATCAGGAACTCGCGCAGCCGCTTCGCTTCGGCGGTCCCCGCGGCGAACTCGATCCCCGCGTACACGTCCTCGGTGTTCTCGCGGAAGATGACGACGTCCAGGTCCTGCGGGCGCTTCATCGGCGAGGGCACCCCCGCGAAGTAGCGCACCGGCCGGATGCAGGCGTAGAGGTCGAGGATCATCCGGAGCGCCACGTTCAGGGAGCGGATCCCTCCCCCCACCGGCGTGGTCAGCGGGCCCTTGATGCCGACCCGGTAGGTCTTGATGTCCGCGATCGTCGCGTCGGGGAGCCAGTTGCCGGTCGCGTTGAACGCCTTCTCCCCGGCCAGCATCTCCTTCCACACGATGCGGCGCTTCCCGCCGGACGCCTTCGCCACCGCGGCGTCGAACACCTTGCGCGAGGCCTTCCAGATGTCGCGGCCCGTGCCGTCCCCCTCGATGAAGGGGATGACCGGATCGTTGGGCACCGTGTAGCGGCCCTCGGCGTAGGTGATCGGCGTGCCCTGCTTCGCGTCGGCCATGCGGCAACTCCCTGCGGGGAGGAGGTGACATCGAGGACCCGCGCGCAGGGCGCGGGTCTGCTGGAAACGGGGAATCCTATACGGGGGAAGGGCTTAGGGCAATCGCAGGGACCAGACGCCAGGACGCCAAGGGATCGGGAACGACGCTTCGAGGCGGAGGCCCTCCGACGTGCGCTTGGCGCGTCCCGCTACCCCTCGGAAGGCGCCGAGGTCGCGGTCACGGCGAGCGCGCGCACCACGGCGTCCCGCACCGCCTTGTCGGCGTCCTCCTGCAACGCCTCCAGCGCCTTGCGCGCCGCGCGGCCGCCCGCGTTCCGCAGTCCCTCGACCGCGGCCACCCGCGGTGCGATGGGGCGGCGGCCGAAGAGACGGCCACCCGGCTGCGCCGCCTTGATGAGGGCCTCGATGGCTTCGGGAGAGGCGATGCGTCCGAGGGCCCGGTAGTACTCCGACTGCACGTCGCCGTTCGCCTCGGCCTCCGCGAGGGCTACGAGGGGCATCGCCAGCGCGCGCGCGTGGACGCCGCCGATGCTCGCCGCCACCAGGCCGCGCAGCTCCGGCGTCCCGTCCTTCATCGCCCGGCGCAGCGGCTCCACCGTCGCCACCGAGCCGATGTGGGCGAGGGCGACCGCCGCGGTGCGCTGCACCCGCGGCTCCTTGTGCGTGAGGAGCCGCCCGATCGCGGGCACCGCCTCCTCCACCCGCATCTCGCCCAGCAGCTCCGTCACGTTGCGCACCACGAACCACTGGTGGTGCCCGAGCATCTGCAACACCGCCTCGGTCCCGTGCGGGATGACGCGCAGGGCAGCGAGGTACGCTTTCCGCTCCTTCGGCACCTCCGACGCGGAGAGCAGGTCCACGAGCACCTCGGCGCCGTCGTGGCCGGCGCGCTGCAGCACCGCGGTGGCGAGGGGGGTGAACCGCGGGTCGGGGAGGAGGTGCACGATGCGCTTGAGCGCGTCCTTGTGCAGGATGCGGCGGAGGACGATGCCGTAGCTCGCCCGCGCGGAGCCCTCCGGCGCTCCCGGCTCGAGGCCGATGATCGCCGCCGTCGCCTGGACCGCCACCTCGAGCCGCCCCTCGCGCAACGTGTTCCCGATCTCCCCCGCCAGCTCCGAGAGCCGGTCGAGGATCCCCTCGTCGTACGGGTGCCGGAGCACCACGCCCAGCGCCGAGCCGATGAGGGTGTCGGCCGGGACGCCGTGGGGCGCCCCCACCACTTCGACCGCCTCCGCCTCCGGCTTCGGTGCCGCACCAGCCGGCCCCTCGCGCGCTGCGGCGGGGGTGAAGACCGGCGCGACGGGGCGCTCCGGCGGCGCGGCGGCCGGGGCGGGCTCCTCTGCCGCGGTGGGCGCGGGGGGCACCACCGCGGCCCCGGCCGCCGCCTCTTCGATCGCCGCCAGCTCGAACGCCTGTGTCACGCTCGGGGCGCGCGGCGACGCATCCACGGCCTCGCGCCGCGCGCCGAGCACCGCGATGCCCGACGCCCCCGCGGCCGCGAGGCGCGGCGCCACGCCGTCGCCCGGCGCGAACGCCGCGGGATCGAGCGCGAGCGCGCGCAGCAGCGTCAGGATCTCGGTCGCGGTGGAACCGCGCGCGATGGCGATCTCGGAGACGCCGTGCGCCTCGAGCTGCAGGCGGAGTTCCGCCATGAACGGGAGATCGTCGGGGAGGATGGCGTCGTCCACCGAGAGGACGCCGTCGTACAGGCGCAACGTCGCCGAAGCGAGCGAGGTCAGGGCGAAGACGGCGCGCAGGCACGCCTTCTGCTGGTCCTTGTTCGCCACGGGCGCCCGGAGGAGATCGAGAGTGCGTCCGAAATTGACGGCGAAAATCTCGGGGTTGAACATCGGCCCGGCGAAGATACCCGGCGCGGCAACACCGGGCAACGCGGCGCGGATGCTTGGCCGGTGCCCCGCCGACCGATACCTTAGGCGGTGGAGGGAGACGTGGCCACGTCGCTCACGCTGAACGGGTGGAAGGGACCACGCGTCGCGAGCCTGCTGATCGGGCTGGGGATGGTCGGCGCGTCGCTGCTCGCCATCCACCACTTCTTCGCCGCCAACTTCCCCGCCGCCATCTACGCCGGCTCCGTCTGCGACCTCAGCGCCTTCGTCAACTGCGACGCCGCCGCCTTCGCGCCGCTGGCCCAGTTCGGCGGCGTCCCGCTGGGGTACTTCGGCCTGATGACGGGCGGCCTGGTGGTCCTCGGCGCGCTCTTCGCGTCCGAGACCCTCGAGCGGACGAACCTCTTCCTCGCGACCGTCAACGTGCTCGCGGTCGTCGGCCTCGCCGGCTACGCGGTGTTCGTCGGGAGAAGTCTCTGCCTCTACTGCGGCGGCTACTGGCTCTGCTCCCTCGCGAGCGCCGGCGTCTACTGGCGGTGGGCCGAGGGACGCGAGGTGCCCGGCGGCGTGGCGCGGCTCGTGCGCCCCTCCCCGCTCGTGCTCGCCGTCTTCGCGCTCGTCGTGGGCGCCGGGGCCTTCGGGTACGCACGCTTCACCGATGCCAAGCGCCAGGCGCAGACGGGAGGCGAGGCGGCGCGGGTGGTCCGCGAGTTCTTCGCCCTTCCGCACGTCGCGTGGCCGAGCACCATCTCCCCGTTCTGGTCCGTCCGGAGCGCGCCGCGGTTCGAGGATGCGCCCATCCAGGTCGTGGAGTACTCCGACTTCCTCTGCTCCGACTGCCTGCTGGCCTACCGTCAGCTGCGGGTCCTGAAGCGCGACTTCGCCGGGAAGCTCAACGTCGCCTTCCAGCCGTTCCCGCTCGAGGCCCGGTGCAACGCCGTGGTGGAGAAGAACAAGCATCCCGGTGCCTGCGACGTGATCGCCATCGCCTTCGCGGCGGGCCCGGAGCGCTTCCCCGCGATCCACGACGAGATCTTCGCGCACTTCCGGCTCGCCAAGACCCCGGCCTGGCGCGCGGCGCTCGCGCGCCGGTACGGCGTCCCCGGCGCGACCGCGGACACCGCCGTGCTGGGTCAGGCGCGCCGGCTGATGGAGACCGGGAGGGAATACGGGCGGACGTCGGATCGGTTCCCGTACGGCATCCGCTCCACCCCCACGATGATCGTCAACAACCGGCTCATCATCGGGACGCTTCCCACGGCGCAGATGCGGGCGATCTTCCAGGCGTTGGTGGAGCAGCGCGAGGGACGGGCGGGACGGGGATTCATTGAGAACTGGGTGCAGTAGGATCCGCCGGCAGGGAGGGATCGTGAGGACCCTGGGAACGTGCCTCGTCGCCGCGGTCGTCGCTGCGTGCCCCCTCCTTGGCCAGCAGGCGCCGCGGCAGCCGCAGGTCCTCCGGATCGGCGCGCCGATCCGCGTTACGAGCACCGACTATCCTGACGCGCCGCTCGTGGGGGTCTTCGCGGGCACGTTGGGGGACACGATCCTCGTCGGCCTGCCGGGGGGCTCCGACGCCTTCCGCCTGCTGCGCGCCAGCGTGATCCGGATCGAGACACGGGTGGGCCGTCGCTCGGCCGCCGGCGCGGCCGCCGTCCTCGGCATGGCCATCGGGACGGGGGTCGGCGGCATCGTCGCCGCGGCGACGAGCCCGCACGGGCTGGAGCCCTCGTCGGCCGGGCTCTTCCTGGGCGGCGGCGCCCTCGGCGCGATCCTCGGAGGGGTGCTCGGCGGCGTGGTCTTCAAGGCGCCCCGCTGGGTAGTCGTCCCCCCCGAGATGCTCACGGAGTCCGCGGAGCCGTAGGCCCTCCGTTGGCCCGCGCAACGCCCGTCCCGGACCGCGTGCCCTACAAGCGGGTGGCCTCGCGCACGAAACCCGGCGAGCCCGCCGACCGTATCGCAAGCCAGTGACTCTCTCCTGGAGGTCCCTGTGAAGGTCGTGGTCGTCGCCCTCGCCGCCACCCTGCTCTCCCCCGTTGCGGCTGCCCGCCCCGACGGCCGCGCCGTCGCCGGCGCGCTGAGGTGGACCGTTTCGCGAGCGGCAGTAGCGTGACCGTCCCTCATCGGGCCTCCCGCGCGTGCGGGGGGCCCGCCTGCTTACGCGTACAACCCAACGGAGGAAGGCAATGCGATCGGTGACACGTGTGGCCCTGCTCTGCCTCGGCCTCGGCGTGCTCGCCGCGGCGACGGCGGCGGCGCAGACACCGGCGGCAGGCGGCGAGTACCCCGGCCTCGAGACGGGGAAGATGTGGACCTTCGACGTCCCACCCCTCGAGTACTGGGCCCAGCGCTACAACTTCCGGCCGAGCCAGGCGTGGCTGGACCACGCCCGCCTCTCCTCGGTCCGCATCCCCGGGTGCACGGCGTCGTTCGTCTCCGCCGACGGGCTGATGATGTCGAACCACCACTGCGCCCGATCCTGCGTCGACCAGGTCTCCCGACCGGGCGAAGACCTCCTCACCAACGGTTTCGTCGCGGCCACGCAGGCCGACGAGCGCGTCTGCCGCGGCTTCACGGTGGACCAGTTGGCCGAGATCACCGACGTCACCGGCCAGGTGAACGGCGCCGTGCCGGCCGGCGCAACGGCGGACCGCGCGGCGGCGCTGCGCGATTCGGCGACGCAGGCCATCTCCGACCGCTGCGACGCCTCGGCGGCCAAGACGCACTGTGAAGTGATCACGATGTACCGCGGCGGCCAGTACAAGCTGTACCGGTTCCGCCGCTGGACCGAGACGAAGCTGGTGTTCGTCCCGGAGACGCAGGCCGCGTCGTTCGGCGGGGACCCCGACAACTTCACCTTCCCCCGCCACGACCTCGACATGTCGCTGCTGCGGGTCTACGAGGACGGGCAGCCGGTCCACCCCGAGCACTACTATCGCTGGAGCGCGAACGGTTCGCGCGAGGGCGACCTGGTCTTCGTGGTGGGCAATCCCGGCAACACCAGCCGCCTCCAGACGATCGCCCAGCTGGAGTTCCTGCGGGACGTCCAGTACCCCGCGTCGCTCTTCTCGCTGAACAGCCAGATCGCGATCCTGCTCCAGATGGCGCGCGAGAACCCCGAGCGGGCGGCGGCCCTGCGGAACAACGTCTTCTATCTCCAGAATTCCCAGAAGGCCTACATCGGATACCAGTCGGGCCTGCTGGACAGCCATCTGCTGGACCAGAAGCGGGCCTGGGAGCGCGACTTCCGCGCCCGCGTGGCGGCCAACCCCGAGCTGCGGCGCCAGTTCGGCACGTCCTGGGACAACATCGCGCGGATCAAGCGTGAGCAGGCCACCCTCGACGCCCGTCGCCGCTTCTACAATTTCGCCGCCCTCGGCTCGCGCCTGATGAGCTACGCCGGGCAGCTGACGCGCCTGCCGGTGGAGTCGCCCAAGCCCGACACCGCCCGCCTGCCCGCGTATCGCGACGGGAACCGCGCGAATCTCGAGCGCAACATCAATAGCGCCGCCCCCATCGACACCACGATGGAGATCCGGCTGCTGACCGCGTGGTTCGGGGAGATGGCGCGCGCGCTGCCCGCGACCGACCCGGTGCGCCGCCAGGCCCTCGGCACGCGCACACCGGAGGCCGCGGCGCGGGCGATGGTCGCCGCGAACCAGCTGGGCACCGCGGACCTGCGCCGGGCCCTCCTCCAGGGGGGCGGATCGGCCGTCGCCGCGTCCAACGATCCCTTCATCCAGCTGGCCCGCGTGATCGATCCGCTCTCACGCCCGATCCTCACGCGCGTGACGGCGCTGGCGAACGAGGAGTCCCAGAACGACGAGCTGGTGGCGCGCGCGCTCCTGGCCGTCTTCGGCAACACCGCCGCGCCGGACGCGACCTTCAGTCTCCGCATCTCCGACGGCGAGGTGCGGCGCTACCCGTACAACGGCACCTTCGGGCAGCCCTACACGACCTTCGCCGGCCTCTACGACCGCTCCTGGGGCTTCGGCGGCGAGTCGCCGTGGGACCTCGCGCCGCGGTGGGTGGCGGCCCGCGAGCGGCTGAACCTGGCCACGCCCCTCAACGCCGTCTCGACCAACGACATCACGGGCGGCAACTCCGGCTCGCCGATCATCAACCGCGACGGCGAGATCGTGGGCTTGATCTTCGATGGGAACATCGAGCAGCTGCCCCTCGACTTCATCTTCCTCGAGGCGACCGGGCGTTCGGTCTGGGTGGACTCTCGGGGTATCGTCGAGGCGCTGCGGCACGTGTACGACGCCGGCGGCCTGGCCGACGAGCTGACGCGCCGCAACTAGGCGCGGTCGGCAAGGGATGGACGACGCGG
>Ga0207932_1000669_pt1 | contig 11665 bp, 11 predicted proteins | sample NGESurdeep092012_FD_184480 | JGI IMG/M metagenome (GOLD analysis project Ga0207932, IMG submission 184480) | Arctic peat soil microbial communities from Barrow, Alaska - NGEE Surface sample 415-2 deep-092012 (SPAdes) | ecosystem: Environmental > Terrestrial > Soil > Wetlands > Peat ...
CAGCAGTTCGGCGGTGATGTTTTCGACACCGATTTCCACCACGAGTTCCATGGCGGTGATCAAACCGACCAGGCCGAGCAGATTGTGCGTGCCGGCTTCATATTTCGTCGCGTCATTGCGAAAAATAATTTGCTCCTGCGCGACAAAATTCGGGCAACGCACGTTATGCCAGCCGTAAATCGGCGGGTTCAGTTTTTCCTGCAACTCGCGCCGGACATAAAGCAGCCCTGCACCGCAAGGGCCGAGCAGCCATTTGTGCGCGTCGGCGGCGAGAAAATCCACGTGCTCGACAGTCGTCGGAAACGCGCCGAGCGTCTGAATCGCATCGAGACAAAACAAAACTCCACGTTCGCGTAAAAATTTGCCGATGGCCTGAAAATCAATTCGATAACCGCTGATGAAGTGGCAGGACGCGAGCGCGACGAGCCGCGTGTTTTCGTCCACCTGCCCCATCACGTCCTGCGGGCGGATGACGCCGAGGCCGCGGGTGTTCAACAGGCGGACCTCGACGCCGCGTTCGGCCAGCGCCATCCACGGATAAACGTTCGACGGGTAATCGTCGTGATAAATGAGGATGTTGTCGCCCTTGCGAAAACTCAGCCCGGCGGCGACAAAACTCAGCGCGAGCGAAGTCGGCCCGACGAGTGCGACTTCCTCCGGCTGGCAATTCAACAATCGCGCCCCGAGTTTGCGCGCATCGTTCAAGCGGTGCAGGACGAAGGCTTCCTGATCTCCCAGCGTGCCGCGTTTGGCGCATTCGGAAACGGCTTCGGCGACGCGATGCGGCAACGGGCAAACCCCGGCGTGCGCGAGGAAGATTTTATCGCGGGCGACGGGAAATTCATGTCGGCGAAGTTCCTCGTTCGCGAGCAGTTCGGTCAATGTCATGCGGCGAAAGTAATGGCAACAGTCCGGCGCGCAAAGCGGAATTAGAATCCTTTCAGAATATTAGAAAGGTCACCGTGTGGACCATAGATGCCAGTCCAGAACTGGATGATTTTGTAAGCGATCATCAACGCGACCAGCATATAAGCGAGCCGTGGCATCCAAGTCGCGAAGGCGTTCAGCTTGCGCGTGCCGTCCTCGTTGTAGATCCGGCTGATTTGGCGGAGCGAATCATCCAGTTTGCCGCTGACCTCGCCGCTGGCATAAAGGTTGGCGAAGGTTTCCGGGAAAAGCGGGCAGCGGTTGACGGCTTCGGAGGGCATTTGACCGGCAACCACGCGCGATTTCCAGGCGGCGACCGCCCGGCGCAAGGCGGGCGAGCCGCTGGCGGTGGCGGCCAGGTCCCAGGCTTCAAAGATGTTGACCCCGGCGCTGATGAGGGCTTCAAGCGCCGCGGCGAGCCGGGACAGGGCAAGGTAATGGCGGGCCTTGCCCAGAATGGGGACCCGGCGCAAAAAAGCTTCGATCCAGGCACGCCAGTTTTCACCGTGTTTGCTTTGCGTGGCGTAAATCATCAAGCCGACGGCGCAATACAGTGGTGAGAGGATGAGTGCGGTTTTGGCGAACAGGAAGGGCAGGCTGGCGTTGAACTGCGACGCGGCGAACGGAAGCACAATAAAAAAAACGAAAGCGGCCAAGTGAACCAGCCCGACGGGATAAATAAGCTGGGAAATCACCTGCCGGATGACCCGGGCGCGGTCGTTGTAGTAATCGGCGAGCATTCGGAAACAGGCGTCGAGCCGACCGCTGTGTTCGCCGGCTTCAATCAACGCGAGGTCAAACGCGGGCAGCCAGTCGAGAGATTGCAATGATTCGGCCAGTGTCGCGCCTTTGGCAAGTTCATCGAGCAGGCGCTGCAACGGCACGCGGAAGGAAGGAGCGGGCGGACTGCGTTTGATTTGCTCCAGTGTTTGAACGATGGGAATTCCGGCGGACGTGAGTTGGGCGAGTTGATGGAACAACTCGGCACGCTGGGTGAATTGGCGGGGCGTGACAATAAGCGGCATAACGCCCGCGCGGCAGTTGGCGATCAGGCCGCGACGCGGTCAAGGCTGGCCTTGAAATTGCGCTTGCTGCGCGCGCCGACGATTTGGTCGGCGACCTGGCCTTTGTTGAACAGCAACAGGGTGGGAATGGCGCGGACGCCGTACTCGGCCGCGAGGGACTGATGTTCGTCAATGTTCACTTTGCCGATTTTCACCTTGCCATCGTATTCGTCGGCCAGCTCGTCGAGGAGCGGCGCGATCATTTTGCACGGGCCGCACCACTCGGCCCAGAAATCAACGAGCACGGGCACCGGCGATTGCAGAACCTGCTGCGCAAAATTTTCCTGCGTGAGCGTGACGATTAATGGAGAAGCCATACGTCAAATGGGATAGTTTTTGGCACGAGAAACAATGCGGTCAAAACCGGTTTCAGCCGATTGCATTTTTGAGGATCAAGAACATCCAGACCACAGTGCCGGCGGCAAACAATCCAGCCCCAAACGCGGCGATGACCAGAATGTTGTCGAGCGCGCCAAACGCGGGAGCGGCGGCAGGCGCCGCTCTTTGAACCGCCGGAGCGGAACGTGTTTGAACTGCGGGCGCGGCAGCGGCTCGTGGCGCGGCAGCAGTAGGTGCTGGTGTTTTTGCCGCGCTGAGTGGTACCGCGCTGGGAGCGCCGGTAGGACCGCCGGGCGGCAGCGTCGGCAGTTTGATGGTCGGCGCCGCGGATGGTTTCGGCGGCAAATTGATTCGGACGGTTTCTTTTTTGGGCTGGACCTTGCCGGTTTCTTTTTTTACCGGCGGTACAGCGCCTGCGGGCGCGCCTGGTATGTTCGAAGGAATGTCAGCCATAGTATTTAGTGGTTCAAGATAAACGGCGGACGGCGGCTGTCAAACTTAATTCTGGGAACACGGGAGGACGGTTGGCACACAACCCGACATCAAGTCTTTTCCTCAATCAATTCACGCCGTGCGCCGCCGAGCAATTGTTCGACGAAACCGGTCGAATAAACGCCCCGCCGGAAATTCGGGTCCTGCATGATGGCTTGCTGGAAGGAGACCGTGGTTTTGATGCCGGTAATCATGTATTCGGCAAGTGCGCGGTTCATGCGATCCATCGCCTCGCGCCGGTCTTTGCCGGTGGTGATCAGTTTGCCGATCATCGAGTCATACGTCGGCGGGATCGTGTAACCTGCGTAAGCATGTGTGTCCACGCGCACGCCGCGGCCACCGGGCTGAAAATACATCTCAATCCGTCCCGGGCTGGGACGGAACTCATCAAACGGGTCCTCGGCATTGATGCGACATTCGATGGCATGGCCTTTGATTTGAATGTCGCTTTGCGAATGTTGCAGCGGCTCGCCCATCGCCAGCAGGATTTGGTAACGCACGAGATCAATGCCCGTGACTTCCTCGGTGACGGGGTGCTCGACCTGGATCCGCTTGTTGACTTCGAGGAAATAAAAGTTGCCGTGATTATCCACGATGAACTCGACGGTGCCGGCGTTGGTGTAGTGGGCGGCCTCGGCGATTTTCACGGCGGCCTTGCCGATTTTGTCGCGCAATTTGCGGAATTTATACTCGAGCAACGGCGACGGCGCCTCTTCGATCAGTTTTTGGTTGCGGCGTTGAACGGAACAATCGCGTTCGCCCAGATGAATAATGCGGCCCTTTTGGTCACCGAGAATCTGAATTTCGATGTGATGCGGATTCTCGATGTGTTTCTCGATATAAACGCCCGAATTACCAAACGCTTTTTCCGCTTCGGTTCGCGCCGTGTGATAACCTTTCACGAGTGAAATGTCATTATGCGCCACACGCATCCCGCGTCCGCCGCCGCCAGCGATGGCTTTGATCATCACCGGATAACCGATTTGCTTGGCGATGGCCAGGGCGTCCGGTTCTTTTTCAACGACGCCTTCCGACCCTGGGGGTATGGGAACGCCGGCCTTTTTGGCCAGGGCGCGGCTGACCGCCTTGTCGGCCAATGCCTGCATCGCGCGCGGGCTGGGGCCGATGAAACGAATGTTGCAACTCTCGCAAACCTCGGCGAAATGCGCGTTCTCCGAAAGAAAACCGTAGCCGGGATGAATCGCGTCCACATCCGCGACCTCCGCTGCGCTGATGATGCGGTCAATGCGCAAATAACTTTCCGCTGCCGCCGCTTTGCCGATGCAAATGGCTTCATCAGCCAGTTGCACGTGCATGGAATTGGCATCTGCCTCCGAATAGACGGCGACCGTGCGGACGTTCAACTCTTTGCAAGCGCGAATGATCCGAACAGCAATTTCGCCGCGATTGGCGACCAGAATTTTTTCAAACATGGGCTTTCAGTGAAAGCAAACAGGATTAAACGAATGTTTCTGTGACTGAAGTCAGGCCGGCCGCACTTTGAACAACGGCTGGCCGAATTCCACCGGTTTGGCGTTTTCCACCAGAACCTGCGTGATGACGCCTTTGACTTCAGCTTTGATTTCATTCATCACTTTCATCGCTTCGATGATGCATACAACGGATTCAGGGTTGATTTCAGTGCCAATTTCAACGTAACTCCCGGCCTCAGGGGATGGCGCGCGGTAAAAAGTGCCGATCATTGGTGATTTGACCTCAATTTCGCCGGTGCCTGGAGGTGGCGCTGCCGTGGCGACAGCCACAGGTGGCAAAACCGGAACAACACCCGCAGTTCCCGGTTCATCATACTGAACGACATGCGAGCCGCCGTTCAAGCCGCGCTTCAGCCTGATTTTTGAATCCTGACGTTCCAACTCAAACTCCGTTATGGAGTTTTTTTTCATCAGGTCAATTATGGCCTTAATGTCTTTTATATCCACGGCACGTTTTCGTTAAAGTAAACTCGAATTCCTGTTTTTTAATCCATAATAACCCAAAAAGCAGCAGCCGCCGTTCGACTCTGCTTGAATCATTATTAAGTTTGATGGCATCCTATTCATTTGAAAGATTATCGTCAAGTTTCAAAATAGAAAAAACTTTGACCACAAAAACGGACAAAATTGCCATAAAAATCAGTTTTATCGCTATTTTTTATTAACTTTAACGTCAACGGAAGCTTCCAATGCCAAAATATAGGATTTTTGGCCAAAGCCGGTGATTTGTCCCCAGCAAACCGGCGCAATCAGCGATTTGTGTCTGAATTTTTCTCTCGCATGAATGTTTGAGAGATGAATCTCAATGGTCGGTACCCCTACCGCTGCAATCGCGTCCCGTAACGCAATGCTGGTATGGGTGTAAGCAGCGGCATTGATGACAATCACGTCAAACTTCCCTTTTGCCTGCTGAATCCAGTCAACCAGTTCGCCTTCCAGATTGGATTGCCGAAAATCAATCCGCGCCTTCAACTGTGCGGCACGTTCACGCACTTTTGCCTCGATGTCAGCCAAAGTCGCGCGGCCATAGACTTCAGGCTCGCGCTGTCCCAACAGATTCAGATTCGGCCCGTTGAGAAAGAGAATTTTCATGTGCGGTGGGCAGAATAACCGGTCATCGGATGCTTGTCGATTTGATTTCCAGTCGTGGCGAGCAGAAAGCCCAATAAGGTGAAGGCCGTCCAGGCCAGTGCCGGAACATAGAGGCTAAACTCACCAAACCCCTGGATAAACCAGGCAAATACTCCCAGAAAAATGGCGAAGCTTGCCGGATCACCAGAGCGCCAGACGCGCCGCCCGATCGTCAGCAATGAAAGCACAATCCAGGCTCCGTAAAGCGTTCCGCCGACAATGCCCGAATCCGAAAATTGTTCGAGGTAGTCATTATGCGCCAGACGGGCCATTTCGGCGGTGGGCGATTTGAGTTGTGCGTAAGGCCGTTGAAAAGTGCCCGGGCCCGTTCCCAGCAGCGGATGCTTGAATGTGGTTTCCACCGCCGCGCGCCAGTAATCAAACCGTGCGCCGACGCTGGTTGCGCCGGCGGCAAAGTAACCGTGGAATCGCACGGCAAAAATTCCCAGTCCAATCGCCATTACCGCGGTCAAGGCCGCCCATTTCAACCGAGCCGGCCACGGCAAACGAAACAAGCATGCGCCGCCAATCGCCACCGCAATCAGCCAGCCCAGCTTCGAGCCGGTCCAAAAAAATGCCGCGCCACCCAGAAAAATGGTCAGTGTGATTACCATCGCGCGAATGGGTGGTCGCAGTCGTTTTGTGCTGTTGAACGCCAAAACGAGCGACCCCGGTAATAACAGCAGAATCAAGCCCGCCAAGGCGTTGGGATAAACCAACGTGCCCATGACGCGCCCTTTGGCAAACTTGGCGAGGATGGCCGGATTGGGCACGTCCACGCCGTTGGTGGTGATGATGACCTGGTTGCGTTTCATCTCCATAAACAATTCCGGCGGAAGGTTTGTCCAGCCGGTGCGCCCGCCTTCCAACAACATTTGCCGGCTTTGCGGGAACTCGAACAGCCGCTGGTTGATTCCCCGAACGAGACAAAATGCGAACGCCGCCAGCACACCGATGAGCAGCCAATGCCATGCGCGTTCGCGTCCGAAAATAAATGCGCCGATGAAATAGCAAGCGAGGCATCCGGCAAATTGACAAAGCGTCGTTGCGGTGAGATTGCCATCCACGGTTTGCGTGGCTGACAGAAGCTGCCAGCCGAACCATAGCAACGGCAGCAGCCAGAGCCGGCGCGTTCCCGGCCAGCGCGGCTTGCTCGTGAACCCAAGCGCCGCGCCCGTCAGTGCCAGCGGCAACAGAATCCAGTTGCCCCAATGGGTGGGCCAGGCGTCCGTCCAAAATTCGGAAGGCGAAACCGGCGGCGTGATTTTTTGGTCGAGGATGACCGGATTGCCAAACTTCAAAATCGCCAGACCGAGAAACAGTCCGAATAGGAGCGCGTAAAACCCGGTTCCGATGATTTTTTTTTCAGACTTCATTGCGAGATTTCGTTCGCAACCGGTTAAAAACGAAGTTTGAGCAGGCTTACTTCCAGCGCCAGCGCTTCCTGCACGTTGGTGTGCAACAACCGCTGGGTTTGCTCCAGGGTTTGCAAATTTTCCAATGCCTGCCGCGGTGTGATGCGCCGGGCGACGGCTTCCGCACCGGAAATTTCAGGGAATTTCAGCAGGCTTCCGCCGGCGGCGAGCGTGTGCCCGTCCTCCGTAGCAGTGCTACTGCGGAGGGTGGACAGCCACACGTCGCGCAACCACCATTGCACGAGCAAAAGCGCCTCCGCTCGCTGGCGGCGATATTCCGCCTCGATGGCCGCAGCCAGTTCGTCCTCCCACTTTTCGCGCAAGTCTTTTTCGATTTCATCGTGCTGTTGCAATGGCGAGCGCGCGGTCAGGGTCTCTTCCACGCGCGCCCGGATTTCGCCGAGCCTTTGCAGCAGCGCGTCAAGCAGCCGGTAGCGTCCCAGCAAACTTTTTTGTTCATTGGCCGCCAGCGCGTCAAAATGCGCGAGCCATTCCATTTGCGCCGGGTCAAGCGACCGGGTGCCTTCGCCGAAAAAATTCAGGCGCAGACAGCGCGACAAAATGGTTTCCAAAATCCGCTGCGGCTCGGTGGAAAGCAAAATCAGAACCGACTTGCCGGGCGGTTCTTCAAGCGTTTTCAAGAAAGCATTGGCGGCTTGAACATTAAGCCGGTCCGCCCCCGCGATGATCGCCACCTTATATTCGGCCCCGGTGGGTTTGAGTTGGATTTCGCGCATCAATTCGCGCGTTTGCTCGACGGTGACGATGCGCGATTTGGACTCAGGCCGCGCCCAATGCACGTCGGCATGGGTATCGTGGTCAATTTTCCGGCAGCTCAAACAGGCGTCGCAGCAATCGGTCGTCACGCCGCCGGTTTTGACGGGGTTCTGGCAATTCAGCGTTTTGGCCAGCGTGCGGGCGAGCGATTCCAACTCTTCGAGCTGATCCCCGGCGAACAGGTAGGCGTGGCCCAGCCGCCCGCGGGCGAGCGAACGCTGGAGCAATTCGACGCCCTGCGTTTGTTTCGCAAAATGTTTGAAGGCCATGCGCGTTTGAGGTGAAAGTTTGTCCGATTTTGACGCTTCAGCTTTAAAAGCTTGCTGGCGTAGAAATTGCGCGTTCACCCGGCCGGTGGGCAAACAAAATTCTATTGGGCGTGGAGTTTTTTCCAATCGGCATAGTGTTCGAGCATTCGCTTTGGGGTGTCGTTGTACCACGAATAACCATTCCGGCGTTCTTCCGAGATTTCGTTCACGTTGTCGTGAATGCTCTTGTCCCGGTCGCCAAAAATCGGACGGTCAGTGCCGATTTCATAATAGCGGGCCCAAATCGGTCCGTTGCCCGGCGCGGGAACGAGGCGACGTCCATCATCATGATCAAATTTGAAAGCCAGGTCGTAGATTTTGTTTTTTTCAAACCACGCCGCGGCGGCATTTACAGCCGCGACGATCTCCGGGCTGGGAGCGGGCTGTTCCATCAAAAACATCACGAGTTCCGCGCTTTCGCCGCCGGCTTGTGACGGCATCTCATAATTGCGGGCCGAAGTCGGTTGCAGGGTCAGCGCGTCATATTGCTGGCACCACACCGTGCGGCGACCATTCACAACAATCTGGGTGGCAAGCACGCACGCAATTCCGCGCTGAAGGCTGGCCGCCGCCCGCGCGCGGTATTTTTTCGGCACGCAGGCAAATTCGCCGTTCGTCCCGGAAACGTCCCGCAACAAGGTGAGCACGTTGAGCATGGCGTTGTCGTTGTAGGTGATGGCATCGTGATAACCGCCCTGAAGTGGCCAGACCTGGGGCCAGCCGCCGTTCGGATATTGCGCGGCAAAAATGTAATCAAGACCGCGCAGAAATGCCGCGCGATAAGGCACAGATTGATCGGTTCCGGTTGCGGCAATGACTTTCGCCAAAAAACGCAGTTCCGTGCTCGTGGCATCATTATCGAATGTGCCAACGCAGTCCCAATGGGCATCGCGGGATATGTCAAAGTCCGCCTTGCCAAGGTAACGCGAGTTGTTGTTGGAGGTGAAACTTTCGCCCGAAGCGCGCGGGTGTTGCGTCATGTCCAGATTTTTGCTCCAGCCTCCGGCCGGAGTCTGAAACGAGACCACGACGTCCGCGATGCGCCTCGCCTCGCTTTCGCCATACCAGGAAGCGGGGTTGTTCAAAGGAATGCTTCTCGCCGAATGACCTGGCGGTGGAACACCAAGCTGCTTGATGCCGTGCTGGCGCATTTCCGCCTGAAGAAAAGCCTGGTCAGCCCGCAACTGCCTGGTCGAACGCTTCAGATATTCTTTCCAGACGGGTTGTTGTGCGCGTGGCAGCGCGGCGATGCGCCCGGCGGTTAACGGCTGGGTTAGTGAATTGGTGCCGATGATTGCGGCGGGCAGAACCGGGGTAAAAGTGAAGAACAGCCCAAACAAAGCCGCAAAAACGCGCCCCTGGCGCGGCCAATTTAAAAAATTGGGCGAACAATTCATGTTCTTCAATTGTGTGACTGGTTTGGAGGGTTGCGCCAACAAAATCGGCGTTGAAAAACCAATCTTTGAGCCTTATTTTTGACAACCCAGAAAATCCGGAGAAATATGGTGCCGACGGAGGGGGTCGAACCCACACACTCTCACGAGTACCAGATTTTGAGTCTGGCGCGTCTGCCAGTTCCGCCACGTCGGCAACAGTGCGCCAATATATTTCGTCGGGCGGCGAAGTAAACAAGTTTCCACACGCGCGTTGCGGCGTTGCGGCGTCGTATGACAGCGCGGCGCGATACCCCGCTTTTCGCATGTTCCCGTCGCATTTGGCATGGAACGTGCCCATTTGCGGTCAAATGGCACGACGAAGACAGGAAGTTGATGTGGTTGGGGTGGTCGCCCAACTAACGGGCTTGGTTGTGATCATCAGTCTTTTTTTCCCTGCCGTTCGCAGGGCACTCGCCGAACTTGGCTTCATTGCGGTGTATTTTTCAATTCTCGTTGTTGCGGGTCTGGTTGGCTTCGGCATTTACCGGCTGGCAACCCGGGAGGGCCGGATGAAGGCAATGACTGGAAATCCATTCGCGCTTCCAACCGCTGCCTCGGATCAAACCTGGAACGACGACGAATCAGAAACCACCCTGGACCTTCTCGAACCGGCGTTGCGGCGCCGATACCCCTGGCGGCATTGAACCGCAAGGACCGGCTTTAACAGTCCGTTCAAAAACGTCTTCGCTCGTAGCAGCCGAGGCCTGCCGGGTCGTAGCGTTCGGCGCGAAGACCGGTGACGAGGTTCCATTCTTTAGGAACTCTCAACCCTCAACTCTCAACCAACCTCGAACAATAGAGCCTCCTCATGTCGGCTGCTGCTTTTTTAGCGGGTTGTTAACTGACATTTCATCTGGAACAAAACTGTCCGGCGAGTGTGGGAGGGCGAGGCTCTCGACGAGCCCTGTTTGCCGGGAAGTCACGGTTCGCGAGGACGCTCACCCTCCCGGTTTCAAAAAATTCTCCGTTTAAAGCGCGGCAAATATCGGATTCAGGCAGTGGCGTCGGAGAAACGGCCCGTTTTTTTAGGGGAGCCGTAGTGAGTTGGCCACCGCCCGAATCCAGTTGTCATCTCCAGCAAGTGCAATGCCGACAATCGGCTCCAAGTTGTATTTGCAAAGAAACGTATCCGGAAACTGCGCCATCATGGCGCGGAATGGGGGGAGAAAGAGAACGGTTGCGTCGCTTTGGTGCGCGGGAATTAACGCCAGTGTCCCGGCGCTCTGGACCAACCATGAGACCCTCTTCCCCAATAGCCGCGAACCCAAACGGCATGGGGATAAGGCGGATAACCCCAGTGACCACCCACCCAAAACCATCGGCCGTTCCAAACCCATTCGCCGTCTATCCAGACGTAGTCCGGTCCGGGCGCGACGACAATCGTGTCCACCGGCGGGGGCGGCGGCGGTTGGGTGACGACCACCGTGCCGGCCTGCGCCGCGACGGCTGAAGATTCGCCGATTACACTGGGCGTGTTGATCATGAAATCAATGACCGGGTTGCTCACCCCGGCGTCGCGCAAATCAATGATGTCCGCCGCGCTGAGATGATAGACGGTGTGCGAACTGCGAATCTGGCTGATGATGACGTTGTCGCCCACGCCCGCCGCCGCCAGCGCCTTCACGTCCGTGACGCTCAACGGCTGGCCTTGTTCAACCCGCACATAAGTTTGCGGTGCCTGCGCCCGCAAACGCGCCTGCTGATCCTGATCAATGGCGTTGCCAATCAAACCACCAGCGAGAGCGCCAATGGCCGCGCCGATCAATGCGCCTTCACCACCACGGCCGTTCGCGCCACCAATCAATGCGCCCGAACCGGCGCCGATCAAAGCGCCGCTGCCGGTGTTGTTCTGCGTGCCATCGGGATTCACACAACCCGTTAACACGACCGCCGAAGCCGCCAACGCCAAAATCAAAACATGTAGTTTCATAAATCAGAATCTATTTTATCAGACAACAAACGCCATTTCCACATTCAAAAATCAACCTGCCGTGGCCGGTTGTTAAGACCGTTTCCACGGCCGCTGCTGTTTCCTAAGACGGTGGGCGCAGCAAATAAGTTTCAGCGCGCCAAGGAAATTTTCGGCGCTGGCATGCACCGAAGTAATTGTTAACAGGTGTGAATAACTTAACAAGCTAATCAGTTGCCGTGCGCGCCGGGTGCCGTTTCAATGGCTGCTCCATGATCGCCAAACGAGTCATTCCGTGCCTCGACGTGCATGACGGCAAAGTCACGCGCGGTGTCCAGTTCGGCAAGGCCGAGGCGGGCGAACTGCGCAACGTC
>Ga0207932_1000671_pt1 | contig 11657 bp, 7 predicted proteins | sample NGESurdeep092012_FD_184480 | JGI IMG/M metagenome (GOLD analysis project Ga0207932, IMG submission 184480) | Arctic peat soil microbial communities from Barrow, Alaska - NGEE Surface sample 415-2 deep-092012 (SPAdes) | ecosystem: Environmental > Terrestrial > Soil > Wetlands > Peat ...
CAGGCCGCGAAGATGAAGGTCCACGGCATCTTCCGCGAGGTCACGACCGAGGTCGGCCAGATCATCGTCGCCGACGTCGATCCTCAGCGCATCGCCGAGCTCCTGGCACCGGACCGGGCCGCCCTCGGGAGACTGATCCGGAAGGAGTCTCCCTAGATCCTCTTCCGATACAGCGTTCGCCGGCTGACCCCGAGGAGCTTCGCCGCGCGGCTCTTGTTGCCCTTCACCTCAGCGAGGACGCGGCGGATGTGAGCGTTCTCCACGTTGCGCAGATCGACCGATGTGACGCGCAGATCGTCTGCGCCCTCGCGCGCGATGCCGAACTGCAGGTCGGCGGCCTCGATCGTGTCGCCCGAGACGAGCGCCGCGGCGCCTTCCAGGAGGTTCTCCAGCTCGCGCACGTTGCCCGGAAACGGATAGTCGAGGAGGGCCTTCACGGCGTCGCGCGAGAGCAAAGGCGCCCGGCGGCCGTCGCGCGCGGCGATGCGCCCGAGGAAGTGCCCGGCAAGCCGCGGAATGTCCTCCCGGTGCTCGCGCAGAGCGGGCATCCGGATCTCCACGACGCGCAGCCGGTAGAAGAGGTCTTCGCGGAAACGCCCGCCGCGGATCTCCGCGGGCAGATCCTGATGCGTCGCCGAGACGACCCGCACGTCGACCGGCACCTTCGCGCGGCCGCCGAGGCGCTCGATCTCCCGCTCCTGCAGGACGCGGAGGAGCTTGGCCTGGATGGCGAGCGGCGTGTCGCCGATCTCGTCGAGGAAGATCGTGCCGCCATTCGCCAGCTCGAACTTGCCGATCCGCGCCTCGACACCCGTCGCGACGCCGCGCTCGATCCCGAAGAGCTCGCTCTCGAGCAGGCTTTCGGGGACGGCCGCGCAGTTGAGCGCAAGGAAGGGACCCTCGCGGCGCGGCGAGCCCGCGTGCAAAAGCTTCGCCGCGAGCTCTTTGCCCGTGCCGCTCTCGCCCGTGACGAGGACGTTGACCCGCGACGCCGCCGCGCGGGCGACGAGCTCCTTGGCGCGCCGCATCGCCGGCGAGTCGCCCACGAGGATCTCGTCCACGCCGAGGCTGCCCTTGAGCGAGCGGTTCTCCTCCCGGAGACGGTCGAGGTCGGCGGCGAGCGTCCGGAGGCGTCGCGCCGCCTCGAGCGCCGGCGCGACGAGCCCCGCCAGCGAAACGAGGAACCGGCGATCCTCTTCGTCGAACGACGGCAGGTCGCCGCCCCGCGCTTCGCGATCGAGGACGACGAGCACGCCGACGACGCGGCCTCCCGCGAGAAGGGGGACCCCGGCCACGCTCTCGACACCGGTGCCCATGACGGTCTCTCTGCCGCGTGAGAGCGACGTCATCGCGCGCGCGAGGTCGAGGACGAAGGGGTCCGACGCGACCGCGAGCGGCCCCGGCTCGGGCTCGAGCCCGAGCGAGGCGACCGTCCCGGAACCTTCCGCATCCTCGAATGCCGCCGCGAAACCGCGGGCCGCATCCAGAACCGGAACGGCCCGCGCGAGGATTTCCTCGAGAAGCGCTTTCTCCTCGCGCGCCGACGTAAGCGAGCGGCTCACGTCGTAGAGGGTCTCGAGGCGCAGAACTTTCTTCTTGAGCGCGAAAGCCTCGAGATCCCGTCCCGGCGGGCGGCCTCCGCTCATCGACGGCTCAGGGGACGCCCGGAGCGCGGGCGGCCCGGGCTTCGGCGGCTGGCCTCCGAGGCGCCAGGCGCGCGGCGACCGTCAAGGCAGGCGCGAAGTGCGGGTTCCTCTTGAGAAGCGGCGCAAGCTCTTTCTCCGCTTCCTCGTTGCGACCGAGGTCGTGGAGGCAGCCGGCCACGAGAACGCGGCCAAAATCCTTTGCCGGGTAATACTGCGTTCCTACGAGGCCGAACTCGCCTTCCGGCTGCTGGATCTTCCGGAGGAGCGCCACCGCCTCCTCGCAGCGGCCGGACCGGGCCGCCGCCACTCCACGGACCAGAGTGCCACTTTCCTCCGCGTCCTTCTTCTCGGCGTCCGGCTCCTTCTCGTACGGGGCAGCCGCGTTAGCGAGCAGGGCGTCGAGTCCCGTCGTCTCGCCCTTCATCGCGAGAAACGCCGCCTGATAAAGAGCGATCCTGGCGCCGAGCCGCTCGGCCTCCGATCCGGGCGGGAGGCCGGCCGCTTCCGCTACGAAGAGATCTTTCTCCTTGCGCGCGGCCGCTTCGTCGCCCGCGTCGAGCAGCGCGAGCGAAGCGTAGAAACGGAAGTCGAGGCGCGCGATGGGCTGGGTGGCTTCGTCCGACGCCTTGAGAAAGTACTGGGCGGCCTTCGCCGGATTTCCCCGGCCGATTTCCACGGTCCCGAGGTGGCCGTAAGCGGGAAAGAAGTCGCTCTTCACGGCAAGCGCCTTCTTGAGGACGTCCTCGGCCTCGTCGTACCGCCCCGTGAGCGCGTAGAGCTCGCCGAGCGAGTCGAGGGGGTTCGCCTGGTCGGGCGCGAGGTAGCGGTAGCGCTTGAGGTAATCCTCGGCCTTCGCGAAGTCGCCGCGCGCCGCGCTGGCATAGCCGAGTGTGTTGTAGGCGATCGCGTAGTTCGGATTCACGGTGAGAAGCCGCTCGTATTCCGCGAGGGCCTCGGCGGTGCGCTTCTGGCTCGCCAGGAAGGTGCACCGCATCAGATAGCCTTCAGGATCGTCCGGGAATCGCCGCAGGTACTCGTCGTAGAGCGCGCCGAGGGTCGCGCTGTCGCGCCGCCCCCAGCGCTCCTCGTAAATCCGCAGCATGAGCTCTTCGCGCGGCGTGATCTCGTCCCGCGAGCGCGCCGCCGACGCGAGGAGGGACTTTGCCCGGTCGGGATCGCGCCCCCGGATCTTGTCGGCGAGGCGCAGCGTCGCCATGACGAAGTGAGGGTCTTCCTTGAGCGCGGCCGCGTAGCCGGAGATCGCCTCGCGCTCGTACATCTTCAGGTCGTTCTCGCGTGCCCCGTTGTAGGCCTTCCGGGCCTGCTCGGAGGACGTCGTGACGTCGCGGCGGCTCCTGAGAAAGAACGCCCCGGCGGTCCCGGCCGCCGCCAGCCCCATCACCGCGAGGGTGACGACGAGCGGGCGCAGCGAGCGGCGGGACGTCGATGCCATGGGGCCTCCTGAGGCCGCCAAAGCGGCCCATTGATGATACGCGCCGGCGGCACCGGAGTTCTCACTCGATGCGCATGAGGACGAAGGTCTGGTCGTCGTACTGCTCGGCATCCTGGGTGAACTGCCGGATGTCCTCGAGGAGCTCGTCGGCGAGCTCCGGGAGCGGCTGCCGGGCGTGGCGGACGAACGACGCCTTGAGCCTTTCGTCCCCGTACGGTGCCATTTCGGCCGACATCGCCTCACTGAGGCCGTCCGTGTAGAAGAGGAGGAGGTCGCCGGGCGCGAGGTAGAACGTGACGGTGTCGTAAGGCACCTCGCGGAAGGCGCCGAGAGGAAGCCGGTTCGCCGGGGCGGGAATCTCCACCGCGGCGCCCCCGCCGGCGCGCACGAGCAGAGGGGTCGGCTGTCCGCCGAAGGCATACGTGAGAGACAGCGCCTTCGGATCGAGGAGGAAGTACGCCAGCGACACGAACATCCGGCGCTTGATGTCGTAGAGGCGCCGGTTCGACTCTCGGAACACGACGCCGGGATCGGGATCGGTCATCGCGCGCGCGTAGACGATCTCCTTCGCCGCGACCATGAGGAGGGAGGCCGGAATCGACTTGCCGGAGACATCCCCCACGACGAGGGCGAGGCGCCCGCCATCGCGCACGTCGCCGTCCACCTCGAGGAAGTCGTAGAAATCACCGCCGACGACTCGGGCCGGCCGGCTCACGCCGAAGAACGAGACGCCGGGCACGCGCGGCAGCTCGCGTGGGAAGAGGCTCGTCTGGATTTCGCGCGCGATGTCGAGGTCGCGCTCCATCTCGGCGCGCCGCGTGAGCTCTTCGTGCAGGCCCGCGGCCTCGAGCCCGAGGGCGCCCTGGTTCGCGATCGTGAGGAGGTGGTCGAGGTCCTCCCGCGAAAGCTCCTCCTCCGACCGCTTGCGCCCGACCGCGAGGAGCCCGAGGAGCTTGCCGTGCGTCGCGAGCGGCAGCAGGACCGTGACGGGCCGGCGCCTGGCGGCCGCGACGAAGGCGCGGGAATCGGCGTCGAGAGTCCAGCCGTCGAGCTCCGCGAGCCGGACCGGCACGCCCTTCTCGAGCACGAGACGCGGCAGCACCGCCCCCATCGGAAGCGCGGGAAGTCCCGCGCCGTCGCCGCCCGGCAGGTCGGCGTACGTCCCGTCGGTGAAGGCGCCGTCCTCGCCGCGCGGCAGGAGGAGATCGAGGCTCTCGAGCCTGAGGAGCTCGGCCGTCCGGGATGTCAGGAGCGTTCGGAGCTTGGGCCTCTCGAGCTGCGACACGACGGAGCGGCTCATGTCGAGGAGAGCGCGCTGGAAGTCGGCGCGGTCGCGGAAGAACACGCGGTCCACGACGCTCTGCATCCGCCGCCTGAGCGGGTCGAAGAGAAGCACGACGACGAGGCCGAAACCGAACGCGAACGCCGGGGACGAGAAAAGCGTCGACGACGAGACGGTGGACACGAGGGCGTTGCCCGCCACCAGGCAGAGCGCGTAGAAGCCGGTGACGACGGCCGTCAGGGTCGCGTAGACGAGCGACTTGCGGATGATGACCTCGACGTCGAAGAGCCGGAACCGCACGATCGCGTACGCGAACGTGAGCGGAATGAGCGCCATCGGGACGACGCCCCACGCGAGATACCGGTCCTCGCGAAACAGCGACGGGAAGAAGACGGCGAACACGACGAAGGGCACGATGCCGGCCACGGTTCCGAGGAGAAGAACGAGGATGGGCCGGCGCGCGGCGCGGTCCTCGCTCGTCCACCACGTATGCGCGAGCGCGAGGAGCCCGAGGATGAGGTAGTCCGCGAGGAGGATCCAGTTCAGCGTCGGGGCCCCGTAGATGAGGCGCCGCGTCCCGCCGTGACGCGCACCCGCCATCTGAAGCACGTAGAGCGCCGGCGGAAGGGTGTAGAGGAGCGTGAAGAGGAGGGGCGACCGGTTCAGGAAGCGCTGGAGCGCACCGAGCCACGGCGCCGCGGACGCCTCGCCGGCGGCGCGTTCGGCGAACCGGAACGTCTTCTTCGCGGGGAAGAGCAGGAAAAAGTGGAGAAAGACCGCCGGCAGGAGGAAGAGGGCGAGGGTTCCCGCCACCTGCACGACGTAGTCGATCCAGTAGTAGCTGGACGGGCGCAGCCGACAGATGAAGAAGAGCATGAAGAGAATGCACAGGACGTAGAAGACCTGCACGGCGGGGTCGTCCGGGCGCCGCGAGACCACGAAGGCCCCGAGGACGAAGAAGAGGAGGCCCAGGAACGCGAAGTAGAAATAGGACGCCGACCCCAGCCGGAACGGCGTGAGGACGACCTTCGTCTCGAAGACCTCTCCCCCGCGGCTCACGAGGTAGTCCACGGCCTCGCCCGCGACATGGCGGCGCAGCTCGGGGGGCGCCTCGGCCGCCTTGTTGAGCATGCGGTGGCCGATGCCGAGCACCGTGTCGCCCGTCCTCAGGCCCGCCTTTTCGGCCGCCCCGCCCGGCACGAGATCCCGGACGACGATGCCCCCCGTCGAGTACGGATCGGGCACGACGCCGTCGTAGGCCTTCGGCATGAACATGTCCACGACCGAAAGCACCGCGAGCAGGCAGCTGACGACGCCGATGAAAACGAGGAGCGGCCTCAGCGAGCGGCCGGGTACTGAGGCCGCGCCCTCCGGGCTGCTCGGATCCGGCGACAGAACCGACATGCTTGCAGTCAGTATACGAACGGCGTGCCAGAGACGTTCCCGAACGGGAGCCCCTCTCGCGTGCGAGAATTGAGGCGTCGTGACCCGCGGGCTTTTCGTGACATTCGAGGGGATCGAGGGCTGTGGGAAAACGACCCAGCTGAACCGCGCCGCCGACTGGCTGCGAGCCCGGGGGCATGCCGTCCTGACGACGCGGGAGCCGGGCGGAACGGCCCTCGGCAAGCGGGTCCGGCACGCCCTCCTTCACGCGCGAGAGAACGTCGAGGCGGGCGCCGAGCTGCTGCTCATGGTGGGCGACCGGCGGCAGCACCTCTTCGAGACGATCGAGCCCGCCCTTAACGCGGGCACCGCCGTCCTCTGCGACCGGTACGCGGACTCCTCGCGCGCCTATCAGGGCGCCGGCCGGGGCCTCGGCGAGGCGGCCGTCGACGAGCTCCACCGCCGGTGGTGCCCCCGCGTCCCCGATCGCACGTACCTCTTCGACTGTCCCGTCGAGGTCGCGCTGCTTCGGGTCGCCGAGAGGAGCGGCCCCGGGCGCGAAAAGATCGACAAGTTCGAACGCGAGGAGATCGCGTTCCACCGCCGCGTGAGGACCGCCTATCGCCGCCGCGCCCGCAAGGAGCCGCGGCGCTTCCGGATTCTCGATGCGAAAGGGACACCCGACGCCGTTTTCGCGCGGCTGGAAAGAGATCTCGAGGCTCTGTTCGCTCCCGGGCGCGGACGCACGGGAAAGCGCGGATGAGCGCCCGCGCCCCCGTCGTCCTTCTCGCGGGCCCCGGGTCGCGCCGACTCGAGGCGCTGGCGCTCGAGAACGCAGCGGAGGTCATCTGCGGTCCCGGTTTCGACCCCGAGTCTCCGGCGGCGCGCCGCGTGTTCCGCCGCGAGCATCCCGACCTCATGGTTGCGGCGCCCGAGAGGCGGCGCCGCGTGAATCCCCCGCCCTTCGAGGAAACCGAAGGCAAGGAGACGACGCTGCCGACCGCGCTCGTCCGCGCGGTGGCCGCCGACGCGACGCGGCTCCCCTACGAGGCGGCGCGCCGCGCGATCCTCTTTCTCGACGTGGATCGCACCGAGGCCGCGGCCTTCAGCGCGCTCCTGAAGATCCTCGAGGAGCCCCCGACGAAGACGCGCTTCGTCCTCACGGCCACGCGCCCGCGCCTCCTGCCGCCCACGATTCTTTCGCGCGTCGCGCTCCGGCCGGTGCCGGGCTCGACGCGCGAGGAGACCGCCGCCGCCCTCCGGGGCCGCGGCCTCGGCGAGGAGGAAGCCGCCGCCCGCGCCGCCTTCCTGCCCCACGACGTGGACGAGGCCGCGGAGCTGGACGTGGCCGAGGCGCGAGCCGTGCGCGATGCTCTCCTCGAGGCCGCGAGCGGCGTCTTCCTCACGGGCTCTCTGTCGTGGGCGCTCGCGCTCGCGACGCTGCTGGGTGAAGACGACGGCCCCGAGGCGGTGCGCCGCCTCCAGCTCCTCGCGCAGCTCCTGCGCGACGCCGCGGCGGCGCCCGTAGACCCCGCGGGGCGCTACGTCCTCTTCCGCGAGCGTTTCGCGGACCTCGCGCGCCTCGGCGCGGCGCCGGCCGCGCGCCTCCTCGATGCGGCCTCGGGCGCGCTCGCCCTCGCCGCGAGCCTCACCGACTCGCGCCGCAACGTGAAGCTGTCGACGGAAGCGTTCGCGCTGGGACTGTGAGCGCGGACGAGCGGCCGGTCTCCCGAAGCGCGAAGGCGCTCTCGATCCTTCTCGCGTTCGTCCCGCCCGCGCGCATGGCATGGATCGTCTTCACGAACGGCGAGAACAACCTTTCGAACGACTACGGACTGCGCGTGCCGCTCGTCGTCTCGATGCTCGATGGAACGTGTTCGTTCACGAGGTACTTTCGCGAGGCGTGGGTTTCCGCCAGTCACTCCCTGATCGCGGTGTCGCCGATCTACTACCTCAACGCGCGGTTCTTCGACTGGTCCGTCTGGATCGAGCTGAGCCTCGGCCTCGCCCTGGTCGCGGCCACGCTGGTGCTTCTGGCCGGCGCAATCCCGCGCTCCGTGCGTTGGCAGCTCCTGCCCCTGCTGTCACTTCTCCTCTTCTCGACGTCGAGGGTGTCGGTCTTCACGTTCGGCGAACCCTCCCTGCAATACGGGCTTTCGCAGCTCGGCGTCGCGATCGCCGCGTTCGCACTGGGACGCTGGGACAAGAAGCCAATTCCCCTCGCCGTGGGTCTCACCTCCGGCGGTGTCCTGGCGTCGTGGTCCTGGGGCGGCGGGATCATGGTGTGGCCGATCCTCGTCGTGGCCCTCGCCCTTCGACGCACCAACCGGGTCGCCACGTGGGCGATCCTCGCGGCGGGCGCTACGGCAGGTCTGGCACAGTACGCATGGTTGCTCCCCCGGCAGCTCAACTCGACCACGGCTGCGAACGTTCCCTGGGCGATGAAAGCCCGGGTTTTCCTCGACGTTCTCGGCCGCCCGTTCGTCAACGGAATCGGCCACGCCGATCTCAACTCCTGGTCGCAGGCAGTGGGCGCCGCGGCGCTGCTCGGGCTCGCGGTGCCGCTGGTCGTCCTGCGCAAGAGATTCCGTGAATTGCTCGTCCCGCTCTTCCTCATCTCCTGGGCACTTCTCGTCGCCGCGCAAATCGCGCTCGTGCGCGCAGCCATCGCGCCCTGGTACGCGTCGCCGCCGGCCCTCTTCTGGGCGGGGCTTCTCATGCTCTTCGCGGCCTTGTCCGCGCCCGTGCGAATCGCCGGGATCCTCGCCATTGCCGTCCCTTCGCTGATCGTCCAATTCACCTGGGAGGACAAGTCCTTCTATCTCCCGTCGCGCTCTCCCGTCTCGGCCGCGTGTCTTCGCGAATGGCGCACGGCGCCGGCGGCATGCGCCGAGCGCCTCTTCCAGTGGGGGGGTGGAGGCGCGCCTCCAGGCTGGCTCGGCGAGCCGCTGGAGAGGCACGGAATCTCCGTCTTCGGGCCGCGCCGCACGTACCTTCTCCAGGGGGACGTCCCTCTCGGGCGCGTCCGACTCGAGCCCGAGTCCGCGCCGTCCTTTTTCTCGGACGACGGCAGGACCCGGCGCGACATCAACGACTTCCACCGACTCGACCTCGTCCTCTCGCCCGGTGGGGCCGTGAGCTGGAGCGTGGACCTTCCACCCGGCACGCGCCGCGCCACGTTTTCGACGGTCATCCGGGCGGCCCCGGGCGACTCGCAGCTCGGGCGAGGCGCGCGCGTCTCGGTCACGGCGGAAGGCTCGCCCGTCTTCCTCGAAGAACGCGCGTTCCTTCCTCGCGAGACGTCGCGCCCCCTGTCGGTCGATCTCTCGTCCCTGGCGGGAAGACGCGTCACGCTGCGCCTCTCTACCGAAGAGACGCACGAGGGCGACACGCCGCTCGTCTTCGAGGCGCCGAAGATCGAGCTGGCGCTGAAAAGGACGATGTGACGGCCGCAGGGAACCGCGCCTCTACGATTGCGATTCTGGCGCTCGCCGCGGTCCTGAGGCTGCCGCTCGTCTTTTCCGGTCTCCCGTACATCTCGTACGTCGACGAGGGTGGCGTCCTCCATCCGGCGACGCGTCTCGTGCGTTCCGGCGGGTGGGATCCCGGGTGGTACCAATACCCGTCTTTGTCCATGTACCTGACGGCCGCAGTCCTGCACGCGTCGCGGCCCGTCTACCGTCTCGTTCACGGACGGCCGCTGGCTGCGGACCTTCCGCCCGAGGGAGACCTCTACGACCTCATCGCTCCGCCCGCGGTCATTCTCGCGGGGCGCGGCGTCGTCGCCGCAGCGAGTCTCGTTACGGTTCTCCTCGGCATGGCGCTCGCGCGCCGGCTCGCCGGTCGTTCGGCGGCCATCGCAGCCGGGCTGCTTCTCGCCATGACCCCGGCCCTCGTGCAGCGAGCGTGCATCGTGATCACCGATACTCTGTCGGCCGCATTCGTTGCGGGCGTGCTCCTCGCCGCCGAGGATCTGCGTTCCATCCTCCGAAAGGAGGGGCCGTCCTCGATCGCCGCCCGGCGCCACGCGCTCCTCGCGGGCGCTCTGGCGGGTCTTGCCGCCGCCACGAAGTATCCGGCCGGCGCCGTCTTTATCGTGATTCTCGTGGCCGTGTTCGCGCCCGGCGGTCTCTCCTTCGAGCGCGTACGGCTGGCCGGCCTCTCCGCGCTCGCGGCGATTCTCGCGACGCTCACCGCGATGCCCGCGCTCGTCTTCAGGACCCGGCAGGTGGTGGCGGGCCTCGTGGCGCAAGCACACGATTACGCCACCTTCCCGAGCACGCGGGGCCTTTTCCCGCAGGCGCTCGCCCCCGAAGAGGCGGGGTGGCTCCTCACGCTCTTCGGGCTTCTGGGCCTCGCCCTCCTTGCGCTGCGCCGCGAGACCCGCCCGACGGTCGCCTCATGGGTCGCTTTCGGCGGCCTCCTCCTCGCGCCGCTCCTCAGGTACGGGTTTCAGCCATTCCGGAACGCCCTCCCGCTCGTGCCGCCTTTCGTAGTCGCGGCTTCCTGCCTGTTCGGCGACAGGTCACCGCTTGCGCGCTGGCGCGGCGCACGTGCGTTCGCCGCCGCGATTCTCCTCGTCGGCCTGACTCCCGGTCTCCTCGAGGCCTGGCGCATGCGGCGTCACACGGATACACGCATTCTCCTCGTGGACGAGCTCGCGCGAGACCGATGGGCCGGAAAAGGAATCCTCGTGGAGCGCGAGCTCGCCATCCTTCCGGCGGAGCTTCGCCGTGCGAGGGCCGCGTTCACGGTCGCCCCGTGGTCCGAGATGAGGCAACTGGCCCGGAGCGGGGAATTCGACGCCGTCGTCTTCGGCGACTTCGACATGAAGTCCGCGCCTGCACCCTGGCTCGCCGGGCTCGAGGATTGGAGGTCGTGGGCAGCCGGCCTCCCGCTGGTTTATGCGGTCGGGAGCCAGCAGACGCCCGTGTACGCGGGCATGTGGCGCACGTGGGACGAGAACGTCCGGCTGGCGCTCCTGGTCGGCCCTCGCGGCACGTATCTCCTCCAGCGCACGTATCTTCTCCAGGGCGACGTCCCGCTCGGGCGCGTGCGCCTCGACCCCGCGTCGGCGCCGTCATTCTTCTCGCGGGATGGCAAGATCCCGGGAAACATCGAGGACTCCCGCCGGCTCGACCTGGTCCTGTCGCCCGGTGCGACCGTGACCTGGCGCGTGGACGTGCCGCCTGGCACGCGCACGGCGCGTTTCCGTACGGTGGTTCGAACCAACCCCGACGAATCCTTCAATGCCCGAGGGGCGGCTGTCTCTGCTTCGGCCGGCCCTGACGTCCCGACCATCGCGTCACGCGTGTTTCTCCCCCGCGGCGAAAAACGTGAGCTCGCGCTCGATCTCTCCCGTTTTGCGGGACGAACGGTGGAACTCTCTCTCGGCTCAGAGGTAACCCAGGCGCCGGGCGCGCCCCTCCTCTGGGAAGCTCCGCGTATCGAGCTGAACGTCCAGGAGGAGAGTTCGACACCGAAGGAGCCGCGTCCGTGAACATTCTGCGAAAGACGCGTCGACGGCTAAGTGCCTAGCCGAAGAACCCGGGCACGATCGTTTCGATCGCGTCGGTCCAGCGCGTCGCGTTCGTCCTCAGCATGCGGTTTCCGTGCACATCGGCCTTCGCGGCCTCCGCGAGCCGCGCGCGGAGCGCCCCGTCGCTCACGATCTCCTCGAGCGCCTCCGCCCACGCCTCGGGTTCGTTCGCGGCGAGGAGCCCCGTCTCGCGGTGCCGCACCGTGCCGCGATAGGGGCGGACGTCGCTGAAGACGCCCGGAATCCCGAGCGCTCCGTAGTCGAGATACTTGAGGTCCGACTTGCCGCGCGTGAACGCGTCGTCCTCGAGAGGCGCGATCGCGACGTCCCAGCGAAGCTGCTGCCGCATCCAGG
>Ga0207932_1000672_pt1 | contig 11655 bp, 7 predicted proteins | sample NGESurdeep092012_FD_184480 | JGI IMG/M metagenome (GOLD analysis project Ga0207932, IMG submission 184480) | Arctic peat soil microbial communities from Barrow, Alaska - NGEE Surface sample 415-2 deep-092012 (SPAdes) | ecosystem: Environmental > Terrestrial > Soil > Wetlands > Peat ...
CCGGTGCACCTGCTGCTCACCGATGTGGTGATGCCCGGCATGAGCGGACGACACCTCGCGGAGCTGCTCGCGCAGACTCATCCGGGGATGAAGGTGCTTTACATGTCCGGCTACACGAGCGACACCATGGTGCGACACGGGGTGTTGGAGGCGAAGGTGTCCTTCATCAACAAGCCGTTCAATGCGGCGGCCTTGCTCCAAAAGGTTCGGGAGGTGCTGGATTCGACCGATGAGGGCAACAGTGGTTGAATCCGCCGACACTACATTAGCCTGCGAACGAAAGGCTCCGTGAACCTCCTCATCGTTGACGACCATGCCGCCAACCTGAAGCTGCTCCGCGCGCAGCTCGAAGCCAAAGGCCACGCGGTCTTCGAGGCTCATGACGGCGTGGAGGCGCTCGCGCTGCTGGAGCGTGAGCGCGTGGAGGCGGTAATCTCCGACATCCTCATGCCGCGGATGGACGGCCACCGGCTCTGCGAAGAAATCCGCAGGCACGCGCGCCTGCGCGACCTGCCCATCATCATATACACCTCCAGCTTCACCTCGCCCGGCGATGCGAAGCTGGCGCTGGACGTGGGCGCGGACAAATACCTGACCAAGCCCGCCTCCGTCGAAACCCTCGTCGCCGCGCTGCACGAAGCCATCGCCATACTCCCTGGCGCACGGCAACCCAAGGCGTTGCAGGAAGTCGAGGTGCTCAAGGAATACAGCGAGCAACTGGTGTCCAAGCTGGAGGAAAAGAACACCGAGTTGATGGCCGCAGAGGTCAAGTTTCGCGCCTTGGTCGCGCAATCCATCGTCGGCATTTACATCGTTCAGGATGACCAGTTCGTTTACGTGAATCCAGGGATGCAGAAAATCTTCGGTTGGTCCGAGGCCGAGATGACTTCACGGACGTTCTCCGACTTCATCGTGCCGGAAGACCAGGCATTGGCGCGCGAACACATCAGCAAGCGGATTTCCGGCGCGGTGTCGAGCGTCCACTATGATATGCGGGTGCTCCACCAGTCCGGGGCCGTGTTGAAGGTCGAGGTTCACGGCAGCCGGACGGAGTACAACGGACGGCCCGCGGTGATGGGGATGCTGCTGGACATCACCGAGCGCAAGAAAGCCGAGGAGGCGGCGCAGCGGAGTCAAAAGCGCCTGCGCGATCTCATCGATGGGCTTGGTCCTTCCATGTTCGTGGGATTGATGACGCTCGAGGGAATCCTGATCGAGGCCAACCGGCCCGCGCTGGCGGCGGCTGGCTTGAAACCGGAAGACGTTCTGGGCAAGCCCTTCGAGGAAACCTACTGGTGGGCCTATTCCCAAGAAGTCCAGCAGCAGTTGCGTGAGGCCATCGCGCGGGCCGTGCGCGGGGAGGCCTCCCGCTACGACGTGCAGCTGCGCGCGGCGGACAACCATCTCATTGACGTCGACTTCTCCGTGCAACCGTTGTGGGGCGAGACCGGTGAAGTCGTATTCCTCGTCCCGTCCGCGAACGTCATCACCGAGCGCAAGCGGGCGGAGGAGTCGCTGCGCCTGCAAGGCGACGCCCTCAATGCCGCCGCCAATGCGATCGTCATCACCGACCGCTCGGGAGCAATCGAATGGGTGAATGATGCCTTCAGCGTGCTTACCGGCTACCCCGCGGTCGATGTCTTGGGCGAGAACTCCAGGCTCCTCAAATCCGGCAAGCACGATCCGGCATTCTATCAGTCGCTGTGGGATACGATCCTGTCCGGACGGACGTGGCGCGCCGAGACCACCAATCGCCGCAAAGATGGCAGTCTGTACATCGTGGATATGACGATCACGCCGGTGAAGAGCGCCCGTGGCGAGATTGCGCACTTCATTGCGATCCACCAGGATCTCACGGAACGGAAGCAGCTCGAAGCCCAGTTCCTGCAGGCGCAGAAGATGGAGTCGGTTGGCCGGCTCGCCGGCGGCGTGGCGCATGACTTCAACAACCTGCTGTCCGTGATTCTCGGCTGGACGGAGATGGCGATGGCGGACCTGCCCGCGGAGCATCCGATCAGGCCGTCGCTGGAGGAGGTCCTGAGTGCTGGCCACGGAGCCGCGCGCCTGACAAAACAACTGCTGGCGTTCTCGAGACAGCAATTGGTAGAGCCCACGGTCTTCAACGTCAACGATCTCGTCGTCGGGATGCAGGAGATGCTCCGTCCGCTGATCGGCGAAGACATCGAGTTCGTCACTCGCCCAGGCCCCGACCTCGCTACCGTGAAGATGGATCGCGGGCAGGTCGAACAGGTGCTCATGAACCTCGTCGTGAATGCGCGCGATGCGATGCCGACGGGTGGAACGCTCACCATCGAGACCGCGAATGTGGTTCTGGATGCGGCGTATCTGCGGACGCACGCCGACGTGATGCCCGGCGATTACGTGATGCTCGCCGTGAGCGACTCGGGCGCCGGGATGAACGAAGAGGTCAAGACACACCTCTTCGAGCCCTTTTTCACGACGAAGGAGCGAGGGAAAGGGACCGGGCTGGGGCTCGCGACGTGCTATGGGATCGTGAAGCAGGCCGGTGGCCACATCGCCGTGGACAGCGAGAAGGGAGTCGGCACCACCATGAAGGTCTATCTGCCGCGGCGTCGTGAGGCCGCCGAATCGGCCGTGCGCGGTCACAAGACGATGCCGGTGCACGGTGTGGAAACGATTCTCCTGGTGGAGGATGAGCCGGCGGTGCGCCGCGTAACCACACGCATGCTCGAGGCGCAGGGATACCGCGTGCTGAGCACCAGCAGCGGCGCGGAGGCGTTGCGGGTGATCGAGGAAGAACGCGAGCCCCTGCAGCTCCTCCTGACGGACGTCGTCCTCGGGGGCGGGATGAGTGGGCGCGTGCTGGCGGATCGTGTCCACGCGTTGAGGCCGGAGCTGAAAGTGCTGTTCGCCTCGGGCTACACGAGTGACGTGACCATTCTGCACGGTCTGCTCGAACAGAGCGTCGCGCTCGTCCAGAAGCCGTTCACGGCGGAGTCGCTGGGCGAGAAGGTGCGGCGGGTTCTCGATGCCGGCTGAAAGCGTGGCCACTTGGGGAGCACGTGTGGCGAAAACGCCTGACGACAACTCTCTCATCCGCGTCCTGGTCATCGACGACCAGCCGAACGTGCGAGTGGACCCTCCGACAGCGCTAGCGCAATGAGGGATTCTCCCCAGAAGCAGCCCGTTCCGCCCCGTGCGCTCGCGATGTCAATCGCCGCGCTCGCGATACCGGTTGCCACCGTCTACTGGCTGCCGGACTGGACGAGCAACGGCCTCGGGATGCTCATCTGGCTGACGGCGCTCATTCCGGCCTTCCTGCTCTCCTACTACCGCGGCTGGCAAGGCGTGGCCGTCGCCCTGTCCGGTGGGATGGCGGTGATCACCGCGACGCAAGTCAGCGTGGTCGCGTTCCAGATCGCCGAACCGAACTGGACGCTGCTCGTGGTGATCGTCTCGGTCTACCTGGTCGTGTCGGTCGGCATCGCCACGCTCGCGGAGGTGCTCCGCCGGGAGCGCCACGCCGCGGAGGACATGGCACGGATAGACCGGCTCACCGGGCTGCCGAACCGGCGTCACGTCGAGGATGCGCTGGAGCGCGAGTTTGCGGCGGCCGAGCGAGGCAGGAACCTGACGGTCGTCATCTTCGACCTGGATCATTTCAAGCAGGTGAACGACCGCCAAGGGCACGCGGCGGGCGACATGACGCTCAAAGCGTTCGCGAAGATCCTTGGCGCGAACACCCGCAAGGAGAACATGTCCGCGCGATTCGGCGGAGAGGAGTTCGTCTCGGTGCTGCGCGATGCCGATGCGGACTCCACCGCTCTGTTCGCCCAGCGGGTGCTGGATCAGATGCGCGCATGGCCGTTGCCGTGGGGCGTCCAGACCGTCAGCGCCGGGATTGCACAGTACCAGAAGGGGATGGGATCGTACGAACTGCTCCTGGGGGAGGCCGACCGCGCGCTCTATCAGGCCAAGGACGGGGGGCGGGACATGGTGTGCACCGCCGCACGGTACGAGCAGTCCACGACCGGCACGCCCCGGCGCGTGGCCGCTTCGACGAGCGAACCGCCGGACGAGACCGCTCCTGCGAAAGCCACTTCAGCCAGGATCTGGATCGTCGACGACGACGCGGCGGTTCGCAGCATGGCGAAGAGCATGCTCATCCGGGACGGCTACAAGCTGTGGGACACGGGCGATGCCCTCGAAGCCATACGCCACTTCGCGGAGGCGTCCCCTGCCGAGCGCCCTGACGTCGTCCTCACCGACGTGATCATGCCGGTGATGACCGGGATGCGGATGGTCGACCAGATCGCGAAGATCAGTCCCGACGTCAAGATCATCTACATGTCGGGATATGTGCAGAGCGCGATCGAATGGCAGGGATCGCCCGGCTCGGTCGTCGCCTTCCTGGAAAAACCGATCGAGCGGGGAACGCTGCTCGCCGCCGTACAGCGCGTGATCCGCACGGCCCCAGGTCGCTCCGCCGGGTGAGCGCGCCATTCCCTCGAGCTGCGTCTATCAGTCACTGATTCACCGATGGCGGCCCCCTACATCCCTGGGTATTTCCCCGCCAGCGTCTTGAAGCGCACTTGCTGCGCCGGCGTCGCGTCCGGGCGCACCTCGAGGTTCCACGCCTTCGTGGAATCGGTCGATGCCGCAAAGCGCAGTCCGAACCAGTCGAGCGCCTCGGTGTAGTCGAGTTCCTCCGTGGAGCGGAGCGTCTTGCGCATGAACTCGGTGAGATCGGTGCCGGCGAGCTCCGAGGCGAGGGCGACGAGATTGTCCGGCGTGTAGCCGTGCGCGTCGCCATAGCGTCGCATGCCGAGGCGCATGAAGTCGTCCATGGTCTTCCTGCCGTTGCTGGCGTGCTGGATTCGAGCGTCGAGCACCCAGCCCACAACCTGGCCTTTGTCGTAGTAGCTGACCGTTTGGCCGGCGTTGCCGCCGACGCCGGATCCTCCGGTGGCGAAAATGCCGAGCGACGCCTGTTCGAGCGTCTGCACGAGGCGGCCCGGCCGATTCTGGACGGCCGTGATGGCGGCGGAAAGCGTGCTGAGGAAGTCTTGAATGGAGCCGACGCCGGAGCGACTGACCAGCAGGTCGCCGTAGTACGAGGTCACGCCTTCGGCGAGCCAGAGCCCGGACGTCCTGGGCGCGTGCTCGTAGTCGAACGGCCCCAGTTCCACCGGCCGGAACCGCTTCACATTCTCGGCGTGAAAGTACTCGTGCGCGACGTAGTCCAGCCAGCGGAGCGATGTTCCCGTCTCGGTGCGCGGGTTCGACGTCAGGAGCGTGGAGTTGAGATGCTCCAGTCCGCCGCCGCCCTGCCGAAAGACGTTGAGGAAGACGTACTTCCTGAACGGGAGTCCGCCCCAGAACCTCGCGTTGGCCCGCGCGATCTTCTCGAGCTTCGCCGCCGCCGTGTCGCCGTTGTACGTCGCGGGAATGTCCCCGATGTCCGCGAGGTAGTGCGTGCTCCCGGCCACCACGAACCGGTGCATCCTGATGTTGCCGATGATGATGGGCGAATCGACAAGTTCGTCGTAGCTCGTCGCTACGTAATCGTTCGGCTTCTTGTCACTCGCCCCGGCAAGCGACGTCGCGCTCTGGTGCCACTGCGCGGGCAGTTCGATGTGGACTTCATGCATGCGCCTGGTGCTCTCGACGAGCGTGACGAAGGTCGGCGCACCATTGATCACCGCATAGTCGGCGACCACCGAGTTGCCCGTCACCGTGGGGCGGCTGCATTCGAGTTCGTAGGTCAGCGTGATCGTGGCCGCGCCCCGGGTGGTGACACGCCACCGATTGGGCTGCGGCTGCTCGACGAGCAGCGAGTCGCCCGTGGGGCCGCGGGCGACGAACTGGTGCAGGCGGCGCACGTAGTCTTCCTGGACGTAGTAGCCGGGCGACCAGACCGGGATCATGAGCTCGACTGTGGCGGCCTTGCCCGTCGGGATCGTGGCGACGACATCGGCCGCGTGTGTATCGGGCGCCGGGAATTTCAGGGTGTAGACGATCGGGTCGAGGCGTTGAGCTCCGGCGGCCGGCGGCCCCAACAGGAAGGCCGGCAGGAGGCCGGCAAGGACGACTCGAGACCAGTGCGATCGCATGGGATGCTTCCGAGCGTGGGTTCGAAGTTGAACATACACCGAGATTCCGCCGCGGTCGGCATTAGTCCAAACGGGCGATGGTGGCGCATGGGCCGGCCCGCCATTCTTCCTCCAGGTGAGTCGCCCCCAGCTGATGAATTCAATCCTGCAACTCATCGAGGAATGATCATGAAATACTCGCGCGCCGTCCTTCTCGTCCTCGCGTGCGGACTCGGCGGCTGCGCCTTCATGGGCCGGCAGGGCACGCTCCTCTACTTGGCGGTCGATTCCGGTTTCTCGGCCAAAGAGATCGAGATGCAGATCGACAAGGCGTTCCTCGAGCGATTCAAGGACCGCGTTACCATCGACGCGACTTTCACCGTGGACAGGGCGATGGGCGCTCCGCTCACGCCCGCTCTCGATGGCGACCTCCACTTCGCCGGCCGCTCTCCGCAAATCGCGCTGATCACCGTCGCGGAGATTGCCAACGCCGCGTCGTTTCCGAAAGCGGTGGAGGTCGTGAAGCTGGCCGACAGCACGAAAAAACGGCTGAACCTTACCGGAGTCTGGAGGCTCTGGCCGGAGCATTCCGGGAGCTCGAAGGAAGAGCAGGGAAGACACATCGAGGCGGTCGACACTTACCGGCCGGACCATGTCTTCGAAATTCACCCGGTCACACGGATAAACGGTCTCAGGCTCCTCGATTCCTTCGTGCCCGTCAAGGGATTCAGCCCGGGCATTGCGCCGGAGACCTTCGACATTTATCAGAAGACCGTCTGCAAAATCATGATCAAGCCAAAGGCGATCTCCATCGTCACGAGGAAGGGGCTGTACAACGACGTCGAGTTCATCATGGAGATCACCGGTGACGCGCCGCTCGTGGTGGAGGATGGTAGGTTCGTGATGGCCTCGGCGCTCGATATGAAGGGGCACGTGGCCGCAGAAAACATTCGCATGGTCTTCGTGAAGGGCACTCCGCCGGAGCTTTCGGTCAGGTCCCTCCGGCGGGGAGCGCGCCTGCACGTGTTCGGGATGCCGCGCATCAACTTCGCCGAGGTCCTGCGGAGAGTGCAGGCCTCCGCCGCGGATCCCGTGCAGCTCACGTGGTCCATACCGTACGAGATCGTCATCGTCGGCGTCTTCAACGACGCGAAGTAGCACGCCGGATCCTGCAGTGTCGATCCGGCTGAGATTGGACCAGAATTCTCACGAACGAATCTTCTCTCCTCTTTGCTGAAAACATATGACTGTTGTGTCGCTGGCCCGCCGCATGACCCGGTTGCTCCTCGCCGCCTGCGTGCTCGACGCCGGCGCTCTCGGTGGCCAGGAAGTTCCGGCCGCGAAAGTCGATACCGCCAAGCACCTGCAAATGCTGTTCACGGTGAGGGACGGCCTGCTCGCCGCCGGAGTCGTGGGTGCCACCATCGCACTGTTTCCGGTTGACCGGTCGTTGGCGGGACGCCTGCAGAACGAGAACTCGGCACCCGGCGGCAAGACGCTCAACTCGTGGGCCAACGGTTTCGACTATCTCGCGATACCCGGCGTCTTCGTCGCGGCTCCGGCCGTCTACCTCATCGGGCGGTTCAGCCACAATGACAAGATGAAAGATCTCGGCTGGCACACGACCGAGGCCGCCATCGTCGGGGTCGCGATCACCGAAGTCCTCAAGGGATTCGTCGGCCGTGCGCGACCATATGTCTCCGCGGACACGAATCCGCACGACTTCAAGTTCGGGGCGGGATTCACGTCGGTCGCCCGCTCGTCGTTCCCCTCGGGACACGCGACGATCGCCTTCGCCGCGGCCGCGGCCGCGTCGAGCGAGGTGAGCCGCATGTGGCCGCGCATGACATGGATCGTCGGACCCGTCCTCTACACCAGCGCCGCCTTCGTCGGCCTCGCGCGAATGTACCAGAGTCAGCACTGGGCGAGCGACGTGGTGCTGGGCGCGGGAATCGGGACCTTCGCCGGACTGAAGGTCGTGCGGTATACGCACGCGCACCCGGACAACTGGATCGACAAGGTGCTGCTTAATACGCGCGTTACGCCGACACCCGGCGGCGGCGGGACGCTGAGCTGGTCGTTTCAGCTGCCGCGGAACACGGCTCATTGACGGCTCGGATGCCTCCAACGATGTAGTTCCTTTCCCACCCTTACGAGCGATAGGCGCGCGCGGACCTCGAACCCATCATTCGTGAGAGGAAAAAGCCTCATCGAATGGAGTGAACATGCCCACGGCAACAGCCCCAATCTCACGCGAGCGCATCGGCCGCGACGGCCGCACCCGTCGCGCACAGCTGGTTGCCATGCTCGAGGAACATGCGTCGCGGGAATACCAAGCGATTTTCCGCCTCGTACGCGAACGCCAGTGCGACTCCCTGGCCGACTTCGCGATGGCCGAACACATGCGGTCACTCCTGAACGCGAACTCACGGGCCGTGACCCCGTGAGCGGCAAGCCGCACGCCGCTTGGCTGGCGATGGGGCTCCTGGCCTTCGGCACCGGCGCGGTTTCGCATGGGCGGGAGCGCCCGGTCGCGTCCGCGGCAGTGCCGGTGCTCTATACCGAAGGCACGGTGCATGGATTCCTCGAGCTGACCACGGCAGACGGAGCGCTCCTGGCGCACGGTGACTTGCTCCAGGTCGTGAGGGAAGGCGGGATCGCGAGCCGGATGGTGTTCCATCTCGCCAAAGGCTCCGTGTTCGAGGAATCGGTCACCTTCTCGCAACGTGACGTATTCACGATGCAGACGTACCACCTCGTCCAGAGCGGTCCGGCGTTCGCCGATGATCTGGACGCCACGCTTTCGCGCTCGGGCACGTACCTCGTGAAGACGAAGTCGCACAAGGACGGCCGCGAACACGAGTATTCCGGAACACTCTCCATGCCCGGCGACGTCTACAACGGTATGGTGAGCACCATCGCTAAGAACATCTCGACGCGCGAGAACACGACCGTGCACTTCGTGGCCTTCATGCCCGAACCGCGTATCATCGCGCTCGAGCTCGCACCGTCGGGTACTCAGCGCGTGCACGTCGGCCAGCACCAGGAGACCGCGGTGAATTTCACGGTCAAGCCGAAGCTCGGCTTCCTGCTCGGGATCGGGGCGAAGCTGACCGGCAAGATGCCGCCGGATAGCCACGTCTGGATCATCACCGACGACGTGCCGGCGTTCGTGCGATCCGAGGGCCCGCTCTTCTCCGGGCCCGTGTGGCGCATCGCGCTCACGAGCCCGGAGTGGCCGAAGTAGGGAGCGAAGGCCGGTCTATTCCGTGGGCGGCTTGATTCGCTTGCCCCACGTTGCCGGCGGCGGTTCCTTCGTTGCCCGCTCTACAGGCTTTGCCGCCAGCTGCTTGAGCGCCTCGGCCACCGCGCTCTCCAACTGCCGGTCGTGCCCGGCGGCGACGTCCTTGGGCCAGTTCTCGACGTCCACGTCTGGCGCCTGCCCCTTGTTCTCCACGTCCCACTGGTTTTGACGGTTGAAGAACCCGCCGCGCGGCGCGATCGCCGAGCCGCCGTCGATGAATGTCGGCGTGTCGGCGGTGTGCACGAGCCCGCCCCAGGTCCGCTTTCCTACCAGCGTGCCCACCTTGCGGTAGTGGAACATCCACGGCATCAGGTCGCCACCGGAGCCGGCCATTTCGTTGATGATCATCACCTTCGGGCCCCAGATGCCGGCCGCCGGGCTCGTGAACGGCGTGCGATCGCCGGCCACATTGTTGAAGTAACCATCGAAATCGCGCTGTAGCACGTCGAGGATGTAGTCGGCCGCCGAGCCGCCGCCATTGTAGCGCTCGTCGATGATCGCGCCCTTTCGATCCTGCTGCGCGAAGTAGTAGCGGTTGAAGCTCGTAAAGCCCGGCTGACCGGTGTTGGGGATGTAGACGTAGGCCAGCGTTCCCTTGCTGAGCGAGTCTACCAGTCGGCGGTTGTGCTCCACCCAGGCCCGGGTGCGGAGCCCCTGATCGTTGAGGACCGGGATGACGGTGACGTGCCGCGCACCGTCCATGGCGGGCCGCGAGTTGAGCGTGAGCACGACCTGACGATTCGCCGTGCCGTCGAGCATGCGGAAGAGATTGTCCGGCGCCCTGAGTTCCTCGCCATTGATCGCCAGCAGGTAGTCGCCGACGTGCGCGTCGATGCCGGGGCCGGCGAGCGGCGCGCGCAGGTCGGGATTCCAGCTCTCGGCGTCGAGAATGCGGGTGATCCTGTAGCGTCCCTGGTCGATCGTGAAGTCGGCGCCGAGCTGTCCGCCCGTCGAGGCCGGCACTTCAGGCATGTCGCCGCCGCGCACGTACGAGTGCCCGATCGCGATCTCCGAGCCCATCATGTCGATGAGGTAATTCAGGTCGGCGCGGTGCATGACGTACGGCAGCTGTTGCGCGTACATCTGCTTGACGTTCGGCCAGTCGGCGCCGTGCAGGCTGGGCACGTAGAGGTAATCGCGCTGGTTGCGCCATGCCTCGTCGAAGATCTGCTTGAACTCGGCCTTGGGATCGACGTTGGCGCGCAGCGTGGCGTTGATGCGGCCCGCACCCGCCAGCGGCACGGCGCGATCGGCGTCGACGATGAACATCGCGGGCGCGACCGCTGCGGCCGCACCGCCGCGTCCGCCGCCTCCCGCAACACCGCTGGTGCGATACAGCAGCTTGTGTCCGTCGGCGCTCACGTCGTAGTCGGCGATCCCGGTCATGAACGCCGCGGCCTTGCGATCGCGGAGCTGGTAGCGATGCAGCGTGCTGCCGACGGTCCCGGATGTGCCCGAGGCCGCGATGGTCTCCGTGAAGAACACCGTGCCGGCGACGCCGGCCTTGACCCGGCCGTACTGGCGAAGCGCGACGCCCGGAACGGCGAGGATGCGGCCCGCCAATCCGTCGAAGTCGATCGTGACGTTCACCGGAACGCGCGCGACAACAGCGGCTGCCGGCGCGCCGGTGCTGTCCGCGCCGCCACCGCCGCCACCGCGTCCGCCGCGCCCGCCGCCGGGGCCCGGAGCGGGAACGCCCGTCTCATCGTCACTCTCCGGCATCAGCGGCGAGGGATCGCTCTTGTTGAGCACGGCGAAGTACAGCGCCGAGGTTTCCTCGTGGTCGTAGCTCGTCATGTCGAGCCACTGCGACTTCAGGGCGAAATCGGTGCTGGCGAGGAACCACAGGTATTTGCCGCCCGCGTCCCAGGCCGGCCAGCTCGCGTCCGAGAGCCCGTCGGTCACCTGCCGGGTCTGCCCGGTCTCCACGTTGTATACGACGATCGCCTTGTAGAGCGAGTTCAGGTGCTTCACGTACGCGATCCACTTCGAGTCGGGGCTCCAGGCCGGATTCATCGTGCGGGTCGGCACCATCCAGGGGTCCTCGCCGACGATCTTGGCCTGAGCGGACGCGACATCGAGCACCGGGGTGCACGGCGACCACCAGGCGCTCTGGATAGACCCGCTCAACCCCAAACGCATCCTGAGCGGCTCCGACGGCGGCTGGCAGCTCAGCTTCGACGGCGGCAGGACCTTCGAGGTGGTGAACACCTTCGCGTTCACGCAGTTCTACCACATCAACTACGACATGCAGAAGCCGTACGCGGTGTGCGGCGG
>Ga0207932_1000673_pt1 | contig 11654 bp, 14 predicted proteins | sample NGESurdeep092012_FD_184480 | JGI IMG/M metagenome (GOLD analysis project Ga0207932, IMG submission 184480) | Arctic peat soil microbial communities from Barrow, Alaska - NGEE Surface sample 415-2 deep-092012 (SPAdes) | ecosystem: Environmental > Terrestrial > Soil > Wetlands > Peat ...
CGATATTGAATTAGCCCGCCCTTCGCTCGCGCCGTTTGGCGTTGCGCTCGAAGAACAGCGCTTGGCTCAACACCGCCGACACCGTCGAAGGCTGGAACGGTTTGGCGATCAGGAAGGCCGGCTCTGGCCGCTCGCCGGTGAGGAAGCGCTCGGGATAGGCGGTGATGAAGATCACCGGCACCTCGAAACTGCGCAGCATCTCGTTGACCGCGTCTAAGCCCGACGAGCCGTCGGCGAGTTGGATGTCGGCCAGAATAAGACCCGGCCGCTTGATCTTGGCCAAATCCACCGCCTCTTTGTGCGTGCGCGCGACGCCGAGCACGCGATGGCCGAGGCCTTCCACCAGCCCTTCCAGATCGAGCGCGATGAAGGTTTCGTCCTCGATGATCAACACATCGGTGGCGATCTCGGAGGCGAGCTCGCGACCGGACTGCTCGACCAGCTCGCGCAGCGCCGGCACGTCGATATCGAGCACCTTGGCGGCATCGTCTTCCGATAGGCCCTCGAGCGCGACCAGCAGAAAGGCCTGTCGCGGCATGGGGGCGATCTGGGCGAGATGGCGCTCGACCGGCTGATCAGTGCCGCCGATCGCGGGCTTGCCGTTCAAGGTCACCGAATTCCAGATCTTGGTGAACAGCCGATAGAGAGCGATGCGGGTCGACGCGCTGGTGCCGAGCACCTTGGGGTCCTGCACCAGGGCCTCCAGGGTGGCCGCCACATAGGCGTCGCCCGAGGCTTGGTTGCCCGACAACGCCCTGGCGTAACGGCGAAGATACGGCAGATGCTGCGCAACTGATTGAGATGTCGTCAAGAATCCCTCCCGAACCGAATGCGCCCGAGGCCTAGCGCAGACCTTGCCCCCAAAAACCCATGAGCCGTATTTAGGTACTCAGAGTGTCCTAACGTGGCCAGGGCAAAAAAGTTCCCTGCCCGACGGAACCATATGCCAATTCAAGGGTTTTGAGTGAGTATCTGAGGGGGGTACCTGTGCCCGGCCTGGGCAAGGGACTTGGGGTCGAGACATGAACGAGCGCAAACCCGTGGGACAACAAAAACCGATGGAAACCGCGGCCCCCCGCCACAAGAAAGACCATGCCAAGCCCGCCAAGCTCGGGCGCGAAGTGCAGGCCCGCCTCGGCCAGCAATTGCGCGCGATGTACGACGACGTCGTAAGCCAAGGGGTGCCGGACCGTTTCACCGAATTGCTCAATCGCCTGGACGGTAATGGCAATAAGGACAAGCGCTGATGGCCATGGATGAGTCGGTGCGCAAAGCCGTTCTCGGCGCGGTGCCCAGCCTGCGCGCCTTCGCGATCTCGCTGTGCGGGAACGTGGATCGCGCCGACGATCTGGTGCAGGAGACGATGCTGCGCGCGCTCGCCAATATCGACTCGTTCCAGCCCGGCACCAACATGTCGGCCTGGCTGTTCACCATCCTGCGCAATCATTTCCGTTCGGAATATCGCAAGCGCCGGCGCGAGGTCGAGGATAGCGACGGCCATTACGCCGAGACGCTGAAGACGCAGCCCGAGCAGCACGGCCAGGTCGAGTTGCGCGAATTCCGCGAGGCGCTCGCCCACCTGCCGGCCGATCAGCGCGAAGCGCTCATCCTGGTGGGCGCTTCCGGGTTTTCCTACGAAGAAGCCGCCCATATCTGCGGCTGCGCGGTCGGCACCATCAAGTCGCGCGTCAATCGGGCGCGCACGCGGCTGGCCGAGATTTTGTCGATCAACAGCGCCGACGAGTTCGGCCCCGACGAGCAGACGCGCGCGGTGCTGGCGGGCGGCGGAGAGTGAGCGGCGGCACCGTTAAATAATTTTTCGCCGATATCGCTTTTCAAATGGGCCGGACACATCCATTCACTTACGTCTCTTGTGCCTCGGCCTTTTCTTGTTCGCCAACCGGCGTATATATCCGCTGCTTGGCGTCAAACACCACGACCTGGATCACCGGGAATCTTTGCTTGAGTTCCGATCCCGCCGTCATGGCCTCCTCGGCGGTCTCGTAGCGCGTTTTCAACTTGCCATCGATCGCCAGGATATAGCCGTCACTGGGCATTGCATTGGCGCGTAGATTGGCAGGTTTCTCTGTCTTTTGGCTCACAAGCATTCCTTTATGTTGAAGTTCAGGAGCAAGTCCGCATCGTCAAACGTCGGCGACGTTGAGGTCGTAGGAGCCTCTGCGGCCGCGGGCGTAGACCTTGGCGGCGATCGCATAGATGCGGTCACGGTTGCTATCGAAGGCACGCAACAGTCCGGCCGCGTCGGACTTGAGGTTCGGTTGAATCCGCTCGAGCGCATCCGCGGTCACATAGAACGAACTTTCCATCGAACGATCGTATCCCCAAAAGCGTATCGCGCGCCGCGTTGCATCGTAACTGCGGCTCTGGTTGGGGAAACTCACCGCCATGTTGCTGGCATTGCCACTGCGAGGCTGCGAGAACGGCCACATCATGTCACCTGTGCCGGAGCTGTGCGGGCTTTCACCGCCAAGGCAATGTCGCCTTGCCGATCGCCAAATGGAGCCGTCTTCGACGGCGTCGAAGCTAACATGAATACCTTCCGCCTCGCTTTCGAACGAGGGCAATGCAGCGCAAATTGTCGCTAGATTGGCGCAAGCGCCAGGACGCATCAGCGTCGTATCGCGCCGACCGTGCGCCTTTAAATGCAAAAAGTCGAGCGAATTGCACTCGAAAAGCCGCCAAACAGGTATGGGGCGCGCCGGAAAGCCCGCGTACATTCTCGGCAAGCGTTTTCACCGGCCGCGATAATCGCGCGGCGCCAGCGCGGCCCAATCGCTAATCGGTTGCAAAAAGGCTGCGATAGCCGTGTGCGGCGAAGGATTGTTCGCAATTTAGGCCGTATTTATAGCGGGCCGTTGGGGCATCATTTTTGGTAATGGCTCATTCGTCTTTCTGTTGGCGCTGGCGCGACATCTTGGCCGCCATCGGCCGGCCTCGGAATAATCACACTACAACAGATACTTATGTGACTACGCCGTTTTGAGTAGCCGCCATGAAGCGCCCCATAATTCCGCGCCATCGCCACAGGCTCGGAGCTGGCGCGGTGAACGGCGTGGACCATGGCCGGTTGTCGAGACAGTGCTGGATTTTTGCGAGTCCCCGCCTCATAATTTTCAGATGGAAATTCGCCACCTGCGTTACTTCGCCGCCGTCGCGTCCGAACTTCATTTCGCGCGCGCCGCGGAACGTTTGAACATCGCACCGCCAACACTCAGCGCACAGATCAAATGGCTCGAAGCGCATCTTGGCGTCGAACTGTTCACTCGCAGCACGAAGAAAAAAGTCGAGATGACCTTCGCCGGTCAGCAATTTCAGAAGCGAGCGCTGGCCTTGATCGAAAGCTTCGAACAGGCCGAACGGTTCGCCCGCGAGGCCGCGCGCGGCGAAGTCGGCGACGTTAGGCTCGGTTATATAGTGTCGGCGGTGACGGCAGGTCATGTCAAAAGAGCCGTCGAGCTTGCGCGCGTCAAATTGCCCAACGTCTTAATCCACATTCGGCGGATGGAGACGCTTCTGCAAATCAAGGCGATCAGTTCCGGCAGCCTCGATATCGGGTTCATGCGGCGGGTGGATGCTTTTCCAGCCGGTATCCAGGCGTTCAATCTGCCCCGTGAACGTTATTGCTTGGCTGTCCATCGCGACCACCCGCTTGCCAAGCTGAAGCGAATTACGCCAGCCGTGTTGGCGAAGCAGAACTTCGTGGCTTACGAACTGGATGCCGAGCTCAGCTTTTTGCGAAACATCGCGGCCATGCTTCCACCCGGCGCGATTCCCCAAATCGTTCAGCGCGCGCCTGATGCAGTCTCCTTGCTAACGCTGATCAGCGCAAATGTTGGGGTTTCCATTATAGCGGAAACACTCATGAACGTGGCTGACGCTTCGGTCGTGATGCGAAACATCACAGGCCCGCCAAGATACTCCCAAAACGCGGTTGTTTACCGCGCGAGCGAGCCCTCGCCTGCTGTGCGCGCCGTTCTTAAGGAATTGCGGGCGACATTTGTGTCCGCTTGAGCGCCGCCGGACTGCTAATTGTTCAATCGAATATTGCCGTCCTTTATGACCTTAGACCATACATTCCGGTCTTCACTCATTCGTTTTGTCAATTGCTCAGGTGAACCGCCGAGCGCACGAAAGCCAATCAATACAAATTGCTTTTGCGCCTCATCGCTGCGCAGGTATGCGTTCGTGAGCTCATTCAGCTTTGCAACAATGTCGGCAGGCATATTCGGCGGACCGAACAGCGCAAACCAGGTCGATGCATACACGCCTGGAAACCCCGCTTCGCGCATGGACGGCACGCCCGGCAGAAATGCGACCGGCTCGGCCGTCATGACCGCCAGGATGCGCGCGGTCTTGTGCTGCGGCGTGTAGGCAGCAACCCCAATGTCGATCTGCCCCCCCAACAGGTCCGGCATCATATGCGTGCCGCTGCGATAGGCGATGTAGTTGCCTATGATGCCGGCTTTGGTTGCCAGCAGCAAAGCGGCGAGATGCCCCATGGTGCCCGGTCCGGGGTGGCCGACGGTCAGGCGGCCGGGATTTTGTTTCGCCCAATCGACCAATTCCTGCACCGAACGCGCGGGGAATTTTGCCCCGCCGAGAATCACATTAGGTGTTTCGACTACGAGGGCGATCGGCGAAAAATTCTTATCGGCATCATACCCGACCGATGGATCCATGATCGGCCGCAGGATCATCGGTCCGACTGCCTGCAACGAGATGGTGTAACCGTCCGGCGCCGCCTTCGAAACGCTGATGGCTCCGACTGCTCCGCCGCCGCCCGGGCGGTCTTCAACGATGACCGGTTGCCCCAGCGCCTTGGATACATAATCCGCAAGCGGTCGGCCGATAACGTCGCCGCTACCGCCCGCTCCGAATGGGATGACCAAGGTGATCGGCCGCGTCGGCCAAGTTTGCGCCTGACTTGGATGTCCGACAAACACGCAAAACACCAGCGCCATCAGCACGCGCGTGAGCAACAGCCGGATCGAGGTCATGACACCGCGCCTTGCAACGTGAGAAATACACAACCGCAATTAGATTATGCTGGGGCCTGCCTGTCAATCGCCGCGGCCGGGGTTGCAATAAAGACAGCCATCGCGGCTAAAGTCGCACGGGGCCGCTGCAACGTTTAATGTCGCTGGAATGTTACGCTACGGCACCGAAGTCGATTTCCACGGCTGAACCTATGGCGGCCGCGTGCGGCAGGCTTCGGTCCAGGGCCTGTGCGATAAAAAGGCAATACGGATACGATGCGCGAAGTGGAAACCATGGCGACGGTCAACTCCAGCACTTCGGCGCGCCGCAAGAACGCGTCGGTGAAAAAGACGAAGGCCACCTTCGTCGGCGTCACCTTGACGCATCCCGAGCGCATCTATTGGGCGGATACCGGCGTCAGCAAGCGCGACCTTGCGGAATACTACCAAGCGGTGTGGCAATGGATGCGGCCGCATGTGGTCGGCCGGCCGATCGCGCTGCTGCGCTGCCCGCAGGGCGTCGGCGCGCAATGCTTTTTCCAGAAGCACGCCAGCGCCGGGATCGCCACCGCGCACCTGCATCAAGTGCGCGAGAAAGGCGACAAGATCATCTCGATCGATAATCTCGAAGGGCTGATGGCGCTGGTGCAAGCCGGCGTGTTGGAAATACACACCCGCGACACCACCATCGACGATCGCGAGCGCGCCGACCGGCTGGTGTTCGATCTCGATCCCGGCCCGGGCACGAACTGGCGCGATGTGATCGCCGCCGCGCGCGAGGTACGCCAACGCCTTGGCCAGTTGAAGCTCAAGAGCTTCGTGAAGACCACCGGCGGCAAGGGCCTGCACGTGGTGCTGCCGATCGAACCTACACCCTGGAACGAGGCCAAGGATTTCGCGCATGCGGTCGCAGCAAGCATGGCGCGCGATGCACCCGAGCGCTACATCGCGACCGCGACCAAGGCCAAGCGCAGCAAGCGCATCTTCATCGATTATCTGCGTAACAGCCGCGAAGCCACCGCGGTGGCGCCCTACTCCACCCGCGCGCGGCCGGGCGCGGCCGTATCGACTCCGGTGCAATGGTCCGAGTTGGGTTCGCTCAAAAGCGCCAGCCAGTACACCGTGAAAAACTTAAAGGTCCGGCTCGCGCGCCTGCGCAAGGACCCGTGGGCCAATATCGCCCGCATGAAACAGAAGCTGCCCAGGCTCACATAAAAGCTAAGCATGCCGCAGCAACGCCCGAATTTTCCGGTCGATGCAACTATTGTTCCGCGGCCCGGTTGTTAACCGTGCCGGAACAAATTGCGGCGAACGCCATTGCCCGCACCCGCCATCTGATCGTCATGATTGGCGATCATCCTGATGCAAGATGGTTTCGAGGGATAGGCGTATGCGCTGGACAATATGGGTGGCGGCCGGACTGGCGCTCGCCTGCGGCGTCGCGAACGCGGCTGCCGCCACGCCAGGGCCAAAGCGTTTTACCGGCATCGCCGCATTTTACGATACGAATTATAAGGGGCGGACGGCGTCGGGCGAACGCTACGATCCCAATAAATTCACCGCCGCGCACAAGACGCTGCCGTTCGGTACCCGTCTGCTGGTCACCGACATCAAGACCAAACGCAGCGTGGTGGTCGTCGTCAACGACCGCGGACCCTTCAACAAGGGCCGTGTGATCGATCTGTCGCTCGCCGCCGCCAAGGCGTTGCGTATGACCGTACGCGGCCTGATCAAGGTGTCCTTCGCGCCGGAACCGGCGGAGCCGTTCAAGACCGCGGCACAGCCGGCAGCGCGCTGATCGACGGTGAGCAGCGTACCCAGGTTTCCGGCGCACCGGCCTCGCCAAGGCGCAGATTCACGGTGTTCTCGTTGAGCAGAGTCATCTGAATCACCTGGCCGGCGCCCGGCTCCGGCGCGGGCACCGTGTAGTTGAACCAGTGCCGGCTATATTGGCCTTCCATGTGCTTGCCGCCGGGCGTGACGATTTCCGCTCCGCGGATGGTGAGTCGGCGGCCGTCATTGTGGCACCAGTTGCCGTCGATCGCGTCGGCGAAGGCCGGTTGCGCGAGCGCGCTCAAGGCGAGCGCCGCAAAAATTGTTTTCGCTCGAACACGAAACATCGCACGTCTCCCCACGTGTTCTGAAAATCAGTCCACCTTGGCTTCGTCGCGGTACATGACCTTGTGGCGGGTCTCGCGCACCCAGGCCTCTATGTCCTCGATGGTCATGTAGTTCTTCATGTCGAAGCGGCCCCAGTTCACGATCTGCGGCAGCGTCTTCTTCCAGCGCTTGTAGGGCGGCTTGGCCGGCACGCCGAACGCCATGATATCGATGATGGCGTGATCGTCCGGCACGCCGAGCAGCGGGCGCAGCGATTTCTGCGCATCGTCCTGGCCGATCGCGGTTACCCACCAGACTTGATAGCCGAGCGCGGCGGCGGCCAGATGCGCCGACATGGTCGAGGCGGCGACGCTTTGCAGCAGGATGCGTTCGGCATTCTGTTGGTACTTCTTGTCGAGCTCGGAGCCGTCGAGCAGCACCGGGAAGGCGCGCACGAAGCGGAAATCGGCCGCCACCACCACGAAGCCCGGCGCCGTCTCCAGCCCGCGGTAATTGGGCGTGGGGAATTTCATCTTCAGCTTGGCGCGCTGGGTCGCCTCGGCGACGAAATAATCGGCGATGCTCTTCTTCACCGCCGGATCGCTCACCACGATGTAATGCCAGGGTTGCGCATTGGCGCCGGACGGCGCGTGGCGCGCCGCTTCCAGCACCAGTTCGATATGTTCGTGTGGCACCGCGACGTCCGGACGGAAGGCGCGGCTGGTAAGCCGGTTGCGCACCACGTCCATCAGCGCCTCGTAGCGCGCGAGATTGGGCGTGAATTTGGTCACATCGTCCATGCGGTCCTCCCCAGGAACTTCAGGCTATGATAATCGAAGCCACCAAAGCGTCATACCCCGCCCCCTCCGCCGCCCCCTGCCACAAGGACTAAACCCATGCCCGCCAAGCGCCCGGCACCCCGCCTCGCCCTGATCGACGAACAACGCATGACCGACGCCCAACGCGCGCTCATGCAGGCGATCCGCTCGGGGCCGCGCGGTTCATCGATCACGCCGCGCGGACCGTTCGCGGTGTGGCTGCATGCGCCGGAATTCGGCCAGCTCGCGCAAGCGCTCGGCGGCCATTGCCGCTATCAGACCGCGCTGCCGCCGCGGCTGTCGGAATTCGCGATTTTGTGCACGGCGCGGCTGTGGCGCGCGCAATATGAGTGGTTCGCGCATGCGCCAATCGCCGAGAAGGCCGGCGTCAAGTCGAAGACGATCGCCGACCTGCGCGCCGGGCGCGTGCCGAAATCGGCCGCCAAGGACGAGCGCGCGCTCTACGATTTCATCCAGGAACTGTACAAGACCAAACGCGTGAGCGACCGCACCTACAAGCGCGTACACGCACTGCTCGGCGACGCGGCCACCGTCGAATTGGTGGGCATCCTCGGCTACTACGTGATGATCGCGATGACGCTCAATGTCTTCCGCATGATGCCGCCGGCTGATGCGGAGCTGGCTTGGGCGGAACCAAAGTAGTTGCTCCGCTCATTCCCGCGCACTCGCCGCCGCGAAGCCAAAGCGGCTTCGCTTTGGCGGAGCAGGGAGCGGGAATCCAGGGTAGCGATTGCAAGTCAGAAGGTTGGTGCACTGGGTCCCCGCTTTCGCGGGGACGAGCGGAGAGGCTAGGCCACGCGGTCGGCGGCCGCCACGGCCGGCGGCGGCGACGCTGCCGGCTCGGCTTGCGGGCGCGGCCTGTTCATGCGCTGGCTCAAGAGTTCGAGGAAGCGCTCCTTCGGCGTCGGCGGCGCCACCAGCATGCCCTGGCCGAAGTCGCAGCCCATGACCACCAGCGCCTGCAGGTCGGCCATGCTCTCGACGCCTTTCGCCACCGCCACGCTGCCGAAGCGGTGCGCGAGATCGATTGCCGTCTGACAGATCGCGGCATTGGTGGCATCGATCGCGCAATTCTTCACGAACGAGCCATCAAGCTTCAGTTCGGCGAATGGCAGATCGCGCAGGCTGGAGAACGATGAATAGCCGGCGCCGAAATCGTCGATGGCGATGGTCACGCCGCTGGCCTTGAGTTCGGCGGCACATTTTTTTGCCAGCGCGATGTCGCGCACGATCTGGTCTTCGGTCACTTCCAGAATCAGGCCGGGCCAGTTTTCGGATTGCGGCCGGTTCTGCGCGACGATCTCGGCGATCGGCAGCTTGGAAAGCGCGCTTGCCGGCACGTTGATCGAGAGATGCAGGTTGACGCCGACGTCGGCGAAGCTCGACCAGTTGCGCAGGGTGGTGAGAAGCGCATGCTCGGTGAGATGGATCAGGCTTTCGTCGTCGATGCCGGGCAGGAAGCTTTCCGGCCAGAGCACGCCTTCCTGCGGATGGCGGATACGCGCGAGCGCTTCGGCGCCGGCCAGACATTTGCGCTTGAGGTCGATCTTCGGCTGGTACCAGATTTCCAGCCAATTATTGCGCAAAGCTTCGTCGACAGCGATGCGCGTGGGCGCGGGCGCAGGCAGACCGGAAAAACGTCTGGTGTCGTTATTGGCGTCGCGGGCCGTCATCCGTTTACTCGACGGTTAGTGGCACTGCCTCTCGTATAGCCTCGATTGTCTTAACTATTGGTGCAGACTTGGTTTTTGAAATCGTTTACCATTCGGGGACCTGCAAAACCGGCCATTTCCCTTCGATCTGGGCGCCGGCCGGTTCAGTGCCCGTGCTGCATGCCGCCGCCGAACAGCCAGATTGAACGGAAGCGTCCCCTTGGGGACGAATACTGGCAGCTTTAAGCCGACGCCGGATAGCGACGGATCATGCGGTTCTGCTGAAAAAAGCTGGTGAAGAAATCGCCGAACCTTGTCGGATGGAACCCGCGCGCCCGGTTGCGCTGTCCGATCATGAACAGCAGCCGCTGCTGTTCGGCCAGCCGCCGATAGACTTCGGTCACCGCCAGCCGCGGGTCCCAGCAATCGATCGCTTCGCCGCCGATGCCGTTGATTTCCACGATCGAGAAATCCTCACCCCGCATCAGCGCTTCGACGCTTTCGAAGCGCAGATCGAAGCGGCCATAATGAAACTCGGTCATGCTGCGCGCGATCCCATCGAAGCGCGCTTGCAGCGCCGCGGTGATATGGCGGCGGCCGTCGCGATAGAGCGCGCCGGCGCGTTGATTGTTGATCAGCGCGATGCGCACCACCTCGCCGGACGCCGGGATGCGTTCGAGATCGAGCGGATCGACGCCGCGGTGGGTCGGATCGATGCCGAGATGCAGTTCGGATTTCCACTGCGCGCGCGCATCGCTGCGGATGAGCTGGCGCACGTCCGAACGGCCATTGCCGATCACATGCGGGAAATAGCGGAAGGTGAGCGACAGGATGCGCCCGCTCGCCTCGCCCGGCAACCGTGCATACAGCACCGCCGCTTCGGCAGTATGCGGCACATAGCGTTGCAGTATCAGCGTGGCGGCGGGCGGAAAATCCGCGAGGTAGTTTTCGAGCTGCGCGCGATCGTCGATGCGCCGCACGCCATGGCCATGCCAGCCGATGTCGGGCTTGGCGATCAGCGGAAAATCAAGCCCGGCGTCTTCGAGCGAGCGCGCGGCGCGGGCGAGGTCGGCGGTAAGGCTCCAGGCGCCGGCCGTGCGTTTGAGCAGCACGAAATCGGCGATCCATTGGCGCTCGGCCGGCGTAACGTCGAAGAAATACGAACTCTTCGATTCGCCCCACATGCCGCCGGTGAAGATATTGGGATTGGCCGCGGTCGGCAGCGTCAACGAGCGATGGCGCAAGCTGAGCCGCAACCAGTTCAAAATCAGCGGCAGATAGAACAGCGCCGGCGGAATGCGCTCGGCGGCGGCGACCTTGCGGTCGGCGCGCGACAACGCCGGCATGCCGAAGCAGGATTCCGGTAGCGCCGCCTCGGTCGCGGCTTCCGGCTTGGCCGTCTCGCGGAAGGAGAATACCCGCTTGCGTGCCAGGCTGGTGGCGGTAATGGCGAGGAACAGCATCGGCCATGCCCAGACGCCGACGCGGTCGTCGAGCGCATCGCCGAACACGATCACGAGATAGAGCATCAACGGCAGGTAGAGCGCCGATATGATCAGGCTCGCCGCGCTAAAGCGGACGAGCGAGACGCGCGACCAGCCGCAGGCGATGAAGGCCACGAACACCACGCCGGGCACCACCCGGCACAAGGCCACCAGCCCGAATACATTGCGTTTGAGCTTGTCACCGAAGCGGTGAACGCGGTCGTCCACCGCATAGCGGGAAAGCCACGGCACGTAGCGCGCGGCAGCGCCGATGCCGTAGAGCGCGAAATCGCTGGCGACGATGCCGCCATAGATGCTCAAGGTCACCAGACTGACCGGCATTAGATCGTTCACGATGATGTAGCCGCCGAGGATAATCGCGAGATCCTCGTGCGCGAATGGCAGCACCATCAGCGAAGTGACTTTAGCAAACCAGGGCAAATCGAGCGAGGCTGCTTGCCCAAGCGCGCTCATCCACTGAAACAAGCGTTTCCCCAATCCCCCACGCCGCCTTTTCGCTTTGGCGAAAAGACTGATAGCCATTCATCCGTCCCAGCCGTGCCGTTATGCCGGCGATCGGCC
>Ga0207932_1000674_pt1 | contig 11649 bp, 13 predicted proteins | sample NGESurdeep092012_FD_184480 | JGI IMG/M metagenome (GOLD analysis project Ga0207932, IMG submission 184480) | Arctic peat soil microbial communities from Barrow, Alaska - NGEE Surface sample 415-2 deep-092012 (SPAdes) | ecosystem: Environmental > Terrestrial > Soil > Wetlands > Peat ...
GTAAAGATTATTTCAAATGCTTCGTCAATTTTCCTGGGAATTTTTGCTGTGAGTGCAAGCCCGTTTCCTGAGCCCAGTGGTATAATGCCAATATTCACTTTTACATTTAATAGGGAAGCTATCACAGGACCAAGGCTACCATCGCCGCCACAAATAACAACATCAGTTATACCATCCTTAAGTATTTTTTCTTTCAAAAAAGAATAATTGCCATCCTTTGAAGTAAATGATATTTCAAAATCAACTTTTTTTTCTGTGCATTCTTTTTTTATTTTCTTTTCTAACTGCGTCTTGCTTCCTGTTCCGGAAACGGGATTTATAAAAAATAAAATTTTACGCTTCATGATTTTATTAAATGAAATGGGCAGGTGATTTTATGTTATGCAATTAAGATTAGCTGTAAATTATTTTTATTAAAATAAAATTTATAAAGCAGAAAATAATAATTGAAATTCATTTGCCTATAATTTTATTTTTCATTTAATGCAGTCCATAACAAATCTTTTAGTTCGGTAAGGCCCTGGTTGGCTAATGAAGAAATGAAAATATGAGGTATATCGGCAGGCAATTCTTTTGCAATAGCTTCCTTTAATTCATCATCGAGCATATCACTTTTGCTTATAGCAATTACAAATTTTTTGTCAAGCAATTCCGGGTTGTATTCTTTAAGTTCATTTTTTAAAATCTCGAACTCTTCGCGATGGTCCTTACTATCTGCAGGTATTACAAAAAGCAATACAGGATTGCGTTCTATATGTCTTAAGAACCTAAACCCAAGTCCCTTTCCTTCTGCCGCACCTTCAATAATTCCCGGAAGATCGGCCATGCAAAAACTCTTGTGATCACGATATTCAACAATGCCAAGTTGTGGAATTAAAGTTGTAAAAGCATAGTCTGCAATCTTTGGTTTTGCTGCGGTGATAACAGACAGTAATGTGGATTTACCTGCGTTTGGAAAACCTACCAAACCAACGTCGGCCAATACTTTTAATTCTAATACTTTCCATCCTTCCTTTCCATCTTCACCAGGTTGCGAATGTTCAGGAGCCTGGTTGGTAGGTGTTGCAAAATGGGAATTGCCCTGGCCACCGCGCCCACCTTTCATCAAAATGATTTCCTGCCCATTTTCTAAAATTTCTGCTTCTACTTTACCTGCCTCTTCATCTTTTGCAATAGTTCCTAACGGAACTTCAATAATAATATCTTTACCATCGCGGCCGGTACAATTATTTTTGCTTCCGTTTTCACCATCATCAGCTAAAACATTTTTGAAATAACGCAGGTGCAAAAGGGTCCATAAATTTTCATTACCACGTAAAATAATATGAGCGCCTCTTCCTCCATCGCCACCATCAGGCCCGCCAAATGCGGTAAGTTTGTTGCGCATGAAATGTTTGCTTCCGGCTCCACCATGCCCGCTTTTGCAAAAAATTCTGATAAGATCTATAAAATTTGTTTTTTCCATTGGCGTAAAGGTCGCAAAGTTTTTTTTAAGGAATTATTTTAGTGATATGGCAGTGAAAGGAGGATCAAAATACTCACCAATTATTTTTAAATTTCATATGTAATGTTGAAGGCGCAACTGATTCCTGAAAAGTCCGATTAAAGACTATGCCGTCATTTAATAAAATTCAATTGGCCTTTTGCAAAAGATTAAGTTATTATCTAATTATAAAATTTCCCTGTTTTGAATTAATTACACATATTATTTATTTGCTTTGATTTCATCCCAGGTTTTATAATTCAAATCTTCATTAAATTCTTGTCCAGGTATTTCTCTGAGTGGCTCACAAACTTTCCATTCATTATTCATAGCGGCGGCTAATTGTTGGTAAATTTTTGTTCCTTCGGTTTTCCAACTTAGCATTTTATCACTTACCTGTTTTATAATTTCGGCAGGGTTACCAACCAACAAACTTCTTGCAGGAATTACCTCGTTTGCTTTTACAAAACTTAATGCGCCAACAATAGATTCATCACCCAATATTACATTATCCATGATAACAGCATTCATTCCTATTAAACAATTTTTGCCAATGGTAGCGCCATGAATGATAGCGCCATGGCCAATATGCGCATTTTCTTTTAATAAAACAGTTACACAGGGAAACATGTGAATGGTACAATTTTCCTGCACATTGCATCCGCCTTCAATAATTATTTTTCCAAAGTCTCCACGGATAGCAGCGCCTGGTCCGATATATACATTTTTGCCAATAATTACATTTCCGGTTACTGCCGCAAGCGGATGAATAAATGAAGAAGCATGTATAACCGGAATAAAATTTTTGAATTGATAAATCATATTAAATGTTACAATAGTTTTCTGTTAGTGCGAAAACAGGTTCCTTTAAAAAGGGCAACTATGTGATTGTTTTGGTTCATAATGGTAATCTGGTAAAGCCCTGTTGATTTTCCATTGTGTATTTCTTTTGCTTCTGCAATAAGTTCATCATCTATATGAACCGGTTTTAAAAAATTGATAGAAGTATCCAGTGCGACCGATAAATTATTTCGGCTATTACATGCAAAGGCGAATGAACTATCGGCTAATGAAAATGCAATACCTCCATGAACAATGCCAAGGCCATTCATCATTTCACTACGCACCTTCATTTTTATTTTACTGTATCCTTCCCTTATTTCTATTATTTGTATGCCAAGCCATTGGCTAAAAAGATCCTTTTCCATTATATAGTTTACTACATCAATTGCCGTCTTATCTTTTTCCATTTGTATAATTTATTGACCGGTAAATGTAGGTTTTCTCTTTTCTAAAAAAGCGGCAACTCCTTCTTTAAAATCCTTTGTGAGCGCAGCTTTTTGCTGAAGTTCATCTTCTGTTTGTAATTGTTGTTCGAGGTTTTCTTCCATTGATTTATTAAGTGCCTGCTTCGTGTATGCAAGCCCTTTAGTAGGAAGCCCGGCGAGGGTGATTACTATTTTTTCAGCTTCCTGCATAAAAGTTTTGTCTGGAAAAAATTTATAAATCATACCAACTTTTTCTGCTTCTTCAGCAGCAATTTTATCACCCAGCATCATAAAGGCACTTGCTTTTTGAAAGCCAATTAAGCGGGGTAAAAAAAAGGTTCCGCCATTATCCGGAATCAATCCAATTTTACTGAAGGCCTGGATAAATGCAGCCGATTTAGCAGCAACTACAATATCGCAACATAAAGCAATATTAGCCCCCGCTCCTGCTGCAATACCATTTACTGCGGCAACTACCGGCTTGTTCAATTTCCTTATTTTAGAAACAATAGGGTTATAATGTTCACGCAGAATTTTTCCCATGCGTGGCCCATTGGGATCAACAATTTCTGAAAGATCCTGTCCAGCACAAAATGCTTTACCAGTACCAGTTATGAAGACACATCGCACTGCAGAATTGCTTTCACATTCATCTAAAACGTTTTGTAAAGCGAGTGCCATTTCCCTGTTAAATGCATTGAATTTTTCAGGACGGTTGAGCGTAATGAATGCGATGGAATTTTTTATTTGAAATAGAATAGAGGTCATGCGGGAAATGATTATTTTATGGCAAATCTATATTTTTCAATCTAAAACATGTAACCAACTTAATGACATTTAAAATAATCAAAAGGTTCTTTGCAATCGTTGCATTGATACAATGCTTTGCATGAAGTAGAACCAAACTGGCTGATGAGTTTTGTATTGATAGAATGGCAAAGCGGACATTCAATTGTGAGATTTTCAAAATAATTTATATCAAATGATTTTGATAATGGTGGCGCTATTCCATATGATTTTAATTTTTCTTTTCCGGCGTCACTCATCCAGTCTGTGGTCCATGCGGGCGAAAGTTTTTGCGTAATTTTTATTGTGGTAAAACCCTGCTGAAGAAGCGCCATTCTTATGTTCATAGAAATTACATCCATTGCAGGGCATCCGCTATAAGTGGGTGTAATGAAAACCTCAATCGCTTCGTTATTTAATTTTACATCTCTTATAATTCCCAAATCAATTACTGACAATACAGGAATTTCCGGATCATACACCTGCTCCAATAATTTCCATATTTCCTGTTCAGTAATATTTTTAGTGATGTTTTCCATAATTTATTTCAAAGAATATTTGCTACCATTCACAGCCAGGATAAGCCCTTTGTAAAAACTGCATTTCTGCAAGAATATAACCAAGGTGTTCGGAATGAATACCATTTTTTCCTCCGGTTTGCATCCAAACATTTTCTTCAGCAGGATAGGTAAGCATTGCTTCTTCAAACACATCTTTTACTTTTTGTTGCCATGCTTTTTTTATTTCATTTACTTCATTGTCCGGAAGGTAAATTTTGCAGAAATCACTCATTTCAAACATTTCGCCAGTATAGGGCCATACGTCTTCAAGAGAAGTGTTTATACGCCTCTTACTTTCCCCTGTTCCATCACCTAGGCGTATTACCCATTCGCTGCTCCACCTTACATGATAGGTAACTTCTTTCAAAGATTTTTCAGCAATGGCGGCCAATTGTTCATCAGGTGAAAGCATGAGTTTTTGATAAAAATAAAACTGGTAGGTGCTGAAGAAAAATAATTTTAAGATTGTTTTTGCCCAGTCTCCATTTGGTATTTCAGTAATTAAAAGATTTCTGAATTCGCGTGCATCTCTTAAATAAGCAAGAGTGTCTTCCGTTTCTGAACCACCTTTTAATGTTGCTGCATACTGGTAAAAATTTCTCGATTGACCAATTAAATCCAAAGCAATGTTGGTGAGGGCAATATCCTGTTCCAGCATTGGCCCATGGCCTGTCCATTCACTCAGGCGGTGGCCCATTACCAGGCTGTTGTCAGCAAGATGCAGGGTGTAGTTGAAAAGTTGAACATGTGGATGATTAATATGTTGACCCGGCATAATATTTTATTTTTTCAATTCTTCGCTTTTGTATTTTAAAAGAAGCTTTACATATGTTTTAATTCATCAGGCAAATTATAAAAAGTGGGATGACGGTAAATTTTATCATTTGCCGGATCATAAAGACTTGAGGCTTCATCCGGGTTAGAAGAATGAATATTTTTTGACTCTACAACCCATATACTTACACCTTCCATACGACGGGTATAAACATCGCGGGCATTTTCAATTGCCATTTGTGCATCGGCGGCATGCAGGCTTCCCATATGTTTGTGATCAAGGCCCTGGTTGCTTCTTATAAAAACTTCCCAAAGTGGTTCGTCTGTATTCATTATTGTGTGTTTATAATTATAAATATTGATAGATTGAAAACATTGAAGCATGGCAGACTTTCTGGTTTATAAAAGCTTCAAAGTCCTCCTCTGGAGGATTTAGGAGACCTCTTTTCAGCATGTGCCATCGCAGCTTCTCTTACCCATTCACCGTTTTCATGGGCACTAACTCTTGCGGCTAAACGCTCTTTATTACATGGCCCTTTTCCTTTAACTACATTCCAAAATTCATCCCAGTTTATTTCGCCGAAATCATAATGACTTCTTTCTTCATTCCATTTAAGCTTAGCGTCAGGAATGGTAAGCCCGAGTATGTCTGCCTGCTCTTTACATATGTCGACAAACTTCTGTCTCAGTTCATCGTTGGTAAATCTTTTTATTTTCCATTTCATGCTTTGAGCTGTGTGTGGCGAATCGTTACCATTTGGACCAAACATCATCAGGCTGGGCCACCACCATCTTTTCAATGCATCCTGCGCCATTTCTTTTTGCTTTTCTGAACCGCGGCAAAGTGTAAGCAAAATTTCAAATCCCTGCCGCTGATGAAAACTTTCTTCTTTGCAAACTCTTATCATTGCCCTTGCATAAGGACCGTAAGAAGAACGGCACAAGGGAACCTGGTTCATAATTGCAGCGCCATCAACGAGCCAGCCGATAGCGCCAATATCTGCCCATGTTAAGGTGGGGTAATTAAAAATGGAAGAATATTTTGCTTTGCCGGACAGTAACTGATCAACCATTTCTTCCCTGCTTATTCCCAAAGTTTCTGCGGCTGCATATAAGTACAGCCCGTGTCCGGCTTCATCCTGAACTTTAGCAAGTAAGGTTGCTTTTCGTCTTAATGAAGGCGCACGTGTTATCCAGTTTGCTTCAGGAAGCATTCCTACAATTTCGCTGTGTGCGTGCTGGCTTATTTGCCGCATCAAAGTTTTACGATATGCATCCGGCATCCAGTCTTTAGGTTCTATTTTTATTTCCTGCGCAACTTTATCGTCAAACACTTTTTGTAATTGGTCTTCAGCCATTGTATTTTTTTATACTCAAAGTTACTGATTCGGGTGTGTAAAAACTAACAGTTGTTAGTTCGATTGGCAGATTTAAAATTTTATTTATTATCAAAATCAACAACCACTTTTTTACTTCTTGGATGCGATTGGCAGGAAAGAATATATCCTGCCTTTACTTCATCCGGTTCAAGTCCGTAGTTTACTTCCATTTCAACTTCACCTTCCATAAGTTTTGCTTTGCAGGTACAGCATACGCCACCTTTGCAAGCGAAGGGCAGGTCTGCACCTTGTGCCAATGCCGCATCTAAAATATTGTTGCTGTTATAATCAAGGTTAAAATTGAAACTGCGACCATCCAGTTTTACAGTTATTTCACTTCCATCATCTGCCTGAGATTTTATAGGGGAATAAATTTTTGTGTTTTTCCTTGCCGGAGTGGTGAATAATTCAAAATGGATTTTATTTTTATTCACCTCATTTATTTCTAAAAATTCTTTAACAGTGAATATCATTTTTTCAGGGCCGCAAATAAAAAATTCATCAATAGAAATAAAGTCAATTAATTTAGAAAACTGTTTACATTTTTCAGCGTCAATTCTGCCATAATTAATATCAGCTTCTGTTCTTTCCCTGCTTAAAATATGATACATGCTGAAACGTTGCAGGTGTTTATCTTTTAGCGCTTCAAGCTGTTCTTTAAAAATTATGGAAGACACATTTTTGTTGCCATACACAAGCGTAATGGTACTTTCAGGTTCAATAAAAAGAATTGTTTTAATAAGAGAAATCACCGGAGTAATGCCACTGCCTGCAGCAAAAAAAACGTAATTTTTTTTATTAGAAATAGTTACTTCTGTAAAAAATGTCCCTGTCGGCGGCAGTACTTCAAGCTCATCTCCCTTTTTCATTTTTTCATTGGCAAAAGTGGAAAATGCGCCGTTATTCACTTTCTTAACGGCAACTCTTAATTCATTATCAAGCGGGCTGTTGCAAATAGAATAAGAGCGCCTTATTTCCTCTCCATCCATTATTAACTTAATCGTAATATTTTGACCTTGCTTAAAGAGAAAATTCTTTTCTAATGCGGCGGGAATATTAAAAGCAATAGAAACGCAATCATTTGTTTCGTGCCTTATATCTTTAACCTTGAGCTTGTGAAAATGTAGGGCCAATTTAGTTATGGATTTTAGTTTAATAAAAATTCTTCAATTTTCTGCCGGCAGGCAGATTCATTTTTTTACCTATTCCTTAATCCCTCAATTAAGAGTTTCACCATATTTTCTTCGAGCGATTTTTCATCTACTTTTTTACTGGATCTTTGCCAGCTTTCTATACCACCTATTGCAGATAAAATAGTGAATACAGCTACATAAGTATTGATAGAACTTATTTCTTTCTTATCAATCCCTTTCTGTAAAAGTGCGGCTAACCGTGAACGATAGTTTCTTCGCTGGTTTTTAAAATCGGTTAAAAAAGGTTCAGGTAAATGCTTCCATTCATGGTCGGAAATATATACACTTTCGTATTCATCAACCATCATAGAAATATGGAAACGAATAATACTTTCAATTTTTGATAAATTGGTTTGGTTGCTCATTTCAACTTCTCTCAAATTGCCGGTAAATAACCGCGCAATCCTGAAGCAGATGTCCTTTAAAATTTCATTTTTCGATTCGATGTGGTTATACAGACTGGGAGCTTCTATACCAATAGATTCAGCAATATCACGCATTGAAGTAGCCGGGAACCCTTTCTTTCTGAATAGTGCTGAGGCTTTTTGAGTGATTACATCTTTTTTTGAACCGTTTTTACCGGTAATTATTTTCGCCATTTATGCGCATAGTTTTTTCAAAACTAACACTTATTAGTTTTTTACAATGACGATCAGTATAATTTTATAAATTTTAGCCATCTTTTATTGTAAAATTTGGTGAACTATTATCATTTTCATTATGATTAAGCATTAAGAATAATTAATTTCGCAACATCAAACGATTTTTTAATGCAACTTCAAAAAGTAGATAAGGTAGAAAATATTTCTCCAGAAGATTTTAAAAAAAATTATTACCAGCCTAAAATACCATTGGTAATTACAGGTCTTGCAAAGCAATGGCCTGCTTATAATAAATGGAATTGGGATTATTTTAAAGAAATTGTAGGGGATAAAAAAGTGGGTCTTTATAATAATGTAAAGAGTGATGCTTATACACCGATAAATACGGCTGATGATTATAAAACGTTTGGTGAATATGTTGATATGGTTAAGAAAGGGCCCGCAGCGTGGAGGATTTTTCTTTTTAATATTTTTGATCATGCGCCCCAGCTTATAGAGGATTTTACCTGGCCTGAAGACCTTATGAAAGGTTATGTAAAAAAATACCCGATGTTGTTTACTGGCGGGCAAACATCCATTACACACATGCATTTTGACATTGATCTTTCGCACATCCTTCATACGCAATTTGCCGGAAGAAAAAGAGTGTTATTATTTCGTTATGAGGAGCAATACAAATTGTATCGTAAACCATTTGAAGTATTGAGCCTGGCTGATTTTTCGAATTACAACCAAAATTCTGGTAATCCTGATTATGATAAATTTCCCGCACTAAAATATGCCCAGGGCTATGAATTAATATTAGAACATGGCGATACATTATTCATGCCTGCCGGATACTGGCATCACATGGAATATCTTGATAGTGGGTTTGCAATGAGTCTACGCGCACTTCAAAGTTCAATGTCAGGAAAAGCAAAAGGAGCCTGGAATTTATTTGGAATGAGAAGTATAGATACCATTATGAAGAAGACGAATCCAATGTGGTGGTATAACTTTAAAATAAAAAAAATTGACAGGCTTGCAGAAGAGGAATTGAGAAAAAATTCTAATTAAATATCGGAAAATTCTTTTTATAACAAAATATTGTTAATTTAGCATCCCATTCCTTTTCTTCCTTTTCCTATTATTTAAAACCGTTCACTCAGCCAATAGCCTTAGATAAGGTTACAATCAATAAAATTAATATCCTCGTTTAAAATATTATCAAGAAGATAGAATTCTTTCTTGTGGTTTCAGAGGTAAGCAAGGCCGGTGATTTTTATCACTGGCCGTTTTTTTATATTAATTTGAAGAAGTGCTACAATTTCTTTGATCTATTCCATTGAGCTATTCATAAATTTTACGAGGGGCATTAATGCTTTGAAAGCCAAAGAAACTTCTTTTGCCAAAGCAGGACTTGATAAGAGCGTATCAGAAATACTTTTAGTTGCGACAAAGCTTTTTAATTTAAGAAAAGATGCTGCAGGATTTTCTTTATCATATCCTTTTGGAACGTTCACAAGCATTTGTCCTTCACTCTTTTCAAGTGAGGAATATTGCTTTTTAAATGAAGAACTTCCAATAATTTTTTTAAACTCAGGAAAACAATAATCAATTTCCTGTCGAAGTTTTTTTAATTCGGGTGCGGAAGGCATCCATAGACCGCCACCCGCAAAACTTTTTCCTCCGGGCTCAAGGTGAAAATAATAACCTGCAAATAATGATTTTTTCCCTCCCTTGTTGAAAGAGGCACCCATATTGGTTTTGTAAGGAGTTTTATCTTTTGAAAATCTAATATCACGATTAATACGAAATGTGCAGTTTTTTACCTGCAGTTCTTTCATATCATTATCAAAAGACGAAGTTTCGGTAAGAAGTTGTTGAACAAAATTTTCGAAATCAATTTTCGCAGCAAGATATTTTTCCCTGTGATTATCGAACCAGGGTTTGTTGTTATTTTTTTTAAGTTCTCTTAAAAAAATTACTGTAGAGGAATGAAACATTGATTGAAGAAGTAATACCGTTTTGTATTTATAAATAATAGAAAGAAAGGCCTAGTTTACATTGCTCCAGTTTTCGCCACTTTTAATTCTATAAATGGTCATTTCACTAACATTGTATTTTTCTGCAATTTGCTTATAAGTAAGCTTGCGACGGGGATTACTTATAGATGCTTTGATAGTTTTTACTTGTGATAAAGTAAGTTTTAAACCCTTTGTTCTTGAATGCTGTACTTCTTTGTATGCAATTTTATCAGGACTTTTTTGTTGATGCACACTTACATCTTTTTGTGAAGCCCATTTCAGGTTTTTAATATTGTTATCCGTTTTGTTGTGGTTGACATGAATAACAAATTTATCCTTAGGAGAATTTTTCTTAATGAAAAGTTTGGCAACCTCACGATGAAAATAAATAGTACCATTATTTCCATCAATATGAAGGTTCAGGGTTTTATATCCCGAAGTGAGAGAACCTTCCAATAATTTCCCATCTTCATTTACATCTTCATGATAACTTGCGGCTCTGCCATGCGATGAAATGGCGTATTTTTTGCGTAATAATTTCCATCCTTTAAACTGGAGTTGCTTCCAAATTTCACCGTTGTTTTTTTTAATCATGGCTTAGGGTTTAAAATAAAGTTACAAAACTATGTTTGGATCATATTTAAAAAATCTTGTTCATTTATTATTTTGACTGATTTTACCTTTTTGGCTTTCTCAAGTTTGCTTCCTGCCGAATCTCCGGTAACCAGGTAATCCAGATTGTTACTAACGGAGGAAAGCAGGGCGCCCCCGTTATCTTCAACAAGTTTTTCTGCATCACTTCTTTTCAAAGTAGGTAAAGTTCCTGTAAACAAAAATGTTTTTCCGGAAAAGGTTCCAATTTTATTTTCAATTTTATCTCCTTTAGTATTTATGCCAATTTCTCTAAGTTTCTTAAGCATAGCAATATTATCCTTATTATGAAAAAACTCATAAATACTTTCGCTTACTTTACTTCCAATATCTTTTAATTCCTGCAATTGTTCTAATGAAAAATGTTCAAGGTCAAAAAGACTTTCAACACTTTTGCCCAATGTTTTTGCAGTGGCTTCGCCTACATATCTTATACCCAGTCCGAAGATAAGCCGGTGCAGGCTTTGATTTTTTGAATTTTCAATTGCATTGCGCAGGTTGTCAATTGACTTTTGGCCAAATCCTTCAAGATTGGCAATTTCATCATAATTGAGTGAGTAAATTCCCGGAATGTCTTTGAGCAAACCCTGGGAATAAAATTTACGAATGTTTGATTCCCCAAGACTTTTAATATCCATTGCATCTTTACTAACAAAATGGATAATGCGTTCAACAACCTGTGCTTCACAATTAATATTTACACATCTCCAAACGGCTTCTTCTTCGCGTTTCACTAAAGGTTCGCCACATACCGGACAATTAACGGGGAAAATAATTTTCCTTTCTTTTCCGGTTCTTACGTCAGTTTCCGGTTTTACGATATATGGAATTACATCGCCGGCTCTTTCTACTATAACGCTATCGCCTATTCGCAAATCTTTTTCTTCAATTACATCTGCATTAAAAAGTGAAACAGAAGAAACTGTAACACCGCCGATGTGCACAGG
>Ga0207932_1000675_pt1 | contig 11634 bp, 11 predicted proteins | sample NGESurdeep092012_FD_184480 | JGI IMG/M metagenome (GOLD analysis project Ga0207932, IMG submission 184480) | Arctic peat soil microbial communities from Barrow, Alaska - NGEE Surface sample 415-2 deep-092012 (SPAdes) | ecosystem: Environmental > Terrestrial > Soil > Wetlands > Peat ...
GCCGGACCGGCCCGCCCCGCCGCAGCGAATCACATGACGGGCATGCGGAAGTTGAAGTGCGCCCCGACGCCCCAGGTGTTCTGGCTGCCCATGTCGTAGGCGGCGTGGACGCCGAGCCCGAGCAGCAGGTTGAAGTCCGCGCCGACCGTCACGCGGAACTCTTTCTTCACGTTGCTGTTCCCCAGGACGTAGTAGCCCACCGCGAACGGCTTCAGCGGGAAGAGGGGCACGTTCGCCCGGATCGCTGCACCCACCGGGAAGGACGTGACGGTCGTCGAGCCGAAGACCGACGAGACCTTCAGTTGGCCGACGCCGGCCTGCGCCGAGATGGACACCGGCATCAACCCGCCGCCGAAGAGCTTCATCGCGGCGGACGCGCCGAACAGCGTCTGCGAACTGAAGCCCGACACCTTGTACTGCCCGACGAGCGCCGTGACGCCGAACGGCCCGAACCCGACGCCGCCGCGGAGCGCGAGCACCGACTGGGAATTCCCGGGATTGGCGTAGTCGGCCGAGACGAGCACACCCATCCCGGTCGGCGTGGGATAGAACGGCATGCCCTGCACCTGCGCCCGGGCGACGTGCGCCGGAAGCAGCAGGATCACCGCAGCCGCGAGGACCTTCGAGAGCTTCATTTCGTCCCTCCCTGTGAGGTGGCGGGCGCCCAGGAGGCGCCGGTATGCGTGGAAAGATAGCGCCCGGCCGCCGGAAAATGCACGTGGCCCGTCCCCCGGGAAGGTGGACGGGCCACGCGGAAGGAGGCCGTGACGCGGCTCACGCGGCCGCGCGCATCCTCAATACCGCCCGAAGCACGCGCTGCACCGACCCTCCCTGTTGGGATGTCCGCTGCGACGCCTATCAGACCGGCCCGGCAGGAATGGGTAACGCAGCGGGACGGCGTTCCTCCGGACGGCGGGGGCGGCGCCGCGGCCGGGACCGACACGGCCCGTCAGGGACCGGAACGGCCCGTCAGGGAACAACATGGCCCGTCCGGGGGTCCCGGGCGGGCCATCGGGGGACGCAGGAACGGCGCGGGCTACGCCGCGGCCGGGGCGGCTCCCTCCGCCTGTTCCGCGACCACGCGCACGACGTCCCCCACCACCTGGATGAAGCCGCCGGCGACGGTGAAGCGCCGCTCCCCCTCCGTGGCGCGGACCACGAGAGGACCCTTGCCGAGTAGCGAGAGGAAGGGCGCGTGCCGCGGCAGGATGCCGACGAGGCCGTCGTAGGCGGGAGCCACGACGGCGGTCGCGCCGCCGTCGAAGAGCGTGTGCTCCGGCGTCACGACCACGACGCGCAGCCGGCGCTCGCTCACGCCGCCTCGAGCGTCTTGCCCTGCTCGATGACGTCCTCGATGCCGCCGACCATGTAGAACGCCGACTCCGGCAGTTCGTCGAACTCGCCGGCCACCACCCGCTCGAACGAGGAGATGGTGTCCTCGAGCTTGCAGTACTTCCCCGGCCGCCCGGTGAACGCCTCGGCCACCTGGAAGGGCTGGGAGAGGAACCGCTGAACGCGCCGCGCACGGGCCACGATGACCTTGTCGTCCTCGGACAGCTCCTCCATCCCGAGGATGGCGATGATGTCCTGGAGATCCTTGTAGCGCTGTAGGATCCCCTGCACCGCGACGGCCACCCTGTAGTGCCGCTCGCCCAGGTACTGCGCGTCGAGGATGCGGCTCGCCGAATCGAGCGGGTCCACGGCGGGGTAGATGCCGAGGGCCGAGAGGGGCCGCGAGAGGGTGACCGTCGCGTCGAGGTGGCTGAACGCCGCCGCGGGCGCCGGGTCGGTCAGGTCGTCGGCGGGGACGTAGATGGCCTGCACCGACGTGATCGAGCCGCGCTTCGTCGAGGTGATCCGCTCCTGCAGGTCGCCCATCTCGGTGGCGAGCGTCGGCTGGTAGCCCACCGCGCTCGGCATCCGGCCCAGCAGCGCCGACACCTCGGAGCCCGCCTGGGTGAAGCGGAAGATGTTGTCGATGAAGACCAGGACGTCCTGCCCCTCGACGTCGCGGAAGTACTCGGCGACGGTGAGGCCCGCCAGCCCGACCCGCAGGCGCGCGCCCGGCGGCTCGTTCATCTGGCCGTAGATCAGCGCGGTGGACGCGAGGACCCCCGACTCCTTCATGTCGAGGTAGAGGTCGTTCCCCTCGCGGGTGCGCTCCCCCACGCCGCAGAACACGGAGCGGCCGCCGTGGCCCGTCGCCACGTTGTGGATGAGCTCCTGGATGATGACCGTCTTCCCGACGCCGGCGCCCCCGAACAGGCCGATCTTGCCGCCCTTCACGAACGGGGCGATGAGGTCGATGACCTTGATGCCCGTCTCGAACACCTCGGTCTTCGGCTCGAGGTCGGTGAACTTCGGCGGCTCGCGGTGGATCGGCCAGCGCTCGGCGTCGGCGGGGATGGCCGGGCCGCCGTCCACCGGCTCGCCCAGCACGTTGAGGATGCGGCCGAGGGCGAGCTTCCCCACGGGCACGGTGATCGGGCCGCCCGTGTCGAGGGCCGGCATCCCGCGCACCACGCCGTCGGTCGAGCTCATCGCGACGGCGCGCACCTGGTTGCGGCCGATGTGCTGCTGCACCTCGGCGGAGAGGTGCACGCGTTCGCCCGCCGCCCCCTCGCCGTCCACCCGCAACGCGGTATAGAGCTCGGGCAACTTCTCGGGCTCGAACTCCACGTCGATGACCGGTCCGATGACCTGGACGACCTTGCCGAAATTGTCCGCCATGCGAGCTCCCACGCCCTGGTGAGTCCGTCCCTATCACCTATCACGCATCACTCAGTACTCATCACCCATCACTCATCACTCATCACCGCGCTAGCCCTTCAGGGCTTCAGCGCCTCCCACGATCTCCGAGAGCTCCTGCGTGATCTGCCCCTGCCGCGCGCGGTTGTAGCTGCGCGTCAGGAGGTCCAGCATGTCCCCCGCGGAGTCGGTCGCGTTCTTCATCGCGGTGCGGCGCGCCCCGTGCTCCGAGGCCGCCGTCTCGACGAGCGCGCGGTAGACCTGGTTCTTCACGTACTGCGGCAGCAGCGCGCCCACGAGGGCGTCGGCGTCGGGCCGGATGATGTACACCGGCGCGCGCCGCGGCGTGGCCGTCGCCGCGGCGGCACCCGCGGGCGTCTTCCCCGCGGCCGGTGGGGGCGCGCCCGCCGGTTCCACCGGCAGCACCCGTAGCACCTCGGGGGGCGTCACGAGCGCCGACTTGAAGTGCGCGAACACCACCTCGAGGGAGGCGAGGCGCCCCGCCTCGTACTCGGCGATGAGGGGCGCCGCCAGCTCCTCGGCGTGCCGGGCGGTCGGGCGGTCGCCGATGTCGATCCGCGCCTCGGCCACGGGCCGGCGGACGAACCGGAAGTACGCGACCGCCTTCTTGCCGACGACGTGGAGGTCCACCGTGTACCCCGCCGCCGTCAGCGCCGCGTCGCGCTCCCTCGCGGCCCGCACGAGGTTGGCGTTGAACGCCCCGGCGAGGCCGCGGTTCGACGTGATGACCAGCAGCGCGGCCTTCTTCGGGCCGCCCTTCTCCAGCGGCGCCGGCCGGCGCATCAGGGGGAACCGCTCCGCCAGCTCGGGCGAGAGGAGATCGGCGATCACGGCGCCCAGCGCCTGCGCGTAGGGGCGCGCCGACACCACGCGCTCCTGCGCGCGCTTCAGCTTGGACGTGGACACCATCTCCATCGTCCGGGTGATCTTGCGCGTGCTCTCGACCGACTTGATGCGCCGGCGGAGCTCCCGCGGCTTGGCCATTACTTCGGCTGCGCCTTGTAGGCCTCGATCGCCTTGCGGAGCCGCGCGCCGAGGTCGTCGGAGATCGCCAGCTTGGTGCGGATCTCCTCCGCCAGCGCCGGCTGGTGCGCCGACATGTACTCGTGGAAGCCGTGCTCCCAGTCGCGGATGCGCTCGACCGGCACGTCGTCGAGGAAGCCATTGGTGACGGCGTAGATGATCTCCGTCTGCTCCGCCACGCCCATCGGCTGGTACTGCGCCTGCTTCAGCACCTCCACCACCCGCTGCCCGCGCGCCAGCTGGCGCAGCGTGGCCGCGTCGAGCTCCGAGCCGAACTGGGCGAACGCCTCGAGGTCGCGGTACTGCGCGAGATCGAGCCGCAGCCGCCCGGCGACCTGCTTCATCGCCTTGATCTGGGCGTTGCCGCCTACGCGGCTCACGGAGATGCCGATGTTGATCGCCGGCCGGACGTTCGAGAAGAACAGGTCGGTGTCGAGGAAGATCTGCCCGTCGGTGATCGAGATGACGTTGGTCGGGATGTACGCCGAGACGTCGCCCGCCTGCGTCTCGATGATCGGCAGCGCGGTGAGCGATCCGCCCGGCTTCTTGATGCGCGGGTCCACCTTCACCAGCTCCGGATCCTCGGCGATCTTGGCCGCGCGCTCGAGGAGCCGCGAGTGGAGGTAGAAGACGTCGCCCGGATACGCCTCGCGCCCCGGCGGCCGCCGCAGCACCAGCGACAGCTGGCGGTACGCCGCCGCCTGCTTGGAGAGGTCGTCGTACACGCAGAGCGTGTCGCGCCCCTCCTCGTACATGAAGTACTCCGCCATCGCGCAGCCGGCGTACGGCGCGATGTAGAGCAGCGGCGCGGGATCCGCCGCCGACGCGACGACCACGATGGTGTACTCCATCGCGCCCGCAGCGCGGAGCCGCTCGACCACCGACGCCACCGTGGACTTCTTCTGGCCGATGGCGACGTACACGCAGACGACGTCACCGCCCTTCTGGTTCAGGATCGTGTCGATCGCGATCGCCGTCTTGCCGGTGCCGCGGTCGCCGATGATCAGCTCCCGCTGGCCGCGGCCGATCGGGATCATCGAATCGATCGCCTTGAGCCCCGTCTGGAGCGGCTCCTTCACCGGCTGGCGCACCACGATGCCGGGGGCCACCATCTCCACGAACCGGGTCGAGGTCGAGGCGATCGGGCCGAGCCCGTCCTGCGGCCGGCCCAGCGGATCCACGACCCGGCCCACCAGCGCCCGCCCCACCGGCACCTCGAGGACGCGGCCGGTGCGCCGCACCTCGTCCCCCTCCTTCAGCTCGAGGTAGTTGCCGAGGATCACGGCCCCGATGTTGTCCTCTTCCAGGTTGAGGGCGAGGCCCGTCACCGTGGTGCCGGTCCCCGAGGCGTGGAACTCCAGCATCTCGCCCGCCATCGCCTTGGTGAGGCCGTAGACGAGGGCCACGCCGTCCTTCACCTCGAGGACGGTGCCGACCTCCTCGAGGTCGCCGACGCCGAGGTCGGCCGCCTCGATCTCGCGGAGGAGGACTTCCTTCAATTCACCGGGACGGAGCGCGGCTTCGTTGGCCATGATGGGCTAGCGAAAGGGGTGGACCGGATTTCCGACAGAGCTTGTGAAAATAATCACCTACCGCGGGCAGGAGCAACTTCAGGCCTCAGACGCGGCTGCGCGTGCGGCCGCGGACGAACGCGGCGAGCACGCCGCGGGGGCCGAGCTCGGGGAGGCGGCGCGCGGTGACGCCGGCGATGCGCCGGGCGGCGCCGGCGAGGTGGCTGGCCGAGGCGAAGCCGAGGATGGCGGCGACGGCGCGCACCGAGTAGCCGGGGCTCGCCAGCAGGTCGGCGGCGGTCGCGGTGCGGGCGAGGTCGATCACGCGCTTCAGGTTGGGCGCGCCCCCCGCGCCGAACTGCCGCGAGAGATGCTCGCGCGAGACGCCAAGGGCCCCCGCGATCGCTGCGGTGCGGAGCGGCCCGGCGACGCCGTGCACCACCTCGTGCCACGCCAGCAGTTGGAGGCGGTCCACGAGCCGCAGGATCCGCGGGGCGCCCTCGAGGGCGCCGAGGCGCAGGGCGCTCGCGGTGCGCGGGAGGATGAGGTCCCACGCGACGGCGTCCTCCACGCCCTCGACGATGGGGTGGGCGCCGGCGGCGTGGACGCACGTCACCAGGAGGTCGGCGTCGTCGGGGCGGAAGGCGGCGTAGGCGAACCGCGGCACCCCGGGGAAGCGCTCCCTGAGGCGCACCAGGCCCGCGGCGGCGCCGGGGAGGCGCGCGTCCACCACCACGGCGTCCACCAGCCGGGTGGCGACGCAGCGCTCGAGCGCCGCGACGCTGCGGCATGCGACGAGGCGCACCCGGCCGCGGGGGAGGCTGCGCCGCAGCCCGGCGCGCGCCGCCGGGCTCCGCAGCAGGGTCGCGACGACAGGCACGCTCACCGGACGCCCAGCTTCTCGACCTCGGCGCCGGCAACGCCCAGCACCTCGCGCGCGTTGGCGTACGAGAGGGCCCGCAGCGCCTCCTCGAACGGGAGCCAGCGGCAGGCGGAGATGCCTTCCTCCTCCTGCGGCGCGGCCTCGCCCCCCTCACTCTCGAAGACGAAGAAAGTGCAGGTCTTGTGGATCAGGCGCCCGCGGAAGCGGAAAAACCAGTCGATCTCGAGCGCGGGCGCGCGGTAGGCGAGCTGGTCGAGCCCCGTCTCCTCGCGCACCTCGCGGCGGGCGGCGTCCACCTCGGACTCCCCCTCCTCGACGTGGCCCTTCGGAAAGCCCCAGTTGCGGTACGAGTCGCGGATCACGAGGTAGAGCGGCCCCTCCGCGGCGCGGCGGAAGACCACGCCCCCCGCCGAGTGCTCCTCGCTCGGCACGGCAGGCCGCTGCGCCTTCTCCGGCATCAGAACACGGAGAACTGGAAGTAGCGGCGCGGATTGGCCTGGACGTCGGCCAGCAGCAGGCGCATCTGGCGGACGGTGGCCACGGCCTCGGTGTAGAGGGTGGTGTCGCGGGAGAGCCGGCCGAGCGTGCCTTCGCCGGCGTTGACGCGGCCCATCACGGAATCGAAGCGGGCCACGATGCGTACGAACGACTCCTGCTGGCTCCGCGCCGCGCCCACGAGGCTGCGGAGGTCGGTCGCGGTGGCGCGCAGCGCGACGCCCACGGTGTCCGCGCTGCTCAGGATGTGCTGGATCTGCGCCTTGTCGGTGGCCGAGTCGGCGCGGTGGGCCGTGCGCTCCATCGCCGTGGCGAAGCGCGCGAGGGACGCGGTGCCGGTGTCGAGGTTGCCGCCGATGCGGGTCAGCACCTGCTGCTGCTGCGACGCCATGTTGGCGAGCACCTTGGAGAGGCGGGAGATGTCGGTGAAGGCGCCGCGCAGCTTCTCCGCGGAGGAGGAGTCGAACGCCTCCTGCACGCGGCCGGCGATCGTGGCGAGGTCGCCCGCGATCCGCCCCGCCTGCTGCGTCAGCTGGCCGACGTCGGGGAGGGCCGCGCCGGGCCACACCGCCCCCGCGTTCAGCGCGGCCTCCTGGACCTGACGGCGCACGTCGGGATCGTTGGGGAGGTCGTGGCGGTCGAGGAGCTGGACCGCCCAGTCGCCGAAGAGCGTGGCGGAGAAGATGATCGCCACCGTGCGCTCCGGCAGCTTCTGCGTCCCCTTAAGCCGCAGCCCGACCATCACCCAGTCGTTCTGGCCGAGCGTGACCGACTCGACCCGCCCGATCTTCACGCCCCGCAGCAGCACGGGGTTCCCGACCTGCAGCAGCCCCACGCTCCGGAAGCGCGCCTCGTGCCGGATGTCGCTCGCCCCGAGCCGGACCTGGCTGAGCCAGATCGAGCCCACCACGGCCAGCGCGATCCCGATCAGGACCACGACGCCGACCAGCACCTCGTCCGCACGCTTCATGGCTGGGAGCCCTCCGCCGCCGGGACCGCGTCCGGCGCGCCCGGCGCCGCGACGTCCTCCGCGTGCACGCTCGGGCGGCCCTCGATGAACTGCCGCACGATCGGGTCGGTCGACTGCTGGATCTCGGCCACGGTGCCCTCCTGGCGGATACGGCCCTCGTAGAGCATCGCGATCCGGTCACCGACCCGGTACGCCGAGCGCATGTCGTGGGTGATCACGATGCTGGTCACCCCGAGCGCCTCCCGGGTCCGGATCATCAGTTCGTCGATGACGGCCGACGTCACCGGGTCGAGGCCCGTGGTCGGCTCGTCGTAGAGCAGGTACTTGGGGCGGAGCGCGATGGCGCGCGCGAGGCCCACGCGCTTGCGCATCCCCCCCGACAGCTCCGCCGGCATCGTCCGCTCGGTGCCCGCCATCTCCACCAGCCGCAGCGACTCGGTCACCCGCTCGCGGATCTGCTCCTCGCTCATCGCGCCGCTCCGCCGCAGGCCGAAGGCCACGTTGTCGGCGATCGTCATCGAATCGAAGAGCGCCGCGAACTGAAACACGTAGCCGACGGTCGCGCGCAACGCCGTCAACTCGCGGCGCCGCAGCTCGGAGACCACCTGGCCGTCCACCGCGACCGTGCCCGCATCGGGCTCGAGGAGCCCCACCACGTGCTTGATCGTGACGCTCTTGCCGGTGCCCGAGCCGCCGATGATGACCATCGTCTCCCCGTCGCGCACCGTGAGGGAGACGCCCCGCAGCACCACCTTGGCGCCGAACGCCTTCTCGAGACCGCGGAACTCGATCACGGCCGCAGCAGGGTGATGGCCCAGTAGGCGTCGAGCACCAGGATCATCTCGGCGCTGTACACCACCGTGCGCGTCGTGGCGTCGCCGACCCCCTCCGCGCCGCCCCGGGTGTTGAGGCCGAGGAAGCAGCCGATCATCGTGATCACGAAGCCGAACGACGCCGACTTGATGAGCCCGAAGGTGACGTCGAACGGGACGTAGAAGAGCCGCAGCCCCCGCAGGAACTCCGCGGTGGTGATGGGGAGCAGCGTCGTCGCGGCGACCCAGCCCATGAAGATCGCCGTCGCCATCGCGAACGCGACGATGATCGGGAACATGAGCGTCCCCGCCATCACGCGCGGCAGGACCAGGTATGCGTGCGGGTCGTACGCCAGCGTCTCGAGCGCGTCCACCTGCTCGGTCACCCGCATCGAGCCCAGCTCGGCGGCGATGTTGGCGCCGACGCGCCCGGCCAGCGCGAGCCCCGTCAGCACCGGACCCAGCTCCAGCATCGTCGTCTTGCCGACCAGCGCGCCGACGAAGTAGAGCGGCACCGCCGCCGTCACGGTGTATGAGGCGAGGAGGGCCAGCACGATGCCCGTGAACGCCGCGATGAACAGCGCGATCGGCAGCGAATCCACGCCGATCCGCCGCATCATCGGGAAGAGCTGCCGCCCCCACGTGCGCACGTCGGGCACCGCCCGGAGCGTATCCGCCACGAAGTGGCCGAGATGCCCGAACAGTTCCGTGATGCCGACGCTGCGCCGACCGAGAGCCGCTAGCATGGGAGCAACCTATCCTCCGGCGGCGGGGGGGGCAAGAATGTGATGACCTCGCCAGGGGACAGGTGCCGGACGCCAAGACGCCAAGGAGAAGCGCTCCCCTTGGCGTCTTGGCATCTGGTAGCTGGCTTCTGTCGCTACGCCGCGAAGCTCGCCAGCGCCTTCCCGACGTTCCCCTCGCGCAGCCGCTTGAGCGCGCGGTCGCGGAGCTGGCGGATGCGCTCGCGGGTGACGCCGAGCATCCCGCCGATCTCCTCCAACGTGTGCTCGCGGCCGCCGTCGAGGCCGAAGTAGAGGCGGAGCACCTTCGCGTCGCGCGGCGGGAGCGTGCCGAGCGCCGCCTCGATCTCGGCCGAGAGGAAGCGGTCCATCGCCTGGTCCTCCGCGCTCGGGCCCTCGTCGGTGACGAACCGCTCGATGAGGGAGCGGTCGCCGTCGGGATCGAGGGGGGCGTCGAGGCGCACCTCGCCGCTGTTGAGGGCGGCGAGCGACTGCACGACGTCGAGGGAGAGCCCCGTCGCGGCCGCGACCTCCTCGGGCGTCGGCTCGCGCCGCATGGACTGCCGCAGCGCCTCCGCCGTCCGCACGATCTTCGAGAGGTCGGCGGTGCGGTTCAGGGGGACGCGCACCGTCCGCCCCTGCCGCGCCAGCGACGCGAGGATCGCCTGCCGGATCCACCATACCGCGTAGGAGATGAACTTCACGCCCTGGTCGGGATCGAACTTCCGCGCCGCGGTCATGAGCCCGACGTTCCCCTCGCCGATGAGGTCGGTCAGGGGGAGGCCGCGGTTCTGGTACTTCTTCGCCACCGAAATGACGAACCGGAGGTTCCGGCGCACCAGCTCCTGCATCGCCTCCTGATCGCCGGCGCGCACCTTCTTCGCCAAGGCGATCTCCTCGTGAGGCTTGAGGAGCGGGGTGACCGAGACCTCATAGAGGTACTGGTCGAGGATGTCCCGGTCGGCCTCGCCGGGCCCCAGCGGCATCAGGGGCTTCGAGGGACGGCGGCGCTTCCGGGCGGTCTGCTCTGCCATGCGCTTCCTTATCTTGCGTGCGGGCCGGCACTTGCACGCTGCGGCCTTCGGGAAAACCACCAGCCCGTGATACCCGTCACCCCCGGCAAGGTTTCTGCCGTGGTCGGTTGACTAGGGCGGGGGACGAAAATACGTTTCCGGGCTCCGAAGGGAAGTACCCCCCTCCTTTCGGGCCCGTGGGGGCGTAGCTCAGATGGGAGAGCGCTTGAATGGCATTCAAGAGGTCAGGGGTTCGATCCCCCTCGCCTCCACCACGCGGGAATAGCTCAGTTGGTAGAGCACAACCTTGCCAAGGTTGGGGTCGCGGGTTCGAGTCCCGTTTCCCGCTCTGGGCGGTTAGCTCAGCTGGTTAGAGCGCTACGTTGACATCGTAGAGGTCACAAGTTCGAATCTTGTACCGCCCATCGCGCCCATAGCTCAACTGGATAGAGCGTCTGACTACGGATCAGAAGGTTGCGGGTTCGACTCCTGCTGGGCGCATGAGGGGCAGTGAAGCAGTCTCGGGGCGTAGCGCAGTCCGGTTAGCGCGCCTGGTTCGGGACCAGGAGGTCGGAGGTTCAAATCCTCTCGCCCCGACTCGAGTAGGTCCGTGGCGCCCCGGCGCCTCGGCGTAGGCTCAGACGCAGCACTGCGCCGGTAGCTCAGCTGGATAGAGCGCCAGCCTCCGGAGCTGGAGGTCGCAGGTTCGACTCCTGTCCGGCGCATCCTCGTCGCGAAGAGCCCCGCGGGCATCCTGCCCCCGCGGGGCTTCGGCGTTCCCGGCCCGCGGCGACGCGCGTCTACCGCACCACGATCGTCCCCGTCATCAGGGCGCCATGGACGGCGCAATCGTAGGTGAACGTCCCCGTCGTGTTGAACGTGAACTGGTAGGTGCCGGTCGTCTTCGTCGTGCTGCTGGTGAAGCTCGGCGTTCCCGTGGACTGGACGCTGTGGGAGTTGGAGCCCGTCCACGTCCACGTCACCGTCCCGCCGGCCGCGACGGTGTCCACCGCGGGGTTCTGCGTCGCGTTGTGGCCGCTGCGGAAGAAGTTGTCGCCCACCGAGACGGCGGCGCTCGTGGCCACCGAAGCGATGGTCGCGTGGAACGTCGCGGGGGAGCCGGCCAGCCCCGTGCTGGCGGCCGTGACCGTGACGGCGCCGGGCGTCGCACCCAGCGTGAGCGTGGTCTTCGCAAGGCCGCTCGCGTCGGTGGACCCGCTGGTGGGATTCACGCCGCCGGTGCCCGCGGTCACCTGCCACGCCACGGCCACTCCGGAGACGCCGTTCCCGAACTGGTCGGACGCCTTCGCCGCGAGCTGCGTGGGCAGCACGGCGTTCGGCGAGCCGGTCTGCGCGTCGCCCGCAGCGACGCCAAGCTGCGCGGCGGCGCCGGCGCTCGCCGCCGCCGCGAAAGT
>Ga0207932_1000678_pt1 | contig 11614 bp, 7 predicted proteins | sample NGESurdeep092012_FD_184480 | JGI IMG/M metagenome (GOLD analysis project Ga0207932, IMG submission 184480) | Arctic peat soil microbial communities from Barrow, Alaska - NGEE Surface sample 415-2 deep-092012 (SPAdes) | ecosystem: Environmental > Terrestrial > Soil > Wetlands > Peat ...
CCGCCGGCTCGGTCGACGACGGCAAGAGCACACTGATCGGCCGCCTGCTGTACGACTCGAAGGCGATCTTCGAGGACCAGCTCGAGGCGGTCGAGCGGGTGTCGGTCCAGCGCGGCAACGACTACACCGACCTCGCCCTGCTGACCGACGGCCTGCGTGCCGAGCGCGAGCAGGGCATCACCATCGACGTGGCCTACCGCTACTTCGCCACGCCGGCCCGCAAGTTCATCATCGCCGACACCCCCGGCCACGTGCAGTACACGCGCAACATGGTCACGGGGAATTCGAACGCCGACCTCACCATGGTCCTGATCGACGCCCGCAAGGGCATCGTCGAGCAGACCCGTCGCCACGCCTTCCTGGCCTCGCTCCTGCGGGTGCCGCACCTCCTGGTGTGCATCAACAAGATGGACCTGGTCGACTACGACCAGGAGGTCTTCGACAAGATCTGCGCCGAGTTCACCGCCTTCGCCAGCCGGCTCGACGTGACCGACGTCACCTTCATCCCGATCTCGGCCCTGGCGGGCGACAACGTGGTGACCCGGTCGGCCAACATGGACTGGTACCAGGGCACCTCGCTGCTCCACCACCTGGAGACGGTCTACATCGCCTCGGACCGGAATCTCATCGACTCCCGGATGCCGGTGCAGTGGGTGGTCCGCCCACACGCCGCCGAGTACCACGACTACCGCGGCTACGCCGGACGGGTCGAGGGCGGCGTGTTCAAGCCGGGCGACGAGGTCATGATCCTGCCGTCCGGTCTGACCACCACGGTGGCCAGCATCGACACCTTCGAGGGACCGGTCGAGGAGGCCTTCGCCCCCATGTCGGTCACCATGCGGCTGGCCGACAACATCGACGTCTCCCGGGGCGACATGATCTGCCGGCCCCACAACAAGCCGGTGGTGGGCCAGGACCTCGAGGCGATGGTGTGCTGGATGACCGACAAGCCGCTCAAGGTCGGCGACTTCATGATGCTGAAGCACACCACCCGCTGGGTGCGGTGTGTCGTGCGGGACCTGCACTACCGGCTCGACGTCAACACCCTGCACCGCGACGAGGGCGCCACCACGCTCACCCTCAACGAGGTCGGGCGGGTCGCACTGCGGGTCACCCAGCCCCTCTACTACGACCCCTACCGGCGCAACCGGTCGACGGGATCGTTCATCCTGGCCGACGAGGGCTCCAACGTGACGGCCGGCGCCGGCATGCTGCTCCGCCCCAACAACTGAGCACCCGGTCGGTGGCGCACGCGACCAACATCACCTGGCACGAGGGTGCCGTGTCGCGGGACGAGCGGGCGGCCCTGCTGGGCGGCGGCGGAGCGACCCTGTGGTTCACCGGCCTGTCCGGCTCGGGCAAGTCGACAGTCGCCACCGCGGTGGAGCAGCGCCTGGTGGAGTCGGGCCGTGCCGCCTACCGCCTGGACGGCGACAACCTCCGCACGGGCATCAACGCGGATCTGGGGTTCTCCAAGGACGAGCGGCTCGAGAACTGCCGACGGGTGGCCGAGGTGGCCAGGCTGTTCGCCGACGCCGGCATCGTGGCCATCGTGGCCATCATCAGCCCCTACGCCGAGTCGCGGGAGCTTGCCAAGAGGATCCACGAAGAGGCCGGACTGCCGTTCGTGGAGGTCTTCATGGCCACACCGGCAGACGAGTGCGCCGTGCGGGACCCGAAGGGCCTGTACGCCAAGGCGTCAGCCGGCACGCTCGGCTCGTTCACCGGGATCGACGACCCCTACGAGGTGCCCGAGCACCCGGACCTGGCCATCGAGCCGTCCGTGTCGGTGGCTGACGCCGTCGACCTCGTCGTGGCACGGTTGGCCGCAGCCGAAGGCTGAGCCCCACCTCGTCGGCCTCGCCTCCATCCGCCACTGCCTCGATGGCCGCGAGGTCCGAGGTCTCCTCGAGGGTTGCGGGGTCCTCCACGGACACCATGCCCCCGGCCGTCCCGGTCAGTAGCGGTTGGGTGTGACTTCCAGGATGAACTGGTAGCCGAACAGGGTCGGCCACAAGGACACAAAGAGCTGGTCGAGCAGGCGCACCAGATGGGCCGAGGTCCCGCCGAGGCCGAGTGCGTCGATCGGGAGGCCGACCGGCTCCATCCGCCGCACGACGTACCCGTTGCGCTCGACCAGCTTGCGGATGCTCCGCCGGGTGAAGAAGCGGAGGTGGGTGGCGTCCAGGATGCCCCGCTGGTCGTAGTCGAACATGCCGAGGGTGGCCCGCGTGCGCGGGTACCAGTGGCCGATGTTCGGGATGCACAGCATGATCGAGCCCTCGGGCGTGAGCAGGTCGCGGCACTGTCGTAGCAGCGCACCCGGGTCGGGGAGGTGCTCGAGTACGTCGGCCATGAGGATCAGGTCGAAGCCCGAGCCCACCTCCGGCGGGACGCCCTGGGAGAGGTCGGCCCGGTAGAACGCGTGCATGCGCTCGGCGGCCTCCGGGAACTCGTGGACGTCCACGCCGGTGACGTGGTGGCCCATCTCCTGGAGGCGCTCGGCGAGCAGGCCGCTCGAGCAGCCGAGGTCGAGGATCTTGGCGGGCGGCCGGGCGGCGAGCAGCGTGGAGATGCGTCCATGCGAGCTGTCCTCGGAGGGTTTGAGCTGGTACTCCTCGTTCAGGCTGATCCGACTGCCGTCGCCGAACCCGGCCTTCTGGAGCCGGTAGGCGAGGACGTCCTTGGTCACGTCGGCCGCATAGCCCATGCCGTCGACGTAGCAGATCTCGTCGCCGTAGTAGGTGGGGATCGGCACCTCCGCGATCCGCATGCCGGCGTCGTGCAGCTGGATGATGATCTGGGTGTCGAAGTTGAAGCCGTCCGCGTTCTGCTCGAACGGGATCTTCTTCAGTGCGTCGACCGAGTAGGCCCGGTAGCCGGAGTGGAACTCGGTGAGGTCGGTCCCGAGCGCGGCGTTCTCGAACGTGGAGAGGATCCGGTTGCCGACGTACTTGTAGAGCGGCATGCCGCCCTTGCGGGCCGCCCCCTTGATCATGATCCGCGAGCCGAAGACGGCGTCGGCTTCGCCGGCGAGGAGGGGAGCGAGCAGGTCGGGCATCGACTCGGGCGCGTACTGGCCGTCACCGTGGAGCATGATCACGATGTCGAGGCCGTGCTCGATGGCCAGGTTGTAGCCGGCCTTCTGGTTGCCGCCGTAGCCGAGGTTCTCGGGCTGGCGGATGAGCGTGATCGGGAGGTCGGAGGTCTGCTGGTAGCCGAGGCCCACCAGGTAGGTCGAGTCCTGGCTGTGGTCGTCGCTGACCACGACCTCCTCGATGTCGCCCCGCACCTCGTCCGGGATCCGGTCGAGCGTCTTGGCCAGTGTGGTGGCGGCGTTGTAGGCCACCACGAGCACCCCGATCCGCTTCTTTGCCTGCGACATCCCGGTGAGAACCCCCGTCGGTGCTGGGCACGGTCCCTGTGGACGACGCCCACCAGCGAGTGTAGGTGCAGGAGCGTCCGGGGCGAAAGGAGGCGAGCGTCGGTGGCCGTGGGAACTGCATCCGGCGGGTACAAGAACTGCCGGGTGGCGGGGTGGTCACCCCGGGCGTTCAACCCTTCCCCGGCAACACGTGTTGTGAGTAGAGTCTCGATCTATGAAGTGGTTCTGGATTGCCGTCCTCATCGTCGTCGGGATCGTGGCTGCCGTCTTTGCCGTCGAGTACCTGACCACCAGCATCGGGCACCTCCCGAGTTGGGTCCCGGGCAACCACCCGGGGCACAAGGGGCACCTGCACAAGCGTGGCTATGCGGCCGCCGTGGTGGCGGTCGCCGCATTCGCCGGGGCCGGCTGGCTGATCTACAGGAACCAGGTGGCCTCCAAGTCCGCCGGGGCCGGTCCCGCCGACTCCTGAGCGACGTCTGCGGCCCTGCCCGGGCCGATCCGGTCCGACTTATCTCCCTTGCGCCCGGAAGCTAGCGCGCCAGCTTGGCCATGGCCGCCCGTAGCGGCCGGGTGACCTTCCAACTGGTGGACGCCAGCATCCGGTCCAGCTCCTGGCGGACGCCCTCGTAGCGCATCCGCTCGCCGTCCAACAGGTGGCCCAGGGTGGCGGCCTCGTTGCGGGCCTCGGCCAGCTTGGCCTCCCGGTTGCGCAGCAGGCTCTCGATGGTCGACCGCACCTCGGCGAACTCGAGGTGCAGCGCATCGCTCTGCCCGTCGAGCTTCCGGACCAGCCGGGCCAGCTCCCGCCGGCCGGCCAGGACGGCCTCGGGCCAGACGGTCGAGGGTCCCGGCGGCACCGTGTCGAGCGGGCGGTGTCCCCCGGCCTGGGCGACGAGCCATTCGGCGACCCCGCGGTGATCGTCGGGAAGCGTGCCGTCCTCCGGCTCCTGGCGCGCCGTCTGGTGCCGGAGGCCGACGTCGATGGCCTGGGCGGCTGCGTCGTCGTCCCACGCGTCCGCCCAGGGGGCGAAGCGCTCGATCCCACGCAGCCAGTGGCCCAAGCCGCCCAGTGCCCCCTTCGGGTCGTCGACCACCGAGGCGTAGTCGAGGACGTAGGTGTCGATGCCCTGGAGGCCGATGGCGGCCGTCCGGTTGTAGTGCTCCCACAGTGCCAGGCCGTCGGCCAGGGGGATGCCGTCCCGGGTGTGGAGGGACCGGGCGACGGCGAGGGGTTCGCGCCACACGAAGACTGCGGTCAGCGGCCCGGGGAGGACGGACCGCCAGTAGGGGAGGAGCAGGCAGGCCCGGGGGTCCTTCCAGACCACCGGCCCCGGTTCCGGATACGCGGCCGCCATGATGGCCACCGGGTCGGGCCCGGCCGCACCGAGAGCGGGGACCGGCGCTCCCGACCCGGCTGCGGGCGGGGCGTCCCAAGCGGCCCCGAGGCCGGTCAGGAGGTCCTCGTCGAACAGGGCCGCGGCCAGGCTCTCCCAATGCTCGGGATTCGAGTCCAGTCGGTCCATGCGGTCGGCCGGGTCCACCCCGTGCAGTCCGAGGGCGGCCAGCGCACCGGTGACCGCCGAGGTGCCGCTCCGATGGCAGCCGATCACCAGGACCCACGGTCCCGGCGGCATGGTCGGCATCGTCGGGTCAGCGAACCCAGCGGTAGACCCGCTGGAAGGCCCGGGCACGTCGCGGATTCTTGTAGGCCTCGCGCAGCGCCGCCTGCTTGATCTGGGCCAGGGTGAGCCGGGTCGTGGCCGTCCCGTCGCCGCGCTGGAGGCCGTAGCCCCGTTCGATCGAGCGCCGGTTCCCCTCGCTGGCGAGGATGCCGACCGAGGCCAGATAGTTGTCCACCGCCCACAGTTCGTCGCTCGGGTCGCGGGTGCGCTGGGCCTCGGTGAGGCCGACGGCGTCGAGGTAGGAGGACGGCGGGCGGGCGACGCCGACGGGCCGGAGGGCCCAGACGTACTGCTGCACGGAGGCGTTGGCGTTTTCCGTGGCGGCCAGGACGCGGAGCATCCCGATCGTCTCCACGGCCAGCGCATCGGTGAGCCCGTGGTCGTACTGGTCCGACCGGATCACCGAGAAGTCCTCGCGGGCGACGACCTCCCAGCCCGTCCGCTCGAACAGGTTCGCCAGCGTCTCCTCCGTGAAGAACCGGATGTGGGTGCTGTCGAGCAGGCCGGTTTCCGTGGGGATCCAGCGCCCGCAGAGCAGTCGGAACGCGATGTCGAAGTGCGCGACGTTCGGGACGGACACGACGAGGGTCGGCTCGCCGTGGTCCATCGCCCACCCGGACAGTGCGGTCAGGAGCTCGTGGGGTTGCAGGAGGTGTTCGAGGACGTCGAGGAGCATGAACGCGCCGACGTGCTCGACGTCCTCCAGCGAGCCGAGCACCTGCTCGATGTCGGACAGGTCGCACTGGGTCGCCGAAATGCCGCGCTCGTGCATGAGGTCGACGGCGACGGGGTGGATTTCGAGCCCGTGGTAGCCGATGCCGACGTCGCGGAGCGCGTGGCTCACGATGCCCGAGCCGGCACCGAGGTCGACGACGGTGCTGGACCGGTCGGGAACGAGATCCCGGATCAGGCCGGCGGCGTTGGCCACCGCGCTCTGGTGCTGGTAGTCGTAGATGTAGTCGTACTGCTTTTCGGCCTCGCCGTCGGTCGTGGCCCAGGAGAAGCTGGATGGCTGACCCGGCTCGCCGCCGCCGGGAGGCCCGTCGACCAGGACCGACTTGGTCGCCTCGAGCCAGGCCCTGCCGAACTGCTGGTCCGGCTCGAGGTGGTTGCCCTCCGCCCACTCGTTCCAGGCGAGCAGGAACACGAAGTTCTCCTCGTCGGGTACGTGGGCGACGCTGCGCACGGTCCGGCGGAGCCAGCGTTCGTAGGCGTCGGGCGTGGCCCCGGCGTACATCGTGGCGCCGTAGGGTCGGCGGGCCGTGTTGTCCCAACCGACCATGACGGAGGGGAAGCGCTTCCACGCCGGGCCGGGTCGTCGGAGGTGGTTCTCGACGGTGGCCGGGTAGTCGATGAGCCGCATGCCCCGGGTGCCCTCGACCGGTGCGTAGACGGGGACCTGATCGTCCGGGAGCGGCATGAAGCCGACGCTGGCGTCCATGCCGTAGGCCTCGGGACCGCCGGACGGCGGTCCGTGGCTCTCGACGAAGCAGAGGTAGGGGTCGGGGATCCCGAGCTTCTCCGCCTCCTGGCGCCAGAGGTCGAAGGTCCGCTTCGGGTCCGGCAGCTGCTGCGCCCGGTAGACGAGCATCAGGGGACGCCCGTCCACCTTGATGTACCGCTCGTCCTGGAAGGCCGTGGCCAGCCAACGGATGTGGGCGAGGTCGTCCTCCTCGCTGAACTCCTGCGGCATGAGCACCGTGCCGGTGCGGGCATCCCAGTTCCGTGTCCACTCCTCGTTCGCCCAGCACAGGGCGAAGGGGAAGTCGGGCGATCCCGAGCTCAGCACCTCGTCGAAGGGCCGCTCGAGCAGGCGCTTCCCGTTGAACCAGTAGTGGTAGTAGATGAACCCGTGGATCCCGTGCTCCTGTGCGAGCGCCGCCTGCGCCTCGCGCACCTCGGGGATCCGGAGGTCGTAGTAGCCGAGCTCGCCGGGGATGTGGGGCTGGTAGTGGCCGGGGAACTGCGGCTTCGCCCGCGTGACGTTCGTCCACTCGGTGAAGCCCTTGCCCCACCATTCGTCGTTTTCGGGGATGGGGTGGTACTGCGGGAGGTAGAACGCGAGCGCGCGAGCGGTGATCTTGTCCTTCGGGCCCCCCGCGTCTGACATGGACCGATATTAGGACACGCAGGTGGGCGCGCCGCAATGGCTCTCTCGTCCACGGCACGGGTCGACGCCCCGAGGTCGCAGTTGGGGACGATACCCGGGCCCGACCGGGCCGAGCGGTGCCGGGGGCACGTGGTACCTTCGACGCCTTGACCGCCGGAATCGAGGTTGCGTTGATGAGGTGGCACGACACATCGCTGGCCGGTCGTCCGTGAGGCTCCTGGTCGTGGGGGACTCCTTCCCCTGGCCGACCGAGACGGGCGGCCAGATCCGCCTCGCCACAGCGGTGGAGGCCCTCTCGGGGCTCGGTGAACTCGACCTGTTCACGTTCTACGACGCCCGGGGCCCGGATCGGGTCGTGCCCCCTGGGGTCCCCGTCCACCGGGCGGCCGCGACCCCGTACCTGCCGATCACCGGGTCACGGGGCCGGCGGGCGCGTTGGCTGGTCACCCACACGGCTCCGTTCGAGGTGGCCGTCCGCAGCGCCGAACACGGCGCCCGGTCGGAGTTCGAGGCGTGGGTCGGAGGCCCGTACGACCTGGTCTGGTTCAGCTCGGCTCGCACCTATTCGTGGCTCGGACGTCCCGACCTCGGTCCCACGATCGTGGACCTGATCGACCTCGAGGACGTGAAGGAGCGGCAGCGGGCCGATCTGATCGGGCGCCGGACGGTCCACGGGGTGCTCGGCCGGGTGCGCCGCGCCGCGGCCGCGTGGATCGCCCGGCGCAATGCCGACGACTGGCAGCGGCTGCAGGCGGCCACGTCGGCGCGGGTGGCCCGGGTCGTCCTCAGTTCGGAGGCCGACGTCGCCCGGTCCGGACTCCCGAACGCCGTGGCGATCGTCAACGCCTACCCGCGCCCCGATCGGACCGACGGGGAGCGGGCCGCCGCCGGGGACGGGGCGATCACCTCCCCGGAGCTCCTGTTCCAGGGGACGTTCGACTACCCGCCCAACGTCGACGGCGCCGACTGGCTGGTCGGTTCGGTGGCCCCGCGCATCCGCGAGACCGTTCCCGGCGCCCGGATCCGCCTCGTCGGGCGGTCGCCGGGCGCCATCGGACGCCTGGACGCGCCGCCGGCGGTGACCGTCGTCGGTCAGGTGGCCGACATGGGCCCGGAGCTCGTCCGGGCCGACATCGCCCTGGTGCCGCTCCGGCTGGGGAGCGGCACCCGACTGAAGATCCTCGAGTCCCTGGCCTATGGGGTGCCGGTGGTCTCGACGTCGCTCGGTGCAGACGGGCTGGACGTCGAGGACGGCGTCCACCTGCTCGTCGCCGACGACCCGCAGTCGTTCGCCGACGCCGTGGCACGGCTCTGCCGGGACGGGGAGCTGCGACGGAGCCTCGCCGAGGCGGGACGTGCACGCTTCGACGAGCGGTACGAATCCGCCGCCGCCCGTCGGTCGGTCGAGGACCTGGCCACCGGGCTCCTCGGCACTTCCTGAGCGCCGGCGCCGATAGGCTCGGGCCTCCATGGAGGTCCTCGCCCACTATCTCCCGCAGTTCCACCCGATACCGGAGAACGACGAGTGGTGGGAGCCGGGGTTCACCGAGTGGACGAACGTCACCCGCGCCCAACGGCTGTTCCGGGGGCACGTCCAACCCCACCTCCCCTCCGACCTCGGGTTCTACGACCTGCGGGTGCCCGAGACCCGCGAGGCCCAGGCCGACCTCGCCCGGGGGCACGGCATCACGGGATTCTGTTACTGGCACTACTGGTTCGGCGGTCGTCGGATCCTCGAGCGCCCGTTCGACGAGGTACTCGCCTCGGGGCGTCCGGAGTTCCCCTTCTGCCTGGCGTGGGCCAACCAGACGTGGTCCGGGATCTGGCACGGCGCTCCCGACCGCGTCCTGATCGAGCAGACCTATCCGGGGCCGGAGGACGAGGCACGACACTTCGATTCCCTCCGGGCCGCGTTCGAGGACAGCCGGTACATCCGCGTGGACGGTCGACCGTTGCTGTTCGTCTACAAACCGGCGGACCTGCCGGATCCGGCAGGGTTCGTCGAGCGGTGGCAACGCATGGCGGAGGATGCCGGTCTGGGCGGTCTGTATCTGGTCGCCAGCCTGGGGGAGTCCGACTACCCGACCTTCGTCGAGGACGGATTCGACGCCGCGGTGTGGTACCAGTTCCCCTTCGGCGAGGACCGCTCCTCCTGGGTGCGGCTGCGCCTGCAGGCGCGCGGCTACCTGCGAGGGCCGAAGCGCTTCCCGTATGCGGACGAACTCCCGGAGCCGCCGCAGGGCCTGGAGCGCCCGGTCATCCCGTGCGTGTACCCGAACTGGGACAACACCCCGCGGTCCGGCCGGGGCGGCGTGCTGGCCACCGGGTCCACACCCGAGCGATTCGGGCGTCAGCTCCGCCGAGCGCTGGAGATCGCGTCGAACCTGCCCGAGGGCCAGCAGATCGTGATGGTCAAGTCCTGGAACGAGTGGGCCGAGGGCAACTACCTGGAGCCGGACACCGAGACCGGCATGCAGCGCTTGGAGGTCCTGGCCCGGGAGGTCGACCGGGCGAGAGTGCGGAGCGCCCCGAGCACCCGGTAGCCGTCGCCGGGCCCGGCGGGCCGCCGGAAGTCCCCTCCGGCGGGGCCGACTGCCGATCCGATCGGCACGCGCCCACCCGGTAGAGTCACGGGTCACGCCGAGGGGAGCAGGCATGGAAGCGGAGATGGCGACGTCGGACGCGACCCGACCACGACGATGACCCTGGCACCGGTCGACGACCGGCCCGGGCACGCCGCGGCAGACGAAGGCACGGTGGACGACACCGTCGCCACCGACCGGGGCCTCCGGCGCTTCGTCGTGGCCGTGGCCGCCGGGTGGGCTGCCGTGACCGTCCCCTATCTATGGGTGCTGTGGGTGCTGTGGACCGGCCGGGTCAACCTCACCCGCCAGCTGTCCCCGGACGACTTCTACGACCTCCAGGGCCACGCCCTGCTGGCCGGCCACCTGTGGGTCCCGAACGGCGCGCTCGGGATCGAGGCGTTCGTCCACGGGGGACGCGAGTACACGTACTTCGGCCTGTTCCCGTCCCTCATCCGCCTGCCGGTGCTGGCGCTGACCCATGCCTTCGACGGGCGGCTGACCGCGCCCTCGATGCTGGTGGCGTGGTGCGTCACGGGGCTGTTCGTGTCGCTGCTGCTGTGGAGGGTCCGGGTGCTCGTCCGGGGCGACGCGGCGATCGGGTGGGCCGAGGCCGTCGCGTCCGGCATGACGGTGGCCGCGCTCACCGGCGGATCGGTCCTCGTGTACCTGGCCTCGGCCCCGCGGGTGTCCCACGAGGACCTCGCCTGGAGCGTGGCGCTCACCGTGGGGGCCGTCTTCGCCCTGCTCGGTGTCCTGGAGCGCCCGACCTGGGGCCGGGTCGGCGCGTCCGGCCTGTTGGTCCTCGCCGCATCGCTCGACCGGGCGCCGACGGGGTACGCCTGCTGCATCGGCGCCGCACTCATCGCCGGATGGTTCGCCCTGCCCCGCAACCGGCCCACGTGGGGACGGTGGATCCTCCCGATGGTGCTGGTCGCCGTGGTGCCGATGGCCGTGGTCGGCCTGGTCAACTGGTGGAAGCTCGGGATGCCCTTCGGCCTGTCGGAGGCCGACCAGATCTGGACCCACATCAATGTCCACCGCCAGCGGTACCTGGCGGCCAGCGGCGGCAGCGGCTTCGGGCTCCGGTTCCTCCCGTCCACGCTCACCGCCTACCTGCAGCCGGGCGGCGTACACCTCCAGGCGGCGTTCCCGTGGATCACGCTCCCGACGTCGCCGGCCCGCACGGTGGGCAACGTCGTCCTCGACAACACGTATCCGACCGCCAGTATCACCGCGTCGATGCCCCTGGTCACCCTGCTCGGGGCCTGGGGCCTGGTCACCGCCTGTCGTCCCCACCCGGTCGGCCGGGTGGCCCTCACCCGGGTGCTGCTGGTCGCCATGGTGGCGGCCACGTCAGGCGTCCTGCTGTTCGGCTACGTGGCCGACCGGTACCTGGCCGACTTCCTGCCGCTCCTGGCATTGGCCGGGTCGGTCGGACTGGTCGACGTCTGGCGCCGCCTCGACGGGACGGGCCGGCGCGTCCGGGTCGCCGTCCTCGCCGTGGTGCTGATGCTCGGCGGATTCGGGATCTGGGCCAACGTGGGCGCCGCACTCACCCCGTCCGCCCTGTGGACCGACGCCCAGAGCCAGCAGTTCCTGACGACGCAGCTCCGGGTCAGCCCCGGGGCGACCGCTGCGCTGGTCCGGACGGGGGACCGCCTCCCGTACTTCGCCCCGGCCGGCACCATCTTCGCCATGTCCGACTGCTCGGGCGTCTACGTCTCCACCGGCTTCGCCTACGCCACGGTGCCCCAGCAGCAGCTGATGCACCAGACGTGGGACCCGGTCGTGCGGGGCGCGGGGATCAACCATCTCGTCCAGGTGACCTTCCATCGGCCGGTGGCGGCGG
>Ga0207932_1000680_pt1 | contig 11608 bp, 10 predicted proteins | sample NGESurdeep092012_FD_184480 | JGI IMG/M metagenome (GOLD analysis project Ga0207932, IMG submission 184480) | Arctic peat soil microbial communities from Barrow, Alaska - NGEE Surface sample 415-2 deep-092012 (SPAdes) | ecosystem: Environmental > Terrestrial > Soil > Wetlands > Peat ...
GTCGCGAAAAGCGGAGACACGAACAAGACTGAAGTCGCCGTAAACACCGGGGCGCCGCTCACGGGCAACGAACCGCCACAGGAATTGTTTCGTCGCGTCCAGGAAATGCGCGATCGCGGCGAGGAAGTGCCTCCGGAGATTCGCGCGAAACTCCGCGAATTATACCAGAGTGGCGCGTTGCAACGGCCCGGTGGCGGCGGAGGTTCTGGCGCGCGCGGTGGTGGCGGTTCAGGTTCGCGCGGGTCACAACCTGCGTCACGCACCATTTACATGCTTGCCACCAACGCGCCATCCGGAGAACCGACACCTCAAGCTGTTCGCGTCAAGACCGGCATCAGCGACGGTGCCAACACGGAAATCACCGATGGCTTGAAAGAAGGCGACACCGTCATCGTCGGCGTTAAGTTCTCCCAGGCCGCGGCCGCAACTCCACCTCCCGGCGGGGCAAGTCCATTTGGCGGCGGCGGCGGCGGTTTCCGTGGTGGCGGCAGGTAGGCGTGGAGACGTTTGCATGAAGCCTGTCATCAAACTGGCGGAAATTCACAAGACCTACCAGACCGGCGAGGTCGAGGTGAAAGCGGTGTGCGGCGTGTCGCTGGAAATTTTTCAGGGCGAATTCGTCGCGCTCATGGGCGCGAGTGGTTCGGGAAAATCCACGTTGATGAACATCATCGGCTGTCTCGACCGCCCAACGCAGGGCCGTTACCTGCTCGACGACATTGACGTTTCGCAACTCAACCGCGACGAGCTGGCTGACATCCGCAATCAAAAAATCGGCTTTGTTTTTCAGGGTTTCAACCTGCTTTCGCGCACGTCCGCCTTGGAAAATGTCGAACTGCCGATGCTCTACACCCGGCAGCATTTGGAAGGCGCAACCCAGCGCGAGCGGGCGTTGCAGGCGCTCGAAATCGTCGGCCTCGGCGACCGCGCCGACCACAAACCCAATCAGCTTTCCGGCGGCCAGCAACAGCGGGTCGCCATCGCCCGCGCGCTGGCGAACCAGCCGGCGCTGCTGCTCGCCGATGAGCCGACCGGCAACCTTGACAGCCGCACGAGCATCGAAATCATGGGCGTGTTTCAGAAACTCAACGACCAGGGCATTACCATCGTCATGGTCACCCACGAGTTGGACGTGGCGCAATACACCAAACGCATGATCGTCATGCGCGACGGCAAAGTGGTGGGCGATTCGCCCGTGGCAAACCGGTCGAACGCGGAGAAGGAATTAAGCCGCCTGCAAGCGGAACAAAAGGCAGTGCAACTGGGATGAAGGATGAAGGTTGAATGATGAGATACCTTGCCGTCATCAAGATCGCATTCCGCGCGTTGCGCCGGAATAAAATGCGGACGGTGCTGACCATGCTCGGCATCATCATTGGCGTGGGCGCGGTCATCGCAATGGTGGCCTTGGGCCGCGGTGCCAAGGCGCAGGTCGAGGCGCGCATTGCCGCGCTCGGCCAGAACGTCATCCAGATTTTTTCCGGCAGCATCAACCGCAGCGGTGTTTTTTCCGGTTTCGGCGGTGCGGGCACGCTCACGGTTGATGACGCGCTCGCGATCCAGAATGAAGTCCCCGGCGTGCTGGCGGTCAGCCCGGAAGTGCGCAACGGCGCCCAGATCACGGCCGGTGAAAATAATTGGAGCACGCAGGTCATGGGCGAGGGCGTGGATTACCTGACCATCCGCGTATGGGACATCGCGGAAGGCGCGATGTTCACCGAGGCCGACGTGCGATCCGCCGCCAAAGTCTGCGTGCTTGGAAAAACCACGGCGGACCGATTGTTTCCGGACGACGATCCGGTGGGCAAAATCATTCGCATCAGCATGCGCGGCGGAAGCGCCAGCGCGCCCATGAAGGTTCTGGGCGTGCTCAAGCCCAAAGGCGCGAACATGGGCGGACAGGACCAGGACGATACAATCATCGTGCCTTACACCACCGCAATGAAGCGTTTCTCCGGCGCCATCACGCTCCGCATGATGCAGGTGTCCGCCGCAAGCGCCAAACAAATGGTCAGCGTCCAAAACGGCATTGCCGAACTGCTGCGCCAGCGGCATCGCATCCAAGCTGGCCGCGACGACGACTTCATCTTGCGCAACCAGCAGGAAATCACCGAGGCTCAGACCGCCACCACTGATGTGATGACGGCGCTGCTCGCAGGTGTCGCCACAATTTCGCTGCTCGTCGGCGGCATCGGCATCATGAACATCATGCTGGTCAGCGTCACCGAACGGACGCGAGAGATTGGCATCCGCATGGCCGTCGGGGCGCGCGGACGCGACATCCTCCTGCAATTTCTCATCGAAGCCGTCACGTTGAGTTCCACCGGTGGGGTTATCGGCATCCTACTCGGCGTCAGTGTCCACAATATTTTGAAATTGATCGCGGACATTTGCGAAGCGCTTGAAATTCACAACGCAACTCTGGCAGCCATTGCGAACGGGCCGACCCTTGTTTCTCTTACTATCATTTGCACTGCATTTTTCTTTAGCGCACTCATCGGCGTCATCTCCGGTTTTTACCCCGCGTGGAAAGCGTCGAAACTCGACCCCATCGAGGCGTTGCGCTATGAATAACGCATGACCGCGGAAATCCTGTCCACGCACACGCCCGCGTTGTTTGACGCCGCTGTGAAGCGCGCCACGGAATTGTTGCGTGCAGGTGAAGTTGTGGCGCTGCCGACGGAAACGGTCTATGGCCTGGCCGCGAACGCACTGGACGAAAAGGCCGTCGCCAAAATTTTCCAAATCAAAGACCGTCCGGCGAATAATCCGATTATTGTCCATATCGCGAGCGTCGAAATGGCAAAACGCTGCGTAACGGCGTGGCCGAACCCGGCGGGAAAATTGGCGCGGGCATTTTGGCCCGGTCCACTGACACTCGTGCTGCCGTGCGCAAAGGAAATTCCCGGCCTGGTCACCGCGGGCGGCAAGACAGTCGGTGTGCGCTGGCCGGGTCATCCGTTTATTCAAGCGGTGATTCGCGAATGCGGATTCCCGCTCGCCGCCCCGAGCGCGAATTTGTCCGGGCGTGTTTCACCAACGAACGCCGAACATGTGCGCAAACAGCTCGGCGACAAAATTTCTTTGATCGTGGACGGCGGCCAATCGCAAGTCGGCATCGAATCCACCGTGCTCGATTTGACGGTGTCACCGCCGCAAGTTTTGCGTCCGGGAATGATTCACGCTGAATCGCTGGCCGCCGTGATTGGAGAATTCAGAATTCAGAATTCAGAAGTCAACAGCGAGCATGGCGAAACGCTCCGGAGTCCGGGAAGGTTACGGAGACATTATTCGCCAAAAGCGAAGTTGTTGGTTCTGAGCTGGCGTGACGATGCCGATTTGAACGCTCAAGTCTCAACTCTCAACTCTCAACTTTTGGATTGCCACGTCATTGCCCATACGCACATTCCATCGGCGGAACATTTTGCGCGGGTGAGCGTGATTCCGCATGACGCAGAGGCGTTTGCGCGGGCGATTTACGCGGAGTTGCACCGTTGTGACGAGGCGGGCGCGGGATTGATCGTCGTCGAAACGCCGCCGGAATCGCCGGAATGGTCGGGCATTGCCGACCGGTTGCGGCGGGCATCGGCGTAGATCTATGGCGCTGTTTTCCAGCGTTCCCGGTCCGTGAGGAACAGGCGTTCGGGCAAAAAGCCGGTCGGCGAGTTGCGGAGTGGGAAACCCTGCGGAATTTGATTTTGCAACACTCCCAAGGCGATGAAACTGCCCCAACTGTGTTCGCCGGAGCGCACCAAGTCGGAGACGAATTTGCCGTCCATCGTTTTGGGCGTAAGATAAAGTGCCAGCACCGGCTTCAAATTATCGTTGACCGCAAAGAAATCGTCCTGCGCGTTTAGCGTCAGCCAAACGCATTGATGCCGGCCATACCACGCGACCGCCCACGGCACGTCGCTCATCATCAGTTCATTTTCCTTCATCCAGCCCGCAGTTTGCTGGATGTCCGGTGGATAATACGGTGGATAAACCACCGGCGACGCTTTGGGCGACAAGAGCATGAAAATCATCGGCAAACATGACAGCGCCGCGAACACCGCAATGACGGCGTAGCGCAATTGCAACACCGACAGTTTCATTTGTTCCAGGAACGTGAAGAAAAAACTCACGCCGTAGCAGAATACCAACGGTACGAGCAGCACGAGCAGGTTTTCGGAATTCACCTCCGGCGATTCATTCGAAAGCTGTGTCTGCCCCAGCGCCTGGACGACAATGAACGTGCCCAGGCACATGAGCAAAAAATAACGCATTCGCCGCGCCGCTGTCCCGCGAAAACCCAACAGCAAACCCGCCAGGAACAGCAGACTCGCCCAACTGCCGCCCAGCCTTGGCAGGCCGTTTTCCAAAATGTCGTGCGCATTCCCCAGAAGTTTCATCACATACAGCTTGAACCACAACGCGTGCGTCAAGTCGGGATGCACCGACCGTTCCAGTTGGAATCGTGGAAACAAACCGGTTCCTTCAACGATTGCATAACCCGCCGTGCCAAACAACGTGCCGCTGACTGCGTAATTGCGGATCACCCACGGGATCAATACAACCACAAAAGCGCCTAAAGCCGCCAGCGTGTGCAACCCCCGCCGTTGCCCGCTGAAGAAAAACAGGAACAACGCGACGGGAATAATCGTCCAGCCGAACGCATACCGGGTCAACGCACCCGCGCCCGTTAACACGCCTGATGCCAAGGCCAGCCCCAGCAGCCAGTTCCTGCGCGGCTGCGGTTCGCGCGCCACCTCTTCGATCCGCAACACGCACCACGTCAGTCCCAGAAAAATCACCATCAGCAACATCGTGGACAGGCCCGACACACTAAATCGCCAGAGCAATTCACAACCGATGATCAAAAGCGCGGACAGCCATGCCACGCTCACGTCAAACAATTTTCGCGCGAGGAAAAATGTCAGCACCACCACCACCAGCAAAAGAACCTCATTGAACACCGCAATTTGAAAATCCGGCTGATAACGCGAGAAATGGCTGTTGTCGCTCCAGAAAGGCTTCATGAGTTCAACCGGGTACCGAAACGGCAGCACTTTCATCAGTCCGGCCAGCACGATCGGATACACCGGCGGATTCGCCAGATCCGGATGGAGGGTATATTTGATTTGTGCGAAATCCAGGTTGGTGGTTGCCGGCGCCGCGGCATGTTTGGCCTCGTTGTGGCTTTGCACGAGGTAAAGACTGAACGGGCGGATAAACAACGTGGTGTAACCTTTGCCATCCGCGATGTTGCGCGCCAGTTGCGCCGAGTCCATTGCTTCTTGCGTGGCGAGATTCCGATACGCGCGCAAATTGTAAACCAACGCCAGACCCACAACCGCCAGGCCCAACACGAGAAACCGCAGATAACGCGACCCCGCGCCGACCTCCGACATGTGAATCAGTTTCTGAATCAGCTCTCTCAGTGGCATAGATCAAAATCCTTCCAGATGGTATATGTGCAATTTGCGATGAAACGTTCGCCGGCTCATGCCAATTTTTTTCGCCGCCAGTGTGCGGTTGCCATCAGTTTCTTTCAAGGCGCGAATGATTAATTGTTTCTCCGCTTCTCTCACCGTCAAATCATTTCGCGCCAGCGCTGGCGCCAGACTGCCGGATTGCCCGCCCGCCCGCACCGGCGGCGGCAAATCGCGCGCCGAGATTTTTCCCCCGCGGCACAACACCACCGCGTGTTCGATGGCCGTGCGCAACTCGCGCACGTTGCCCGGCCACGAATAATTCATCAGCCATTCGAGCGCGTCCGCCGTGAAAGCGTTCAACGACTTGCCGTTCTCGTGCGCGAACTCGCGCAAAAATCTTTGCGCCAGCAGCGGAATGTCGCCCGCCCGCTCGCGCAACGGAGGCAATTGAATTTCCACCACGCGCAATCGGAAAAACAAATCCTCGCGAAACGCGCCGGCTTTGACCAGTTCCTCCAGATTTTTGTTGGTGGCGGCAATCAGCCGGACATCGGCGGTCAAAGTCTTGTTTGAGCCGACGCGCTCAAACGTTCGTTCGCCGAGAAAGCGGAGCAGCTTCACTTGAATCGTCGCGTCAAATTCGCCGATTTCATCGAGAAACAGGGTGCCGCCCTGCGCCTGCTCGAAACGGCCGATGCGGCGCTCGTGCGCGCCGGTGAACGCGCCCTTTTCGTGGCCGAACAGCTCGCTTTCCAGCAGCGTCGGCGCGAGCGCGGCGCAATGCACCGTGACCAGCGGCTGTTTCGCGCGCGGGCTGAATTGGTGAATCGCCTTCGCCACCAGTTCCTTGCCCGTGCCGCTTTCGCCCGCCAGCAACACCGTCGCGCGCGTGGGCGCGACTTGCCGGACAATTTCAAAAATCTCCTGCATCACGGGCGATACGCCAACGATGTTTTCCAGGCCGAACTTCGAATCGAGTTGTTGACGCAGTGAAACGTTTTCGACTTCGAGATTTTGCCGCTGCAACGATCGGGCAATGCGCATTTCCAATTCGTCAATTTGCAGCCGCCCTTTGGCGATGTAATCGTCCGCGCCGCGCTTCATCGCGTCCACCGCGAGTTCCTCCGAACCGTAAGCCGTCATCAAAATGCAGATGGGCGGCCGGGCCAGCGACTTGGCGCGCGCAATGAGCTTCAAGCCGTCCTCGTTCGGCAGGCGAAAATCCGTGAGCAACACGTCGAATTTTTCACGCTCCAGCAGCTCCATCGCCGCCCCGGCATCCTCCGTCACGTAAACGTCGTAGCGATCTTCGAGCGCCGCGCGGAGCCCGTCGCGCGTTGGCTTCTCGTCGTCCACAATCAACAATGTCGGTTTCTCGGCCATGGATTTTTCAGCGGTGAGCGTCGGCGGTTTTTTCCTCGAGCAAACGTGGTTTACGTTCATGCCATGGCAGCCAGACGCGGAACGTCGTCCCTCGACCGACATGGCTTTCCAATTCAATTCTGCCGCCGTGCGTGCGAACGATGCGCTGCACGATCATCAAGCCGAGGCCGGTGCCTTTTTTCTTCGTTGTGAAAAACGGCTCGAAGATGCGGTTGATTTGTTCCTGCGGAATGCCGCCGCCCGTGTCCGCAACGCTCATCCAAACGCCATCCGCGCCTTCGCCGGTCTGCAACGTGAGCGTGCCGCCCCTGGTCATCGCGTGCATCGCGTTTTTGACGAGGTTCACCAAAACCTGCTGCATTTGCGTGGAATCAATCGGCGTGGCGGTCAACTGGCGCGCAAGCTTGGGCCTCACGGTGAGGCCGCGATTGTCGAATTCAGGCCGCAGCAATTCGAGCGTTTTTTCCATCACGGCATTGAGCGAAGTCATTTTCAATTGCAACGGCGCGGGGCGGATTGCCTGCAAAAACTGCGTGATGATGTAATCCAGCCGGTTGATTTCGCCTTTGGCCACACCCAGGTATTGCTCCAGTTTGCGGTAGATTTCCGCCGTGTCCGCCTCGGCCGACAGGATTTGCGAGCGCGGTCGCGAACCCAATTTGGGATTCGTGGCGTTCGTCCGGAGTTTTTTCAACTCGCGCTCCATGAGTTGCAAATGAATGTGCAGCGCGTTGAGCGGATTGCCGATTTCGTGCGCGACGCTGGCGGCGAGCAGCGTGAGCGCCTGCACGCGTTCGCTCTCAATGGCTTCAAAGGTTTTCTGCCGCGCCTCGGTCGCGTCGTGCAAAATGAGCGCGACGCCGGAACTGCCGGCGGCTTCGCCGTCCAGCGGCGCGGCGTAGAGCCGCAAAAAACGTGGACGTGGATAATGCACTTCAAATTCGTGGCGGGTGATGCGTTCACCACCTGTGTCATCCGCCCGCGAAATCTTTTCCCAATCCACTTCGGGCAGCAAAGTTGTGATGAGCTGTCCTTCAACGCTGGGTTGCAAACCAATCAGGCGCGTTACGGCCTGGTTGAAATAAATGATGCGGCCTTGCTCATCCACGACCAGCACGCCGTCTTCAATCGTGTTGAACAGAGTTTCAAGAAAACTGCGCTCGCGCGCAAGCCGCTGAACAACAGTTTGCAGACCTTCCGCGTCCAGCCGCCCGATGCGGCCAAGCACCTTGTCGAGAAAACTGGATTTGGGCGCTGGCATTGAGTGAAATCAAGATTTCAGAGTGACAATTTGGCGCAACCAACAGATTTGTCAAATCAAAAAATGGGCTTTGATGGCACAATTTAACACTTGGCGCAACTTGGCGCTGCCACCTACTCCCTCTCCCCGCCCGAGCGGGGAGAGGGCTGGGGCGAGGGGATTTGAGCTTGAATAATCAGCCTCCTCACCCCGCCCCTCATCCTTTGGGGGAGGAGAGAGAGAAAAATGGCGACAGTGTGAGGTTGCTCCCTCCAACGCCAATGGTCAAATTATCTATTGTTAATGAATGGCAATAGATATATGTTGCCACCATGAAAATGGACACCATGACCATCTCGCTGCCGCAGCCCATGTCGGAATTTGTCCGGCAGACCGTGGAGCGCGATTATGGCAACGCGAGCGAATACTTCCGCGAACTGGTCCGGCAGCGCATGAAAAAGGAAATCGAAGCAGATTTGCGCTTTCTCCGCGAGACCGGCCCGGCCAAACCCGGCCCGACCGAAAAGGATTTGGAAACGATTGAACGCATCAAACGCGAGGTGAGGAAGGATTTGCGTGCGCGTCGTGTTCGATAACAATGTCGTGGCCGGCGGCGTGGGCTGGGATGGCGAATCGTATCTTTGCCTGGCCCAACTGGCACACCGGCGCGCGATTGCCTATGCGAGTGAAATCACCCTGAATGAGGCAAGGGAAACCTGTGCCCGGTTGATTCAGGAATTGAATTTTTCCCACAATGCCGCCGCGCGTTTGAACTGGTATCTTTCCGTCGTCCGTCTGGTTGAACCCGCGCCATTGGGCAAACAGCGCAGCCGCGATGCGAAGGACGATCCGTATCTGGCCGCTGCGCTGGCCGCCCGCGCGAATTTTATTGTCAGCTACGACAAGGATTTGCTGGAACTGAAAAAACCGTTTGGTGTGGAAATCATCCGCCCGGCGCAATTCTTGAAACTGGTCAAAGGCTGACCGTTTTCCTGTCCTCGCTGCCGAAGTAATTTTTCAAGGCGGGTTAAAGCTGCTCTAAATCCCTCTCTTCGAGCCTGACTGTAGAACAATACCAGGAAGCATCCCAACGAGTCCGAGACTTCCATCCTAAACCCGTGCCGTTGTTAAATCCGGTTAAAATGGACAATGACACAATATTCATTATGCCAGGCAACCAGTGAAAGAGTACCAGCGCGTGTTTTGTTCCCTGACCATCGGCAATAAATGTTACGTCTTTTTTTCTGATCGTAATTTTTCCCGAGATGCGGTCATAGCGTTTTGAGGGTTTGTCCCGTGTTGCCATAGTCTTTTGCAACCAAATTACCGCACCCTGATCGTCTTGTCTCGCGTAGTGCCCACGAAGACGGAAGGGTTGCGACGAGGCTGGTCGTTTTCAGATTTTCCAAAGCTTCAGTTTTTTTCACCGCACTGGTCCCGCATTGCGGCCAAATTGCCGCGCTTAGTCTTACTTTCCGTTTGCAGTCAGTGCCAGAAAAATATCTTCGAGCGGGCCAGAGGCACCGCTCTGACGGCGCAGTTCATCGCGGTTGCCCACCGCAATGAGCTTTCCGCAATGAATGATGCCGATGCGGTCCGCCATTTCCTCGGCCACACTCAACTGATGCGTGGAGACGAGCACGGTCATGCCTTTGACTGAACGTTCCTTCAGCACGTCCTTCACCACGCGGGCGTGCTGCGGGTCCAGGCCCACCATCGGCTCGTCAATCACAAACACCTCCGGGTCGTGCAGCAGCGCGGACACGATGGCCACGCGTTGGCGTGTGCCGTGCGAGAGGCTTTCAATCGGGAGATTCACGAACTCGGCCAGATGAAAACGCGCGGCCAATTCCTGCGCGTTCGCCTCGATGCTTGCGTTATCCATCTGGAACAACTGGCCGGTGAAGCGGAAAAATTCCCAGGCCGTCAACTTGTCGTAGAGAAACGGAAAATCGGGGACGTAAGCAACGCGCCGCCGCGCTTCCAGCGGTTGCAATTGCAGGTCAAAACCGCACACCCGCGCACAACCGGAGGTGGGTTTCATCAGGCCGGCGAGAATTTTCAGCGTGGTTGTTTTTCCCGCGGCGTTCGGCCCCAGCATGGCGAAAAATTCGCCCCGCGGCACGGTGAGCGTAACGTCGTTGACCGCTGCGAGGTCGCCGAATTTCTTGACGAGATTGATGAGTTCGATCATGGCGTGCGTTTCAAGAACCGCCCAGCTGGTCGAGCAACGCGGTCATGCCACCCGGCAATTCAACGCGCAAAATTTCGCCCAAGGTGCTGACGTAAATGACGATCGGATGGTCGAGCACACGCGTTTCCAGACGGTAGGCCGACACCGGCTCGCGGCCCACCATCAGCCGGTCGTGATGTGCTTCCCAGCGGAGACTGCCGGCGAGTGCAACCGATGTTTGCGGAACGGCAGGCAAATCCAGATCGCCCAGCAGTCCGCCTCCGATATCCCCGGCGAACGTGTGCAGCAACGCGTTGGGATTTTGTAAATCGGCAAAAGTGAAATCGTGTTCGATGACCACGCCGTCGCTGTTAATTTTCAAATGAACGGTTTGGTCGGCGGCAACGGAATGAATTTCCACCGTGGCGCCATGCGCTGATAATTTTAGATTCAATTCGCGCCAGGCGCGGCTGGACGAAAATTGAATGCGGCCATTGAAGGTGAACCGGTTTGTGTATTCGCCGACACTCACGTTGCCATCAAACCGGATCTGGTAGCCGGCGCGCGCGACGAGGCCTTCCGGCGGCGGTTTGTCTTCATCGAGCACGGCCATGGCTTGTTCGACGCTGGTGGAAAATTCGCAGAAGCCGGTTTTTTGCCCGTCTTGATAAACCGTGAGTGACGAGGTGTCCGGCGCGGTCAAAACTTTCCGCCACACCAAATCCACCGGCACGGGAATGCCATTGCCGCGCGAACCATATTCCGAGCGCCATAACAGCATGTTCATCGCGACCCAAAATGCCGCAATCGAAAGAAATGTGACGCGCGGAATCATGCGGGCCGATCAGGATGATGGAAGGTTCAAGACCTGGCCGGCGCGAATCCGGACCAGGTTCACGCCCGGATTTGCCGCCTGCAATGCGCTGAGTTTCACGCCGAAGTTGCGCGTGATGCCAACCGCCGTTTCGCCCGCGACGACCGTGTGCGTGCGCGGCACGGCGGCGGCTGGCTTCGGATTTTTGGGACGGCCCGTGTTCGCACCGGCTGGCATGGTGGAAATATTTTGCCCCGATAGGATCGGGGTTGGATTTACGGTTGGTTGTGGTGCTCTGTAAACCGGTGTTGGTGTCGAATTGGTTTTGGCCGCCGCCAGTTGACTTGCGTAATACGCGCGCCATTTGCCGGCTTCGTCCTGCAATTGCCGGTTTTGCTCGGAAAGTCTTTCCAATTGCTGCTGCGCGGCGGGTGCGCTCGGCAGCGGCAACACGTCCGCGGCCAGTTGCTGTTTGCAGCGGTAAATTCGTTGTTTGATGACGTCCGCGTTGTCGGCGTTTGGGTTTAACTTCAAATACTGCTGGTAATGATAAATCGCCGCGGCGGGATCGGATGTCTTTTCGT
>Ga0207932_1000682_pt1 | contig 11596 bp, 12 predicted proteins | sample NGESurdeep092012_FD_184480 | JGI IMG/M metagenome (GOLD analysis project Ga0207932, IMG submission 184480) | Arctic peat soil microbial communities from Barrow, Alaska - NGEE Surface sample 415-2 deep-092012 (SPAdes) | ecosystem: Environmental > Terrestrial > Soil > Wetlands > Peat ...
CGAAAACGTTGTAGCAATGACAACGCTGGTGGACCTAAGGGGACAGCTTTGAAACCTTAGTCAGGAACTCCTGCGTCTCGTCGATGTCGTCTCCTAGGGTCAGGAACGTGGATATGAAACAGGCTCTGATTCGGCAGCTCGCGGGGCCTGTGTTCGCAGGCGAGTAGGCTCGTCGCCTCAGCTAGACAGTCAAGACCTGCCGCCTCCGCTCGTCCGTTTCTCAGCGCCGCAGCTGCTTCAACCCGAACGCCTCTGGCTGCACGGCGCCGGTCCGTCCCCGCATGAACTCTCGGCCCCGGGGGAATCAATCAGACGCTGGCCGCCGCGGCCGGCGCATCGGTATGCTAATGGAAAGGAAGTGGAAGTCATGGCGTCATGCAGCGAGATGAAGGTCGGCGAGGTGTATGTCTGCGAGGATTGCGGACTGGAGCTCCAAGTGCTCAAGTCCTGCGCAGACAGCGACGCAGGTGCCTGCTCATGCTCGGAGCCGCTCTCCTGCTGCGGTCAGCAACTCGTGCTGAAGAAGTAGCTGCACGAGCGCGACGGCAACCGGCTGCCGTCACTGTGGGACCGCTACGGCGGGCTCTCTTACTGACACGGTCGGTGCCGTCCTTGGACCGCTTCGATCACCACCATCAACGTCGACCCCATCCTCTTCCACCTGGGACCCTTGGCGCTGCGCTGGTATAGGGTGATCATGGCGCGCGCAGGAACACTGCGAAGCTGACGGGACAAGCGGCTCTCGCACTATCATAGGATTTGGACCCAAGAACGAGGTCAGGTCGGCGACGGGGGTCGGCTGCGCTGGACCAGCACAAGTCAGAGATCGGTGTCCAAGGCGTAGCGTCCGAGGACCTGCTGCCGCGGGTGCCTGAGTCCGAGTGGCCGGAGCTCTCACACGAGGACCTCGATCGTGCCGCCGACCGCTCCCGGGTGTTCTGGGCCCGGCGAGACGGCAAGCGTTGGCGGTTGCTCTGGCTGTTGGTCGGGCCCGGGGTGCTGGCCATGATCGGCGAGAACGACGGACCCAGCATGATCTCCTATGCGACCAGCGGCGTCACCTACGGCTACGGTTTCTTCCTGCCCTTCATTGTGCTCACCTTCGGCGCGGCGATCATCTGCCAGGAGATGTGCATGCGCGTCGGCGCCGTCACCCATCGCGGCTACGGAGAGCTCGTGATCCAGCGCTACGGCACGATCTGGGGCTGGTTCAACGCCGGCGACCTGGTACTCACCAACCTCGTGACCCTGGTGGCAGAGTTTGTCGCCTTGCGCGTCGGGCTGGCCTACTTCCACCTGCCCGCCTGGGTCGCTGTGCTCTTCGGGCTGGCCCTGGTGGCCTTCTCGCAGGCCGGCCACCGCTACTGGCGCTGGGAGCGAATCGCCCTCGGCCTGGCCGCCTTCAACGGCCTCTTTCTGGTGGCGGCCATCCTCGCCGGGCCCAGCTGGGGGTCAACCGGCAAGGCCTTTGTCACCCTCTCGCCGTTTCCCGGCGGCAGCTTCAACACGATGCTGCTGCTCGTGGCCTCGACGATCGGTGCCACCGTGACACCCTGGATGATCTTCTTTCAGCAGAGTGCCACGGTCGACAAGGGCATGACGCCGCGCGACCTGCGGCAGGGCCGCACCGACACCATCTCCGGCGCCGTGCTGGCGGCGCTCTTCGGCTGCGGCGCCCTGGTCGTCGGCGCCGTGCTTGCCAGCCACCACGCAGGTGGCGTGCAGGGTCTCGCCGGTGCAGGCTTTCCGGGGGCGCTGCGAAACGTCACCGGCGCCCTGGCGGCGACTCTCCTGGCGCTAGGGCTCATCGAAGCCGGCGCTCTTGCCCTGCTGACGATCTCGGCCAGCACCGGCTATGCCGTGGGCGAGGCTTTGGGCGTGCACCACAGCTTCAATTACTCGCTGCGCCGCGCGCTGGCTTTCTATGTCTGCAACATCGGCGCCGCGCTGATCGCCGGAGCCGTGATCCTGATCCCCGGCGTGCCGCTACTGTCGATCGCCCTAAACGCCAACGTGCTGGCCACCGTGCTGCTACCGGTGGCACTCGTCTTTCTGCTCATGCTGGCCAACGACCACCGGCTCATGGGCAAGTGGATTAACACCTGCAAGACCAATGCGGCGGCGATCGTCGTCGTCGTGGTGGTCGCGCTCAGCGGCGCCGCCTATGGCATCGACTCCTTCCTGCTAACCACGCACCTCGTCGGCCCATGAGCCACACGATCGCGAGGTGAAGACCATGAAGCCCTCAGAACAGGCCTCCTACTTAGACGCCCAGGACGTCGCGCGCGACGAGCTGGTCGGCTACCTGGAGCGCGACCAGCTCGAAGTCGAGATGGACAAGCGGCTGCCGCCGGCCCGCCTCAGCCGCCGGAGCCGCCTTGGGCTGTGGGCGCTGCGCGTGTTCGTGATCGCGGTCGGTGCCATGGTCATCTACGCGTTTGTCGCAGGGCTACACTAGGAGGATCATGGCGCTCTACAGACGCATCCTGGTGCCCTTGGGAGATGCCGGCGACGCCGCCATCCTCGAGCACGTCGTGCCCCTGGCCCAGCTCACCAATGCCGAGATCGTGCTCCTGCGCGTCGCTCACTACCACACACGCGACATGAAGACGGCCGAGGTCGCCGAATCCGAGTCGCTACTGGGCGCGGTCGCCGCGCGCATGGCGGGCAGGGGCGTCACGATACGCACGGTCGTCGGGCACGGTGACGTCACAGAGACGATCATCGCTCAAGCCCAGGAGCAGAAGGCCGACCTCATCGCGCTGGCGTCTCACGGCCACCGCCCCTTGACGCGCGCGGTGTTGGGCTGCGTCAGTGAGGGTGTACGGCGCGGCAGTGACGTCCCCGTTCTCACAGTGAGGGTCGCTCGCGCCGCGCGTCACTGATCACCCGAGTCCTGTGCCAACAATCACGACTGACGTCGACCTGGAGACTACGGCGGCCTCACTCGCCGGGCGAGGTTGCAACGGATGCGACGTCACGATCCTGGAGTACAGTGGCCCGGGCGGAGGTCTTCGATGCCGACACTCGTTGTCCCCGGTGGCCCGTACCGATACCCCTCTGTAGGTGCGGCCCTATCACCGCCTCCGCCCGCCCGCTGCAACCACCTTTGACTGAGAGCACGCCCCGCCCAGACCGCAGGCCCAACAGACAAGAGCCCGACTTGGTGCTAGGCGGCGAGGCAGAGCGATCGGGTAGGCGACCGGACATCAGAAGCACTTCATTTGCAGGGAGAATGTTGTAATAGTGACAACGTTGGTGGACCTAAGGGGACAGCTTTCGAACCTTCGCGAAGAGATTCGACGGTTATTCGAACGAAGTCCGAATTCGTGATTCTGGACCTTCGTGGAGCCGTTCTTCGCCTAACCGAGGAACTCCCCTCTCTGCTTTGGCAGCCGGCTCGACTCGGACTGTCGACACAGGTTTAGGAATCATGCGGCAAGCGTGACGAGCCGTGGTGTCTGGTGTGCAAAGGTGCTGCACAGTCCATGGTTCTGCGTCGTTCTCATGTTGAGCCGTGCTCAGCGGTGCTGGGCCATGACGAGGCGTCTCGTCGGCAGGATGTCGGCAGCGGTGGCACTGGCCTTCGCCATCGCGGCCGACCTCGACGTCTACGTCACCGGAGCCAGGCATGAGCTTCTTCGTGCGCTTGTCTCGCGCCTTCTGGACTTCACTTGCGATGGAGAGAGAGTACTCACATCAAAAGCTGTGCGTCGACGCGGCGCCGGCCGACGCGGAGCGCCACCTGCATCGCCCGATTACCGCCGCAGCCGCAGCGAGTTGAGCACCACGACCAGGCTGCTGACCGACATGGTCACGGCCGCGAATGCGGGGGTGAGCAGGCCGAGCGCGGCCACCGGCACGGCGACGGCGTTGTAAGCAAAGGCCCACCAGAGGTTCTCGCGCACGATGCCGCGGACCTTGCGTGAGAGTTCGATGAAGCGCGGCACCAGTGTGAGGTCGCGGCGTAGCAGCACGATGTCCGAGGTCTCTGCCGCGATGTCCGTGCCGCCCGCCGCGGTGAAGCTCACGTCGGCCTGGGCGAGGGCGGGCCCGTCATTGGCACCGTCGCCGACCATCGCGACCCGGTCGCCGCGGGCCTGCCAATCGAGGATGCGCGCCGCCTTCGCCTCCGGGGCGACGCCGCCTTCGCTCTCGTCGAGGCCGACCGCTCGGGCGACGGCGGTGGTGGTGGCGGGGTCGTCTCCGGAGAGCAGGGTGGCCGTGATGCTGAGGGCCCCAAGGGCGGCGATGGCCGCCGCGGCCGTCGGGTTGGGCTGGTCGCGCAGGGTGATGAAGCCCAGCTCGCGGTCGCCCTCCGCCACCCACACAACCGTCTCACCCCCGGCGAGGTGCTGTAGGGTCTCGCCGACGAGCGGGGAGTCGTCGGCGACGCCGGCGAAGCCGGCCGACCCGACGAGGACGCGCTCACCGCGACGCTCGAGCCGGGCGCTGACGCCGAGTCCCCGGAGGCTTCTTTGCTCGGACGCGGCGAGTTCCGGGCGCGGGCAGGCGGCGGCGATCGCTCGCGCCACGGGGTGCGCGGAGCGCACTTCCACGGCGCTCGCGAGGCACAGGAGCTGCTGCCGGTCCAGCCCGGAACCTGGGACGACAACGGCGCCCACCACAGACATGGCTCCCTCAGTGATCGTGCCGGTCTTGTCGAAGGCCACGCGCGTGATGCGCGCGGCGGTCTCGAGGGCGGCGGCGTTGCGCACTAGGATGCCGGCGCGGGTGGCGCGGCCCAGGGCGACCGACAGGGCGAGCGGTGTCGCCAGACCGAGAGCGCAGGGGCAGGCGACGACCAGGATGGCGACGGCGGTCAGGAGCGCCTTGCCGGGGGAGCCGCTCGTCAGCCACCAGCCCACGAAGCACACCGCGGCCGCGATCACGATCGTCACGGCGAGGAGCGCCGAGACGCGGTCTGCCAGGCGCTGCGCGGGGGCTCGGGTGGCGAGCGTGCGCTGTACGAGTTCGGCGACCTGGGCGAGCCGCGAGGAGCGCGGTATGTGCGTCACGCGATAGACGAGGGCGTTATCGGCCACCAGCGAGCCGCCGAAGACGAGCGAGCCCGCCCCCTTCTCCACCGGTGCCGATTCGCCCGTGAGCAGCGACTCGTCCACGGCCGCGGCGCCTTCGACGACTTCGCCATCCGCGGCGATGCGTTCGCCCGGCCGCGCGAGGACGACGTCCCCCACGGCGAGATCGTCGGCGCGCCCGTCGACCCAGGCGCCGCCGACACGGCGTGACGCACGATCGGGCTGCAGGTTGAGCAGCAGGCGGACGTCCTTGCGCGCCCGGGCGCCGCCCACGACCTCGAGGTAGCGGCCCAGCATGATGATCGCGGTGATCATGCCGACCGAGTCGAAGTACGTGGCCTCGCCACCGCGCAGCGTCGCCCAGACGCTGTAGACGTAGGCGCTCAGGGTACCCAGCGCGACGAGGGTGTCCATGGTCGCGGTGTGCGCCACGAGCGCCTGCCAGGCGCCGCGCAGGAAGGAGAAGCCGCCGTAGAACAGCACCGGCGTGGTCAGGGCCCACGCGGCGTACTCGAAGGCGTCCACCTCGGGCAGGTCGAAGGCGCCGCGCGAATACAGCGGGTAGAGGCGGAGCACGTAGATCAGCATCACCTGCATGCCGAGCGCCACGGAGACGACGAGATGCAGGAGGGTGCGCTCCTCGAGCCTTTCGCGCGCGCGCCTGCCGGGCTCCGTCAGCAGGCGCGCGTCGTAGCCCATGCGGCCGAGCACGCCGAGGGCGGCCGCGGGCTCGACGGCCCGCGGGTCGTACTGGATGCGGCCGCGCTCGGCCGCGAAGCTGACGTCCGCACTCTTGACGCCGGGCTGCCGGCCGAGCGCGCGCTCGGCCGCGACGGCGCACCCCGAACACCACATCCCCGAGACCGAGAAATAGGCGGTCTCGCCCCGCCCAAGAACGACGTCGAGCGACGGCGCCTGAGGGCGGCGTCCCGGCAGCACGTCGTCGAGCATGCCGCTCCGTGCGGCCACGTCGTACACGCGCCGGCACCCTTCGCAGCAGAACCGTTTGTCGGTGCCGTCGAAGACTGCGGTGAGCGGCGGGACGGGCAGTGGCAGGCCGCAGAGGTCGCAGCTGTCGGCAGGTCTCACCACAGCATCAGGCCGCCGAGCTGCAGGTGCGGGAGAAGGCTCAGCTCGGCGGCGCCACGCAATGCCAGCTGGGCTCCCACGAGGACGATGAGGGCGCCGGCGACTCGGGTCAGTACCGCCCGAGGGCGGGCGCCCAGGCGCGAGGCGCCCAGGCCGACGGTGATCAGCACGGGTATCGTGGCGGCACCGAAGACGATCATGGCCACCGCGCCGCCAAGCGGGCTGCCCCCGGCTGCCACGGCCAGCAGGGCGCTGTACACGAGACCACAGGGCAACAGACCGTTCAACGCGCCCAGAGCCATGACGCCGGAGACCCCACCGCGCTTCACGGCGTGGCTCATGGCGCCGGTGAGCGCCTCACCACCCCACAGTGCTCGGCCTGCCCAGCCGGTCCCTGCGACGAACGTGACGCCGAGCACCATCACCATGGCCCCGAGGACGAGGCTGAGGAGGCCTGCCGCGGTGCTCAGACCGCTGCCGAGACGGACGAAAGAGCCCACCGCTCCCGCCGCCAGGCCGAGGAGTGCGTACACGCTTACGCGACTGGCGTGGTACAGCACGTGGTCGCGCAGGTGAAGCCGCCAGCCGTCGCGGCGGGCGGTGACGCCGAGGATGGTGACCAGTGGGCCGCACATGCCCACGCAGTGCCCGAAGCTTCCGACGAGGCCGGCCAGCGCAAGGGCGCCCAGCGACAGGCCGTTGAAGTCCACGTCTGCCGCCTCTAGTCGGCGGCGAAAGTGAACGAGATCTCCAGTGGCTGGCCCGGCGTGTCGACCTCGACGGTGAGCTGCCACTGCCCCGCCATTGAGAGCATGGCCGTGGCCTCATAGGTTCCGTCGCCCACCTCGCTCACCGACGGTCGGTTAGGGGCCATCGTCATCGAAGGCATCGAGAGATCGAAGACAACATCGCGACCCGCCGCAGGTCGACCGGACGCATCGGTGAGGGTCACGGAGAGGCGCAGAGGCTTCATCGCGGCGGCCGGCTCAGGAGACATGATGAGGCACGCCGTCATGCCGCCGTCCGTGCGTTCGAGGACGGCGGCGTCACCCTGCACCGAGCTGCTGCCGCACGCCCCCGCCGCCAGGAGAGCGACGGCGACCAGCGCGGCGGCGGCGCGGGCAGGCGCGGACACTGGCGGCCGGCCACAGCGAGACCCGCTTGGCCACCAACCGCCTCTCACCGTCAGATCCCGATCTGTCTGAACACCTGGGATTCGGGCGGATGCTTGAGGAAGCCCTTGCCCCAGGTCGCGAGGAACAGCTGCGCGTCGAGGTCGGAGCCGATATGCCGCTGCAGGTCAGCCCAGCTCTCCCAGATGCTCTCGAAGATGACCCGAACTGGTGCCTCTTCGTCGAACGAGTGCATCTCGATAGCGCTGATGAGGCCTGGCTGGCCGGGCAAGCCCGAGCGCACGGAGGCGGCGAGGGCTTCGAGCTCCTCGCCGATGTCCAGCTCAGCCGCCTGGTCTTGGGTCAGCTCGATCTGCGTCTGGTAGATGTAGGTATGGAAAGGCACCTCGTCACCCCTAGTGCTTGTTCCAGTAGATGATCAGGTAGCTCAGCCAGCAGATCGGGACGCCGATGAGCACGACCCAGCCCAAGACCGGGAGAGGGCCTTCCCCCTCTTCGGCGTTCTTGTTGAACACGTCGATGACCCCGCCGGGACGGCGCTTCTCGTCATCGACCGGCGCGCTGTCGGGGAGATCGCCTCTGCGCCAGGCTGCGCTTCTCCGAAGTTTGCGGGTCGACATGCCGAGCACAGCGGCAACGGACCAGATGAGGAATACCGCGATCGCCATGACGATGGAGAACGTCACCCAGTCGATCCGCAGCGGCGCTTCGCTCATGTGACCTCCTCTCTGTCAGGCGCCCCGTGCCGGGTGGGTCTTGCGTGGCCACGGCTCCGGGTCGCGGTCTTCGAGCATCCTGTACTTGGACGCCTCGATGTCGCGGAACTGGCCGTTCCGCCAGCCCCACGCGAACAGGGCGCCGCCCACCAGGGCCATGAACGCCATCCACGCCACGATGAGCCACACTCCAAGAGCCATGTGTTACCTCGCTTTCCCTGCGTTCAGTGCTTTGGCTGGCGCGACGCCAGCTTGCCGACATACAGCGTGAGATCGCGCAGGTCGGCCTCGGTGAGCGACTTGGAGCCGCCCGTCAGTGGAGTCGTCGTGACCTGCGACTGGAACTCAAGCGGTGCGTATCCGGGCATCATGGACTCGGGGACGCCCTCTGCTACGCGCCAGTAGACGTACCCCTCGGCCATTCCGGCGGGGAACGCTGCCGGGCGGCCACTCGCGGCCGCGCCGAGAGCGTCACCGTCGCCCTGCCCTTGGGAGCCGTGGCAGCCGGCGCAGAACGAGCCGTAGAGCGCCTTGCCGTTCGCCGGCGACAAGGTGCCGCCTTCGCCCACGAAGATCGCGTCATCGTAGGTGACGTAGGAGTCGGGCGCCGCGCCGCTGCCGAGGACACTGGCCGTCACCGGCTTGCCAGTCTGGAAACCCTCGACGATGAACTTGACGAGGTCCCAGCGCTGGTCGATGGGCAGCCACTCGCCCCACGCCGGCATCGCCGAGTTGCGGATGCCGAAGGTGAGCATACTGTTCAGCGCCTGCGGCGGGTCGGGGTTCGATGCCTGATTCTGCAAGTTGGTCGGCCGCGGCCTCAAGTGGAGACCGTTCGGGCCGCGGCCGTCGCCCGCCTGCCCGTGGCATTGCGAGCACATGTTGGCGTAGAGCGCCTTGCCGCGCTCGAACGACGCTGTGGCCGGCATCGTCTGTTCCTGGTACAAGGCCGGGTAGTTGAAGCGCTGGCCTTTGACCGGCTTCGGCAGGGGCGGCTCGGTCTGCGTGAACATGGTGCGCAGGTAGTGCACTACGGACCAGAGCTCGTCGCTCGAGTACTGGAGGCCCCAGACCGGCATCGCGGTCCAGGGGACGCCGACCTCCAGTCTCCAGAAGTAGTCGGCGTCCGTGTACTTGCCGTAACTGCCGTCGCCGAGGTCCGGCGGCAGTGGCTCAAGGCCGGTGCGGTACGGACCTTCGCCGCGCCCCGAGCTCCCGTGGCAGACCTGGCATTCGCGGGTGTAGATGGCCTTGCCGCTGTCGAGCACGGCGTATGAGTTCGTCAGAGGGTTGGTCTTGCCCGCGTAGGGCGGCGGCGGATCGCCCTCATCGGGAGCGTGGTAGAAGGGGTGAGCAAACAGCTGCTGCGCGTAGTCGATGACGCGCCAGAGCTGCGCGTCACTCAGGCTCGTCTTCCAGACGGGCATCAGCGTGCCCGGCACGCCCTCCTTCACGTGCCAGATCCACTCGTCGTCCGGCATCGCGCGGAAGGGCTCCTGCCTGAAGTTCACCGGCGTCACGGCCATTGTGCCACCGTAGGTGCCGAGGCCGTTGCCGGCGCACCCGTGGCAGGTCTGGCAGTGAGTGATGTAGAGCTGCTTGCCTTCGTAGAGCCCGGAGGACTTGAAAGTCGCCCACCCTTGGGGCGTGCTCGTCAGTCCCGGTGTGGCCTTCGCCTCGCGCAGAGGGCCTGTCAGATTGAGGTAGGGAGTGTTGTACGGACGCACCATCCATGCCGCGGCGTTCCGGTCGCCGAGATTGAAGAGGTAGGCGACGATGTCGTGCTGGTCCTGAGCCGAGAGCGCTGCGAAGTTGGGCATGATCGACAGGGGCGAGAGATCGCGCGGGTGCTGCAGGTGCTTGAGCTCCCACTCCTCGCTGCGCTTGCGGCCGATGTACGAGAGGTCCGGGCCGGTGCGTTCGGAGCCGAGGATCATCGGGTTGTCCTCAGCATAGTTGCCGCCCTGGGCCTGCGGCCCCATGGCGACGTCCTGCTCGCGCACGTACTGCGTGTGACAGTAGTTGCAGCCGTTGGAGTAGAACAGCGTGCGGCCGCGGCCGACGTCTCCTGTGTAGCCTTGGGCGATGACGGTGCGCTCGGGGTGCCACAACGCCGTCGGCAGGAAGACGACCCAGGTCACCACGGCGAAGAAGCCGACGAGGCCGCCGACGATGATCACCTTGAACGTCATCTTCATGACGGCTCCACCCCCGGCGTCTTGACGATGAGCGGCGGCGTGCCGGCGTCAGGCCCAGCCGCGCGCTGACGCCCGAAGGAGTAGTGCGGCTCCGTGTTCGGTACCCGCTTAGCCAGCGTGCCGATCACGATGATCGGCACCATCAGGAAGCTCCCGAACATGAGGCCGCCGCCGAAGATGCGCAGCGCCATGTAGACGCGGATGCCGGGCAGGACCTCCCAGACCGGCAGGCCCTGCATCACCCAGTTGGACCCTTGCACCAGGCCCGCCACGGTAAAGCCGATGAAGAAGAATGAGAAGCCCACCACATACAGCACCCACTGGACGCTGGCCAGCCGACGTCCGTACAGCTCGCAGTTGAGGATGTGCGGCAGTGCGTAATAGATGCCGCCGATCACGATCGAGCCCGAAAAGAACAGCAGGCCCAGATGCGAGTGACCCGGGACGTACTGGCTGAAGTGCGCCAGTGAGTTCATGCCGAACAGGGCCGTCTGCGTGCCCTGGAACGAGACGATGATGTAGGCGATCGCCCCGAGCATGGTGAAGCGCAGTGATACGTTGGAGAAGAACCGGCTCCAGTTGCCGCGCATCGTCATCACGGCGTTGATGAAGAAGGCGGTCACGGGCAGGATCATGCCGATGCTCTCTGCCACTGCGGTGACCTTAAGCCATCCCGGTATGGGGGCCCAGAGCAGATGGTGGCCGCCCACGCCGGTGTAGAAGAGCAGGGTACCCCAGAACGACATGAGTCCCAGTTTCACGCTGTACAGCGGCGTGTGCGTTTCCTTGGGCAGAAGGTAGTAGAAGACGCCGAGCATGCCCGTCGTGAACCACAGACCGAGAACGTTGTGGCCGTAGAACCAGTTCCAAATGGCGTCGTTGATGCCGGTCAACGCGCCTGTCGGCGGATTCCATACCACGTTCCCGATCGCGTAGAGGAGCGGCATCCACATGGCCGTGCCGATGATGAACCACAGTGTGACGTAGAGCTTGGACTCGACCCGGCGGGCGATGGTCATGAAGACGATCACGAGATTGATCAGCAACGCCGCCAGGACGGCGATGTCCACGCCCCAGACCATCTCCGCGTACTCCCGGCTCTGGCTGTGCGCCATCGAGATGAGAAGCACGCCGATGAGCACGCCGCCTGTCCAGAGTGCGAGCACGAGGTTGGCGAGCGGCTCGCTCCACAGGCGTCGGCCCGTGAGCCGGGGCAGGATGTAGTACCACAGGCCGATCATGCCGGTCGAGAGGAAGCCGAACATGACGGTGTTCGTGTGCTCCTGGCGAAGACGCGAGAACACGAAAGGCAGCCAAGACATGAAGTCGGGGAACACGAACTCGATGGCCAGCAGCAGGCCCATGGCTGTCCCGAACACCAGCCAGAGTGCGGTGACGACGAAGAAGTTGCGCGCCGCGCT
>Ga0207932_1000683_pt1 | contig 11588 bp, 10 predicted proteins | sample NGESurdeep092012_FD_184480 | JGI IMG/M metagenome (GOLD analysis project Ga0207932, IMG submission 184480) | Arctic peat soil microbial communities from Barrow, Alaska - NGEE Surface sample 415-2 deep-092012 (SPAdes) | ecosystem: Environmental > Terrestrial > Soil > Wetlands > Peat ...
GCCTGCTGCTGCACCGCCTGGAGGAACTCTCCGAGCGGATGCTTCGGCATCGAAACGGTGGTCTCGATCCCGCGTTCGGCGGCGCACTTCTCGCACAGGTGGAGCTGCGTCACCGCATTCTCCACGATCTGCGTGAGATTCAGGACCGCGTCCCGCTCATGGCACTGGTCGCAAAGCATCAGACGGTTCCCATGGTACCCGAATTATCGCCGAGGCGACCGTCTTCGAGAAGGAGCACCCGTCCGGCGCGGGCCGCGAGGGAGCGATTGTGGGTCACCACGACGAGCCCAAGTGCCATCTCCCGCGAGAGTTCCGCGAAGAGGTCGTGCAGAGCCTCGGCGTTGTGATGGTCGAGATTCCCCGAAGGTTCGTCGGCCAGGAGCAGCGGCGGCCTCATCGCGAGCGCCCGCGCCACGGCGGTGCGCTGCTGCTCGCCGCCCGACAGCTCCGCCGGCCGGTGGCTCATCCGGGCCTCGAGGCCCACGCGCACGAGCAGCGAGCGTGCGCGGTCGCGCGCCTCGGCCGGCGGGCGGCCCGCGATGCGCAGCGGCATCATGACGTTCTCGAGCGCCGAAAACTCCTTCAGCAGGTGGTGGAATTGGAAGACGAACCCCACGCTGCGATTTCGCAGCTCGGCGAGCGCCTCGTCATCCAGCTCCGCCACGCGCTCTCCGTTCAAGCGCACGTCGCCGGCGGTCGGCCGCTCGAGCGCGCCGAGCACGTGCAGCAGCGTGCTCTTTCCCGCGCCGCTCGCGCCGATGATCGCGATCATCTCGCCGCGCGCGACGGAGAGATCCACGCCCTCGAGCACGCGCACCTCCGCGCCGTCGCCGCCGTGAAAGACTTTCACCACGCCGGTCGCCTCGAGCATCGGCGTCACGATGCGCGGGCCTTCGGCGGGCGCGGCGGCGGGAGCATGCGTCATTCGCCGCGGATCGCCTCGATCGGGTAGAGCCGCGACGCCTGGATCGCGGGATGCAGCGTCGCGACCGTCGCGACGATCACGCCCAGCACCACGATCAGCACGATGTCGAGCAACTGCATCTGCACCGGCAGGTGGTCGATGAAATACACCTGCGGGTCCAGCGCGATGAGATGCCACCGGCTGATCGCGAGTCCGACGACCAGCCCGATCGCCAATCCCAGTCCAGTTCCGACGACTCCGATCACCAGACCCTGCGCGAGGAAGATCCGTCGCACCGACGCCGACGGCAGCCCCATCGCCTTGAGGATCCCGATCTCGCGCGTCTTGTCGCGCACGACCATCGTGAGCGTGCTCACGATGTTGAACGCGGCGACGATCACGATGAGGCTGAGGATCACGCTCATCCCGAGTTTCTCGAGCGAGAGCGCCTTGAACAGCGAGCTGTTCTGTTCGTGCCAGTCGACGGTGTGGTAGGGGAAGTCGAGATGCATCGCCTCGGCGATCGCCGGTGCCTCCGCGCGGCTGGTGGCGCGAACCTCGATTCCGGTGACGGACGTGTCGAGGCCTGCGAGTTCCTGCGCGGCCGGCAAGTTCACATACACGTACTGGTTGTCGTACTCGTACATCCCCGTCTCGAACACTCCGGTGACTTCGAATTCCAGGGTTCGCGGCACCGGAACCGCGAAGCCGGTGACGGCGCTCACCTGCGAGCCGACGGACGTGATGAGCACGAGCTTCGAGCCGATCGACGCGCTCATCCGGTCGGCGAGCAGTTTTCCGATCACCGCGCCGCGATGTTTGCCATCGGAGCTCGCGAACCGGAAGTCGCCCTCCTTCGCGTGATCGCGGATGGTGGTGACTTCCGGCCCGCCGTCGCCCTTGGGCGCGATCCCGGCAACCGAAACGCCCTCGAAGTAGGAGCCGGGATCCTTGCGCATCAGCGCCTGCGTGAGCACGAACGGAGCGGCTGCGACGACGCCCTTCTTCTTTTTCACGGTCTCGAGCAGCTGCTTCCATTCCGGAATGCGAAGGTCCTCGCCGTACGCCAGCACGCGAATGTCGGGACTCCCGACGAGGATCTTCTCGCGAAGATCCGTCTGCAGCCCGTTCATCACGCCGATGATGACGATGAGCGCGCTCACGCCCACCACGATCCCGCCGATCGCGATCACCGTGATGAACGAGAGCAACCGCGACCCGCGCCGGCTGCGCAGATAGCGCCAGGCGATCTCGAATTCGAGTCGCGAGAGGGGGCGCTTCACGGCGTTCTCACTCGGGCCGCATCGTGGGAAAGAGGATCGCGTCGCGTATGTGACTCGTGCCGGTGAGGTACATGAAGAGCCGGTCGATTCCGATGCCGACGCCGCCCGTCGGCGGCATTCCGTACTCCATGGCGCGCAGGTAGTCCTCGTCCACTCCGCTCGCTTCGTCGTCGCCCGCGGCCTTGAGCCTGGCCTGCGCCTCGAAGCGCCGGCGCTGGTCGAGCGGATCGTTCAGCTCGGAGAACGCGTTCGCGAGCTCCTTGCCGCTTGCGAAGAGTTCGAACCGCTCGGTGAGCGCGGGGTTGCCGCGCTTCGGCTTCGCGAGCGGAGAAAGTTCGAGCGGATAGTCGACGACGAACGTAGGCGTGTCGATCTTCGATTCCACGTGCGCCTGGAACAACTCGTCGAGCAGCTTGGGCCGCGAGAGCGACTCGACCTTCGGCACCCCGGCCGTCTCGGCGGCGGTGGCAAGCGCCGCGGTGTCGAGCTCCATCACGTTCGGCACACCCATGGCGCCGCTGAGGGCGGTCAGCCAGTCGAGTCGCGGAAACGGCGGCATGAAGTGCGGCGGTGTCCCGGCCTCCACACCCCTCACTCCCCGCTCCTCACCCATCACCCGCGCGACGGCGTCGCTCGCGCAGACGAGCAGCTTCTCGACGCGCTCCATCATGAGCTCATAGTCGGCATACGCTTCGTAAAACTCGAGCATCGTGAACTCGGGGTTGTGCGTGCGGTCGATTCCCTCGTTGCGGAAGTCGTGTCCGATCTCATACACCCGTTCGAGCCCGCCGACTATCAATCGCTTGAGATACAGCTCGTCGGCGATGCGCAGGTAGAGCGGCATGTCGAGCGCCGAATGGTGCGTCGTGAACGGGCGCGCAGTCGCTCCGCCGTACAGCGGCTGCAGCACCGGCGTCTCCACCTCGAGATAGTCGATCTCGTTCAGGAACCCGCGAATCGCGGTGATCATCGCCGAGCGGGCGCGGAAGAGGCGCCGCACCTCGGGATGCACCGCGAGGTCCGCATAGCGCTGGCGCGAGCGCAGCTCGCCATCCGAGAACGCGGAGTGGCGCACCGTCACGCCGTCGACGACCTCCTCCTTTCCGAACGGCAGCGGCCGAAGCGCCTTCGCGAGCATCCGCACTTCTTCCGCGCGGACGGTCACTTCCCCCGTGCGCGTGCGGAAGAGCGGCCCGCTGACACCGATGACGTCGCCGAGGTCGAAGCAGTCGAGCAGCGAGTACTGCGACTCGCCGATCTGGTCCTTCTTGAAGTACAGCTGCACGCGGCCGCTCGGGTCCGCGAGATGCGCAAACGTCGTCTTGCCGTGCGCGCGCCATGCGACGATGCGGCCGGCCACGCGCACCGTCGGGCCCTCCGTGTGCTCGCCTTCGGCGGCGGGCGGCACGAGCGCGACCGCCGCCGCCGCGAAATGCGAGCGGTCGAAGCCGTACGCGAACGGCGCGACGCCGCGCTCGAGGAGTGCGTCGAGCTTGTCGCGCCGGGCCTGCATCACGAAGTTGAGATCGATTTCTCCACCCGGCGTTTTTTCGCTCACGATTTCCCTCCGGCCGCGCCGGTCATCTTGAGGTACGCCTCGATGAACGGATCGATCGCCCCGTCCATCACTTTTTGTACGTCCGTGATCTTCAGTTCCGTGCGATGATCGTTCACCATCGTGTACGGCTGGAACACGTAACTGCGAATCTGGCTGCCGAACGTCACGTCCGCCTTGTTCGCGTCCAGCTTCGCCTTCACCGCCGCCTGCTTCTCCACCTCGAGCTGGTAGAGGCGGTTCTTGAGCTGCTTCATCGCGGTCGCCTTGTTCTTGCCCTGCGACCGTTCCTGCTGGCAGGTCACCACGATGCCCGACGGAAGATGCGTGAGCCGCACCGCCGAGCTCGTCTTGTTGACGTGCTGGCCGCCGGCGCCCGACGCGCGGAAGACATCCAACTTGATGTCGTCGTCGCGGATCTCGATGTTGATCTCGTTGTCGACCACCGGATACACGAAGATCGAGGCAAAGCTCGTATGGCGGCGCGCCTGCGAGTCGAACGGCGAGATGCGCACGAGACGGTGCACGCCAGCTTCCGGACGCAGGAAGCCATACGCGTATTGCCCTTTGATCTCGAGCACGGCGCCCTTGATGCCTGCCTCTTCGCCGTCGCTCATGTCGAGGATCTCGACCTCGAATCCTTTTCGCTCGGCCCAGCGCGTGTACATGCGCATCAGCATCTGGGCCCAGTCCTGCGCTTCGGTGCCGCCGGCGCCCGCCGAGATTTCGACTTGCGCGTCGCGCCAGTCGTCCGGACCCTGCAGCAGAGACTTGAGCTTGAACGCGTCGGTCTCCTCGCGGAGGGCGCTCGTCTCGCGCGCGACCTCGGCGATCATCTCGGGGTCCGGATCGCCCTCGAGCAGGGCATCCATCTCAAGCGCTCCCTGCACCCGGTTCCAGAGCTTGTCGAACGGCTCGGTCCACACCCTCAGGGCCTTCGTGCGCTGCACCACTTCACGGGCGCGTTCCTGGTTGTTCCAGAAAGCGCCGTCGGCCATCTCGGCCTCGAGCGTGGTCAGCGTTTCGCGCTTGCCATCGAGGTCAAAGAAACCTCCGCAGCTGGGTCAGCCGGTCGGCGTCCTGCTTGAGAGATTTCGCGCGTTCTGACTCGGCCATTGGACTCGGAGGTAAAGGTCGAGCCATTCCCCGCTCGTCGGAGAACGGCTCGGCCGTGCACTCGAAAGATAAGCGGTGACTACGGCGACGCGCGACGGGTGGGGGGCAATTGGGCGACGGGCGACAAGGGGCTTTCCAACGGCGACGGGTGAGGGGCTTCGAAACAGCGACGAGCGACGGGTGAGGGGCAATTGGGCGAAGAGCGACGTGTGAGGGGTGAGGAGACGGTCTCCTCGCTTCTCACATGTCGCTCTTCGCCAAGTCGCCTCTCACCCGTCGCTCGTCGCCAGATCGCCTCACGCGTCGCTCGTCGCCGCTGTGAACATCCCTCACTCGATGGCTAAAAGATCTTCTTGCCCCCCGCCAGCACGTCGTTCAGCGCGTCCTGGAAGTGCGTCGTACTGTCGGCGAAATCCTTGCCGATCTGGTCGACGAACTCCTCGTAGCTCTTCTTGATCTCCTCGCGGAAGAGCTGCTTGAGTGTGTTGTTCTTGAGCCCTTCCTCGCGCTTCTGCGGAAGGTAGGCGACCATGTCGGAGACGAGCGCCCGCGCGAGGCGCTTGGCCTTCTGATTCGGATCGTTTGCGAGGAAGGGGTTCAGTGCGCGCTTCGCGGGACCGCCCGGCGCAGGTACGACCGGCGTCGGTGCCGTGACCCTCGAAACAGTCGATTGCGGTACGAACGGAGTCACCATCGATCCGCTCTGCGCCGAAGGAGCGGGCGGCATCGCGAGCGGCATCGCCGCGGCAGGCACCACCAGCGAGGAGACCGGCGTCACCACCGGCGTCACCACCGGCGTCACCACCGGCGTCACCACCGGCGTCACCACCGGCGTCACTGCCGGCGTCACTGCCGGCGTCACTGCCGAGGTCGCGTACGGCGTCACCACGGGAGGCTGCGGCCGCGGCGGAAGCACGGGCGGCGCGACTGGCTGCGACGTGATGGTGCGCGACTGAGTGACCCGCGGCGCGACCGGCGGTGCGGCCGAAGGCACGAACGGCATCGAGCCCGATGGCCTCGGCGGCTGCATAGGCGAGCCCGGAGCAAAGGTCGGACGAGCCGGTGCGAACGGCGCGCGCGGCGGCGTGCTCCCCGTGACGCCTACGGACGGGAACGGACGCGGCGTGCTCGCCGGCCCGGAGCCCGGCATTGGTGGAGGAAGTGGTGGCACTTCCGAGCGCGGAACGGAGGTGACGGGCGGCGCGACGGGAGGCGTGAACACGGGCGTCGGGGGACGCGGCGGAACCGACGGCGTGAACACCGGCGTCGGGGCGCGCGGCGGAAGCGACGGCGTGAACACGGGCGTCGGGGCGCGCGGCGGAAGCGACGGCGTGAACACGGGCGTCGGGGGACGCGGCGGAACCGACGGCGCAAAAGCGGGCGTCGTCAGGCGCGGCGGAACAGCCGGCATCGGAGGCGGCGTAGGCTCGCGCGGCGGCTCCGCGACGATCACGCCCGCCTCCTCGGCGGCGACCGGCTCGGGCATCGCCTCGAAATCCGAATCGAAACCGTGCTCGGATCCTTCGACGATCGACTCGACGGTCTCGACGGTCTCGACGGTCTCGACGGTCTCGACGGTCTCGAACGCCGGGAAGGATTCCATGGCGGGAGGAGTCGCGGCCGGTTCAACCGCGAACGATGTCATCGCCAGCGATGACTCCGCTCCAACTGCGGCGGTCGCGAACTCCGGCGCGCTGACGGAAATCACGCCACCGCAAACAGAGCAGCGCGCGCGCACGCCGCCGAGCGGCACCTTCGCGGGGTCGACTCGAAAAATCGAGCGGCAATCAGGACACGTGACGTTCACTGCTCCTCCGGCATGGTCGCCGCGTCGATCGGATCGATCGGCAACGGCTCATCATCCGACGTGTCGCCGCGGCGGTCGATCGTGAACACAGATCCCGGCAGCGTTTTCGCGTAGCTCTTCATTTCCGTCGCGAGCTCACTCACCTGTGCCGCGTGCGTGAACTTGCGACGCTCGTTGGTGACCACTCCGATCGAGACGGTCATCAACGGGACCTTGTGCAACGCGCCCCGACGATCCTTGCCAAAATAATACCCGGCGCGCCGATCCTGCTCGGAATACTGGAACGGAATGAGGGCGTCGAACGTTTCGACGACCTCGGCACAGGTGTCCTGGACCAGATCGACGGGCATCACAAAAAGAAAATCGTCGCCCCCGATGTGCCCCACGAACGCCGCGTCCGCACACGTTCCCTTCACGACGTCGTGCAGGATCCGCGACAGAATGCGGATGACGCGGTCGCCGTCGTAGTAGCTGTAGCGATCATTGTATTCCTTGAAGTGGTCGAGATCGGCGTAGCAGACGGCAAACGTCTCGCCCGCCTCAAGGCGATGCGTGATGTTCCCCTCGATCTCGGTCGTGCCGGGCAAGCGCGTCGACGGATGCACGTGCGTGTCGCGATCGGAACGGCGCAGCATCGCGCCGAGGCGCAGCGAGACGTCCATCGCGGGCATCCCCTCGCGAAGCACTTCGTCGGCGCCGGCGTCGAACGCCGCGGTGAACGACGTGTCGTCGTTGCGCGTGCACACGCACACGGGCACGATACCGGTGTACGAGTCGGACTTCAGGCGCTGGCACCCCTTCAGTGCAGCGACCGGATGCGTGCGCGCATCGATGACGACCAGCCTCGGGCGGGCCCGCAGCGCCGCGGACAGCAATTCGTCCGAGGAACGCACGGTGGCCACCGGAAACTGCTGCGCCTCGAGCCATCCGCGCACCGGAACCGGGAGCGGCTGGCCGTCTGGCGCGAAAATGAATGCGGTCGTCAGCGCCACGCACTCCTTCGGGCGAATGGTATCGGCGCAAGATAGGGACACCCACAGAGGGTGTCAAACAATGAAACAGCAGGCACTTGCGTTACTTCCTCAGGGCTGCGAGGGCCGCCCGAACGGCGCCCATGGAATCGTTGCCGAGAGCGACGTGGGCGATCCCCCGGCTCCCAACCCGCCGTGCACGCGAAGCGTCACGTACGCATCCACCATCGAGAGCAGGTGATTCGCGATCAGCAGGCCCAGCTGCAGGCGCGCATCGCGCGAGGCCTGATTCGCCCGTTCGATGGTCTGGATGTATACGTCCTGCTCGAGTTGCGCGTTCCGCCACGACCAGCGGAACTGCGGCTGCACCGCGCGAGCGACGTAGAACGCGAGCGCCTTGCGGTACTCCGACGACGCCGGATCCGGCTGGACGTTCGGATTGCTCCAGTAGGTCTGCCGCGCGAGCAACCACGCCGCGCCGTTGTATGAGGTGATGTCGACCTCCGGCGTGAACGTCCCACCGGGCACGAGGTTGAACACGCCGCTCTCGATGTAGTGCTCCATCGATTCGTAATACGCCCACTGCCCTACCGGCCGGTCGCCGGGAAACAGCGATCGCGCCACGTCGCTCGCGAGCGACTGGAAGCGGTCGCGTTCGCGCAGCTGTTCCGCGTGCTGATCGAGATAGCCGAGGAACGCGAAGCCCTCGACGGCGAGGTAGGCGATGAAGCGATGCTGTCCGAGCAGCGCCTGTCCCGTGCCAGGAACCGCCGCGGAGGCCAGCGGCACCCACCACGACGAGTCGCGGCGCGGGATCGCGATCGGCCCGATGCGGATCTTCCTGGCGATGCCGGCCACGGTATCGGCGGATGCGGCTGGTACGGCCGGTACTGCAGGCCACGCCGGCATCGAGACGCCGGCGGGCTGCGGCACCGGCTGCGCGTTCGCGCAGCATGGCGCGAGAGCGATGCACGCGGCCGCGTACGCGGCGATCAGCGCGTGTCTCGCCGGCATCAGAACTGGAAGCGAAGCGTGAGGTAGGTCGGGGGCTTCCCCGCGTCGGACGAGAAGCCGCCGAATCCGCGCGCGAAATCCATCGAGATACCGCCGCGCTTCACGCCGAGGCCGACGGCCGCGCTCGCGCCGTCGCCACTCCCGCCGGCGACACCGAGCCGCAGGAAGAAGAGTTTCCTGTACACGAGCTCGCCGCCCGCACGGAACGCCGCCGCGCCGAGCGACGCGTTCTCCACGACTTCCGCGCTCACGCGAAGCTCCCCGTCGGGAATGCTCCTCTCGATGCCCGGCACCAGGTACTGCGCGCCGAGATGGATGCGCGTCGGGAGCGGATCGGATTGCGGGGCGTCGTTCACCTGCAGCTTCAGCCCGGCGTCGCGGATGTCGAGGCCGACGGTAAGGCGGCGGTCCTTGTCGACGATCGCCTGTACGCCGAGGTCGAGCGCGTTCGTGGAGGCACTGAAAGCCGGAATGTTGCCGCAGGTGCCGCTGCAGTCGACGCGCTCCTGGATGAACTTGTACGTCACGCCCGCGCTCACCCGCGACCCGATCGTCGCCGCGTACGAGGCGGCGATGACGTACGAGCGCGGATAGATCGTGCCGGTCGCGCCGAACTGGTCCGTCGCTTGCTGCTGGCCGTAGTTCATGAGGTACGCGGAGGCGGCAATCACGCCCGCCTTGCCGGCTGGCACGACGATGTTGAGCGCGTCGCCGGTGGCGACCACGGTCTGCGAGTGATTGATCGAGAGTTCGTTCTTCGTCAGCCGCGCGAGGCCGGCCGGATTCGCCCAGATCGATTCGCTGCCGACGTCGGACGCGACGACGGCCTGGCCAAGGCCCACGGCGCGGGCGCCGACGGGCACGAGCAGGAAGAGTGCGCCCTCGGTGGAGAGTCCGCCTTGCGCGCGAGACGCGGCGGGCGCCGCGCAGAGCGCCACGGCGAAGGCGATGCGCTGGAGCGACCGCACGCGATACCGCACGCAATACCGCACGCAATACCGCACGCAATACCGCACGCGATACCGCACGCTAGAGCGGCGTTGCCTCATCGACGAGCATCACGGGAATGTCGTCGCGGACCGCGTAGCGAAGCTTGCAGGCAGGACAATCCAGCGCCGACTCGCGCTCGCGATATTCGAGCGCGCCTTTGCAGCGCGGGCAGACGAGGATTTCGAGAAGGCGTGGAGCGAGCGTCATGGCCGTTTATTCCATCCTCGATTCACTCGACGCGGTAGCCGAGTCGTCGCAGCGCGGCGGAGTCGCGGCGCCAGTTGGGGAGCACTTTCACATGGAGATCGAGATAGACGGGCGATCCGATGAGCGCCTCGATCTTGCCGCGCGCCCGCGTGCCGATGGACTTGATGCGCGATCCGCCGGCGCCGATGAGAATGCGTTTCTGACTGTCGCGCTCGACGTGCAGCACCGCTCGAATGTACACCGGGGAACGCGTCTCGCGAAATTCCTCTATTTCGCACGCGATGCTGTACGGGACTTCATCCTGGAGCTGCTCGAGCGCCGTCTCGCGGATCATCTCTGACGCGAAAAAGCGCATGTTTTGCGTGCTGAGATCTTCGGCGTCGTAGTAGAACGGATGTTCGGGGAGGAGCGCTCGCACGCGGTCGAGGAGGCCGGGTACTCCGTCACCGGTTAGCGCGGAGATGACCACGGCGCCGGGATTCTCGGTGAGGAGCGCGGCGCGGCGGCCTGCCGAGAGCCCGTCGGCCTTGTTGAAGGTGAGGATGGTTGGTGCGCGCGGTGCCCGATCGGCGGGGAGTCCTGCGGCGGCCGCGAGCGTCTCGACGGTTCCTTCGAGTGCGTCGATGAGGTGGATGATGACGTCGGCGTCGTCGAGGGCCCTGAGCGAGGAGTCGCGCATGGACTTCTGGAGCGCGTATGCGGGCTCGAGAAGGCCCGGGGTGTCGAGGAGGATGATCTGGGTGTTGTCGTCGGTGATGAGACCGACGACGCGCTCGCGGGTGGACTGTGGTTTTGGGCTCGTGATAGCGAGCCGTTGGCCGACGAGTCGATTGAGGAGCGTGGATTTCCCGGCGTTGGGTCTTCCGGCTACGGTGACGGTTCCGGCTTGGGTCATCATATCAGGACGATTCGGCCCGAGGGATAGGAACGGATTGAGACGGCAGACGGCAGCCGGCATGGTTAAACGACAACGCCCCAGCCGGTGAGGGCTGGGGCGTTGTAAAAGGTGCCGGCGACGGCCTACTCTCCCGCGATCTCTCAATCGGAGTACCATCGGCGCTGTAGGGCTTAACGATCGTGTTCGGAATGGGAACGAGTGTGGCCCCTACGCTCTGGTCGCCAGCGTATTCGTCGAAATAGTTCGACAATGGGAATGGGTAGTGTTCGGAGGAGCGAATCCTGATTAGATCGTGCGAATGCTCTGCGGCGTTTGTATTCCAGCCCCAGGAATTCCCGTTTTTTGGGAAAAACTGGGGGAGTAGTCAAGCCGCACGGGCGATTAGGACCGCTGCGCTTGGAGGAGATTGCTCTCCTTCCACGTGCGGCCTATCGACGTAGTGGTCTCCTACGGCCCTTCAGGGTGCTCGAAGCACCAGGGAGAATTCATCTTGGGGACAGCTTCCCACTTAGATGCTTTCAGCGGTTATCTGTGCCAGCCATCGCTACCCGGCGTTGCACCTGGCGGTGCAGCCGGGACACGAGCGGGCTGTCCGACTCGGTCCTCTCGTACTAGAGTCCGCGCCCCTCAATTCTCCAACGCCCACGACGGATACAGACCGAACTGTCTCACGACGTTCTGAACCCAGCTCATGTACCACTTTAACCGGCGAACAGCCGGACCCTTGGGACCTTCTCCAGCCCCAGGATGTGATAAGCCGACATCGAGGTGCCAAACCGCGCCGTCGATGTGAACTCTCGGGCGCGATAAGCCTGTTATCCCCAGCGTACCTTTTATCCGTTG
>Ga0207932_1000685_pt1 | contig 11582 bp, 6 predicted proteins | sample NGESurdeep092012_FD_184480 | JGI IMG/M metagenome (GOLD analysis project Ga0207932, IMG submission 184480) | Arctic peat soil microbial communities from Barrow, Alaska - NGEE Surface sample 415-2 deep-092012 (SPAdes) | ecosystem: Environmental > Terrestrial > Soil > Wetlands > Peat ...
CGGCCAACGCCGGCTACAATGTGTCGTTCACCTCCATGAACAAATATGATTACCGCCGCTCCGCCGCAGGCTCGCCGAATGGCGTGCTCCAATATAAAATCGGTTCCGGCGCGTTCACGGACATCACCAACTTTTCCTACACCTCGACATCCGGCGCTTCGCTTGGCCCGATTGATCTTTCCGGCATTGCCGCGTTGCAGAACGTCGGCCCAAGCAACATCGTGACCTTCCGCATCGTCAACTACGGCGCGTCGAGTTCCGGCGGCAACTGGTATATCTACGACTTGTCGGCCAGCACCGCTCCTGATTTGTCCGTCCAGGGCATCATCAACACCGTTTCGGCGCCCGACGCGCCCGCGCTCGCAGGATTTATTTTTACAAGCGGTGGCGGATTTCAGTTCAACCTTACCGGCACGACCGGCGCGACTTACATCGTTCAATCCTCGACGAACCTTGCGGGCGTAAACTGGATTTCAATCTTCACCAACACCGCGCCATTCGCGTTTACCGATTTGAACACCGCACTGCCGCAAAAATTTTATCGCGCCTTTTCGGGACAATAAAATCCTGAAATCACTCCGCCGCGCTTCGGACTTCGCCTTTTTTCAATCGCGTCTTCAATTTCTGTCCCGCGCGCACTTTGGCCGCGTCGCGCAAAACTTTTCCCGTTGCCGCGTCCATCGTAATCGAATAACCGCGCGCCAATACCTGTTCCGGCCCCAGCAAACGCAGTCGCGCTTCCGTCGCCTCAAAACGATTTCTCCCGTTTCGCAAGCAAACGTGCGCCAGTTCGCGCAAACGCCGCTGACTCACGACCAACGACTCGCGCCGCTGCCTCAACAATTGCGCCGGACGAACGCGCAACAATCGCTCCGCCAGATTCTGCCAGGCAACCTGCCGTTCCTTCGTCCCCTGCCTCGTGCAGCGCAGCAAACCGGCCTGTAAATCATCCAATCGCTGCAAAAGTTCGTTCATGCGCTGGCGTGGATGCGCCCGCGCCATGCGCTGCGTCAAATCCGCCACGAGCTGTCGGCTGGCGAAAACCCCTTCGGTTATGATTTCCGCCGCCGCGCTCGGCGTCGCCGCGCGCACGTCCGCGACAAAATCGCTGATGGTGAAATCAATCTCGTGGCCGACCGCCGACACGACGGGAATGGCCGACTCAAAAATCGCCCGCGCCACGGCTTCCTCGTTGAACGCCCATAAATCCTCCAGGCTACCCCCGCCGCGCGTCACGAGAATGAGATCAAGGTGGGACAGGCTTCCAGCCTGTCTGGTCAGGCTGGAAGCCTGACCCACATTAAACTGATTCAACAACCGAATCGCCGCCGCGATTTCTTCCGCCGCGCCTTCCCCTTGCACCCGGCATGGCGCGAGGATGATTTCCAGACCCGGATTCCGCCGTTGCACGACGTGCAGCACGTCGCGAATCGCCGCGCCGGTGGGCGACGTGACCAGGCCAATACGTTGCGGATATTTCGGGAGCGAACGTTTCCGTTCCGGCGCGAACAGCCCTTCCGCCGCGAGCTTCTGCTTGAGTTTCTCAAACGCAATTTGCAGCGCGCCGACGCCCTGCAACTCCACTGCGCGCACGATGAGTTGGTATTGTCCGCGCGCCTCATAAACCGTCACATCGCCTTGCAGCAGGACTTTCTGTCCATCCTGGAGCAACTCGCGCCGGGCAATCGCTGCGCCGCGGAACAGCACGCAGCTCAACTGCGCTCCGGCGTCCTTGAGCGTGAAGTACATGTGGCCGGAAGATTGGGCGCGCAGATTGGTGACCTCGCCCGTCACCCAGACCGAGCCGACCTGTTTCTCCAGCAGCCGCTTGACCTGTGCCGTCAGTTCGCTGACGGACAGAACTTTTCGTGTCTGTTCAGCAGGGAACAGTTCGCCGAAGTCCCATTGCGATTTGGCTGGTTTGCTCATCAAATTCAAATGAATTAAGCCACGCCAGCCTCGCCGAAGCAAGCGAAGGCGGGGATCGCACACGGATGAAGCATGGAATTTGCGCAATTTGGTTTTTTGGCTCGCCCTCACCCTGCCCCTCTCCCCTCCGTCTTCGCTTCGCTTCGACGCGATCGCGCCGAAACCAAAGGTGAAGGCGGACAGGAGAGGGAAAAGCATTGGCACGCTTGCTTGATAGTTCTCACGATTCTTTTGCCAACACAGTCCAGCAGCCTTTATGTCGAGAACGCGGACAATTTAAAAGACGGACTGCGATTCTCCCTCTCCCGGGGGGAGAGGGCCGGGGTGAGGGCGAGCGTTCATCAAAAAGTTCCCAGTGGAAACAACCCGCCGAAACTCACATTACTATTTGGCTGGTTTGCCTATCAAACACCCGGCCTGTCCTTCTTAAACTTTTTTTGAAAGCGATTACTTCTGGGTCAAGCAACAATCGCTGCCCGTCACCGTTTGCGGGAGGCAGGCGCCCGCAACGAGTTGGCCACGCGGCGGAAGTGGTAGCCGAGGATGGCGAGTTCGATGGCGTGCGGGAACTGACGCGGACGCCGGATGAGTGTGCCCAAAAAAAGCCGCCAATACCCCACGCGCCCCCGGTGCCACACGCCCAGCACCCAGAAGGATTTCAGAAACGCCATCGAATCCGCCCAAGACAGTCGCCGGCGCGGACCGGTCGGACGATGGCTCTTGAGGAACGTCCGGATGCGCTGGTAGTAGTGCCGCGGCTCGTAAAGCTTCTTCACCAGTTCGCGGTAGCCGGATTGCAAAAACTCGCGGTTTAATTTGGGTTTGAAGTTCAGCGCGGCGTCGGTGTTGTTGCCGGTGCTTTCGATTTCCAGCCGTCCCTCGCGTTTCAACCGCTGCCACAATCGCGTTTGCGGCAGCGCGTTCAGCAATCCCACCATCGCCGTCGCCACGCCGGAGCGTTGGATGAATTCAAACTGCCGCTTGAAGATGTCGCTCTTGTCGCTGTCGAAGCCCACGATGAATCCACCCATGACCTCCAGTCCGGCGCGCTGCAGCGTCTGTATCGAGGCCACGAGGTCGCGGTTCCGGTTCTGAAGCTTGTGACATTCCTCCAGCGCCTCGACCGAGGGCGTTTCGATGCCGACGAAAACCTTTTTGAAACCGGCTTCCACCATCAGGGCGCACAATTCCGGGTCATCGGCGAGATTCATGGACGCCTCGGTGAAAAATCCTATGCGGGTCCGCGTGCGCCGCCGCCACTCGATCAGCGCGTGCAGCAGTGTCTTGGTCCGTTGTTTGTTGCCAATGAAATTGTCGTCCACGATGAAAACCATGTCCTTCCATCCGCGCCGGCCCAAGGCGTCCAGCTCGGCAATCAATTGCGCCGGCGTTTTCGTGCGGGGCACGCGTCCGTTCATCACGATGATGTCGCAAAACTCGCAATCGAACGGGCAGCCACGCGAGAATTGCACGGCCATCGTCACGTAATATCGAAATTTGATGAGGTCCCAGCGCGGCATTGGTGTTTGGGTGATTTCCGGCCGGTTCGTGCAGCGATAAACTGATTGCAACCGGCCACTCCGCATGTCTTCCACGACTTGCGGCATTATTTCCTCGGCCTCGCCCAGAACGAAGTGCTGAATCTCCGGGAACGCTTCGTAGCCGGTGGTAAACAGCGGTCCGCCCGCAATAATCCGTTTCTGAAATGTGGCGCACCGCGCAACGATTTCGCGCACCGAATCCTTTTGCACCAGCATCGCGCCCAGCAACACATAATCCGGCCAACGCAGGTCTTCATCCTTGAGCCGCTCCACGTTCAGGTCCACCAGCTTGAGCTGCCATTCCGGTGGCAACATCGCGGCCACCGTCAGCAATCCCAGCGGCGGCATGGACGCCTTTCTGGAAACGAAGCGCACAGCGTGCTTGAAACTCCAGAACGTGTCGGGCGTTCGCGGGCTGACGAGAAGTATTTTCATATCAACATTGAAACGGTGAAGCATTGAAATTGAGCCTAAGTCCATTATGAAAATATTACAAGGTAATTTCCGGCGTTCCGGTGGTCGTGTCCGGCTGCGCCCCGGCTATTCAAGTTCGATGCCGACCGGGCAATGATCGCTGCCCAACACGTCCGGCCATATGAAGGCGCGTTTGAGTCGCGGGCGCAGCACGGCGCTGATGAGGAAGTAGTCAATGCGCCAGCCAACGTTCCGGGAACGCGCGCCGCTCATCTGGCTCCACCAGGTGTAATGTCCCCCGCCCTTTTCGAATTCGCGGAAGGAGTCGAGGAAACCGGCGCGCACGAAGGCGTTGAACCCGGCGCGTTCCTCGGGTGTGAAGCCGTGGTTGCGGACGTTGGCCTTCGGGTTCGCGAAGTCAATTTCCGTGTGCGCCACGTTGAGGTCGCCGCAGAAGATCACGGGTTTTTTCTTTTCCAGCTTTTTAAGGTAACGAAGAAAATCGCGATCCCATTGCTGGCGGTAGGCGAGCCGGGTGAGTTCGCGTTTGGAGTTGGGCACGTAAACATTGACGAGAAAAAAGCCGGCGAACTCGGCAGTCAGCACGCGGCCTTCCTGATCGTGCTCGTCCATGCCGATGTGCGGCGTGACCTTCAACGGGCGCATCCTGGTGAAAATGGCGATGCCGGAATAACCTTTCTTTTGCGCGGTGTTCCAATACGTCGTGTAGGCCGCGGGCCAGAGCTGCTCGACCTGGTCGGGGCCGCACTTGGTTTCCTAAAGGCAAAGGACATCGGGTTTTTCGGCGTCGAGAAAATCGAAGAAATTTTTCCGCAGCACGGCGCGCAGGCCGTTGACGTTCCAGGAAATCAGTTTCACGGCGCGAAAATTATCAAAACAACCACGAATTGACACGAAGGAACACGAAAGCTGACGCCAAAGGGCACAACCGCACACACGCACCAAAATAGAAACATCTCCCTCTCCCCGCGAAGCATGAGCGGGGAGAGGGTCGGGGTGAGGGGCTATTGAGAAAACGTGCCTCCTCTCCCCAACCCTCTCCTCCCTCGGGGGAGGAGAGGGAGTCGGCGTTTCCCGATCTTTGATGCGGGTGTTCGGTTGCGCCCACACCAAAGGGCGCATTTTGCCGTCAGGCAACGAGCCGGCGGGACGCCGGCGCTCCCAGGATGCCGGTCATTCCGGCTGGAACACGATGGCGCTCATGGGCGGCAGACAAAATTCAGCGGAATGTTGCTGGTTGTGGCAGGGAACGTTTTCGGCGGTGACACCACCCAGATTGCCCTGGTTGCTGCCGGCGTAGATGCTGGCGTCGCTGTTCAACACTTCGCGCCACTTGCCCGCGCGCGGGAGGCCGACGCGATATTTTTGGCGCGGCACCGGCGTGAGATTCAGGATGACGACCAGATGGTTCACGCCATCGGCGGTCTGGCGGAGGAATGACAGCACACTGTTCTCGCGGTCGGCACAGTCAATCCAGTTAAAACCGCCGTGGTCGTAATCGCTTTGCCAGAGCGCGGGCATGGCGGCGTAAAGTTTGTTCAAATCCTCAACGAATTTTTGCAGGCCGCGATGGAACGGTCCGGCGTCAAGCAGCCACCAGTCAAGCTGCCCGTTTTCGTTCCACTCGGCGCGCTGGCCGATTTCGTCGCCCATAAACAACAGTTTCTTGCCGGGGAACAGCCATTGATACGCGAGCAGCGTCCGAAGATTTGCAAATTTTTGCCAGTCATCACCGGGCATCCGGCCCAGCAAAGACGCTTTGCCGTGGACGACCTCGTCGTGCGACAGCGGCAGGATGAAATTTTCGGTGTGATGATAGAGCATCGCGAACGTGAGGTCGTTCTGGTGGTATTTCCGGTAAATAGAATCGCGCTGGAAGTAGTCGAGCGTGTCGTGCATCCAACCCATGTTCCATTTGAATGAAAAGCCCAGCCCGCCGAGATACGGCGGCCGCGTCACCTGCGGCCAGGCGGTGGATTCCTCGGCAATGGTGACGATGCCGGGAAACTCCGTGTGCGCGGTGTAGTTGAATTTCCTCAGAAACTCGATGGCCTCCAGATTTTCGCGTCCGCCGAACTGGTTGGGAATCCATTCGCCCGGCTTGCGCGAATAGTCGAGGTAAATCATCGAGGCCACGGCGTCCACACGCAGGCCGTCAATGTGAAAGCGGTCGAGCCAGAACAGCGCGTTGGCGGCGAGGAAATTGGAAACTTCGTGCCGGCCAAAATTGAAAATCAGCGTGCCCCAATCCTGATGCGCGCCTTTGCGCGGGTCTTCGTGCTCGTAAAGCGCGGTGCCGTCGAATTTCGCCAGCGCCCATTCATCGCGCGGAAAATGCGCGGGCACCCAGTCCACAATCACACCGATGCCCGCCTCGTGCAGCGCGTTGACGAGAAATTGAAAATCATCCGGTGTGCCGTAGCGGCTCGTGGGCGCGTAGAAACCGGTGACTTGATAACCCCACGACGGATAAAACGCGTGCTCGGCCACCGGCAGGAATTCGACGTGCGTGAACCCCATGCGCTGGACGTAAAGCACGAGCGGTTCGGCCAGCTCGCGGTAGCTCCACGATTCGTTCGCCGTTTTTTTCCGCCAGGAACCGGCGTGGACCTCATAAACGCTCATCGGCGAGCGCAGCGCATCGCGTTCGCGGCGCCGCTTCAACCAGGCCCCGTCGTTCCACTTGAATTTGCGCGTGTCCCAGACGATGGCGGCATTTTTCGGCGGCACCTCGAAGAAAAATCCGCAGGGGTCGGTCTTGAGCGAGATGCGGCCGTGCGCGTCGCGAATTTCAAATTTGTAATGCGCGCCGACGCCGACGCCCGGAATGAAAATTTCCCAGACGCCGGACGCGCCGAGCAATCGCAGGGCATGAAACCGTCCGTCCCAATGGTTGAAATCGCCAACGACGCTGATGCGCTGCGCGTTCGGCGCCCAGACGGCGAAGCTCGTGCCGGGCACACCGTCAATCACGCGCAATTGCGCGCCGAGTTTTTCGTAAATGCGGCGTTCGTCGCCCTTGCCGAACAAAAACAAATCCGATTCGCCCAGCGTCGGCAAAAATGAAAACGCATCGCGGGTGCGGCGGGTCTGGCCTTGATGATTGGTGACCACCAGGTCGTAGGCGTAAACGCGGTTGGCTGATTTCGTGACGCCTTCAAAAAGCCCGCTTTCGTGAATGCGCTTGAGCGCGAACCTGGGTTTGTCTTTCTCGTGAACCGGCTGGACTTCGACTTTGGCGGCATCGGGTAGAAACGCGCGAACGACCAGACCCGAACCGCCGCCCAACGGCTGCATTCCCAGCAGCATGTGCGGCGACTGATGCATCAGTTCAACCAGGCTGTGCAGTTCATCTTTGGTCAGCAGCATGACGACAAAAGATTAGCAGAGTTTTTTCACCAAGGCACGGGAAAGTAATGCCCCAGCGCAGTATTCATAAATCGCCCTGGCTGGGGCATGGCTATAATTCTCCTTTGCCGGCGAAGGCGAGGAGGACGGGCGCGGGCTTGTCCACATACATCGTGTGCAAGCTGTGATGAGGGGAAAACGGCCCTGAATTGCAAGCCAGGCTATTTTGTTCATAATTAATATTTGTGTTCCAGGGAAATGGGCATAAATTTGTTTTTTATACTAGGACCAGATGCCAACACCGGGAAATCAAGTGCGGCGGATTTTGGTGGTGGACGACGAACCCGCCGTCCGCGATGCCATCAAGATGATGCTCAAGTTTGACGGACACGCAGTCCAGATTGCCAATGGGAGCAAAGAAGCCCTGTCCTTGCTTGAGCAGGGCAAGTTTGACTTGATCATCACGGATTATGCCATGCCTGGAATGAAAGGTGACGAACTGGCCGCCGTCATCAAGCAGCGCCTGCCCCATCAGCCAATCATAATGATTTCGGCCTATGCCGAAATGTTGAAGTCTTCCAGTAATCCGCTTCCGGGCGTGGATTTCATAATCAGCAAACCATTTTTGCTGAAAGACCTGCGCGAAGCCATTGCCGGGGTATTACCGGGAAGCTGAAGGTTGGAGCCCAAGCATTCAGCTTGTTCCAGAATGCCGCCCCGCCCTGCGGGGACTGATGCCATTTTCCGATAATAATCGGCACCTATTCCAGACGGTATAGCAGTTCATATTGTCATTGGCGCACAAAAGTTCATGCGGAAATCTCGCGGACATTTTGCCTTCGTGCAAAGCGCCAGAGGACTGGCGCACTCCAAGACGCTTCGCGTATTTCAAGGAATCATCGTGTCGCGCGCAGCGTTTTGGACTGCGGCGGCCCTCCGCCGCTTTTCCCAGAGGCATATCCAACTGTGCCCATGTTAACTGGAACTGCCATAGGGCCGCGCGGCAGCGCCGCCGGCAACGGACAAGCTGAAGCTTGAACTCCAACCCGAACAAACCGTCCGTGTTCCAAACTCAAAGTTTTTGGAGAATTCGTTCGAGCTGCTGCGCGTGCCCATCCAGCGCGCCATCGGTCCACACAACGAAATCGGCGCGGGAAATTTTTTGTTCAACCGGCCATTGCGCGGCCAGGCGCTGCTTGATTTGCTCCGGCGTCCACCCCCGACTCAGCAGCCTTTGGCGCTGTGTCGGGGCGGAACAGGCGACGCAAATGATTTTGTTGAAATGGGATTCGGCCCGGGTTTCGAACAACAACGGAATCACAACGACGGCGAGCGCGCGGTTTTCCTTGCGCCAGATTTCAACTTGGGCGAGCCAGCGTTCGCGAATGCGCGGGTGGAGAATGGTTTCGAGTTTTTCACGGGCAGCGGCATCGGCAAAAACGATTCGCGCCAGTTCGTCCCGGCGAAGCTGACCGTCCGGCGTCAGGATGCGTTTCCCGAATTCAGCCTGGATTTCCGCCAGCGCGGGCTGGCCGGGTTGAACGAGTTGCCGCGCGAGTTCGTCGGTATCCACCACCTGCGCGCCGCGGGTGCGGAGGAATTCGACCGCAGTGGATTTGCCCATGCCCACGCCGCCGGTCAGTCCGCAAACCTTCATTGGTTGGGAATCAACCCGTTACGGGCCCGACACCGTGCGGTAGAAGCGATAGGGGTAATTTTTGGCAGCGGGATCCGTGATGGTAGATGAGCCAACGTTGCTATACGACCCGATGTTGGTATAAATTGGAACCCAGTGCCTCAAGTCGGTGGAGGCTTCGATAATGTTCGTCTGGCCGGGCATGATGTTCTCCGTCAGCTCAAACTGGCGTACGGCAGCATTGTAATTTGCCGTGAGCTGGAACTTCTGGGTGTAGGCGTTCCCGTTCGTTTTGACGAAGCTGGTGACCCCCACCCACCGCAAACGCCCGCCGAACTGGCCGTCCAGGAATTGTTCATCAGTCAAAGGCCCGGGGTTTGCTCCGGGATAGAGATTGGCCGAGGCAAAATAAATCGTCAAACTGGGATCAATTTGGATTTCATTGGCATAATCCGTCAACAGGGACAGATCGAGATTGTTCACATACATGCCATTGCCCCCGGTCACGCCATAGAACGCAAACAGCGGTTCATATCCGGTGGGTTGCGGGACGACTGACGGGGCCAAAATCAATTTGCCAATGGCGGCATTGTTCGCATAACCGGCCACCGTAGCACCAAAGTCTTGGCCGGCCCAAACATGGTCAATCCAGGGTTGACCCAAAGCCACGTCATTAATCGTCGTGTTCAACAATTCTCCCGACGCCGGCTTGATCCACAAATTGAACCCGTTTTGACAGACGAATAAATTGCCCGAGCCGGCGCCACCATCGGACAATGAATTGGTCACCGTGAAATCCAGCGCATCGCCGGCAGAAAGTGTGGATTGACTGATTTGCAGGGTGTTGGCGAAGAATTGAATGTCGGATGCTGAATTAATTGTGGCACCCGTCAATTGGGCGGTCTGGGCGACCGCATAAAAGCCGCCATAAAATGACTGGTTCAACCCGTTGTTAATCTGGAGATTAACACTGTCAATCGTCTGGCCACCGGCAAGAATAGACCCGTTGTTGACGAAGGCCAGATAATTGGCCGGCCCATCGTCCCCAAAATGCGCGGCGTTGGGTATGAAAAGGACGCCATTATTGGTAAAATAACGGAGGGTGGGAGCATTGGCATAGGTCCAATTCGGGACCAACCCGGAAAGTCTGACGTTCCCCTGCAAGGTGGCGCTCTGGCCGGCGAGGAGGAACGACTGATCCACATTCACGGAATCGCTGATGACGATGTTGGTGCTATGCAAGATTAAATCCTGAACCGTGACTGGCATTGTATTCATCAGCCCACTGGCATCCACCATGAAAACGTATAGATTAATTTGAAGCATATTCGTCAAAGGCGTGGGGAGCCAGGAGCTATTCGTTATAGGGGGTGTATTGGTAGACACAACATTGGTGAGTGTGTAATTCTCAGTGACCACTATCGAAAAATTGGTCCAAAAGCCGGACCACATGTCAATCGTCCCATGCAACCGGCTAACAAGGGGAAGCGCAAGATTCGTGAAGTTCAAACTGCCATTGGTGGTCCCCAGGTTAAAACTGAGATTCTGGCAATCCATGGCCGCGTTGGCGCTGCTGATCAAGTTGGTTGCCTGAATCAGGATCTGCCCTTCGGCGCGCACCTTGGTCTGGTTGAGGTTCAAATTGTTGGCATAAATCCGGACCCGGCCCGGCAAATTTGTGACAGAAACACCGGCCGGCACTTCCGCCGCCAGATTACCAATGAGGGCGGAGTAAGCGGCCCACTGCCCGCCCCTGACAACGGCATTGCTGAACGTCAGGTCGTAAAAAAAAGTGTCGGAAGGCACCCCAAGACCGTTGGTACCGTAGCGAAACGCGTCCGGCTCCAACCGCGTCACAGTATAGTTGGTCGGGCGGAAAGTCGTGCCACTGCAAGCAGCAAAGGGATAGACGATCTGATTGGGGAGCAGTGCCGGGCGGGGGTCGGACGCCAAAGTATCCACCAAGTAAATGCTGTTGGTCTGCGCCTGGAGCGTTATCACATTCGTGATTACCGTTGAGAGCTGCACGGCAACGGTCTCGAAAAGATTCGTGGGGTTCTCGCTGGGCAAGAACCTTATCTGCGCTTGTATCGCATTGGTGTCAACGAGCACAAAAACCGCCTGACGGAACTGGTTCGTGGCCAGAAGCACGATGTGCGTCGAACCGCCAATATTGGTGGCGGTCACGGGAAACAACCCCGTGTTGGCGCTGAAGGAATCAACCACGGTGGGAACGAATCCCCCGATGTAAATCGTTGCAAGATCTCCGCATAGCAGCACCGGCACAGTTGGCGGCCCAGCATTAGCTATATTAATAAAACGGTAGGTGCCTACTTGGGTTCCATCCCAAACTGATCCTGTAGTTAAATTGTTGGTCGTTCCCCAATACTCGTCATAAATGGCCCTATCCGAAGTGAAGTTCGTTCCATTGACGCTGCCAGCCGGGACTATGGGTGTGATCTCCATCTGGCTGTGGGTAAGATTTACATTTGCACCGCTTAATATGATCTCGCCACCAGCCCCGGCGACCAGTGTGCCTTTATTGACGATATTGGTGGCCGACACGAGCAGATAACTCACCGGAGTAAGAATGGGTGACGATATTGGATTGGGAAGGCCTAAATCCACTGCCGTGATTTTGCCGTTGTTGTCGTTGAAAAAGTTTGCCGACCAACTGCGCGGGCCAAGAACAG
>Ga0207932_1000686_pt1 | contig 11573 bp, 14 predicted proteins | sample NGESurdeep092012_FD_184480 | JGI IMG/M metagenome (GOLD analysis project Ga0207932, IMG submission 184480) | Arctic peat soil microbial communities from Barrow, Alaska - NGEE Surface sample 415-2 deep-092012 (SPAdes) | ecosystem: Environmental > Terrestrial > Soil > Wetlands > Peat ...
TCGGGTGCGGCCGGGGAGCCTCGAGCACCGCCCAGACGACCTTGCCGCCGTCGGAGGTAGGCAGAACGCCGAAGGTGCGTGAGAGTCCGGCGACGACGGTGAGCCTTCGCCCGTGCAGATAGAGCGGTGAAGGTCGCTGACCCGGCAGGGCGGGGCCGTGGTCACGAACCGTCAGGCGCAGCGCCCCACGGTCCCAGACGACGGACAGGTCGATGTCGGTCCCGGCATTGATCGACGAGCTGGACACGAGCTCGCTGATCACCAGGCTTGCGAAGGGAATGACCCGGCCCAGCTGCCAGCCCATCAGGGTGCGGGTGACGAATTCCCGCGCTGCCCGGGGGGCAGTCGGGTGCGCGGCAAACCGCCGCGACTCAACGGCCAGGGCGGGTGTCGCCAGCACCGCTGACACCGCGGAGAACAATGACGAGGTCACGATCAGGTGCCCACTCAGGGGTTGGGCACGGAGCGCCTCCCGGACCCTCGGGTCAGTGCAGGCCACGGCCACAGGGATCCCGGGCCAGTCGCGAACATGGCGCCCTGCCGTCGCGAGCACTTCGATCGCGACCGGGTCGGCACCCTCGAGGACGTTCGAAAGGTCGCAGACCACACCGCGGGGTCCGTCGGCCAGAGCAAGCTGGATCGCCCGGTCGAGTTCCTCGACGGCCTCACTGAGCCGGCAGGAGACCTCAGCGACAATGACCTCGCGTATGACGTGTATTCGGACCCGTCCCTGCAGCCCGGTGGTCTGAGTGCCGGTCGACTGCGCTGCGGACTCGGTCAGGACGTCGCCCGTCGGCCGGGTGGGAAACAGGACGACGTGGTGGTCGAAATCGGTGGAAAGGTCGTGCGAACTGCTCGGTTGCTGCGCCATGACGTACTCGATTCGGTGGTCCCAGGTGTTAGGACACGAGCTACCGAGTTTCGGGAGCAGCACGGGTAGAAGACGACGCCCCCGGGGTCCGGAGGGACGCAGCACTAAGACGTTACACCCGAGCAGCTTCCGAGCTGACAAGTCCTCTGACGGCCACCTCGCTCAGACCTGCAGCCCCACAGCCACGATCGCCTCGGCGACCACCCGCAGGCTGGCGTTGTTGTTGCGGGCGTGGCGGCGCATCAGCTGGTAGGCCTGATCGATGGGGACCGCGTTCTTGTAGGCGGTGATCCCCTTAGCCTGTTCGATGACGACCCTTGACTCCAGGGCTTCCTGCAGCTGCTCGCTCAGCTGCTGCTGCTGGCGCAGCTTGGAGGCGTTGACCACGTAGCTCGTCGCCACATCGGCCAGCACCCCGGCCACCGCGATGTCCACATCCGACCACTGCCGAGGCTCGGGTGAGTAGAGGTTGAGGGCACCGATGATCTTGTCGTCAAGCCGCATCGGGATCCCGGCGACGCCGGCTACGGCCAGGCGGGTGGCGATGGCCGAGAACTCCGGCCATCGGGTGGACTCCTCTCGGACGTCTGTCACCCGAACAACCTCACCGGTTTCGTAGGCATCCCGGCACGGGCCTGACTGCTGCTCCTGCTGACTTCGCTCCAGCTCCCCGGAAGCCTGACTCACCGCAGTCACGAGACGTAGCCGACCGTCCTCGGCCATGGTGACGCCGCTGCCGGACAGGCCCAAGACGGCAGTGACACTCTCGGCGAGCTCACTCAGGGCTGCCTCAAGGTCGTAGCGCACCGGCAGAACCACGGCGAATCTTGACAGTGTCGCCAGAAACAACGGCTGGTCATACATCTTTGGCGCCCCTCGGTTTGCGCCGCCGGCTGGCGGCTCATCGCAGCGCGGGACCGAAACCGAAGGATCGAGAGTCACCGCTCAGGCGCCACATGCTCATTTCGGACACTACTCGGAAAGGCTGGTGATGGACTCATCGGGACACCGACAAATGCACCCAAACCCGACAAGGGCTGTCGGCGGGCGGGGTGAGGGATATCGGGATCCGTCTCGTGGAGGACCCACCTGAAGGTGTGTCAGAAGTAGCACCCACCCGCCTAACCGCATTTCAGGGAGGATTTGGCAGGACTGGACCTCAGACACCCTGAGCAGCCGTTCAGAGCCAGGCCTCTTCAAAGTCGGCGTGGTCGGAATGCACTGAGGCGAGCTGCTTGAGAGCAGTTTCCGCCACGGCGCGGCCGGACAGGTCGCCGAGTGCATCAAGACCCAGGAACTCGGCGATGACTGCCCGTGCAGCCTCGCACTGACGGAGGATCCTGTCAGGGCTGTGCCGGGCGATGTGCGCGGCTTGCTCAGCCGTCGGACACTGGGCGTCGGCGAGTACCACGTAATGGCCATCGCCGTCCTTGACGTCCCTGTAGGCATAGAACGCATGCCAGTCGGCGGAGCCTTCGATGGCGGCGGTGGCCGTCAGCTCGTCCTCGGCGAGTCGCGCCTCGAGGAACTCCACGAGGGTCATGGCGCGGTCATCACTTGATGGCCTTGCCGAGGCCGGTGCCGGCGATCTGGATCCTGCGTGGCTTGGCCTTCTCCGCGACTGGAATGGTCAACCGCTTGACGGGTGGTGGTGCCGAACACCTGCTGGGTGAGACGTTCACGCTCACGGAAGGGATCAGTGCGCATCAACATCTTCATCACTCCCCTACTGCCGGTTGTGCTGTTGAGTCTAGTCAGACCGGGCCCCATTATCTGACACGATCTCCATAGATTTCTTATAGCCTTGTGTCACTATAATTCAAGAGGCTGCTACAGGTCCTGATGGAAGGTGATCCCGATGGCCGCGACCAACGCCGAGCCTGATCCAAGCCGCGGTGTGTATGCCATCTCCGTGGCCGCTGAGCTGGTGGGCATGGGTTCCCAGACACTCCGCCTGTATGAGCGCCGGGGCCTGATCGAGCCGGCGCGCTCTGACGGGGGCACTCGCCGATACAGCAGCGAGGACCTGGAGCGGCTCCGCCGCATTACCCACTTGGTCGCCAACGGCGTGAACCTGGCCGGCGTCGCCATGGTCCTGGATCTGCAGGACGCGAACGACCGGCTACGGGCGGATCGCGACAAGAAGAAGACCGGGAGCAGCTGAGTCAGCGATCGGCATGACTGGGCATATGCCCAGTCACCTCCACTCATGATCTTGGGTGTGAAGGGAGGTGGTGGCATCATCGCGCTGGGCACGCCCTAAGATCCGTGACAAACAAGACCAAAGAGTGACGATCCGTCACAACCAGACTGACGGACGACGATGACTGAGAAACCAGCCGACCCTGCTCTATGTACTTGCCCGAGCCATGGTGGATGCAGCCGCACCTCACGGTGGGCTGCCTGACGGACTCAAGGACCACGCACCAGAGGTCGCTGGGGCCTTGAGCGCAGCCATCCGCGCCAACAGTAAGGGGGGTGCTGAGCTTCGCGCTGCGCTCGGGGTGGAACTGACCGGACCCACTCGTATGGGCAAGAACCTCAAAGCCGCGATGGACGCCTACACCAAGCCGTAGCCCGTCACCGCGATAAGCCTGCCGACCGAGACATAGGGGCGGTGCGCGTGCTGGACGAACGAGCGCTGCCCCACGCTCACGTCCGCTGTTCGACGAGAAGTCCTGCCACCCGTTCGATGAGGTCGTAGGGAATGGGCTTCTGGAGCGGAAATCTCGCCGTTCCCCTGGCCGCTCGGTAGGGCGCGATCTTCTGCTCGAAGGCTTCGTCGGCTGTGGGTATCGGGTAGAGGCCGATGTGGTGCTTCCAGGCCGCGAAGTGCACCAGCTTTCGGCCGCTGAGCGTGATCGTGGGTATCTGATAGCTGATTGTCTCGTCGGCTGCGGGCGCAGCGTTCAGGATCGCCTGTCGAACCTCCCGGAGGATGATCTGAACGTCGTCGGGGAATGAGCTGATGTACTCGTCGATGGTGGCGAACGTGGCTGCCATGCGCTGGCCTTTCGATCGGGGAGGACGACCATGTCGATGAGGGCGACCGCGTGCTCGCGGACTGGGTACGAGCGAGCGCTGCCTATGTCGACAATCTGCCTCCACAGGGTTGTCGATGCAAGGAAAGGCCCTGCCCAATGTGGCCATGAACGCGTTCCAGGACCTGTCATCGCACCAACCCGCGGATGCCGCTGGTCAGCGAGATCCGCGATCTTCTGAAGCTGGGCTATGAAGGAACCGACGACTGGGCCAGTGATCAGTAACGTAGAGATTAGGAATGCTCCCAAACCTGGGCGAAGGGAACGAAGGTGTCCGAACAGCAGGCGGTCTCCCCGCGGCGATACGTCGTGGGCGTCGATGGATCGACAGCGAGTCTTGAGGCTCTGCGATGGGCTGTTGCCGAGGCCCGTGTACATGGCGGCGGCGATGTGCGCGCCGTCATGGTCTGGGCAATCCCCTACGGCGGTCTCGCGGGCGGCATGGGGCCGGAGCCTTACGGGCTGCCCGACCCTGTCATGTTCGAGCAGGAGGCCAGGCAGCGTCTCGCGAGCGCGATCGAGGCGGCCGGCGACACGTCTCCGGTGGAGGTGCACGCTGAGCTGCTCGAGGGGCAGCCGGCCGGCGTCTTGCGGGAGCTGTCCCACGAGGCCGACCTTGTCGTTGTCGGCTCCCGCGGCCACGGCGGGTTCGCCTCTCTGCTGCTCGGCTCCGTGAGCGCCCAGGTGGTGCGGCACGCACACTGCTCGGTGGTCGTCATCCGGCCCCCGGCCTGAACGACCGCTGGTTAGGGGTTCGGGTGTCATCGCGCGGATCCGACGCCGTGCGTCAGATGCGCACCGCGCTGTTCCGGCGGGGACGCCGGCCGGGGCTGCGGACGGCGAAGACGACCCTTGCCGCCGTTCTGTCCTACGTCTTGGCCCAGCACCTGACGACCAGCCCGCAGCCGGTGCTAGCTCCCCTGACCGCACTGCTCGTCGTCCAGCTGACGATGTACGAGACCGTGGCCAGCGGTTTGCAGAGAGTCGTCAGCGTGGTGGCCGGAGTGCTGATCGCGGTCGGCGTCGCCACCTGGGTCGGGCTGACTTGGTGGAGCCTGGGCGTGGTGGTGGCTGGGTCGCTGGTCATCGGCCGTCTCCTGCACCTTGGCGACCATCTCCTCGAGGTCCCGATCTCGGCGATGCTGGTGCTGGCAGTGGGCGGCGCCGAGGGCGCAGCCCGGGACCGGGTTTACGAGACGCTGATCGGAGCCGGCGTCGGCGTCGCCGTCAACGTGGTGATCGCAGCCCCGCTCTATGTGCAACCGGCTAGTGACGCGATCGCTGAGCTGGCCGAACGAATGGCGGAGTTTCTCCGGCAGCTCGCCGATCAACTGGGTTCGGGGTGGTCCCGCGAGTTGGCCGACCGGATGCTGGACCAGGCCCGACGCCTCGGTGACGAGGTCGACCACGCCGACCGGACCCTGGCCCGCGCCCAGGACAGCGCCCGGTTCAACCCACGCGTTGCCGAGGCTCGCGAGGCATTACCGCGCTTGCGCACCGGGCTGACCGGGCTTGAGCACACGTACCTCACGATCCGAAACCTGTGCCGTTCCCTCCTCGACCGGACTTACTTCGTACCAAGTGAACAGGCGGAGTCCGTGTACGACGCACAGGTCCGCGAGGCGCTCGTGCAGGTGCTCATCGCTGCGGCTGACGCCATCGCACACGTGCCGGTGGTGACCTCCGGAACCGAAGCCCAGGACCCAGCCCGAACGGAGGTCGATCGAAGACTCGCCGAACTGCACCGTCGCCGCGACCGCCTTGCCGAGCTCTTGCACAAGGAGTCAAGTGCGGATCGGGCGGTCTGGCAACAGCACGGAGCCCTGCTCACGGACCTGGACCGAATGCGGATCGAGGTGGAGGCCGCGGTCCGCTCACCGGAACAGGCGTGGCGACCACCTCCGGTCATCGATAGTCAACGGCGGGCCTTGCGGCGGATCCGCGCGGCTGCGCGCCAAAGTGCCGAACGTCGGCGGCGCCGCTCCTGATCCAGCCCACCGAACCCGTTCGACGGCGCCCGCGTCAGAGCCGGGTACCAGCGTTGTGGTCCGTTCCTGCTCGTTCGTGTGTCGCGCATCGCTCGCGCCGCGGAACAGCGACATGATCTGTCAGATGTCTCAACGAAGGGGTGCGCGATGAGAACGAACCTTGCCGCGGTTCCGGTCTGGGTCTTGGTTGTTCTGGGCGTGCTGACCTTAGTGGAGATCACGCTCGACGTCATCGCACTGCTCGATCTGTACCGGCGACCCACTGCGCAGGTGGTCTTCGAGAACAAGTGGATCTGGGTCGCGATCGTCCTGCTGGTGAACACCGTTGGCCCGATCCTCTACCTTGCGGTCGGCCGCAAGCCGCCGCCCGTTGCCCACGATGCGGCGGCGCCCCCATCGCCGCCGGTTCGCGCTGAGGACATCGCCGATGTTCTCTACGGGCGACGCAAGGAAGACGGCCCGAGGTGAGCGCAGCGATCCAGACCACACGGCTGACGAAAACCTACGGCGAGAAACGCGCGCTGGATGCCGTGGACCTGGTCATCGAGGAAGGCTCGATCTTCGGTTTTCTCGGCCCGAACGGAGCAGGCAAGACGACCACGCTCCGCATCCTGACCGGTCTCGCGCGTGCCACCAGCGGTTCTGTGCAGATACTCGGCCACGATGTCGCGCTGGCTGGGAACGACGTCCGCGCCGATATCGGGTTCTTGCCCGATGTTCCCGGGTTCTATGAGTGGATGTCCGCCGACGAGCTCCTCCGCTTTGCGGGACGGCTCTTCGGGATCGGGGGGGCAGTTCTTGACGAGCGCGTCGCAATGCTGCTCAACCTGGCCGGGCTCGGCGATGTGAAGACGAAGATCGGTGGATATTCGCGGGGTATGAAACAGCGTCTTGGAGTGGCCCAAGCCCTTGTCAACGCACCGAAGCTGCTGCTTCTCGACGAGCCGACGAGTGCGCTGGACCCGATGGGGCGCAAGGACGTCCTCGACATGCTCACCTCGCTTCGGGGGCGCACCACCGTCTTCTTCTCCACGCACATCCTTGCCGACGTCGAGCGGGTGTGCGACACAGTGGCGATCCTCGACCGCGGTCGGGTGGTCGCCCAGGCACCCATCGACGAGCTCAAGGCACGCTACGGAGTGCAGAAGGTGGTGATCGAGGTCACCGACGGCGGCGACGAGCTGGCGCAGGCGATCGGGCGTCAGAAGTGGGCGACCGCAGTGGCCCGGGGACCCGATGGCGCCATCGAGATCACGGTGACGGATGTGGGTACAGCGCAACGGGAGATTCCAGCCATGGTGGCGGCGCGGAATACGGGGATGTCACGCATGGAGGCTGGCGAGGTGGGTCTCGAGGAGGTCTTCGTCGAGCTCGTCGGAGGTGAGCAGCGGTGAACGGTTTCGTGGTGTTCGCAGCCAAGGAGGTCCGCGAGATCCTGCGAACGTGGCGCATCTGGGTGCTTCCCGGCATCCTGCTGTTCTTCGCACTGACCGGCCCGGTCCTCGCCCGGTACACCCCGGAGATCGTGGGTGCGCTGGCCGGCAGCCAGCTCGGTGGACTCAAGCTGCCGACACCGACCTATCTTGATTCCTACACCCAGTGGGTCAAGAACTTGTCGCAGATTGCCCTGTTCGCACTGATCATCATCTACGGAAGCATCATCTCGGCGGAGACCAGGAACGGCACGGCAGTTCTTGTGCTCACCAAGCCGGTATCGCGGGCCGCGTTCGTCATCGCCAAGGCTTCGGTCCACTCGGTGTTCCTCGCGGTCCTGGTTGTCATGGGAACTCTCCTCACCTGGGGGCTCACGGCGGCCGTATTCGGGAAGGCGCCGGGATCGGCACTGTGGTCCTCGGCGATGGTGTGGCTCGTGTTCGGCGTGCTCTTCATTTCCCTGATGACACTTCTCTCGGTCCTCATTGGGTCTGCGGCTGGAGCTGCCGGCGCGGGCCTGGGTATCTACGCGCTGGTGTCGATCGCGTCGATCTGGAAGCCCCTCGGCTCGTACTCACCGGCAGCCCTGGCCACCCAACCCGCGTCGCTCGCAGCCGGCAAGGACGCCGCCGTGCTGTGGCCGGTACTGACCTCGCTGCTGCTCGCTGTCGTTCTCGTCGCGTTTGCCGCGCAGGCGTTCCGCCGCAAGGACCTGTAGCTCTCGGCCCTTCAAGGAACGCCCCCGGCGGGGCCGTCGCTCGGGCGCAATGCGATCTACGCTGGGCGCTTTGTCAGGGAAGAACAAGCTGTCCACCCAACGCGCAGTTACCACTGACCGCGATGCCAGCCCATCTGGTGTGGGTCACCAGCGGTTATGCACGTGCTCGCGGATCTCCGTGTCGTAGATATCGCGTAGCGCATCCAGTACGTCGGCCGACAGCGGTTCAAGCTCAGCGGCGGCGGCGTTGCCACTCACCTGAGACGCGTTGCGTGCACCCGGGATGATGGTGCTGACGCCGGGCTGGTCGAGGATCCACCGCAGTGCCAACTGGGAGGTGGGGGTCCCCTGGGCTTGGGCGGCCACACTGCGTGCCGCGCGCACCCCGATCTCGAACGGCACGCCACTGAAGGTCTCGCCGACGTCGAAGGCCGCGCCGTGGCGGTTGTAGGTGCGGTGGTCCTCCGGCGCGAAAGTGGTGGACAAGTCGTACTTGCCGGACAGGAGCCCGCTGGCCAGCGGCACGCGCGCGATGATGCCGACGCCCGCTTCGAGTGCGGCCGGCAGGACCCGCTCCAGCGGCTTGCGGCGGAACACGTTGAGGATGAGCTGGACCGTGGCGACGTGAGAACGGGCGATCGCAGTGAGCGCCTCTTCACACGTCTCCACCGAAACGCCATAGGCAGCGATGCGCTGTTCCTGCACCAGGGTGTCAAGAGCGTCGAAGACGCGGTCATCAGAGAACACCGGCGTCGGCGGACAGTGCAGCTGGACAAGATCGAGCACCTCGACGCCAAGGTTGGCCCGGCTGCGGTCTGTCCAGTTCCGGAAGGCCTCGAGAGTGAATGCCTCGGGAACGTGTGGGTCGGCCCGTCGGCCCATCTTCGTGGCAACGGTGAGGGCGGCGTCGGGCCGCTCAGCCAAGAGTCGCCCGATGAGGACCTCACTTCGGCCGTCACCGTAGACATCCGCGGTATCGAGGAACGTCACCCCGGCGTCGACCGCTGCGTGCAGCACGCCCATCGCGTCCGCATCGTCCACCCGGCCCCAGTCACCACCGAGCTGCCAGCACCCCAGACCAACGATGGATACCTGACGACCCTTCCTGCCCAGCTCACGTGTGTGCACACAGTCGAGGTTACTGATTCTGGTCCACCGCTGCGGACCGCCCCAATGGACAGGTTGCCAGTGGGCCTCGGGGACAGCCGGGCGTTACCATTGCGTTCATGCCCAAGGTTGCCACCACTGACAAGGTTTCCCACGAGGAGCTCCTCGATTTCCTGCGTCCCCGGCACAAGGGGATCTATGTGGCCACGCGCGGCGACGGTAGACCGCAGCTTTCCCCGGTGAGCTGCGGCGTGGACCCTGAGGGCCGGATCGTCGTGTCGACGTACCCGCAACGGGCGAAGGCGAGCAATACCCGCCGCGACCCCGAGGTGAGCATCTGCGTGCTTTCCGACGACTTCGACGGGCCCTGGGTTCAGGTGTACGGCACGGCCGAGGTGCTCGACATGCCCGAAGCTGCTGAGCCGTTCGTCGACTACTTTCGTTCCATCGCCGGCGAACATCCGGACTGGGACGAGTACAAGCGGGCCATGGCCCGGCAGGGCAAGTCACTGATCCGGATCACGCCCACCAGCTGGGGCCCGGTGGCCACCGGTGGCTTCCCGCCGGAGGTCGCCGAGCGCATCGGCTGAGCTGCTGTTCGCGGGCAAGGGGGTTCTCGCAGACCCGTACGATCTCGACTGACGGTCAGTCGGTCTGGGTTCGCCTGAGGGCACCTGAGGCCGCACCCCGGTGCGTAACCGTGGCGGGTCGAGGTAGCTCTTCCGAATCCGGTTTGTTCGCAAGGCTGCTCGGCCACCACATGTGCCGGCCGACGTCCAGGTTCAGCGCCGTCACCAGCACCGAGCGCACGATCAGCGTGTCGAGCAGGACACCCAGGGCAACGGCGAACCCGATCTCGGCGAACGCCACCACCGGCAGAGTGGCCAGGACCGAGAACGTACCAGCCAGCACCAGGCCGGCTGACGTGATCACGCCACCGGTCGCGGCCAGCCCGATGAGGGCGCCACGCCTGGTGCCGAACTGCCTGGCCTCCTCGTGCACCCTCGTCATCAGGAAGATGTTGTAGTCGATCCCGAGGGCCACCAGGAAGACGAATACGAAGAGCGGGAGCGACGAGTCGGCGCCGGCGAAGTTGAAGACATGTCGGAAGACCAGCGAGCTCAGTCCCATCGCGGCCCCGAATGAGAGGACCACGGTCCCGATCAGGATCAGCGGCGCGACCACCGCCCGGAGCAACAGCATCAGGATGAGGAACACCACGAACAGGATCAGCGGGATGATCACCTTTGTTGTCGTTGCTGGCGGCCTGCAAGATGTCCCCGCGGGTGGCGGAGTCACCTCTGGCAATAGCCTGTGCGCCGGGGACCTGGTGGACGGCATCCCGTACCCGCCCGACGGTGTCGATCGCCGCCTGGCTGTCAGGGGCGACGGCAAGCGTCCCCGCGAGGAGAACGCGGTCGCCCTTGACCACAGGTGGGGCGACACCCGAGATGCCGCCGACACCGGTCAACGCTGTCCTCACCGCCGTGGCACGATCTGCGTTCGCGATGACAATGACAGGCTGTCCTGCGCCTGCCGGGAAGTGATCAGCCAGAACCTGTTCGCCCACCACAGAGTCCGGCGTGCCGAAGAACGCATCCCTGTTCTGGAGCCCTACGGCGTTCAGCTGGAAGACACCCACACCTGCCACGATCAAGGCGGCCGATGTGGCGATCCAGGTGGCCCGTGGCGCACGGGCAATGCGCGCGCCGACCTTGGCCCAGACACCCGTCGCGGTGTGGTCGACCGACCCGAACGTCGGATGCACCGGCCAGAAGAACCAACGACCGAAGATGACCAAGAGGGCTGGCAACAAGGTGAGCATGACCATTAGCCCGACCGCGATTCCGACTGCTGCCACAGGACCCAGGCCCTGGGTGGAGTTCATGCTCGCGACCAGCAGGCACAGCATGCCGGCGATGACCGTGGAACCACTGGCGAAGATCGCGGGACCGACACGGTGCAACGCAAACGCCATTGCCTCATGACGGTCCTCGTGGCGACGCAGCTCCTCGCGGTAGCGGGCGACCAGGAGCAGGGCATAGTCGGTCCCGGCCCCGAAGACAAGGACCGTGAGGATGCCGGCACTCTGGGCGTTGACCGTGAGGCCGTTTCTCGCCAACAGGTAGACGACCGCTTGGGCGACGGTCAGTGCCAGTCCGGCGGAGACCACCGGAAGCAGCCAGAGCACCGGGCTGCGATAGGTGATCAGCAGGATGAAGATGACGACGGCCAGCGCGGAGTAGAGGAGCTTGCCGTCGATCCCGGAGAAGGCCGCCGAGGAGTCCGCGGCGAAGCCCCCGGGACCGGTGAAGTGCACGGACAGCCCGGCCGGGCTGGCCTTGGCAATGGACCGCATATCTGTCACCGCGGCCGAGAGCTTGTCCCAGCCGGCACTTCCCGCGTTGATCGGC
>Ga0207932_1000689_pt1 | contig 11555 bp, 6 predicted proteins | sample NGESurdeep092012_FD_184480 | JGI IMG/M metagenome (GOLD analysis project Ga0207932, IMG submission 184480) | Arctic peat soil microbial communities from Barrow, Alaska - NGEE Surface sample 415-2 deep-092012 (SPAdes) | ecosystem: Environmental > Terrestrial > Soil > Wetlands > Peat ...
AGGAGGCCCACGAGGCGCGGGTCCATTCCCAGACCGAGATTCAGAATGATTGGCAGGGCGCCGACGGCGGCCGCCTGCAGATTGTTGGCGAGCATGCCCAGGCCGTACGCGAACTTCTGCATGAAGGGCAGGCGATCCTCGGCCGCCGTTTCATAATGTTCCGTTTCTCTCATATGATCGTTTCTGTCTTGGTGTGCCAACGGCAACCTGCCTCTTGAATAACCGCGCGGAGGCTAATACTCCCGTAGGAGGCTCGCAAGCCCGTTCAGCGACGGTCGTAACGAAAAAACACGCCGCCGGACGTCCTGTGCGTCGACATTATTCTGTACCTGCTGATGGCGATGGACTTTCAACCGTAGACCAGGATCCGTCCTGCATCGGTTTAGAGCCGCTTTGCCTTGCTAAATCGCTGTCCACGCCTGGAAGGCGCCTGGCTGGACGGCAAAACTGCAAATCAGAGCGTACGGTTGAAACCGGGCCAAACTTACGTCGCCAAGGTGCAGGCCAGCGACCCCGACCAGGATCCGCTCACCTATTCCTAGGATGTCATGGAGGAAAGCAAGGAACATAAGGTCGGCGGTGATGTTGAGTCCAAACCCAGGAAACTGTCTGGATTGATCGAAGACCCGAAGAAGAGTGAAATTGCTCTCAAACCGCCGACCCAGCCCGGCGCTTATCGTCTGTTCGTCTATGTTTTCGACGGCAAAGGGCACGCCGCCCACGTGAACATTCCATTTTACATGGATCCACCGGCAAAAAGCTCCGCCAAGACCGCCAGCCAATAAATGTCTGCGCAATCTTGACGGCGCTCACTGCAAGCAATATAACTCCCGCCATGAGCTTGCGCGAAAACACGCCCTCCACAGCCGACGTAGCTCCGCAAACACAACCCCGTGCCGGCCTGGCGTTCAAAGAGAAGCTGGGCTACGGCCTTGGCGACACCGCATCCCATTTTGTGTGGGACATGGTCGGTTTCTGGCTCCTGTTTTTTTATACTGACGTCTATAAAATTCCGGCCGCCGCCGCGGGCACCATCATGGCAATCGCCCGGTTCTGGGATATGGGTATTGACCCTGTGATCGGCATTATCTCAGACCGGACCCGGACCCGGTGGGGGAAATTCCGGCCTTATATTTTGTTTGGGGCCCTCCCCTATGCCATCCTGGCGGTTCTAACCTTTACCACACCTGATTTTGGGGTAACGGGCAAAATTATTTACGCCGGCGCCACGTACGTTCTCTTGATGACAGCCTATGCCGCAGTCAACATTCCCTACTCTTCCCTGGCCGCCGTCATGACTGCCGACACGTATGAGAGAGACAATCTGAACACCTACCGGTTTATCTGCGCTTTTAGCGGCCAACTCGTGGTGACCGGCCTTGCCCTGTGGCTGGCGAAGTTTTTCGGCGGTGGCGACAAAGCGCAGGGGTTTCAATACACGCTCGTCTTGTTTGGATTCCTGAGTCTGGTTTTCTTTTTTATAACCTTCAAAACCTCCAAAGAAAGAGTGCAGCCGTTAAAATCACTGGAAGGCTCGATAAAAGGGGATTTTAAGAACCTGTTCAAGAACCGGCCCTGGATCATCCTGGCCATTGTGGGCATCGTTTCCTTCGTGATGTTTGCCATGCAGAACGCGGCGATTGTCTACTATTTCAAATATTACGTTGGCAACGAGGACAGCGTTCAGTCGTTCAATGTCATCGGCACGGTTGCCCTCATTGTTGCCTTGTCCATTGTTGCCTTGCCGTTTTCAAAACCATTGCTCAGGAGATTCGGCAATAAAAACGTCTTCATTGCCAGTTCCCTGATATCGGGCGTTTTCTTTATTTTACTCTACCTGCCCGGAGAAAAGAACGTGATCACCATCTATGTGCTGAATATTCTCGCAAAAGTGGCTTATGCCCCCGCTGTTCCTTTGCTTTGGACCATGATCGCCGATTCGGCGGATTATTCGGAATGGAAAAGCGGGCGAAGGGCCACCGGCTTGTATTTTTCAGCCGCGACGTTCGCGCAAAAAGCCGGCTGGGGCATTGGCGCCGCCATAACCGGCTGGCTCCTGACGGCGTTTAACTACGTTCCTGATGCCATACAAACCCAAACGGCCTTGACCGGAATCAAGCTTTTGATTTCCGTTATCCCGGGAATCTTATACATGTCCTGTGCTTTATTCATGCTCTTTTACAACATTGATTCCCAGACGACTGACCAAATGAAAATGGATCTCGATACAAGAAGAGAGAAGGAACGGATCGGATGACACCACAGAACCATCCAATTTCATTATGGCTGGGGCGAAGGCTGCCATTGCTGCAATTCGGGCGGAATTTCACAAGGAACGGCGAGAGAACCCCTGGCGGGGCCAGAGCGCGGCTGATTTTGCGAAGGCAATCCTCTGACCATGGCAGGATACAAACCACCTTATCACGAATATGAAAAGTGAAAACACCACACGGCCTAACTCCATGATGCTGTCTTCTTTGATGATGCCCATACACCGCGCGCGCATATATTGGATGGTCGCATGTGCCATCGCGTCCGGCGCCGGCCAGGTCCCGGCCGAAGCCAGGCCGGGCGATGCACACAGTCAAGCGAACAGCCCCCAACGCGCAGAGGCTTCGCCTCAGTGGCTGCGGATCGAGGGCCGCACTTTGGTTGCCGATGGGAAACCCGTCCGGCTGCGGGGCATCGGACTGGGCAACTGGATGCTCGTTGAACATTTCATGATCGGCTTGCCCCAGGTGGATTATGTGATGCGCCAGACGTTCACCGAGGTGCTCGGTCCGGAGCGCGCCGCGGCATTCTGGGACGCCTACATGGATAACTATTTCACCGAAACGGATGTGGTCCGCATTCGGGAGCTGGGTTTTAACCATGTGCGACTGCCCTTCAGCTATCGGCAATTGGAATCCGATGCGCAGCCCGGCCAGTGGCGCGAGGAAGGCTTTCGCCGGCTAGACCGCATGATTGGCTGGTGTCGGCGTCAAGGCTTGTGGGTTCTGCTGGATCTCCACAGCGCGCCCGGGTGTCAGGCAAGCGATTGGAATGCCGAGAGCGCTCACGGCGAAGTGTTTTTGTGGGACGACGCCAACGATCAGAAGCGGGTGGCGGCTCTGTGGCATGAAATCGCCCGACGCTATCGCAATGAACCCACCGTCATGGCCTATGAAATACTGAACGAGCCGGATACGACCTTCCCGCGCCAGGTGGCCAGCCTCAACGCCTTCCATCTTCGTTGCATCCGCGCCATACGCGAGGTGGACAAGCGGCACATCATCGTGGTTGACGGCGACAAACATGCCACGGACCTGCGGGCGCTCGACGCGACCACTTTCAAAGACCCTCAGGTGATGGCTGCATTTCACTTCTATCATCAGTACACGCCGCCATTGCGGGACATCACGTCGTTTCCCTCCAGCCATGACGGGCAAACGATCGACGCCGACTTTGTAATCCATCACACCGGGCTGACTGAGCGTTCTGATCGCGGGCGCATTGCCCGCCCGGAATACCTGGACGAATTTGGCTTCCAATACCGGACTCCGGCGGTCGATTCACAGCGCAAGATTATCGAAACCATTATTGGTTGGTGCGAGCGGGAGAACGTGAATTGGTGTCTCTGGCATTGGAAGGATGTCCGGGGCATGGGCTTGTGGCACATGCGCGAGGGAACTCCTTGGATGAAGTTGCTCGAACGCCTCGGCACGTCTGGTTTGCAGACACAGTCCAGCGCGGCCATCAAAGCCTATCTTGCACAGGTTAACGCTTTTCTGCCGCTTGATCCCAAAGATCGCGTCTGGCTGGAGCAGGAGACGCGGCGCGAACTGCAAATACAAACCCTTCGGAAACTGGTCGAGCAGATGAAGAGTCTGACGGCCGAAGAACTGGCCGCGCTCGGGCGCTCGTTCAACAGCGACAATTTCGAGATGGACAAACCAATGGCTGCTGCCCTGCAGCGGTTGATGAAAGGCGATGCCAGCAGCATGACGGTTGACGAACTTCCCGCGCAGTCGCAGACTCCTCAGAGCAGCGAGCCAGCGGTTCAATCCAAGGCCGACCAGGCTGGTCTCAGCGCGGTTCCCCCCGGATACGCGGGCAAGCCCTATGGTGGCGAAGTGCGCCAGATTCCCGGCATCATCCAGGCCGAGCAGTATGACGTCGCCCCGGATGGCGTGGATGGGGTTGCGTTCCATTACAACGGCCCTGCCCGGAACGCCAATTTGCGCGCCACGGGTGATTCCATCGGACTGGCCAGCTTCGGGAACGGCCACGTGAACATCAAGGGCGAGCCGGAAAAGCCGGACCAGGTTTACGTTGGCTGGACCGAGACCGGCCAGTGGATGAGGTACTCGGTGCATGTCAAAGAGACAGGCACCTACCGGTTGGGCGGGCATTTCGCCGCCGGCGACAAAGACGCAATGCTTTCCGTGACGTTCACGCCGGAGATCAAAACCGGGCCGATTGCCATTCCAACGACCGCCGGCTATCAGCCGGGAGTCGAAGTTTACCATGTCTGGGAAACACTCAACAATCTGGCGGACATTGACCTTCCTGCAGGGGATTACGTCATGACGGTCAAGATCGAGAATGCCGGCGGAATGAACATCGATTATTTGTCGTTTGTCAGGCAGCCTTGATAAAACATCGTTCAGCGTTCCTGGAAAAACGGACCTGGAATCGGGAGAATATGCAGCAGCTTAACCCGGCAGCCCAATAGAATCACAACTGGCATGAAAAGGACTTTATACGTCGGCAAAAATCCGCTCCAGTTCAACTCCGTTCCCATCGAGGGACGCCAGGTTGACCTGGGGGGCGAGAGCTTTTATCAGATTGCCAATTATGACCGGATGCGGCCCTTCTTCATGAGTATCGTCAGTGGCGCCGACCATTGGATGTTTATCTCCAGCACCGGCGCGGTGACCGCTGGACGCCGCAACGCGGATCTCGCGCTCTTTCCTTACTACACCGATGATAAAATCCATGACTCGGCCGAAATCACCGGCAGCAAAACCATGTTCATCGTTGAGAAACAAGGCCGGAGCCATCTTTGGGAACCGTTCTCGGAGCGTTACCGGAACATTTATCGGCTCCAGCGCAACCTCTACAAGAGTTTTTGGGGCAACAAACTGCTCTTTGAGGAATCCAATGCGGACCTGGGGCTGACCTTCCGTTACGGCTGGTTCAACAGCGACCGCTTTGGCTGGGTCCGGCGCGCCTGGCTGACTAATTCCGGGCTGGCGACCGTGCGGGTCAAGCTGCTGGATGGCGTTCAGAATCTGATGCCCTGCGGCATCGGCAGTCAATTCCAGCTCGAATACAGCACGCTGCTCGACGCCTACAAAAAGAGCGAACTGATCCCCGAAACGGGCCTTGGGTTGTTCCGGCTCAGCGCAATCCCGATTGATCGTCCGGAGCCCGCTGAGGCGCTCAGGACCACCACCGTCTGGTCTTTCGGGCTGGGCAAAAGCCTCAAACTGCTTTCCTCAACACAACTGAACTCTTTCCGGCAGGAGGTGCCGCTCCGGCAGGAAACCGAAGTCCGGGCCGAACGCGGCGCTTACTTCCTCCATACGGCATTGGCGCTCCCGCGCGGGCAGACCAGGGATTGGTATCTTGTTGCCGAGGTTAACCAGGGGCCGTCCGATGTGGCCGAACTCAACCGGTTGCTGCGTCAACCCACCAAGCTGCGAAAGCTGGTGGACGCAGACATTGCCCGCGGCACGGAGGAACTGCGGCGCATCGTCGGTAAAGCCGATGGGCTGCAAAAGACTGCCCAACCACTGGGCAACGCGCGACATTACAGCAATGTGCTGTTCAATGTGATGCGTGGCGGCATTTTTTATGACAGCTACCAGGTGAATCCGGACGACTTGCAAGCCTTTGTCCGCCAGGCGAACAAAGAGGTCGCCGCCCGTCACACCGCCTTTTTCCGCAAGCTTGGCAAACGCATTGACCACCCCCGCCTGCTGGCGCTGGCGGTCGAAAGCGGAGACCCCAACCTTGAGCGGCTCTGCCGGGAATATCTGCCGCTGACCTTCAGCCGGCGGCACGGCGATCCGAGCCGCCCCTGGAATCGATTCTCCATCGCCACGAAAAATCCGGACGGGACAAGGATTTTGAATTACGAAGGCAACTGGCGTGACATCTTCCAGAACTGGGAGGCCCTCTCGCTTTCCTTCCCGGGCTACACGGCCGGCATGATCTGCAAGTTCACCAACGCCTCCACGGCCGATGGCTACAACCCTTATCGCATCACCCGGGACGGCATTGATTGGGAGGTCATCGATCCAGCCGACCCATGGACACATATCGGATACTGGGGCGATCACCAGGTCATTTACTTGCTCAAGCTGCTGGAGATATTGGAACGTCACGAAGAAGCCACGCTGCACGAATTTCTAACTCGCAAGATTTTCTCCTACGCCAATGTCCCTTACCGCATCAAACCCTACGATCAATTGCTCGCAAACCCCAAGCAGACCGTCGATTTTGACCCGGCTCAGAACGAATTGACTGGCCGCCGTGTTCAGTCGAAAGGTTCGGACGGCAAATTGATTTGGGATGCGGCCGGGCAGATTCATCTCGTCAATCTGACCGAGAAGATGCTCGTCTCGTTACTGGCCAAAATTTCCAACCTCGTTCCAGAGGCGGGTATCTGGCTGAACACGCAACGACCGGAATGGAACGATGCCAACAACGCCCTGGTTGGCAACGGCACTTCCATGGTGACGCTGTATTACCTGCGCCGTTACCTGGCTTTCTCTCTGGCAATATTCCGTTCACTGGAAAAATCCGAGGTCAGCCTTTCCGCTGAAGTGGCGCGTTTCTTCTTTGCCCTGCGCCGAATTCTTAAATGTCATGAACCATTGCTGGCCAAACCAATTTGTGACCGCGACCGCCGCCGCATTCTCGCCGACCTCGGGCGCGCCAGCAGCCGGTATCGAAAACAGATTTACACCGGGGGATTCTCCGGCCGGATAATTCCGGTCAAAGGAAAACAATTGCTCGATTTCTTCAACGGCGCGCTGGCTTTTACAGAAGAATCCATCCAGGCGAACCGCAGGCCTGACGGCCTCTATCATGCATACAATCTGATCAAGTTGGATCGGCCTGGGGAAATTCCCATACGCCGTCTTTACACAATGTTGGAAGGCCAGGTTGCCGCGCTCAGTTCCGGTTGCCTCTCTGCGGAACAATCCCTCGGGCTGCTGATGGCATTAAGACGCAGTGAACTTTATCGGGCTGATCAACATTCTTATTTGCTATATCCGAATCGCCGGTTGCCACGATTCATAGAAAAGAACAATATTCCGAACAAAGAAATTGCGCGATCCCGGCTGTTGAAAAAGCTGCTTGCGGATGGCAACCGCCTTCTGGTTGAGCAAGATGTGGCCGGCAGGTGCCATTTCAATGCCGCCATTACCAACGCCCAGGATTTGCGTTGGATTTTTGAAAAACTGGCCCTCTCTGGCTATGCGCGTTTGGTCAACGGGGAAAAGGAATTAGTCTTGGAAATTTTCGAGCGTCTCTTTGATCATCAATCTTTCACCGGGCGTTCGGGAACGTTCTTCGGGTATGAGGGGCTGGGCTGCATATACTGGCACATGGTTTCCAAACTCCGGCTCGCGGCGCAGGAAACATTTTTTCGCGCTCTCGATTCCGGTGCGCCGCCACCCCTGCTGCGGAAACTGGCAGGATGTTACCACGACATCCGTTCCGGCATCGGCGACCACAAATCACCCGGTGAGTATGGAGCGTTCCCGATGGATCCTTACTCGCACACGCCCGCCCATGCCGGCGCCCGCCAACCGGGATTGACCGGGCAGGTCAAGGAAGACATCCTTTGCCGCATGGGTGAGTTGGGGGTCTTTGTCAAAAAGGGGGAAATTTATTTCTGTCCGGCGCTCTTGCGGCGGGAGGAATTTCTTTCTGAACCGGCCAACTTTCATTACTACGACCTGACGGGATCTGCCCGGCGCCTCCGCCTCCAACCCGGTTCTCTCGCCTACACTTACTGTCAGGTTCCCGTCATTTATCGGTTGGGTCGGCAGAATGGCCTGCGCATCTTCTTCAATGGAAAACCGGCAATCCTTTGTAAAGAGTTGTGCCTTGATGCTGTCACCAGTCAGTTTATATTTAACCGTACCGGCAGCGTCAGCCGAATTGTTGTTACACTCAGTGAGAGGAAAGACTTTTGTCACGAAAAACACTCTGGACTTGATTGAGCCGATGCCTATAATTTGAGCATCATCCAAAGATATAAATTTACTCGTCATCTGGCAAAGCGTCGGGGTTTGCGGTTTGCTTCAGCCCTTCTGTTGCTCTTTATCTGGACTTTGATCGTCGGAAAACCAGTTGTCCTGGCACAGCAACAAAATGAACCTTTGACCAACGCCATTGATGTCATTTCCCTTCCGGCAGAAATGGCCTCTCGCTCCTTCAAAGCATCTGTGACTGGTGTGGTCACCGCCTCCGATCCGGCTTTAAATGGGAGATTCTTTGTTCAAGATTCATCGGGCGGGGTGTTTGTGGACAACGTCAATGGTCCCCACCTTGAGGCTGGTGAATTGGTTGAAGTCTCCGGCATAACATACGCTGGCGCTTATGCTCCAACAATCACCGCCCCCTCTGTGCGCACAATTGGGACCGCCCCTCTGCCACCGGCAAAGCGCGTTTCCATTGAACAGTTGATGTCAGGGACTGAAGACAGTCAACGTATCGAAATCTCGGGTATTGTGCGAGATGCGCGAGTGAATGGCTCACGACTGTCGATTGATCTTGCCGCGGGTGGATACCGGTTTCGAGCCTATGCGACCATTCCCGCTGACTATCAGCCTCAGAAATTGGTCGGGTCGCAGGTGCGCGTACGCGGCACCGCGGCTGAAGCTCACAACCGATCGTTGCGACAGTTAATCAACGTGGAAATCTACATCCCCAACCTTGCGGATTTGGTCGTCGAAATACCTGAGTCAATCAACCCTTTTGACAAACCTGTAATCCCTCTCAATAACTTGGCACAATACCGGCGGGATAATTCGCTTGGTCAACGGGTCCATGTTCGAGGAGTTGTTACTTTCCAAAAAACTGGCGACAATATGTTCCTTCAGGATGCGGTCGGCGGCCTTCAAGTTAAGAGCCGTCAACTTGCTTTTTTTTCGCCGGGTGATGTTGTTGAAGCGGTTGGCTATCCGAGTTTCGAAAACTACCTGCCGGTATTGCAGGATGCTGTTTTCCGAAAGACGCAGGACCCCCGGGTTCGCGTAAAACCCAAGCCTGTATCGATCGAAGAGTTACAGAACGGACTCCACCACGCGGAGTATGTCTCGCTTACAGGCAAGTTGATCGAACGTACGGTCAGACAAGGCCGCCGTTTAAACACCACCACTCTGGTTCTGCAAGGTACTAACGTCACGTTTACTGCTGAAGCTGATGACGGGCAGGGTCAGTTGGAATTGAGAACGATCCCGATTAGCAGCGTTGTCGAAGTAAGCGGGATTTGTCTGACGGAGATTGATAGCGATGGCAAGTTAAGATCCTTTCGAATTCTGATGCAGGGTCCGGAGGATTTCCGGATCATTCAGAAACCAAGCTGGCTTACGCCTCAACGTCTCCTGATCGGTTTTGCAATTGTTTGTTCTGTCTTGATTGTGATTGTGAGCTGGACCGTCATGGTTTCGCGGAAGAATTTGGTTTTGAACGTCCTGATCCGTGAGCGGGACAAGGCCCAGATAGCGTTGCAGCAGGCCAATGATCAACTTGAGGAAAGAGTCAGAGCACGGACGGAGCAATTGGAGTTTCAAGTTACGGCGCGCAAGGAATCCGAGCTTCAATTCAAGGCCGTTTTGGGTGAACGAACCCGCCTGGCCCAAGAGCTTCACGATACCGTCGAACAAACACTTACGGGCATTGCCTTGCAACTGGACATCGCCGCCAAGTTGTACGCGCAAAATCCGACTGACGCACTTAACCACCTCGAACTGGCTCGCAAGCTGATGTTCAGAAGTCAAATGGAGGTGCGCCAGTCGGTGTGGGATTTGCGGTGTCTGGTGCAGGAACAATTTGACCTTTCCAGCGCCTTGCTGGAGAGAGCCCGGCAAGTCACTAGCGGCACCAGCATCCACGTTGACCTCAAAATCAAGGGCCAGGTGCGCGCGCTGCCGGAAGTCGTTGAAGAAAACATCCTGCGCATCGGACATGAGGCGCTTACTAATGTTATTAAACACGCCCGTGCGACTTCGGTGAACATCCATCTGGAGTTTGAGCCGCAGCAGGTGGTTTTACGGATCCAGGATAATGGCCGCGGCTTTGTTCCGCAAAATGCCGTCGGCCCGCGCGAAGGCCATTTCGGCCTGCTTGGCATGTCGGAAAGAATCAAACGACTCGGCGGCCAGTTTAATCTTGTCAGTGTTCCGGACAAGGGAACAACCGTGCAGGTTGCAATTCAATTAGATCAACCTCAGGAAACACTCTTGCCAGGAATTGCCGGCCAGCAATATTCCCATGAAGAAACCAGAGAAGATACGCATTCTAATTGCTGACGACCATTACATTGTGAGGATGGGGTTGATCGCGCTGGTGAACACCGAACCGGACATGGAAGTCGTGGCGGAAGCGCCGGATGGTGCTCAAGCACTCGAACTCTTTGTCCGATGCAAACCGGACCTTGCGCTGTTGGACATGCGGATGCCGGTCAAAAATGGCATTCAGACCACGATGGAAATCCGAGCCCAATTTCCTTCTGCACGAATTATAATGCTGACCGCATTTGATGGCGACGAAGAAATTCACAAGGCACTTCAAGCCGGGGCCCAAGGATATGTGTTTAAGAATTCTTCCGGAGAAAAACTTATTCCTGCGCTGCGAGCCGTGGCGGCCGGACAACGCTGGATTCCAAAAGAGGTCGCCAGCCGGCTGGCAGCCCGGAAATCATTTGAAGAATTAACCTCCCGCGAGGTGCAGGTGTTGGACGAACTCGCCAAGGGATTGGCAAACAAGGAAATCGCCGATATTCTTAACATATCCGAGCATACGGTGAAGGACCATTTAAAAAACATTCTCGCCAAACTCCGGGTGGCAGATAGAACAGAAGCAGTCACGACAGCGATTCAACGGGGAATCATTCATTTATGATCTTTGTATTTCCACCGGCCATCAATCTCAAAAGAATTCGCAATCAAGAAGCTTTGTATCATGCCAGTTGCCTTTGCGCATCCCCCGAAAGAGGGATGGTAAGAATTCCCCAAAATTCTAACATGGGGGGCGTTTTCAAATGGTATGCGGTGACACTTTGTATTGACAAAGTAAAAAATACGCCCCCGCAACCCGTGAACACGCAATATCAGACCGTCTCGACATTTGGTATGAAGCAAAAGCCAAGAATTTACAGTCCTGTTGCCGGCATCGTTCCTCGCTCAGTGGGGAGCGTGATGAATATTTGCCTGATCCTTTTGTGTACCGTGGCATCGATTACTGCCCAGCCCTACACCCCGCCAGCGAACGAACGCGTGGACGTGATTCTGGATTCCGGCTGGCGGTTTATCCGGCAGGATGTGGCCGAT